>Ga0070741_10000869_pt1 | contig 100542 bp, 87 predicted proteins | sample Coa_R1_4_FD_66440 | JGI IMG/M metagenome (GOLD analysis project Ga0070741, IMG submission 66440) | Surface soil microbial communities from Centralia Pennsylvania, which are recovering from an underground coalmine fire - Coalmine... | ecosystem: Environmental > Terrestrial > Soil > Unclassified... | reverse complement strand
ACCGCCGCGGCGGCGGTCATCTCCCTGCCCCCTTCAACAACAACTCCATCTCCCTCCGCCTCTTTTCACTCAAGCATTTCAATCTCGCTAGGGGGATACGATGTGAGTAGGCTCTTCCAAACTTCCCCGAAAAATGACACGCCGTCTAACATTCCCCGCTTCGGGCGCACGACTCGGCAACCGCTTTGCCTCGAGCGCGGTACATACTCAAACTCTTCCCCCCGAGCGTTACAATGCTCGACCGTTTTCCCCATATGTTTCCTTCCACCGAATATATGTTATCTAATGCGATAGCGGCGTCGGTCGGCGGCTTTAGTTGTAATGAAGCGATGAGACGATCAGATGATCGGTGGAAGGAGGATCAAAGTTCATGGCCAGTGCATACAAGGATTTCTACAACCATGATGTGGTTCTATGTCGCTGCGCAGTAGAACGTGCAGCATGCCATCCTGCCGTACGTCTCTATTAAAGCTGCCTAGCGGATCCTGGTATGGACATATGGCGCAAGGACATCGACACGTACCATCTGGACATTGCGCGACTGAAGGTAATCAGAATTGCGATGTCATTGGCATTGATAGGCGAGTGGAAGTAGCGGACGTCGGACAGAAATACGCCACCTCACAACCCCTAGCATGCGTTGGCAGACTCCTCTCCTCGCCTGAAACGATTGCGGCTGAGTCACCTTAGAGACTTCAACCAGAGCCCTGGAATTTCAAAATTAGCCAGAGTATTAGGCGGAATCAGTTACCGACTGATTGTGCTGCAGAGGGTGGACTAGCTGTTTAATGCGTTCGCCGAGCTGTCCCGCGCCCGCCAACTTGTGCAAAGATTCGCGCTCTGAAGAACAACCGGCCGCATCCTCAGGAGCGGCGGGCAGCTTTCGGGGAGCCGCGCTCCAGTAGTTGTTCCTTGCGGTAGATCATCGAATTGATGTCATACGTGGCGAGTTCAAAGCCGTGACCGTGAGTGATGGCGTCAGTGGGACAGGCTTCGACGCAGTAGCCACAAAAAATGCATCGCGAATAATCAATGTTGTAAACCTTGGCATAGCGCTCGGAAGCAGAGATGCGCTGCGCCTCCGTATTTTCCGCTGCCTCGATGTAGATGCAGTGCGCCGGGCATGCCGCGGAGCAGAGAAAGCACGCCACGCATTTTTCGAGCTGGTCTTCATCACGATGGAGGACGTGAATGCCGCGATATCGCGGCTGGAAATGCACCGGCTCGTCGGGATAATTTTCGGTGGTCGTCTTTCGCCAAAGATTGCGGAAGGTCACGCCAAAACCTTTGGCAAGCGCCGTGATCGTGTCGCCGACCTCATCGAGAATAGAAGCCATCTAGTCGTGCCCTTTGAATGCGACGTTCAGATTTAGTTTACCATCCGCCAAAGCGTCTCAGGCGCCACCGCATTGGTTGCTTGCGAAAGCCAACCGCAGATCTCTCGGTCGCTGCTGCGAGATGATGCGACCTGAGCTACAGCGCGGCTTACCGCGGTGCGGCGACCGGCAACCCAAAAGAAACTGACGCAGTCCTCACGGCTGCGCCATAGCCAGCGGCGTACCGGCAAGCGCGGCGATGATCTGCTTACCGTGGAAGCGGCCGTTTTCTATAAAAATTTCGCTGGTATGGATGCCACCGATGACTACGCCCGCGAGATAAATCCCGGGCACATTGCTTTCCAGAGTCCGCGGATCGATGGCCGGCTTATTGGTCTGCGGATCGAGCTTCACACCAAGCTGACGTATAAAAGCGAAATCGGGATGATAGCCGGTGAGCGCAAACACCTGCACCGCACGCAGATTTTTCTCCCCGCCGGGTCCTACCACATGCACGAATTCCGGATCAATCTCCGCGACGCGTGTCTCGAATAGCGCCTGAACCTGGCCGGCTTTGATTCGATTTTCGATGTCGGGCCGCACCCAATACTTGATCGTTGAGCCGAGCTCGGCACGACGATGCACAAGGGTAACGCGCGCGCCGCTGCGATACAGGTCGAGCGCGGCTTCAGCGGCGGAATTTTTGCCGCCGATGACCACCACGTCCTTCCGCCAGAACGGATGCGGCTCGGTGTAGTAGTGCGAAACGTGCGGCAGATCTTCGCCAGGAATGCCCAGGCGATTCGGCAGATCATAATATCCGGTCGCGACGATCAACTTGCGCGACTCATAGGTGTGTTCCACAGCGCCGGCGGTCCGCTCAGCGGTATTGGCAATCTTTAACGCTGTGCTCGTCTCGATTTGCCGCGTGTGAACGTGGAAAGCTCCGTCGCCGCCCTCGACTCGCGTGACCAACTCGCCCAGGCGCAACTCGAGATCGTAATGTTCGACACATTTCCGGTAATACTTCAGCGCCTCGGCGCGACCTGGTTTTTCCGCCGCGCTCACGAACGGCAGATCGCCGATCTCGAGTAGTTCCGGCGTGGTGAAGAACACCATGTTCACCGGGTAGTGATAGAGCGAATTGCAGAGCACGCCCTTGTCGATCACCAGCGGACGCAGCCCGGCGCGTTTCGCTTCTATGGCGCAGGCCAGGCCGGTCGGTCCCGCGCCGATGCAAATCACATCGTAAGAAGTAGCCATTATCTATTCCGTTTGCGTTATTGGCATTCGCACTGCACGCCGCGAATGGCGCAGCGGCTTTGTTCGCGCGCGCGGCTCAGCGGACGGCTCATGAAGTATGGCGCCGCAGCGCGTTCATCTTATCCAGTTTGCCTAGCGCAATCGCGGTTTGCAACTCAAGTGGCAGCCGTCCTGTTTCGCCATCCATTCATAGCGCGAATTTCGGCATGGCGACCACCCCTCCCCCTTTTTGTGCAAGTGTTCATTGCAAAAGGCTTAGGTTGCGAGATGTTTCATGCCAGGCGACCAGAAGCCGCACGAGTTTTGATGGTGCATGCGACGTAAGGCCGAGCCGGCGATTGAACGAAATCTGCTGCGTAGCTTTGTCGCGCCGCTGGGATACGGATCGGTTGGGGCGCGTCCCGACCAAGAGAACGGAGCGAACCATTCAGTAGTGTGGCCGTTGCGTTGGCGTTGGCCGCAGGCCGCGGTCGAGGCCAGCCACGGAAGGGCGCTGGGTGTTTCGCATTGCGGCGAAGAGGCAAAGAATGAGGGACGCGAATTCGGCTCCGGCGATTTCGGAGGGATCCCTCTCTCACTATGTTCGTTCCGGATGACCAGGTCAGGTAAGGGCGACAGAGGAGCTTGGGCAGACCCTCGTGACGATGATTGGTCAGGTCTCGCGGTTGCGGGGGACGCGGACGGTGTATGGGGTGAGTGCGAAGGACTGTTATTCGACGCGTGAGACGAGGTTGGTTGGGCTCTGGCGATGCACTTGGCAGCTTCAGGCAGAGATTTCCACCCATCGGCGCGCGGGATGGGATTGCCGTAAAAATCGCGCGGTATCCTTTTGATAGCAGCAGGAGAAGTGCGTGGAACCAGCGTGATGACTTCCGCCACCGGGGCGATTTGCGCATTAGAATTTGCTGCTTTTTGCGCTTCGTGTTCGGTTCCGTTCGAGCGATTTACCGGTACAGACGCAGGTTTTTCTTCCTGGGCTAAACCCGAATGAGAGATTTGTCTTTCGTCTGCGTTCGTAGACTCGCTCGGAATGCACTCTTTTTGCGCCAAAAACAGCGTGATGGGCTGGCCTTTTTGGCGCTCGACATCAGGTTTATCGGGTTGCTCGAGATCGTGTCGCTGAACGGTCGAATTCGCGGTGGTCCCTCGCTCACGTTGTTCACTCGGGATGACCTTCCTGATCGGATGGTCAGATTCGAGACTGGTGCGGAGTTTCTGGCGCCAGCGCAGGTGGTCGCAGGCGGAGATGTATTCGGCGCGGACGCCGGAAAGCGTTTGCAGCAGAAGCTGGCTGATGTAGCCGAAGGCGACCGCCTGCTTCTGAGAGATGCGGCCCTGAGCCATGAGCAGAAATACCTGCGTCAGTGCGCGATTGACGCTGGTAGCGTTGGTGAGATCGGAGCAAAGCTCAGCGAGGATGGCGTCCGGGCCGCCTTCGGCGGCTAAGCCAGCATCGCGCTTAGAGGCATGATGAAGGCAAAGGGAAGCGGTGTGATTGCGGCAGCGACGTCCGTCGGAGAAGGTGAATTCGCAGCGAGAGACGGATGATTGGCTGATCGGTCGGACCATCCTTTCGGCATGGTCGGCTTGATCACCGAAAGGCGGCGCGGCAGTGAATGTAATATCTGAAATTTGAGATTTCAGAGGCGGAGAAAAGCCGGGGCCGTTGGGAGATTCTTTTACAGTAGTCATATGCCATGTTATCGGTAAGGTAAACTTCGGTCAATATGGGTACTATGTGGATAACTGCGGGACTGTGGAAAACGGGGAAGAGGCGATCGGAGGTCAGCAGCTCGGCGGGCCAAACCGTCAAGCCAAGCGCCGCGACACCTGGAGGTCGGCCGCGATAAGATCGGCAAATGGTTTTTAGCAGCGATGAACTCATTTTGGCGCTGGTGAGCCTAGTGCGCGCGACGCGGCCGGGAATGTTGCGGCAAGAAGCGGACGGGTTTAGCGTGGATTTTGAGGCCATCGCGCGCAGCGAGACGCCCGGCAAAACCGATCAGTTGCTATTGAAACTGGGCGCGGCGATGCAAAACGAGACGGCGTACCCGGCGGAGAATCCCGCGAGTTCGGTCACGATCGATCTCGACGGCGATGAAGCAAGGCAGATTGCGGATGCGCTCGAGAAACTCGAGAGGCTCCAGGCGTGGCCGAAGGACGTGATGGAGATGAGCCGGGCAATACGAGCGCGTCTAGGTGCGAGCCACATGGGCAGATGAGGAAAAAGGAAACCGCAGATCCCTCGGCCCAGACGGCGGGCCTCGTGATGACAACAATGCTTCACCCGTGCAACGAGCCTCATGATGACAACCCGCGTTTGGCCAGGACGCTCTGGATCAACACACTGCAGGCCGGGCTGAGCGACAAACTGCGCAACAGGTGGTAACCATGCCTGAAAACGAGGGATGGGGCACGCGAAAAAGCAACTGCAGATCCGCCGGCCCAGACGGTGGGCCTCGGTGCGAGCCACATGGGCAGATGAGGAAAAAGGAAACCGCAGATCCCTCGGCCCAGACGGCGGGCCTCGTGATGACAACAATGCTTCACCCGTGCAACGATCCTCATGATGACAGCCCGCGTTTGGCCAGGACGCTCTGGATCAACACACTGCAGGCCGGGCTGAGCGACAAACTGCGCAACAGGCGGTAACCCATGCCTGAAAACGAGGGATGGGGCACCCCAAAAAGCAAAAGCACGCAGGGACATACAGGATTGCTGAGGAATATTTCGGCCTGGGTGCAGCACTCTATTGATGGACCGCGAGATTTTGGGCACGATATAACCGAGAATTGCGGGATGCCATCTAAGGGCAGGGGTGAAGGGCAGCCTGCGGGTGGACGATCTCGCCGCGACGTAACGATACAGTAATTTTTCGGCGCTTCGCTGGTTCTGCCGGCTCTCGCAGGAATACAAGCGCAAATGTCTGCAGGAAGGGGGGAAAGCAATGGCCACTGCGGCTAAGTTCCGAATCGACGTTGCCATTCACGATCTCCTGATGAAGAATTCACAGGGACCAGCTCCCGCGCTGGTGAAAGGGCTGGAGCTGCCCGAACCTGTCTTCCCACAATTTCCCGAAAAGCTCAAAGATCCCGGACCGGATACGCCTCCCGAGAGGCGCCACTGGGGCCGCGACGAAATCCTCCGCAAGATGCGCGGCTGGCTATTTCCCTACATTCGCTCGCGCGTTTTACCCGGCGAATTTCATCCCATCACCGCTTATCTTTTCCTCGAGTACAAGTGCAACGTCGATTGTTGGTACTGCTGGGCGTTTAACAACAAAGTCAAAGGGATGACCGAAGACGTGGCGCGGCGTTCGATCGACTGGCTGCATGACCACGGCTGCCGAGTGCTGGCGCTGATGGGGGGCGAACCGCTGCTGCGGCCGCAATTCGCGCACAAAGTCGTGAACTATGCGGCGAAAAAAGGTTTCTGGATCTATATCGGGACGAATGGGCGCCTGCTGCGCCCGGAAGTGGCGGACCGGCTCGCTGACGCGGGCACGGCCGTCTTCAATTTTGCGCTGGATTCCTGGGCGCTGCAGCCGAGCCTGCCGAAAGCGGTGGAGCCCGCGCGCAAGAATCTTGATTACCTGCTGCGCAAACAATACGTTTATGGCTACATGGTATTCTTCAATATAAATATTTGCCGGAACAATCTCGAAGACGTGAAAAAGATCACCGAATTCGCGCACGAAAGTCGCGTGGCGACGGATTACCACATCAATGAAACACCCATGCTCGAGCAGGACGAGCATTTCAAACACCTGTCTGAGAATCCTACGTATATTCGGCCTGAAGATTGGAGTGCGGTGGACGAATTGATTGACTGGCTGATTGACCGCAACAAGGCTGGATACCAGATGGTTAATTCCGTGCGGCGCCTGCAGGAGATGAAGGCGTTCATGCGCATGTCGTCCGGTCTCGACCTGCGGAAATACGGCTGGCATGGCGACGGTACCGGCGCGAGCGGCAAAGTATCGGAGATGCTCGCCTCGATGCCGGGCATCGAGCAGGGTCCCGATGGGGATATGCGGTTCAGCGAATGGAACTGCCGCGCAGGGCAGAACAATGTGATCATCCGCACCGACGGCACGGTCGCGCCGTGCTTCCCGATGTATCCTGCGGCATACGACTGGGGCAACATCGACAAGTTCAACTTCGATAAAGATCAATTGAAGCAGATGAAGAGCGTATGCCAGCGTCACTGCTTCTCGACGCTGAACCACAACCTGGCGTATTGCTACGATGATGCGCGCGTGGTCAAGTTTGTGTGGGACCTCGCGGTCACACACCGGATGCAAGGCGGCCATGCGCACAGCTTCGAGGATTAGTCGTTCCGCGCCCGCCGTTGCAGGCTGCCTTGCCTGCCACGCCGGGAATTAATACAGAGAACACAGAGACGAACTGGGCGCACAGAGCAAGAAGGACGAACTGCCGGCCGTCAAGACCAACAGTCAAGGATGGCGTCCCACGCCTCGAACGTCCTCTCCTCAATGCCCTTTATGGAGTCTGCGGAGGTTTGGGCCCGGCGGTAATTGCGGAAGCCGAGCGTCGACGATTTGGAGCGCTTAAAGCTTATTAACCCGCAGCGCACGCTGGCTTGTTCGCTGTTGGCATCGAAGTACGATGTTCGCATGGCGATTCGCTCGTTGCGCGTGCATCTGCTGCTTTGGCTTGCGCTGCTGCTGAGTGTTGCCGCCCGGGCGCAGGAGTCTCCGGCCGGTGGGCAGCGGCGGCCCGCCGCTGCCCACCAATCTGTAACGCAGGATCTCTCCTACGGCGGCAGCTTCGTCGTCAATGTCGCGCCCAATCTGCCGCGGATCACGTTCAGGATCATTCCTGACGTGCAGCCAAACGATCAATTTGGCAACGCGACGTCGATCGTTCGCGATATCGAAGTTTTTTCCGGTGATTCTCTGCAGCCGATGCAGCATCTGACCGGATGCGAATGGTTCGGCATGGAAGCTCCGCCACGCGGGGAAGAGTGGTTCCGCGCCGTGGATTTCAACTTCGACGGCTACCAGGACATCTACGTCCTGACGAATTGGGGCGCCACGGGAAATAATCAGGGCTGCATCTGGCTCTATGATCCCGCGACACGGCGTTTTAATTACAGCCCGGAATTCAGCGACCTGGGCACGTTCACCTTTGACCCGGCGCACAAGACGATCAACACCTGGTCAAATGGCGGCATGGCCGGCGGGATTCATTCGGCCGAGAAGTACAAGGTGGCGGACAATCGCCCCGTGCTTATCTACGACGAAAAGCAAGAGTGGGACATGAGCAAGAAACAGTTCCACTGTATGGTAAAGGAACTTCGCGGAAACCAGATGGTGACCACGCACGACGAGTGGGGCAAAACGGGCGACTTTGGCGGCCCGGCGCCCTGCGAACACCCCAACGCCGTTTTTTAAGCCCGCGTTATTGTGCCTTCGTGGTCGGCAGGCCGGCGTCGACCCAGTTCGCGCCGAAATTATCCGCGATGTGCACGACCTTCACGTTGGTGAAGCCCAACGCGTGCAGCGCTTCGTAGGCGGGCTTGATATTGGGGCATTTGTCCCACGGGCAGCAGCCACAGTAGAGCACGATGAGTTGCTTTTTCTGAAGAGAGGAGGCGCGCTTGCGCAGCAGAGCGAGCCCTTCAGGCTTTGAGCATGGGCCCGCGTAGTCCGAGCCGGGAATCTTTGCCTGGTCGTAGAAATTCTTGAAGCCAACGTGCAGGACGACAGGCTTTTCACCCCGGGCGTTCTGCAGCATTTTTGCCAGCGCGTCGGGTTCGATCTGCACGGATGCGGGAACCTCGGCTGCTTTGCCCGCGCCGGGAAACTGCACGGCTGCGGCCTGCGCGGCAGGCGGCGCGGCAGGTTTCGCCGCTGCAGTCAGGGTATGCAAACCTGAAACACCCAACGCGACGATAGCGGCGGTTCCCAGAATTGTTGAAAACAAAAATGCGGATCGCCTCATCTTTTTTCCCCTTCCATGGGCCGACAAGAAATTCCACCCCAAACGCGACACGTGGAGCATCCGAAAATTCTAAGATAAACCGGCGAAACCCATTGCAGCGGCCTGAAAGCCCGCGCTACAAGCCTGGCTGGCCGATTTGAGGGCGGCCGGGAATGACGCCGGGTTGCGTTTCCGGCGGCCTGTCGCGGCGTGGCGGAGCAACAGAAGTTTGCGGCGGTTTGGGGAAGCCGCCGCGCGCCGGAGCGTTCGGATATTTCTCCCAGGTATCGATAAAAGTCGTCAGGTAAGCGTTGAACTCGTCGGGATGCTCGCGATACATGAAATGGCCGCCGTTGCTGATGACGATCATCTGCACTTTGGTGTTTTTCGCAGCGATGATGTCGAAAAGCGCCATTTCGCCGCGAAGTTTCGCCGTGTCATCCTTTATACCCCAGTCGAGTACATCGTTTTTGCCGGCGACGAGCAGGACCGGCATCTGCAGAGCGCCTTCGTCGCGAATCTTATCGAGCATTTTTTGCTTGAACGCTGGAAAATCAAACGAGCGGCCCGCGCCGGCATTGATCTTGTTGCGAGCCTCACGCGATTTCGGCTGGGTGGCCATGAAGCGGTCGGCGGCCCAATACTCATCGTCAAAGGTATTCGGCAGCCAGGCGAGCATCGCGACGCGGCACTGCAAACCTTCATATTGCGATTGATCGGGACACCTGCTCAGATCGAGACGAGTCTTTTCGTCAGGAGACGGATTTTCGGGGCCAAAGGCGACAATGGCGAGCGTTTTGGCCACTTCAGGATGCTCGACGGCAAGGTACATGGCGATGGCTCCGCCGGCTGAGTGTCCGATCAGATGTACCGAGCCAAGATCCAGCGCCTTGATGAAGCCGTAGATGAAGTTAACGTCGCCCTGATAATTGTAGTCATTGTCGTTCAGCGGGTTGCCGCTCATGCCACTTGCCTGGCGATCCACAGCAAAGACGTGAAAATACTGTGCTAAGCCATTGATATTTCGGGAGAAGGCGTTGGCCGTAGACGAACCCGCCGTGAATCCGCCGTGGATCATCACCATGGGCTCGCCGGAGCCGGCTTCGTAGTAACGTGCTTTAACGCCATTGACGTCGACGAATTTAGAATGCAGCCCGCCGACGTCGGATCGCGAATCCGGTGTATCTTGCGCATTCGCGAATTGTCCAGCCGCAGCCAAGCAGAGCAGAGCTACCGCTGCCACCCAAAATCTCGGAATTCCCTGCTCCACAGCTCGTAGAAGGCACGCGTGCATCGCTGTCCTCCCTTCCCTACACTTTTGCCACTTAGAGATGTTTTATAGACCCTCGGCAGCTAGTGTGGCAACTCCAATCGGCGGAGTTGCTGTATACTCCGTCCACACGTGGGAACTGCTACTTCGGTTTCAATCGCGCAATCTCGCCCCGCCCAAACAGGCATTGCGCCCACACAAGGAGGAACCGTGAAGTCCGTGAAGTTTATGCTCATCGCCGCAGTCCTGCTGCTTTGCCCCGTAGCCCGCGCACAGCAGAACGTGCCGCAGATACCTTTTGATTCCGTACCGAATCTGCTGAAAATGCCGGCGGACATGTACCTCGGCGAAGTCTCCGGCGTGGCCGTAAATTCAAAGGGACACATCTTTGTCTTCCAGCGCGGCAATACCACCGGACCCGCATATGCTGCCGCCGCAGCGCAACTGCTGGAATTCGGGCCCGATGGCAAATTCATCCGCGAGATCGGCCATAACCTGTACGCGTGGTCGTTTGCACACACCGTGCGCATCGATAAGCAGGACAACATCTGGGTGACCGACAAAGGCTCAGACATGGTGATCAAATTCAATCCCGAGGGCCGCGTGGTCATGGTTTTCGGGCGCAAGCAGGAGGCTTCCGATGAAGGCACCGAGCCGCTCAAGCACCCGAAGCCGCCGCTTCCGCCGATCGACGGGATGTTCCGGCAAGTGACGGATGTGACCTGGGATCCAGCTGGCAACACATACATCAGCGACGGCTACATCAATTCGCGGGTGGCAAAAGTCGATCCGAACGGGAAGTGGCTGAAGTCGTGGGGCGAACCCGGCGATGGTCCGGGGCAGCTCAACACGCCGCACAGCATTGCGGCCGATGCGCAGGGAAACATCTATGTGGCGGATCGCGGTAACCGGCGGATTCAGGTGTTTGACAATGATGGCAAGCTGCTGCGGCAGATCCACATCGACGTGCCCGTTCCTGCTGATGCACAGCCCGCCATCGGCAACAAGCCCGGCCCGAACGTCACCGGCACGATGGCGCCGGGAGCTCCGTGGGCCATCTGCATCACCCCCGGGTCGACGCAATATCTATACAGCTCAGATGCTTTCCCGGGCCGCATCTACAAACTTACGCTGGACGGCAAAGTGGTGGGGATGCTAGGCGAAGCCGGGAAGCAGCTCAAACAGTTCGGATGGATTCATGAAATCGCGTGCCCTTCGGAAAATGAGTTGTACGTCGGGGAGTTGCTGAACTGGCGCGTGCAGAAGCTGATTCTGCATCCCTCGACGCAAGTCTCGAAGAAGTAACGCCAGCGAAGTTCGGAACGGAATATTAATCAGCAATGTTAAAGCAGTCCAGGGGTCAACGCCGCGTTCGATAACCGCTGATCAAACGGCGTCAACCCGGAAGTCGCCGCAACCGATCGGATGGGCCGCGTCTTCGAGACGAGAGCCACGGCAATGAGACGCATAAGAGCGTTGGTAATGGTGCTGGCGCCTCTGTTCCTCTCCCCTGCCGTATACGTCCGCGCGCAGATAAATACAGGGGACATCACCGGGAGAATCACGGACCCCGCGAATGCTGTCGTAGGGGGCGCCGATGTCGTCGCCGTGAACCTCGACACCCAGCAGAGATTCGGCGCAACAAGTAATGTGGATGGGCAATATCTTCTGGCCGGACTTCCTCCGGGAACCTACAAAGTCACAGCGAGCATGTCTGGTTTCAAGCTGGCGCTGGCCGACAATGTGCCCGTTCACGTTAATGAGCGCCTGCGACAGGACTTCACGCTGCAATTGGGGGACGAGAAAGAGACCGTAATCGTGCAGGCAGTGTCCGGCCCGATGCAGACGGAATCGGCCGAAATCAAAGACGTGATTCAGAATCAGCAGGTCATGGATCTACCGCTCAAGGACCGCGAGTTTTTGCAATTGACGTTGCTGAGCGAAGGCGTAGTCAATCCGCCGGGCGGCACGCGCGGTGATTCGCTGCAGCAAACCGGCACGCTGATCAATGTTCTGGGGCAGCGAACCGGCCACAATCTGTTTCTCGTCGACGGAGTGAGCGTCACCGATGAATATTTCAACAATGCCGTTCTGAATCCGTCGCCCGAGGATACGGCGGAATTCATGATCGATAAGACCAGTTACGACGCCGAATTCGGCGGCAAATCGGGGGCGGTGGTCAATATCGTAACCAAATCAGGCACCGATCACCTGCACGGCAGCCTTTACGAATTCGTGCGCAATGACATCTTCAACGCCAAGAACTTTTTCGCTTTGCCCGGCCCGGCGCCGGCGTTTCGAGAGAATCAATTTGGCGGTGCTTTGGGCGGGCCCGTACCCAAAACCCGCACATTCTTTTTTATTAATTACGACGGGCAGCGAACCAGGCGAAATTTGGCGCAGCTTTTCAGCGTACCGACCGTGGCGGAACGCTCCGGAGATTTCGCGGGTGCGGGCACGATCGTCGATCCTCTGTCCCGGCAGCCGATTCCGGGAAACAACATTGCCAATGATCCAACGCTTCATCTTGATCCCGCGGCCATGGCGCTGCTGAATCAGGTGCCGCTGCCCAGTTCGAATTTCGCGGGCCAGAACAATCTCGTTTCAGTGCAGAGGCAAAGCTACGATAACAACGAGTACAACGTGCGGCTGGATCGGCGATTCTCGGACCGGGATGACAGTTTTTTGCGCGCGTCGGTTTTCGAAGCCAATGAATTTGATCCTTTTGGCTCGAGCATCCTGAACGAGGCGCTACTACCCGGCTTTGGACGCACGCTGGCAACGCATGCAGTGAATCTGGCGGCCAGCGAAACGCACACATTCTCGTCAAACCTAATCAATGAATTTCGTTTTGGCTGGCTGCGGGTATCGGGCGGGCAGGGCGATCCGAATGCGGGGAATCCATTTTCATCGCGGTTCGGGCTGGAAGGAACGACTACAAATCCAGCCGACATGGGATACCCGCAGATTTCGTTGAGCAATGCCTTCAGCACGATCGGCTCGGCGACTGGATTCACCTCGCGAATCGACCGAAACTTCGAGATATTCGACAACGTTCTCATTCATCGCGGGCGGCATGCTTTCGAGTTCGGCGGATATTTTTTTCACCTGGATTTCAATCCAGTATTTCCGAATGACGCCCGAGGCCTGTACACATACAACGGCGCTTACACGGGCAGCGCACTGGCGGATTTTCTCCTGGGTTACCCAGCCCAGGCGCAAGTTGGCAGCGGCCGGGGCACAGAAAATGCCGCCACCAATTGGGCTCAGTTCTACGCCCAAGACCATTGGCAGATCACGCCGAACGTCACCATCGATGCCGGCCTGCGATACGAATACAACAGCAATCTCATCGCCCAGGCAAACCAGATCTCAAATATCAACTTGTTCGCCGCGGGCGGTCCTGCTTTTGTGATTGCAGGAACTCCCTCAAGTTTGCCTCCCGCAGCAACGGCACTGGCGGCCTTGAGTCCAGCGCCCATCGTTTCCGCATCGACGGTGGGCTGGAACAACAGCCTGTTAACGCCACGCTATTTTCGATTTGCGCCGCGACTGGGATTGGCTTGGAGGATTCCGGGCTTACACGAAACGGTGTTACGGGCGGGAGCCGGAATCTACCCAAACCAGGCCGCATATAGCGTGCTCCAGAATTTGGCTGAGAACATGCCCTTCTTCTTGGTTAAGACGGTCAGCAACACGAATACGACACCGACGCTAACAACGGAAACTATCCTGGCCCAAAATCCGACCGGCGCGATCGGCGCGAACGGCGTGAATCATGATTATCAGATCGAATACAACGAAGTCTGGAATGTGGCGATCCAGCGGGCGCTCACGCCGAATACCGCGGTGCAGGCGCAGTACGTGGGTTCACACACCGTTCACGCCGACAGTGCGACCGACGTAAATGTGCCGCTGCCAGGACCAGGCAGCATTCAGGCGCGGCGCCCATATCCGCAACTTGCGCCCTTTACGACGATCCGCTGGGATGGATGGGCGGAGTTCAATTCGCTTACGCTGAAAGTCACGCGACGATTCGTCTCAGGATTGTCTTTCGACGCGGACTATACGCTCTCGAAGTCCATCGATGACGCCTCCGACGCTGGGACTACAAACGCCGAGTTCAATCTGCCGCAGAATCCCCATGCGCTGAACCTGGAATCAGGGCTTTCGAGCTTTGACCATCGCCACCGGTTCACAGCAAATGTCGTATATGACCTGCCGTTCGAACGAGGAGCCAGCGGCTGGCATCACCGCCTACTGGGAGATTGGCGCGCAAGCGGCATCTTCATCGTCCAGAGCGGTTCCCCGTTCACGGTGAATCTATCGACGGCGGAAGACGTCGCCAACGTAGGTCTGGTGGGCGGGGACAATCTGGAACGTCCAAACCTGGTTGCGAATCCCAATGGCGGTCCGGAAAAACCATCGGAGTGGTTCAATACATCGGCTTTCGCGATTCCGGCTGCCTACAATTTTGGTAATGCCGGCCGAAATGTCGTGATCGGCCCGGGGCTGGAGAATCTCGATTTATCGCTGCAGAAGAGCTGGAGTCTGCGCGAAAACGAACAGCTACAGTTTCGATGCGACGCTTTCAATGCGCTCAATCATCCTAATTTCAACCTGCCGGGGCGCATTTTCGGCGCCTCGAACTTTGGCGTGATCACCAGCGCGCAGGATGCGCGGGAATTCCAGTTCGCCATCAAATTGGTATTTTGAGGGAGCCGGGCCAACCTCTCGCCGCTGAGGACGCGCGGCAATTTCGTCGGATCGAATCCCACGCCATCATCAGTGAAGCGGGGAAAAAGACGCTGGAAGGGCGAGGCAATTCTCCATGCGCATGAGCCACTCTGCCGTGACCGGCGGCCACATCTTGCGCTCGACGGCCTCGGCGCGGATGCGCTGGCGTTCGGCGGCATCCTGAAATGGCCAGATGTGCACCCACTGATGCAGCGGGCCGATGTCGGTGTACCAGGCGCCGACCATGGGCGACATTTTCATGCGTGCTTCGATCAGCGGAATCCAGGCATCGATTACTTTCGGAATGGAGCCCGCCTGGTAGATGTATTGGCGGATTTCGTAGACGTTGCCGAACTTTCCGGTCTTGAACGGCGGCGAGAACGGCGCCGGTTTCAGGATTTTCGTATCCTGCGTGATGATGAATTCGCCGCTGGCGGGCGGCCAGCCGATTTTCGCGGCGCGCGCGGCGACATCTTCGCGTTGCGCCATATTTTCGTAGGGCCAAAGTTCGATGATCTGATTGAGGAGGCCGACGTCGGTGTGAAAGAAGCCGCCGAGCGGGGAAAGCTTCTGGCGTTCGGGCAGGGCCTGCGCAAACCGTTCCTCCACTTTTTTCTGCATCTGCGGCTTCACCAGCGTAGTGCGCATTTCGATGATCATGCCTTCTCTCCCGTTTGGTCTTATGTAGAACACTCAAGCGAACAGGCTGGGCTGAAGCCCGGTCGGCGACACTGAGATCAGCCCGTCGGAACAAGACTGCGAAAATGAAGACACTAATTGCCCGCGACCGGCACTGTCAATGGCGTCTACAGCGGAAGCGTGCGATCGGCGGGTTTCGAGGCCGCATTCGGCAGCCTGGTGAAGCCGAGATCTTTGGCCCGCTTGAGCTTGGTCACGTAGATGATCTGGCCGGCGTGATAGGCAACGTGCTCGATGACGTGCGCGGCGGCTTCGTAGCCCGTAACGTCGTAACCCTGGATGCGATGGGGGCGCGTTAATACGTCTGGCCTGAGGCGCGCCATGACGCTGGAGGCTTCCTTTACGGTCTGCTGAAATTTTTGGCGCAGGGCCGGACCGGGAATCGGGCCGCGTTCGGCGAATTCTTTGTCGCGCTCGCGCAGGTCGGGAGCGCCGCCCAGGCCGGAGATGATCCACTGGCGCATATTGCCGCAAATATGCAAGACGAGATTGCCGATGCTGTTGGAGGCTTCGTTGGGACGCCACCAGATGTCGTCGTCGGATAGCTGTGCGAGGCAGCCGGCGATTCGCGGCAGATACCGTTCCTCGAATCGGGACCGCCATTGGCGCAGGCAGATTTGCGCGAGCCGGTGGTCCGCCACGGCTTGCTTACGGCCGGCACTCGGCTTCTTTTTTCCAATCGTTGGAGGTTTTTGCGCCATGGATGTTTCGGCCGAGCGTGCCCCCGAGACACGAGGCGCTTCCATGCGGGAAGAGCAGCGGGCGCATCGTTTCGCCGGGCTCCGAAAGCATAGCCGCGGAACCGCGCAGAACGCAACCGGCACGGTGGCGTTTGCCGGCCAGCGTTAAGAGAAAATACTCGTGCGGCTGCACGCAGGATGGGGCAGCCGTGAGGCGTTCTAAAGGAAATCCTGCAGAAAACATCGTGTAAAGACACCAAAGGGCATAGGTGTGCATCGGATTGTACGGGTTCCGGTTTTTCCTGCACGGACCAAGGACACTGCCCAGGTTGGGGTGTACACGTTATGCAAAGCTGGTTGCGCGCACGAAAAGAATCGAAGGAGACGGCGCCGGAGGAAACGCTGATTCGTATTTGCGTGGTAAGCCGTGACGAGGCGCTCGTCGACGAAGTACATAAAGACCTGATGGTGGGATTCTCGACGCGGGGCGGCTACGATTTCGAAGCCGATCATCCGGACTTTCAGCACTATTGCGACGTGCTTTTCGTCGACTTGCGCGGTGCGGGAAGTGGAGGCGCGGCGGAGCCGGCGGCAACAACAAATGATGCGGTTGGCACAAGCGCAGTGAGCGCAACGGACGAAGGACTGGCGTTCATCGACGCAATTCGCAAGAGCGTGTCACATCCGCCGATTGTGGCGCTTTGCGACATCGATGCCGGCGAGTTCGCGCGCGCCGTCATGCGGCACGGAGCCTACGAAAGGCTGACGGCGCCACTCCACATGTCGCAGCTCCGGCTGGCGCTGCAGCGCGCGTATGAATTCCGGCAGGCGGAAAGCAGACTCGAAAACTTTCTTGCGGAACAGACGGCAGCTCACGAGAATTCCAAAACGGTCGCGAAGCGGAAGCGGCGGGGCGCGACACGAGCGGCCGCGTCCGTGGCGGCTTCGGCGCCACGTCACGCGCGGGGGGTAAGAAAATCCGCGGCAAAGTCAGCGCCTTCGCGGCTGGCGATCGGATTTGTGCTCGGCTGCGTCATTTTTTTCGCGATCATTGTGGGAGTGCGCACTCTTTTGACCGGCATGAGCGACGCGCTGGCGAGCGCGGGCTTCACAAATGATTCAAGCGCCGCGGCCACGGCGGGCGGCAATCGCGCCGGTTTGCCATCGCATCTTCGGCAGTTCAACGGAGTCGCCGACGTGGCGACGGCGGAGACAAGTACAGATGCGGCGCGGCTTTCCTTGCGCGGTGACAACATTGCCGGGCCTCTGGGAGCGCGTGGCGTAATTCCAGGTTATGAGCCCGCCGCAATCGTGGAGCGGGTCACGCCGCGGTATTCGGCCGAGGCGCGCGCGGCTCATCTGCAAGGAACGGTGCGCATCCGCGCCGTAATCGGACGAGACGGCGTGCCCTTTGGACTGGCGCGGGTGAGCGGCGATCCTATGCTTGCCCAAATCGCCATGGACGCGATCTCGTTGTGGCGCTATACACCCGCGACGATCGACGGCAGCCCGGTCGAATCCGAACTCATTATTCCGGTGCAGTTCCAACTGCCCGATTAAACTGTTGGTTTGGAGCGGGTGTTCGCTCTCTCCGTCGCACGGCCTGGTGGATAACTGCGTTTTTTTTTGCACTTTTTGGGGCATGTCGTGCGATGCAGGCTTGTACTGCATTCCCAGACAACCGATAATGAAATATCGTGGCGATCACGACTGGCGGTCCTATGGATAAGCGCAAAACGTTACTCCTGCTGGCGATTGCACTGGTCGTCACCGCGGCTCTTGGGCTGGGCAGCGCGATCTATGCATTGCGGCGCGCGCGGGCTGCGGCTGCGCCTGAGGCTGCGGGGGCTAACGCCAAAGTCATTCGCTTTGCTAGGAATCCGGAGCCGGCGCCGCCGTTTCTGCTGCGCGGCATAGACGGCAAGATCGTCTCCACGGCGGATTGGAAGGGCAAAGTGGTTATTCTGAATTTCTGGGCCACGTGGTGCCCGCCGTGCCGCGAAGAGATTCCCGAGCTCGTGCGGCTTCAGCAGAAGTACAAAGACAAATTGCTGATCGTAGGGGCTTCGGAAGATGAGGACGGGCCGAAGAAAGTAGAGCAGTTTATGCAGCAGCACGGGATGAACTACCCCGTGGTGATGGCAACCAAGGAGCTGATCGACAACTACGGTGGGGTGCCAGCGCTGCCGACTTCGTTCATTATCGATTCGCAGGGCCGGATAGTGATGAAGCACACCGGACTGTACGAATACGACGTGTACGAGCGAGAAATCCGCGCGCTGTCGGGCCTGCCGGTCGACGCGCGCATCGAAACTTTCGACGATACCGGGCAGATTTTTCTGAAGAATGCGGCGAACGCGACCGAACTGCCCGACGTGGATTTTTCAGGGCTCACGGCAGACCAAAAAAAAGAAGCGCTACACCGGCTGAACGCGGAGACATGCACCTGCGGGTGTAAGCTGACGCTGGCGGAATGCCGGATTAACGACACCGAGTGTCCGGTGAGCAAAGGGCTGGCGAACGACGTGGTCAAGCGGGTAAAGGCAGGTCAGCCGGAACCGGCGACGTTGCCGTCGCCTTCGCAACTGGAAAGCCCGCCATCCGCGAGCCCGAAAACGTAAACTTCCTCACATGGTCAACACGGCACGGAAACGCGCCTTGCCGCCGGCGACCCGCTCATAAGCTTTGGGCGCATCACGCAAGGGATACGTCTCGACCATGGTTTTCACCTTGCCATTTGCCACATAATCGAGCGCCTCGTAAAGATATTCAGGGCCGTTCTGCTGGCTGCCAATGATGCGAATGCGCTTGGAGATCAAGTCCATGAGCGAAACGGTGACGGGCTCGACGTCGGCGCCCATGGTGACGAGCCGCCCATCCGGCCGCAGACCCTGAATGCTGTCGACCATGGATTTGGTCGAGTTCGAGGTGCTGAGAATGATGTCTGCGCCTCCGACTGCGGCAAGAGTTTTGCCGTCGCGCACGATTTCGTCGGCGCCAAGTTCGCGGATCATTTTGTCCTTATCGGGCGAGTGGGAGATGGCGATCGTTTCGAAACCCGCCGCCTTCGCATATTGCACGGCAAGATGCCCAAGCCCCCCGATGCCGAGCACGGCGACACGTTCGTGCGGCCTGGGATCAGCCCAGCGCAGGCCGCTGTAAACGGTGTAGCCAGCGCAGAAAATTGGCGCTGCCTGTTCGTAAGAGATGCCCTCGGGAATAAGATAAGTCGCGTCGGCATACATCGGCATGTATTCGGCATGTCCACCCTGCAGATTTACACCGGTGCTCTTCTGATTGGGACAGAACATCTTCTTACCGCGCTGGCACCATTCGCACCGGCCGCAAGTCTCTTGAATCCAAGCCGTGCCGACGCGATCGCCTACCTTGCGGGTAGTGACGTCGGGCGCAACCGCAACGATCTCCCCAACGGGCTCATGGCCGAGGATTCGCGGAAATTGGCCAGGAATGTGGCCAAGCGTCTGATGAACGTCGGTGTAACAGATGCCGCTGGCATGCATTTTCACCAGCACTTGGTTCGGACCCGGTTGAGGCTGCGGAACGTCTTTCACCTGCCAGGCACTGCTGACAGCTGGCGCGACTGCAGCTTGCATTGAACCTTCCTCCTTAAGCGCGATTGGATGCGCGCGAAGGATGAAGTGGCATAAAAGGTGTTCGTCGCGCACAGCCAGATGGTGCGTTCGTGTTAGATTGCGTGAAGCCTTGCGGCAAAAAATGAAAGCGATTCGCATTCACGAATACGGCGGGCCGGAAGTGATGCGGCTCGAGGAGCTGCCTACGCCCGTGCCCGGGGCAGGTGAGGCGCTCATCCGCATTCACGCCGCAAGCGTCAATTTCCTCGACATACAAAAGCGAAGGGGCGAACTCGTCGGGCAGGCGTTTTACAATCGCCACGGCGGCGGCGAACTTCCTGCGTTTATGGGCAGCCAGGGAGTAGGTGTGGTCGAGGCGCTCGGTCCCGGCGTCAGCAAAGTCAAAGCCGGCGATCGCGTCAGCTTCTGGGGCGCTTCCTATGCGACGCACGCCATTTTTCCCGCGGCGCGCCTGATTCGCATCCCCGATGAACTCAGCTTCGACATTGCCGCAGCGGGAATGAACCAGGGCTTTCTCGCTTACGCATTCACGCATCACACGTATGCCGTCAAGCCCGGCGATTGGTGCCTGGTGCAGGCGGCTGCGGGAGGCGTTGGCCTGCTGATCTGCCAAATGTGCAAGATTCGCGGCGGGCATGTCATCGGCGTGACCTCAAAAGAGGAAAAAGCGAAATTCGTGCGCGAAGCCGGCGCCAATGAAGTGATCATCTCTTCCCGGGCGGATATTGCCAAGGAAGCTCGACGGATCACCGACGATCGCGGAGTGAACGTCGTTTACGACGGCGTGGGCAAAGACACATTCGAGGCGAATCTCGATAGCGTCGCACCGGCCGGATATGTGGTGATGTACGGCCAGTCCAGCGGTTACGTGCCGCCGTTTGACATCATGCGGCTGCAGGAGAAGGGCTCGCTTTACTTGACGCGCGCCAATGCCCTGCCGTGGTTCGGCGAATATCCGCGCTATCTGCAACAACTGGCGCCGTGGATCCAGCAGGGGCGAATCCGAATTCGGATTGCAGGCACGTATCCGCTGGCCGACGCCGCGAAAGCGCACGCGGCTTTTGAGGCGCGCGAGATCAGCGGCCGTGTTCTTCTCATTCCCTAACGCCACAACGTGTTAACCTTCGTGCCGTTTTAGAGGTTCTGCGCTTGCCGGGGCGAAAGAGACAGAAGATGCGAGTGATCGGGTTCCTGCTTAAGGCTCTAGGCGCTCTGGTCATACTGGTCATTGTGGTCTTCGCAGGCTTTTACATTTACCTTTCGACACGTCCGGCGCCGAAAACAATCAAACAAGTCGCGACTATCAGCCTGCCGGCGCGATCGCGCTCGCCGCTTAAATTCATCGACTACATGTTTGTGAACGGTTCGCGGCTGTACGCGGGCTATACAAGCGAGGGATTGGTGGCCGTCATCGACACGGCAACGAATCAGGTGATTGCCGAGATCGGCGGCCTGCCTCGTGCGCATGGCATCGCCGTCGCGGACGGTAAGGGATTTGCGACGGCGAGCGGAGACGATACGGTAGGCGTCTTCGACCTAGCCAGTAACAAACTGCTTAAGAAATTGCCCGGAGGCGTCGATCCCGACGCTATCATTTACGACGAAAAAGCTCGTTTCATTTATGCCGCCGATCATGACGGCAAAACCGGTACGCTCATCGACCCTGTTTTGATGACTGTGGCCGGCGTTGTACCGCTGGATGGGGTGGCCGAATATGCTCAGGCGGACCCGCAGACAGGTTTGATTTATCAGAACCTTCAGGACGTCAGCCAGATTGTGGTAGTCGATCCGGAAAAACTGGCGATCACTCAACGATACAATCTGGGCGATGGGAAGAGGCCTTCGGGACTGGCGTATGATGCCGCTAATCACCGGCTATTTTCCACTTGCGACAATAACAAGCTCATCGTTTTGAATGCGGACACAGGGCAAATCGTGACGACGCTTCCGATCGGCTCAGGCGTGGATGGCGCCGCGTACGACCCGGATCTGCATCGGATTTACACCTTCAATGGTCTTGGAACGATGACGGTCATCCAGCAGGATTCGGCGGATTCTTATCGCGTTCTCGAGCAGGCAGCCACTCACTTCGGCGGCCATGCCGGTGCAGTGGACCCGGCAACGCATCGCATCTATGTTGACTACTTCGGGTCGATCGCGGTGTACGATCCCGCGAATCCATAGGTCCACACAGAAGTCGCTGAAACACCGAGCGCGCAGAGATTTAGTGGACAAAGAAAGAGCCCCTCGCCCGTCTTAGTTCAACACGGACAAAATCGGCGGCAAAAGAGATCCCTCGCTCGCGTTGTTCGCTCGGGATGGGCATCCCGGCCGGATGCTCACTTTTCTTCCACTCGCGTCTGCGTGGCGGGGCCATCGCCAACAATTTCGAGAACAACGTCCTCGTCCTTGGCACCGTCGTAATGCACCTGTTTGCCGTAATGCTCGGCAAAGGTCCCGGTCGGCATTGGGACAGTGCTATCGGGATCGAAGTGGTTGCCGGTACCCACCCACCAAGTTCCGGAAAGGACCATCACGTACCGGTCATTAGGATGAAAATGCGGGCGGCTCATGTGGTGGGCGGTCCATTTCGTCAAGACGATGTACGGCCCCGGCTTCGAAGGATCGCCCCGCAGCACGGCATTGATTGCACCATTCGGCTGCGTGACCCACTTGATGTCCTTAGGCAGAGTGAAGGAGATCGCCGCCGGATTCAGATTGGCCGGATTGGCGTCGGGCCGCGCCGGTTCCGGAAGGGCGGTCACTGGGCGCGCAAATCCAAAAGCGAAGATGAGCATGGTGGCGCCGACCGCACCCGCGAGCGCGGCTAAGCCGTAGCGTTTTGCGATGCGCCGCGCTTGATGATCAACCGCTCGTCCAACATTGCGTAACTTGGCAGTTCTAGGCATCTCCCCTCCCACAGTTGTGGTTATGCGTTCGGTGATTGTAGCTTTTTTTGCCTTCTCGCGCTGGTATCAGAGCAATTTTCTAATGCGATTTCAGGAATGCAGGAATAGGCAAAAGCACATGCGTCACCACCACCCGCAAACACCGTGCCTGGCGTTCGGGATGACAATGGTGTAACAAGTGGAACCAGCAAGCCATTGCAGCAGAAGAGTCAGGATTTCCACAGGATGCTCATGCGTACAAGAGCGCACCAAGCCATGCGCGGAATGCGCTGTATGGAGTCTTAAGAACTGTCCGTCCGAATATAATCAACCAGCCGACATTCCCATAAGGAGGGCTCCAAGCGCATGGCGGAAGCAAGAATGGCGAGAACATCGCCGATCGTGAAGACAAACAAGGAAGTAATCGGCCGCAAAGTCGTGAACCCGCAAGGAGAGAGCCTCGGGAAAGTTGAAGAGGTCATGGTCGACGCGATTCCGGGCCGCGTGGCGTACGCAGTCTTGTCGTTCGGTGGCTTTTTGGGCGTCGGCGACAAGCTGTTTGCGGTGCCCTGGAGCGCACTTGACTGGAATCCTGAACGGCAGGCGTTTGTAATTAACGCCGACAAGCGATTCCTGGAGAACGCGCCCGGCTTCGACAAAAACAATTGGCCCGATATGTCCGATACGACGTTGCGGACAAGCATCTACAACTACTACAAAGCACAGCCGTATTGGTAACGGCTGGCACGTCCGCGCCAATTTTGCGGCGCGAAGGTGTAGAAACGGCTGAGACCGCTCCAGCGATGGACGGTCTCAGCTTTTTTGCAGGCGCTGGTGAGATCCTGCCGAAGTTTTCGCCGCACCGATTGGCACTGCCTTTTTCGAGCTCGTTCTGCCCGAACGCGCGTGTGCTAAACTCCCGCCCAGTGTTGGTCTGCGAAGGAGTCTGCATAAACATGCGTTCTGTGACGAAAGTGCTGGCCGTCGCCGTCGTCTTGCTGGCGGTCGCGGCGCCGGCGCCGGCGCAAAACGCCGATACGGTGCTGCTCAACGGCAAACTTCTTACCGTGGATAAACAGTTTTCAACGCGCGAAGCACTGGCGGTTCGCGACGGCAGAATCATGGCGGTCGGCACCACGGCAGACATAAAAAAACTCTCGGGGCCTGGTACGCGGGTGATCGATCTGGGCGGCCGCACTGTGATTCCCGGGCTGATCGATAACCACATGCATGCAATACGCGCCGCTCTCAGCTTCAGCACAGAGGTGAACTGGATCGGGGCGACATCGCTCGCCGAGGCTCTGGGCCGGGTTCACGATGCGGCACAAAAGATGAAACCCGGCGCGTGGCTGATCGTAGTTACGCCGCCTGCGACGACGGATGCATTCAAAGAACACCGACGGCCAACACAGGCCGAACTGATCGCCGCGGCGCCGAACAATCCCGTGTACGTCCAGCTCGGCTATGGCTGGGCCTTGATGACGCCGCGCGCATTTGACGCGCTAAAGATCACGGGCGAGGCCGACCTGCCACATGGCGCGAAGCTCGAGACAGACGCCAACGGCAAGCCCACCGGTGTAATCACGGGCAACATGGTCCCCGTCTTTGACTTGCTGCCAAAGCCCACGTTTGACGAGCAGATAGAGGGCACGAAGCAATTCTTCCGTGAACTGAATCGCCTGGGCTTAACGGGTGTGGTCGATCCGGGCGGAAACAATGTGACGCCCGAGTCATATCAGGCGGTCTTCAAGCTGTGGCGCGACCATGAATTGACGGTACGCATCGCCTATGCGCTTTGCGGCATGACGCCCGGGCACGAGTTCGAAGACTACAAGAATTACCTCGCCATGATGCCGATGGGATTCGGCGACGAGATGCTGCGGTTCAACGGCATCGGGGAACGCATTACGTGGGCGATGAACGGCATTTCCGGACAGGCTTCGCAGGAAGACTTGGAAAAATATTACGAGGTTGTGCGCTGGGCGGCGCAGCATGGCTATGGGCTGACCATGCATTGGGACCATAACAGCAACGTGGACCAACTGCTGCGCGTGTTTGAGCGTGTGAATCAGGAGGTCCCGATCTCAAATTTGCGCTGGACGATTGCCCACCTTAACGACGGCTCCGCCGCCACATTTGAGCGCATGAAGGCGCTCGGCGTGGGTTGGACGATGCAGGACATGATGTACAACGACGGCGATCAGGTCGTTAAGCAAGAAGGCGGGGAGGCGGCGCAGCGGATGCCGCCGGTGAACACGGCGAAAAAGATCGGCATTGTCGTAAATGCGGGCACGGACGCGCACCGTGTATCCACGTACAATCCGTTTACGGTGCTGCAATGGCTGCAAGACGGCAAAACCGCCAGCGGACACGGCTTGCGAGGCCCGGAAGAGACGCCCAGCCGCGCGGATGCGCTGCGGTTCTACACGATGGGCAGCGCCTGGGTGGCCCACGACGAGACGCGGCGCGGCTCGCTCGAGGCCGGCAAATTAGCCGATCTGGCCGTGCTTAATGCTGACTACATGACCGAGCCGGCAGATGAAATCGGCAGCAATTTCTCACTCCTCACAATGACAGGCGGAAAGATCGTGTATGCCGCCGGGCCGTTTGCGAAGCTCGGAACAAACCGCTAAAAGCCGCGAAACGAACGGGTTGATATCGGCGCGTTGGCGCGCCCCAGCTTAAACCTGTGGTCCGATGATATCCCGCCTTCCCTTCTCGTCAACGCAACCTGCCCGCGCTCGGCAGCCATGGCCGCCGAAACAGCAAAGCGAATAGCACATCTCTGGGGCGCGGTGTTTGTCAGCGAAAACGATCGTATTTCGCGCCTGCCACCCGTCTAAATGAACACAATTTACCCTAAGTCGAAGCGGGATTGTGCCGACAGCGCCAGTCCGACCTGATAAATGCAAGCTGGATCGAGTGATCTGGGTCACTGCATTCACGCGCGGATCCGAAGACAGTATCAGTGAGGGATTGTTATGGGGTCAGCAGTCGTCAAGGTTGGAAGCTTCGAATGAAGGGAGGACAGGTTGATGCTTAAGCAGGCACAGATTGTGCGACCGAAGCTGGCACTGTTTGCGGTCGCGGTGTTGTCCATGGCGCCGGCATTGGCCTCCGCACGGGTCGTCAGAGATTCCGAGGAATTCTCCGGCTTGCTGGCGCAAGCGAAATCGGAAGCCGCACAAGTGCAGAGGATCGCGGAAGAGATGTACTCGTTCAGATTCGACAAAATCAGCTGGCAGACTCAGGCTGGCAAACTCAGTGAACTGAAGACACATGTGAATAGCCTGGGTGAGTTTTTGGCGAAAATGAATCGTGTAGAAGCACCCTCACCGTGGCAACAGCAGGCGATCGCCGATATCACCCCGATGGTGGACGAATTGGCCGGGAACGTGACCATGGCCATTTATCATCTGAGTGAAAATCCCGATCGCTATGTCTTTACGGCGTTCCCGGAGTATGTGGCCGCCAATGCAGAGTCGGCTGCAAATATCACGGATATGCTCTCTGAGTACGTGGAATACTCGGAAGCCAAGCAGACCAAGGAAGATATTGAATTCGAACTGGAACTGCCGACCATCTGACGCGCTCCCGGCAGAAAAAGAGATGGGGCGCTGCGAGATGCGCCCCATCCAAAATTCTTTTGGCCTAGATTGCAGCACGGAGGGCGAAATGAAGCGACTGGCAGTGATTTTACTCCTGGGGCTGGGCGGTATTGCGGTTGCGATTCAAGTCCAAGCACAAAGCGACGATCGGAAGGAGTCCGTTGCCACCGAGTTGGGCAACGACCATTTTGCCGCCGGCCAAAACGTGACGGTTTCGAATGCGGTGAACGGCGATCTGCTGGCGGCGGGCCGCGAGGTCACGGTGGAACAGCAGGTGGGCGGAGACCTGGCTGCCGCAGGCGGGACGGTACGGGTGAACGGCACGGTCTCTGACAACTCCTATGTGGCCGGCGGGCAGATTTTTTTGAACGGCACGATGGCACGCAACGCGCGCATCGCGGGCGGAACGATCGAAGTGGCGCCTTCGTCACGAATCGAGGGCGGGGCCACCATCGCGGGCGGTCAGATCCGGGTAAACGGCTCTATCGGCAGGTACCTGCAAGCGACTGGCGGAAGTATTTATATCAATGGTCCCGTGGGCGGCAACGTCGAGGTTGAAGGCGGACGAATTGAACTTGGACCGAATGCGCGCGTCACTGGCAAACTGCGCTACCGCAGCCGCAGCGAACTCAAACAGGATGCCGGAGCGCAAGTGGCGGGCGGAATCGAGCGGCTTCCGTTACGGGGCAGCGCGGCGGGAGCGGTGGCACGAGGCTTTGTGGGAGCGCTCTTCGTCTTCTGGACATTAGGATTGATGCTGCTGGTAGCGATCCTGCTGATTCTCTTTCCAGGGTTCGGAAACGTCATTGGCATGCTCGAGGCGCGCCCAGGCATGAGCGCAATCGTCGGGTTTGCTCTGTTGGTGTGCGTTCCCGTCGCGTCGGTGATCTTTTTCATCACGCTGATTGGTGCGCCGCTGGGATTACTTTCGCTGATCGCATACGGCGCGCTGCTGATCGTGGGTTATCTGGCGGCGGCCGCAGTGTTGGGAGATTTGCTCCTGAAGCGGCTGCGCGTGGCAAATGCAGGGGCGATCCGTTGGCGGATTGCAGCCGCCATCTGCGGGCTCCTCATCATCTCAGTGCTAGGCGCAATTCCGGCTCTTGGCGGCCTGATTGTTTTCTTCGCGCTGATCATGGGCATGGGCGCGGTGGCATTGCAGATGAACCGGGTGCTGCACCCGGCAGCGCATTAGCGTCCGTGCTTTGACAAAGAAGCGACGGCGGGCCGGAACCAAGCCGGGCCGCCGTCGCACAGGGGAAAGTGTAAAGCGCCTTAATGCTGCAAAAGTCTTCCCGTGCGTTAGCCTTGATGCGCGATTTACTCTTTGCCTTCGATGTGGGCCTGCAGGTGTTTAGCGCACGCTTCGGCCGTGGTCTGGTCGCCATGCCACGTATTCTTCTTGTTCACGGCATAGGCAAAGACGACAGCGCTGGTTTTCGTGTTTATCACGGAAATGCTGGCCTGATCGTCGGAATGGATGTTGCGTTGAAAGGCAATCTTGGCCCAGCCGGCTTTTTCGTGTTGTGCGGTGCCCGTAATCACGAAATCGGCGGCATCGCGGTCAGCCACGACAGTAAGCTGCACCTTCTTTTTCATCAACGCGGCGGACAGGTAGTTTTCAAATCCATCCATCGGCTCAATGTACACCGTGGAACCCGGCGGTAACGTCGTCGGTTTCTGCGCGTAACTCGCGCCCACAAAGCACAAAACCAGCACGGCAATTGCGCTGAATTTTTTCATTCCGCCCTCCCGCGGAGCAGGTTCGACTATGGCGCTGCGCGCGGGGAGCGTACGACGGTACTACTGTGCCGATAGCGTTAACTTTCGCTCCCACGCTGCCGGTTAAGCGAAGCGAGGAGCGCTACGATTACAATTTCGGTATAGCACAGCACTTCATGGTTTCGCGGTGGAGTCGTCACCCTTTTCGAGGACGATTTTCATACGGGATTTTTCGTTGGCGACAGGATTGATCTGCGTCTCGTAGGTGCGATAGCCGTTCAGCGTCACTTTCAGCTGATGCTTTCCCGGTGCGACGAGCATGGAATGGAAGTGACCGCCGAAATCGCCGCCATGTCCCACGTAGGCACCGTCGATAAAGACGGCCGAGCGCTTCGGCTGGATATCCAGACGGAGCTCCGCGGCATCGTCGCCGGGGTAGATGGATTTCGGGTTTTCCTCTAATACGACGTCAAGGGTCTGAACGTCGCCCGGAGCGAGTGTGAGCTTCTTTACCAGATCTTTGTAGCCGTCTTCGCGAATGGAGATTTCGTGTTCGCCCGGCGGAAGCAGCACTTTCTTGTCGCCCTTCAATTCTTTCACAAAGCCGTAGTATTTGCCGTCGATCCAAACGCCCGCGTCGCGCTCATCCTGATTATCGGCATTGAAGAGCACTTCGGCGGTCTGTTGGCTCTGCGCGGGTAATGCGGCGAGAGTTGTGCTGGCACCGGCAGTTGAAATTTGCGGGCCGGCAGTTTGCGCCAGAGCACACACTGAAAAGACGGAAACGAAAAGGGCTGCGATGGATAGTGTCAGAGGCCGCATGCCAATCCTCCTGCTGCTCTATGCATACCACAAAGACCGCCGGAGGGAACTTTGGTATTGGGGAGCGCACGATCAAGAGTCAACGTCGCGCAGGAGTTCGTTTGCTTCCGAGCGCGTGAGGATCCCTTTGCGTTCCAGAATCTTGAGGAGCTTCGTGGCGAACTGCGGGTTCGTTTTCAAAGACATTTCCGGCGGTGCACCGGCTGCGGACGGAAACGAAGCTTCGGGAGAAGAGGTTTCCTCCAGCCAGGAAACCACGGTATCGACCTGCGCTGGGGTCAGCGGATCGAAATTCAAGCCCATGCCCGAGCCCATGTGGCAGGAGGTTACCTCCGCCTGACATTGCAGCCTCTGATTATTCTTGGTGAGTTCGAGCAGGACGCGGGTGCCGACCGGCAGCGGGTTTAACGTGTCTATGTAGCACCCGGTCAGACTCAGATCCGACGTGCGCGCGGAAATGCGCATGCTGCCGTCGAGATTCATCAATTCCGCAGGACAAATGAAGGCGTACCGGTGAGCTTCGCGGCGCTCGCCGGCTGCGATCTGCCCGTTTGTCGATGCCGTGGATCTTTCAAGGCTCTGCTGCGAGGTCTTTTTTAACATGGGCTCGAGGCTGGCGGTGTATGCAGAGGTCACGGCCGCTTAAGATATTCTGGTCAACAGCGCCCATGTCCAGCAAGCAATAGATACCGATGCGGTGCGAAAACGTGACCTGTACAACTCGTAACGCTGCGGCGCGAGTCCGAACACGCAGGCTGAGGCAAGGCTTAACACAGAGATCACAGAGGCACGGAGAGCACAGAGCCGCCGGGGCATGGATGGTGCGGAAGCCGCTTGCAGCAAGGCTGCGAGAGAATGCAACCACAGATTGATAACTTGAACGAATGTCTTCGGGAACTGGCCGACGGCGCATACAAAACCCATCCATAGGCAAACAACCAAAGGGAAACAGCTAACGTAATCGCCGCGACAAATTTCCGCGATACATAACCCATCACACGTCCCCCGGCACCAGGATTCTGAGGATGTGAGTCAAGCGCCAGTGAGAAATTTGTATTGCCGCGGAGTGAGGGGAACGACGGAGAGGCGTCCCTGGCGAACGAGCGGCAAGTCACCGAAGAGCTTATTGGCTTTGATTTCCGCCAGCGAAACCGGTTTCGAGAGCGGCTTCCCTGCTTCGATTTCGACGGAGGGATTCTTGGGATTCGAAAGATCGACCGAGACAACTGTCGCGGTACCGACGGCGCTCTTGCGGTCGCCGGTTTCGTAGATCACCAGGCGTACACCGGGCTTCATTTGCGCCAAATTGCGCAAGGCCACGGGATTGGAAACGCCATCCCACACGGTGACTTTATCGCGCTGTAAATTCTCAAATGAGTATTCGGAAGGCTCGGTCTTGAGCAGATATTCGGATGGCATGGCTTCCTCGCTGGGCGATGGCCGAACGAGGAACGGCATTTTACACCAGCGGCCGCAATTTGCGTGGGTCCGTCCAACGAGCGCGCGATTACCTCGGGCAGCGCTCGCGGACAAACCGAAGCCGCGTTTTTGCGGCGCGCGCAGCCCGCGCTGTTGGCAGCTCCGAAACATGGTACAAAGTATGGCGACAGGAGGAACGCATGAAGGCTTTATATGCGACTTTGCTCGGCGCCGGGGCGCTCTGCGCGGCGTTGGCTATTGCGATACCCACCCGCACCATGGCGCAAGATGACCCCGCGCTTCAGGCAGCGGATCATGATTTCGCCGCGGCGGTATCGAAATCCGACAAGGCGGCGCTCGACAAGTTGCTGGACACGGATTTTGTGTGGATCGAGGCCAATGGAAAATTGCAGGATCACGCGCAGGTGCTGGCCGGCGTGCCGAAACGCCTGATTCCGGTGCTGATCATCAATGGCAAACCTCAATTTGCGCCCGTTCGCTGGCATAACTACGGTGAAGTCGCGGTAGCGCAAACCGACGAAGACAGAAAGCATCTGGTGCGCATCTGGGTGAAGCGGCCGGCGGGCTGGCGGGCGCTGGTATACCAGGAAGTGGAATCGCTCGGCGCGGCGCCAAAGTCAACGCCCAGCGCCGGCCAGCAATGCGATAATCCCTGCAAGAGCGTGGGCTACAGGCCCCAGAACGAAACCGAAGCCGCAATCATCAAGGCTTACGAAAGGCTCGAAACTTCGGCCATGACGCATAATGCCGCCGATTGGGACGCGCACACGGGCGAGGAGTTTGCGGCGGCGAGTTCCTTCAGCGACAAGCTTCTGGATAAACCCACGCGCCTGGGAGAACTGAAGCGCTCGAATATGGCCGGGCTGGCGCCGACGCCGCTGGTTTCGGGCAAACTGTTTGTCTTTGGCGACGCAGCCGTGCTGCGCTCCCGGCATCAGGCCGGCCAAGTCAAACTCGAAGTGACACGCGTCTGGGCCAAGCGCGACGGCCGATGGGTGGAGACGCTTAGTTACCAGACGGGAGTGCAAAGCGGCTCGTAATTACCGCCCGCGCGCGTCAAAGGCAAAAGCAGATCTATCCTTGTTTGCCCGCATGAAGAGATGCGGGCAAACTTCCTGGGATGACGAATTTATTTATTTTTGCGGCACGGAAAAGCTGAGCAGCGAGGGACAAATCTGCGTGTGGCGCGGCAGTTTCTATGCCGGTACTTCCGAGCCATGATCTAGGCACGAAGTACCATTGGCCGCAACAATCATATCCACAAAACTGGGACTGGCCCTCAAGCAGGTGTTGCGAATGTGTCGTGATTGAACGCCGCCAAATCGTACGCTACGACTTCGGCGCCATCGCCGAGGTTGTCGACTTGGATTCCCGCGAAGACGTTATCGTCGTCACTCGCGATCTGAGCTTCTCCGGCTGTTTTGTGAAAACGGGCCTGCCCTTCGCTCCGGCTACGCAAGTCCGAGTCAGAATTACATACGGCGGGCTGGATTTCGCCGCCACTGGCGTGGTCGCCTACAAAACGCGCGACGGCATGGCAATTGAATTTGCCGAGGTCAAACCGAAAGATCGCGCCATTATTCAGGAATGGTTGAACGTGGTGGCAAACAGGGGAATAAACGAGCCGGCAGCCGTTCCGGAAGACCGGGTAATTCGGCTGAAGAACCGCCTGCAGCGGCCGATGCATCCAGCGGCGTTTACGCCACCGCCCCCTCCAACCCCGCAGTCGAAGAGGTCGGTCCCGAGGCTGCTTATGGACGAACTTCTCGCATCCGCGCGGAAGCTTATAGGCCTTGGCGAGGATGCGCGAAGCTCTTGAGTTTTAAGGTGGTCGAGAAACTAGATGGGGCTGTAGGAAGACTGCTGCGCGGCGGGTATCCGGGAGCGCAATTCCAGGTATTCGTGCCGCACCAGCCACCAGACCACCGCATCGAAAAGCGTGAGGAAAATCAGAACGACGGCGTGGGTGTGGGTATACCGATATAGCTGATACGCCATCAACACGGCGATGGCGGCAAGCGCGGCGGGAAAAGCCCAAAGCCGGCTCGTGAGCAATCCAATAACAAGCCCCAGGTTGATCACGCCCACGGCAAGCAAATAAATCCCGGCGAAATGCTGGCCTCCCGAAACAGCGGCTCGCGCCACATGCAGGAGGAAATCAACTGCAAAAGCAGGCCAACCCTTTTGCTGCTCGCGCACGGCAAAGGTCACCAGGAAATTCGCCACCAGGAAGGGGCTCAGGCTCAGAACGGCTGCGCCCGTTGCAAGCTCGATGAGCGCGTGCAGTCCTTTAAGGACGACGCTGAACTCAAACAGCTGATGGAAATGCTCCTGACGCATCGGTAGGCACTTTGACCTGTCCCTTTGATTGTAATGGGTGCGAGCGAGACATCAAGCCGGGAAAGTCCCCAAGATGGCGAAGTTACACCCGGTTTGCTGTACCGAAGTGGCTTGGCGCAGTGGTTATGCTGTAAACGCGCGACGGGCCTGATGTATGCCGTGACAACCGACACACAGAACGTTGCCTCAGTTACCCTTTCCCGCCGATGGCACCCGGCCCTCTCCAGTAGCAATCTGGAGGCAGGGAAGAGGATATGAGAGTGCTGGGATCCACGATTCAGGAACGAATTCGAGTCCTGAAATGATCCAGGACAAAAAAGGAGATGAGCCAGATGCCGCCCCGCTAGCGCGGCGCCATAGAGCGCCAAAAGGTCGCCAGAATTCGAACCTTCATCGCGAATCGACTGAGGAGGGCAACCATGCTTCACGAAATGATGAATACAGAGGCTAATACGAGGAATCCGCAACCCGAGCGGCGCAACGAGAATCGCCGACAGAAGGAGCAACGCCGGACCGCGAACGACGAAGGTCGCCCAGGCGGCAAGGGCGATAGAATTCCAGCGCCGGAAAGGCAGATGCGGCACTTCGATTCCGGAAACAACCGGCCCGAAACCACACCCGATTCTTTGCCACGCAGCCGCAGAAAGTCTATGCGTGCATCAGGCGGGTCGAACACAGTATTTCGTTCGTTCAAGGATAGGAACGCCAGCCCCAATGGGCCAACGCAGGGTGAGAGCCGTCGCGGTTCCCGCGCGACCTCAGAACCGGGCGACAGGCGGAGCCGCTTTAATAGGACAGAGAACAACCGAGGCGAAAAAGATTTCGGCGAGAGCCACGATCGCCCGTTCGGCGAGCGGAACCGTGGCGCGGGTGGAAAGATAGACAGCACTCAACGGGACATGGGCCAGACCGGGCAGAACATGAAGGGCGGAAGAGGCGAGGAAATCCATCAGCAGCAGGGACCGTACGGGCCGCCGGGGAAGCGTCGCGGTCCACAGGCGCCGGGGCAGCCCCTGATGGATGACTGGGGCAAGAGCGATAAGCATTAGCCACCAGCAGCTTAACAGCTCGAAATGAAGAGCCGGAGTGATCCGGCTCTTTTTTTATGCTGGCCTTACGGGTCGTCGTGCACACCGGACTTGGTGCACGCGCACTGTCGTGTTACGATGCGCGAGCCAGTCCTCCAATCCTCACAACCGATGTTCGATCGCCAAGCAGTAACGCGGACAGTGTCGCTGCACCCTCTGCAAGGAAGCAAGGCGAAGCGTTACACAGTCGCACTGCTCGCGATGGCTGCAGCCTTGGGATTACGGTCGGTCTTCCAGCCCATCCTCGGCGGATCAATGCATTACGTGAGCATTTCTGCCGCAACGGTTTTCGCCGCATGGTATTGCGGATTGGGCCCGGCGATCGTCTCGACAATCGCAGGCGTGACTGCCGCGAACGTGCTCTTCGTCTCTCCGTATCTGCCGTTAGGACAATACTCTGAACGCGAGATCGTGGGCGAAGTCCTGTTTCTTGTTTTCGCTGGTGCGATTATCGCAATGGGCGAAGCCGGGCGCAGATCGTGGCTTCGGCTGGGCCACGTGCATGAGGTGCTGCTCCGGTCGCGGATGCAACTGAAGTTCCGCGTTCGCCAGCGCACTGCTCAGCTGCAGCAAATCAATCAGGATCTTCGTGATCTTTCGGCGCGGCTGCTCCGCGTACAGGACGATGAACGGCGGCGCATAGCGCGCGACCTGCACGACAGCACCGGCCAGGCGCTCACAGCGCTGAAGCTAGAGCTCGCGGGAATCGAGCGCGAATTGGCAACCCGCGATGCTCCTACCGCTCGCCGGCTCGCGTTGGCGATCGAAACGGCCCGGCAAATCTCAGATGAGTTGCGAACCATCTCTTATTTGTTGCATCCACCTTTGCTGGATGAACTCGGCCTGGGCTCTGCGGTGCGCTGGTACATCGACGGTTTCCAAAAACGCAGCGGCATCAAAGTAACTCTGGACCTGAACACTTCGGCCCGCCTTGCGGCAGAACTGGAAACGATGATCTTCCGTATGATTCAGGAGTGCCTGGTCAACATTCACCGGCATTCGGGAAGCTCGACAGCCACGATCCGAATCTCGCAAAGCGAAGAGGAACTGGTCGTGGAAATCGAAGATCAGGGCCGCGGCATCGAAGCTGACGAGCTTGCGGATATCAATGCTGGCGCAACTCCGGGTGTGGGGCTGCGCGGAATGAGGGAGCGGATCAACGATTTCGGCGGCGAACTGCAGATCAATTCATCAGAAAAAGGAACGAGAGTCCGAGCGACAATTCCGGTGGAAACCGCCGGTTCCGACGGCGGCTCAGACAATGCCGTAAATGACGTCCGCTCCTCGATCTCCGACGTGTTCAAGCGGGCCAGCGCCCATTGACATCCAATCAGCATGGCGACGGCACAGAAAAATCAAATCCCTTCGGAACTCTCTTTTCGCAGCGAAAACGAACGTTTTCGCCGACGTCGGGTTCGTCATGAGAGCGGTTTAGTTGTTGCACAAAGCAAACAAATTAAGGGGCCACGGATAGAGAAATGCGACGACCGGCTGCGACTGCAGCGGCGTGGGACTGACTATTGTGCTTTGGCGGCGTAAAGCGCGCCCTGAACGGTGCCAAAGAGAACGAAATTGCCGACCGGTATCGGCGCCGTTGTGACCTGTGACGGAGCATTAAATCGCCAGTCAAGCTTCCCGCTCTCGCCATTCAGCCGCAGAACAGCATTTCCGGCGGCAGCATAGAGACGCGTGGAATCCCAATACGGCGGGCAGGCGCCTCCCTGGGGGACGCGCCAAAGTTCCTGGCCCGAGCTGAGCGCAAGCGCCACAAGCGCATATTTCTGATCATAAATACTGAGGAAAACTTTGCCGTCGGCGAGCACGGGCGCGCTGGCGATTTTATTCCAGTGACGGCGCCAGACGACGGTTCCCTTCCCCAGATCAAAGGCGCGTAAGTTTCCATCCTCATCGGCGAAGAGCAAGCTGTGGCCGTCGGACGCGACGGCAGATGGATTGGCCGCGGGCTCGCTAAGGCTGGGTCCCTCTTGCGGGATTTCACGATCGAGTTTCGCCCGCCAGAAAGATTTGCCGTAACCGAAAATCGCCTCGCCCGGAGCAGCGACAACCCAAAAATTTTCCGCTGCGACGGTCAGGTCAGGATCGATGTCAAAGGTCTGCACAGATGCGTCGCGCGCATCGATGCGCAACATGCTGCGCGATACCGGCGCAAAAAATATAATGTCGCCGACGACGGCGGGCGCCGGCGGGTGCGGATTACCTGGCAGTTCAATCTTCCATTTTTGCCGGCCCGAATCGGTGAGCAGTCCGTACACCAGAATCCGATCGCGTTGCCCAGCAAAACCAAAAGCGACCACTACATCACTGGCGAGCAGCGGAGGCGAAGCGCAATTGCCGATGTTGAATTGCCATTTTGGTTTTCCGGTAGAGAGGTCGAGGGCATAGACTCGGGACTGCTGCCTTTCCGCGTAGCCGCCGCAGAAGAAGACCACGTTGCGGTTGACGGCTGGTGTGAGCGCCTGCGAATCGCCTGCCAGTATCCATGGACGGCGAGTCGCAAACGACCATGCGGCGTCTCGAGGGCGGCTGCAACCCCACAGGGCCGCTGCAACAACCAGGGCTGCGACTGCACTGCTTTTCCTCGATATCATCGTTATGCGTCGGAAGTTATGCGTTTCCGCTGAAAACACGGCGCCTATCCGCCTGTTACGCGATTAGGCAAAACCGCGTTATTATTGGGTTCAGCCCCCGCATCTAAATTACCAGAATGAAGTATAGGTGGCCTGAGTGGGCCGATGATATTGGCAGGACCGTCTGGGAGGCGGCTCCGCTATGAATGGGAAACCAATGCGCCTGATTGCGGCGGCGAATCTTATGCTCGCTGCCGGACTGTGGCTGTGCGTCGTCAAAGTTCCGGGTATTCTGGCATCAGGGCGACAAAACGCGAGCGAAGATTCGCGGGCGAAGACCACGCCTGGCCAGACGAATGCGCCCCGGGAGTCGCGTGGCGAGCAATCGCCGGCTCAGAATAGGGCGGCAAACCCCTACAAACCCGCCAGCGCAGTCTCGGCTGCAGACGTGCAGTTTCCGTTCGAAACACCAAACGATGGAATCGTAGTTTTCAACGTGTCGATAGGCCCCGAAGGGCAGATCCGCCACATCGCCGTGCTGCAAGATGTGCCGCCATTTACAGCCGCAGCGGAGCAATCGCTTCGGGGGTGGAAATTCGCGCCCGCGGCCGTGAATGGCACCGGCGAAAATGCGGAGATGTTGGTCGCGTTCGTCTTCCGCCATTCGGTATACGTGGCGAATGAGCCGCCATTCAGGCCTGTATTGCCGGCGAAAGAGCCGGCTGGCGAGCGGCAGGGGTTTACGCCTGCGGGGATTCTCTCCGCCACGTATGCCGCATATCCGGCAAGCACCATTGCCATGGGCGCGGTCATCGTACAGGCCACGGTAAAGACGGATGGCTCGGCTGGCGGCGTCAGCATTCTTCGAGATCTTCCGGGAGATTTTGGGAAGCTGGCGGTGAACGCCGCAAAGCACTGGAAATTTCAGGCGGCCACGCGCGATGGGAAGCCGGTGCCCACTAAAGTAGCCATCGCGTTTGTCTTTTCTTCACGCGCGCTGAATCCATTCTGATACTAATGCGCCGCGAAAAACTCTCGGACCTATGCATCCGACGGGGCTCTCCTTTTATTCCGTCCGCACGGGTATTCCATCGCCACGGGCTAAGGGAGTCAGGAATGCGGCGAACGCGGCTCGATTTTCTCCATCAGCCAGTCGGCCATTTGTGGTATCACGATTGGATAGTACTCCACCGCGCAATGCTCGCCGCGGCCGAGCAGCCATAGATCGCCCTGCTTCGCCGCCTGGTAGGTCGACATCAGGTCCGGGACGGGATTGCCGGGATCGCGCGTGCCGTTGACCACGAGTAGGGGTCCGTTGATCAGCTTGTCTCCGGGTTTTGCGTCAGGCGCCAACGAATTCTTCTCGCCCAAGTGCAGCCCTGCACACATCGCCACGATCGCTTTCACGCGCGGGTCGTTTCGCAGCGCCGCGCGCAACGACGCGGCTCCGCCATAGCTTTGCCCGAAGAAACTGATGCGCTGGGTATCGATATCCTCCCGCTTCAGGTAGGTCTCGAGGGCGGCGAAATTGGCTTCCGCCTTGAGATCCGCGCCCCACTGCCTGCTCTCGCCGAAGCCGGGCAGGTCGAGCGTGGCGACGGCAAATCCCTTGGCCAGCATGTCTTGAATCGGGCGCCAGTGGTTGGCTTTGTACTGGTCGACGCCGCCGTACCAGATGACCAGCGGCGGTTTCTTGACGCCGAACGGCTTATGCAGGTAGCTGGTGATATAACCGTCCTTGTACGGCACCTTCACCAATTCCAGCGGCACGTCGAATAGCTTGCCGCCCTTCTGGTAGACGCGCAGTTGTGCGTCGTAGGCCTTGGCCTCCTGTTCCGAGTTGACCTTTGGGAACCAGGCGAGGGCGTAGTAGACGCTCGAGGTCATGTAGGCGTCGAGAGCTTCACGCCGCGCCCCAGTCTTGAGGAGCGCGTCGCCCTGGTCATCGTAGTACTTGCCGAGGACGCTCCACTCGTAGACCCAGCCGCCGGGCGCGTCGCCTTCCTGCCTCACGATCCGTTGGACCGTTTGCCGGATAATATTTTCATCGGCTCCAAGGTACGCATACGCCCGAATGCGGCGTTCCTCGAGTACCACCTTTCCGTCTTTGAAGTTCGGGCTCTTCGAGGTTTCCTGAAATTGCGGGAGGGGGGGATACTGGGCGAAGCTGGCCGAAACGGGCAGCAGCGAGAATAGTGACGCAGCGACAAGGATCGTCACCGGTCCGCGGAGTGCCCGCGCAGGATGCTTCCGAGGATGGCGCATGAGCATGAAATTGATCCTTTCTAGCGGCAGATGGGATGGTTTCAGAAGATTTACACTCAGGCGCGCCGCGAGTCAAGACGGATTCGCCGAGGTCGGCGAGCTGCCGGTCACCGATGCACCAGCCGCGCCAAGAAATTCAACACTACATAATGCGTAAGCATGACAGCGGCTGCGATGATGGCGAGCCAGATCAGATTAGGATCAGGTAAGCCCACCGTCCCCCTGACATGTTTCTGAAATGCGAGCCCGCGAGCCATTTGCCCTTCTCCGTTCACACTTGTAAGGCACCGCATCCCGGGCGTCAGTGACTTGGCACACACGTGAATCCACTTTGCTGAGTCGCACAAATACTGGAATTCCGATTGCCGGATGGGAGCGCCTGGGCTGGTTAGCGCAGCCCTGCGATGTCGGATTGCTCGGGAGTCTTCAGGTTTAGTTCGACCTGGAACCACCAATTCGGCTGGTAATCGATCTTCACCGGCACGCCTCGCAGAGCTCCGGTTGTTCCCAAGAGCAACTCGAAGCTGGAGCCCTGGTGCATCGTTTCGTTGAAGTTTTCTATCCGGGCGCGAAGCAAATTGTGATACTCGCGCACGTACGGCTGCGGCTTCCCATTGAGAGAGAGCTTCACCGTTTCGCGTTCCACGGGAGTGACGCGGTTCAGCGTTAACCGAAAAAGCTGACCGTTGTACACATAGCAGAGCGATTCGGGGGTGTTATGGCCCGCAAGAGCGTCGTCCACCAGCTCCGCGACCGAACTAAGGAAGCCCTCGGGGCGCCCGCAGGAACGGAATTCTCCGGGCGCCATGCTGCGGACCTTCCCCTCGGTATGCTCGAGTTGGTCGAATACGACGGCTTCAGCCTGATCCAGTTGATGGATGTTGAAATCCGTATCGGTCGCGAAAGGAACGGACTTTGCGACACTCTCGTTCCTGTCCGCCCGATTCAGAATCGCAGAAAAAAGAAAGGCGTGGCCGCTCTTTTCTCGATCGAGCTCCTTCTGCATCTCGGAAACTGATTTCCCGTTATAAACTTTCATGAACCCGAAAAACGTGCTCGACTCCGGATTGTCGCCGGCTCCGTTCTCCCGAACGCGTTCGACCGCGGCGCCCCAGCGGTTGATTGCTCGCGGCGCCTTAGCGGGGTCCGAACCCATGACAATTTGGAAGAACGCAGCGGGAGGGTCGGTAAACGACCCACGCCGTATGTAACCGCCGCCCACATCGTCTTGCCCCGCCCAGAAGAGCAGCAGGCGCACGCGCGCGGTCATGATGTAGTCGTATTCCGCATTTAGGTGCGGCGCTGCGCGAATTTCTTCAATCGCCCGGCGGAGCTCAGCCGAGGTCACCTGCTGTTTCTCCGCCGGCTGGGCCGGGGCTGTTTGCGCACGGCTCAGATTGACGAGAGCGAGTGCGAAAAAACATCCGGCCGCCGCCAACGCCCACTGACGAAGCGCCCTCCGATGAACCAAGGCACCCTCCACGGGGACAGATTAGCACCGGTGGGACCGAGACTCTGTACGACTCGACTGTCGGGAATTTCGAGACTCGATTTTGTGGCGTTCGCCAATACCGCGGACGGCTAGGGCCAGGAGATATGGCCAAGAACATTTGGAATGCTTTCGGATAGGCGCACGGCCCGCACGGGCTGGCTTAGGCCGTTGGGTTTAGCTAGTTCACGGTGATCGGTATCGAGAGCGTGTGGGTCTTGCCGCTGACGGTGCCGGTCAACTGGATATTCCCCACTTGCGTGGCCACCAGCAAAACGTTTGCGGAAGCCTGCCGGGTGGGATCGGCGACACTGGTCGCGGTTACGATTACGGATTGATTCGCGGTGAATGTGGAAGGCGCGGTGTAAAGCCCAATCGCTGAGCCTGCGGATGCGCCGGCCGGCGCAATTTCTGACGCGTTCACGACAGTGACGTTGCCGACGGCTGGGGTGATCGACCAATTGACGGCGGCATTCGATGTATTCCCAACGTTGGCCGTGAACTGCTGGTGTCCATTGGGCCCGAGCACCGCCGCCTGCGGCGTAAGCTGGATCGACAGCGGCGCATTGCCAATCCGCGCAGCGCTAGAAGAACTGCCCGAGGTCGCTCCTGCGCAGCCAATCAGCGCTGCAATGGACAAAGCAGCGCCGAATAGCGGCAGCAGCTTCAGCTTCCCCGTTGTAGACAAACAGCCGAGTGCGCAAAGCGCGATTGTGATTAAAGCCCAGACTGTCAACGAGTGCTCGTGCGACAGGAGGGTCATGGCCTCTGCAACAGGCGCTGCTCGCCAAGAGCCCACGCCGCGAGGCCCCGCAGGAAAATCGGCCGCGCTGCCGGTGCTCGTCAGGGTGAGCGTGAAGACGTTCGCAGCCGCTGAGGCCGGTGCAACCGAACACGTTACGGCAACGAAAATCCCCGGAACGCTGCAAGAAAAAGAGGGCGTGCCGCTCAAGCCGCCGACGTCGGTAACGGTGATCTGCGCGGTTGCCGGAGTGCCACGCGTGAGTGAGAGATTCGGCGGTGAAACTGTCATATCGAAATCGGGCGGAAAATTCACCGTCGTCCAATCGCTCAGGAGCAAACTCGCGTCGATTGAACCCAGGCCCGTCACTACGTTGTAGCCTGGAGCAGCGCTGTAGCCCATCGCACCGGCACTCGCTCCGCTGGTTGGGCAATTGGGCGTCGGGGGATTCATCTGGCACGGAACGATGTTATTGCCGATGGCGATGTTGTGAAGCGGGCTCGGCGAACGCGCGGCGAGCTGATAGAGCGCGTAGTTGATGTTTCCCTGCGGCGAATTCATGGTTTGATTGAGCAGCGCCACGATTGCAGCGAACGCAGGGGTTCCGGCCGATGTACCTCCAACTGCAGTGAAACCACCAAAAGCGCCGTTCGGGCAAACCGGGGTGAATGTCTTCGAGTTCGAATCAAAGCTCTCATCACACACGAGGTAGCCGTCGTGGTTCGCGGAAGCATTCAGCGACACGTCGGGGACATCGCGCACGCCATCATTAGGCACCCCCGCACCAGATTGCCAGATCGGCTTGCTGAATTGCTTGCTCGGACCACCGCCTGTGGCCTCGATTCCGTAGATGGAGGAAGTGTCATTCCAGCCGATCTCGGGAATGTAGGACAGCACAGAGCTGTTGTTCGCGGTATTTGTTGTGCTCCAATAGGTCCCGGAGCCTTCACTGAATTCACTGCCTCCGACAGCCGTGGCGTAGGGCAGGCTTGCCGGAATGCTCACGGCTAACCCCCGCGTCGCTTGCTGGGCCAGGGGCGCATCGCAAGCGGCCGCGCCCGCATCGCCCGATGCGGCGACGATCGTCTGGCCCTGCGCGTTTGCCTGTTGCCCGATTTGCGTAAAAATCTGCACTTCCGAGGGCGCCAGGTCCGGCTCGCATGCGCCATAGCTGACGCTGATGACGGGCGCAATGTCGTTGGTGACGGCGTATTGCAGCGACCACCAGGCGTTGCTCGAGTTGACGTAGATAATCGTGGCATTCCTGGCCACGGCGCCTGTCCATTCGAGGTCGAGGTCCGCTTCCTGGAAGTCGCCGTTCGCGAATCCCGGATCAGCCGATCCCGGCACGAGCAGAATTTGCGGATTCACGGCCGGTAAGTTCATCAAGGCGCGAAATTGCTGAATATCGCCGAGTTGAATGTCGCTTTGGCCAGCCACGGCGATTTTTTGGCCGGTACCATCAATTCCGCGGCTATAGAGCGGGTTGACATCATAGATCGCGCCGAAATCCGACGGCGCGAGAAAGTGGTTTGTCGAGCCGTCCGTAAAATCAGGCTGCGGCTGCGCAGCATCGCGGCGCACCAGCGCCGGACGAGGCCGGAAATCATTCAGTCCGGTAATAGCGGAGACAATCCCTGCCACCGCGGCCGGCAATGAAGGCTCGGCGGTGTTCGCGTAATGCTGCTGGCCGTCTACGACATAGCGATGAATTTGCGTGCCAAATGCGACCGACACCTGGGCCCCTGAGCCGGAGAAACTCACCGCATTATGGCTTTCCGGCACATCTTCAATGACGAATCCGCGGCTCTGAAGCCACGTAGTGATTTTAATGAGGTCATTTGTACTGAGGCCGAAACGCGCGCCGAAATCCCGAGGCGTCAGCCAGCGGTGGTAATTCGGAGAGGAAGGATCCTGTTGCTGGGATAGGAGTTGGCCCAACGCGGCTTGTTGCGCAGGCGAAGGGGCAAAAAACATCGTGATCCGCGGCAAAGACATCGAATCCGGCATCCTGCCGCGATCGAATTCGAGGCGCGCCAAAGGGTGGAGATTGCCGTGCAATAGCCTCACCTCGGAATTGTTGATGGCCCGGAGGATGCGATCCTGCTGTTGTTCCGCCTGGGAATGCGCAAGAAGCGCAACGAGGAGCAGGAATGCGGCGCAGCAGCCAACCTGCAGGGGAGATAAAGTGTACGAGCGTGGCGACACGCCAGCCTCCTCACAGCTCAAGCGCACGAACCCGAAATCAGCCGCGACACTAGGCTTTTCCGCTGGGGACTGGCGATGCTATGGACAGACTCCAGCAATCGCGGTGCCTCCGCGCAGCCACAGAAGTGACGTCGGTCACGGCCGGCGATCACGGCGTCTGGCAGAGCATCGCGCGGCACCGATGCATTAGTAATTGCCGTCTTTTGCGCCAATCTCACTGCGGGAACACACGATTGGATGTGGAGCTTTCGATTCAGGGGCGGTATCGGGAGAGACTCGTGTACAGATTAGGGCGCTGTCTTGTGCCGGAATATGCAAATTTTAGGCACGACGATTGCTTCATGGGAGATACAAGCTACCCAGCAGCTTTAGGCCGATTCCTGGCAAGAATGGTTGTAAACGTCTGATAAAGCGTTATTAGCAGGCAGGCGCGAGGCGATATGAAGGGAAATAAACTACCACTTTTGGGCTTTTCCTTGGCGTTGGCCGTTGCCGTTATCGTCTTCTATTTCCGGCCGTCCGCCAAGACTCAAAAGCCCTGGAACTCAACCGCGATTACGGCCACCTATGTCGGGGCGCAGCTTCGGCAGTTGGATTCGGGTAATGCGGCGCTATTCCTGGCATATGAAGTTCAAAACCACACCGATTCCGATTACCAACTCGCGGACGGGCCGACGGCATTGGTAATGAGCCGTCTGCGGGCCGATGGCAGTTTGAGTTCGCAGCAGCCGGTTCGCCTGAGTTATCCGACATTTTTGCCGGCACGGCAGCGCGCGCGCGTCGCTCTTGAGATTCCCGCAACATTCAATTGGCCAGGCGACAACGACTCCGCGTACCAGGACAGGCTGAGGGATTTCGTAAATCAGAAGCTCGACGACGTGCAGGCGTTCGTTCTTTTCGACCAAGGCGATCGCTTTGACATTGAATTTCCCAACGGCTGGCAGGAACTAAAGCTGGCTTCGGCGTTGCCGAGATAAGGCAGGAGAGACAAATCATGCCCTTAGCAGGATCCGCTTCCACCCCGTCGCAAGCCGCCCGCAGGTTTTACGTGCGGCGCAAGCTCGAGGGTCTTTCGTACGTGGAGTTCGGGCCGGACAATGGCGCCATTCTGATCGACATTGGCGAAGGCGGCATTGGTTTCCAAAGCGTTCTGCCGGTGACCCTGAGCGACACGCTCCTGTTCAAATTCAAATTTCCGGGCGAGAGTAACTTCGTCGAGGGCTTTGGGGAAGTTGTCTGGATGAATGACTCCGGGAAAGGTGGCGGGCTCCGCTTTACGGAAGTGGCCGACGCGGATCGCGCGAAGATCCGCGAATGGGCTGGCGAGCCCGGCGCCCCGGCAACCGGCAACTCCCAAACCGGCAACAACGCCGGAGCTCCCACAGCAAAAATAAAAAACACCGCCGGCGAATCAGTGAATCCGGAGAGCACCGCGACAAAAGCAACGGATCAGTTCGAACTGGCGGCAAAAGCTTCAGAAGAGTTCTCTACAGGGGAAAACGCCCAGCCCCCCAGCCCTTCGATGAATGCAGTGACCGACGCGGTCGAGGTGGTGGAAGCCGTCGCGGCAGATCCAGCTGTGGCCGCTGACATCAAGAATTCGGAGCCGCCGTCAATTCCGGAATTCACTATCGAAGCGATGCCGGCGGAGACACCCACAGTGCGCGCGGATTCTATAGCATCCGCAGCGACAGCTGCCGCGAAGACGCTCGAGCAGAATCCCGAAGTTGCGCAACCTGCAACTCGGCCCCGTGTAAAAAACCATACAGCCGACGCCCCCTTTTCTGTACAGGCGTCAGGCGCGGGTGCGGAGGTCGCCGCGGCTGACGCACGAATTTCGACACGGAATCAGACGCGCCATATTCCGGGGCCTGCAGCGGCAAACCCGGACACAAAGCTCATCGATTCAGCTCCCACTACCGGGGATCGCGAGGCACCATTCATTCCGACAGTGCGGCCGGGACGCAATACGAATGCGTGGCAAGGCATGTCAGGGACGGCTGCGGAGGAGTTGCAGGGTTCTGCGACTCTCGCGGCTCAGGCTTTGAGAATTGGAATCGGAGTCGCAGCCGGGGCAGCTGTTGCGCTGCTGCTTTTCCTGATCATCCCATCCTTGCGTACGCGCGTGGAAGCGACGGCCGCACGACCGGCGGCTTTCAATACAATCGGCGCACCGGCGTTTGAAGTCGAAGTTGCGGATATCGACAACCGCCGATGGGTTTTACGCAGTGGCGGCGAAGCGGGTTCACCTTTCGGTACGTCCTCCAAACGCGAGGCAGAGAGCTCCAGCTCAGCAAAGTCGGACCGAAGCGAATCCGGAAAAGCCAGCCGGGCGGAAGAAGCTGCCGATTCCACCACCACGGCCGCGAAACCCAAATCAGCAAAGCCGGGCGAGCTAGTCCTGTCGCGGCCTCGCGTTGCTCAACGGCCAACTGCTTCGGCACAAACGCTGGCACCGTCAATTTTCGACGGCATTACGCCACCTATCGGCTCCCTTAGCGATCGTTTGGCAACAGGCGGCCCTGAAGCGCCAGGGATCGTTCAAACCGAAACCCCACAGCCCCGCACCGTGGCGTTGCAATCCGCGGTGCTCGTGCAACGCGTTTCGCCTGTCTACCCTCCTGCCGCAATGGAATCGCGGGTTCAAGGCGATGTACAGGTAAACGCCACAATCAGCAAGGATGGCGTTCCCAAGGATCTGAAGGTCATCAGTGGGGATCTGCGCCTGGTGCCGGCGGCACTCACCGCTATCCGGCAATGGCGTTACCGTCCGGCTACACTAAGCGGGTCGCCGATCGATACGCAGATGGTGATTACTGTCTCGTTTCAACTGAAATAGCTGAGGCATCTCTCGTCGCCGGTTGTTTAGGGCAGACGAAAATTCTCCGCGGCAGTCTGCACAACACGCCTCCAGTTTTACTTCCATTGAGTCCCTGATGCGGAAGGGGGTTTGGCGAGCTTGCCCTTAAGGCGAGCAGGGTATAGCCCAAGCGTCTCCAGGCTCACAGACTGGATACGAACCGGTTTAGGCGCCAAGGTGAGATTTGGTAGAAGCCCGCACTCTTGGCAGCGGGAAGCAAGAAACAAACCCAATGGGTAAGCGGGAGATGCGTAGTCCCGCTTTTGGAGGTTGAAATGAAGAAAATCTTTGCAGCCGTAGCGCTGCTCGCGCTCAGCGCAGCAGTTCCCATGCGCGCAGATCAGAGCAAGTCCGAAGTCAATATGCGCCTGGACTCCGCCGCTTCCACGTTGCGCGATCTAGCCGCTGCTCCCGACAAAGGCATACCCGACGAGGTTTACAACAGCGCCAAGTGCATTGCCGTGGTGCCGCGCATGCTCAAAGGAGCGTTTATTTTTGGCGGCGAACATGGGCGCGGCGTCGCCACTTGCAAGCTGCCCAATGGAATGTGGAGCGCGCCGGCCTTCTTCACGCTCAGCGGGGGCAGTTGGGGATTACAAGCAGGAGCGCAGGACATCGACCTTGTCATGATGGTTATGACGGATCAGGGCGTTCAGCATCTGCTTCAAAATAAATTTCAGATCGGCGCAGAGGCTTCCGGCGCCGCCGGACCGGTCGGCCGGCACGCATCCGCTGGCGTCGATTGGAAACTTGACACTCAGATTCTCACCTACTCGCGCACCAAGGGTCTTTTCGCAGGAATTAATCTAAACGGATCGTGGATCGAGCACGATGTGGATTCGACCAAGGCGCTGTATGGAAAAGACTACAGCACGAACGAACTGCTGGCCGGCAAAGTGCCAGTCCCGATGGAAGCCCGAGGCTTCATAGACGAAGTCGCGCGGGTCAAGGCGGAGTCTGAAAAGCGGTAAGCCGATTGCATTCCCCCCTGTTCACCGCCACCGGTTTTGAGGCCGGGTCGGCAGTGAACTTGCAGCACCGGGAGAATTTCAAGCGCCGACTCTAAATTCTCCCGGCGCTCTTTTTTACAGCGGCATTCCATATTGTGTGTCGTATTGCGAGCAGCCTACTCGACACGCCAGGGAGATCGTTCCGGCCAATGCCGCAATGCCTCCGTGGCCCAAGCCGTCGTTTTATCGGTGTGACAGGAAGTGCAAGGATTCGGGATTTTGTATTTATCCGTTTCAGCCGGCGTGATGAACCGGAACGTGTGGGCGTGCACATTGATATTTGCGATGGTGGTCTGAATCGCCGGCATGTGGCAATCCACGCACTCACCACCCGGCGTGCCGGCGCGATGGTGCGTGTGTTGCTCGAGCGTGGCCGTACGCGGCCCGTTGGGCATGCCCGGGCCGTGGCAGGTCATGCAGATTTGCGCAGGCGGCAGCCGGAGTTCGGCATAATTGGCGGTGCCATGCACATCATGGCAACTGAAACATGTCACGCCGCGGCGATACATCACGCTCTGCACGAAATCATTTCCCTGCATGCGATTTTTGTGCGCCGTGGCATCCGGAAAATGCGTGAAGCTCGTTTCGCCGAGCTTGTGCTCTTCTAGCTGCCAGTAGTCCTGCAAGCTGAGTCCTACGTGGAAGCCCACGGGCCAGTCGTAATACTTCCCCTCAATCGGGTTCGTGAGCGGGCGCCCCTGCGAATGGCACTGGATGCATGTGTCGCTCGCGTGGACATAATCCATGCGTGCGGGATTTTGGATATTTGTGCGCGAAGGATTCGCCACATGCTCGCTGCCCGGGCCGTGGCAGCGCTCGCAGCCCACGTTCCACTCTGTAAGGCTGTGATCGCGAAAATTGAAGTTTACCGAATGGCAGCCGTCGCAGGTTGCGCTGGTTGGGCGCTTGAAATTATCAGGCGGATAGAGCGGCGCCCACCAGTCCGTGCCGTTGGCGACGAAATAGGGCCGCCAGACGTGATTCATAATGTCCCACTGCGAGGGCTGCGGATAGTAGTCGCCGCCCACTTTGGTGAAGTAGCGCTGCTTCCAAATGCTTCCGTAAACCAGGCCAACGTCGCCTACAGCGAACTTTTTGACGTTATTTGTGGCGAGGTCGGGAATTATGGCGTCGGGATGTTCACGGGGATCACGAACGACGTTGGCCATCGGCGTTTTCTGCCAGCGGGCGTAAATATCAGCATGACAGCTTTGGCAGGCGCGCGAGCCCACGTATTGCGCCGTGAGTTGAGCCGGAGCCGGTCCCCCAGGTCCCGGCGCCGGCGCTTGCTGGCCATACAGCAACATTACATTCGCGATCAGCAAAAACGAAAATAACAGGACAGGTAGCGCGAATCGGCGAATCGTATTCTCCTCCCTGAAAACGGGTCCCTACTTTACCGCAATTTTGCTGAGCGCCGCCTTAATTCCGGCACTCAGGCTCTCGGGTGAGGGCAATCCCTGCCAACTCCACGTGCAGATCCGTGCGTGGCAAACCCACGCGATACACGTCCCCCGTCTTCTGGCCCGAGTGGCCGAGCACTTGATCGATGGCACTGATATTCAGCCCCTGTGCCAGCGCAAGTCCCGGATACACGAAAAGAATCGAACAAAAAAATATAAACCGATTTCGCATGTGCTTTCTCCGATCCGAAGGTCTGATTCAGTCACGAAACCGCTCCGAATCGGCTATTACACTTTCGATGGCAACCCCACGACAAAAGGGCCGCGAACAGCCCTCACTGTTGCGCGGTGTAGATGCGAATCTCGACTCAATCGTTGCCACGCGCTCGAACCGGCAGGATTTTAGTATGGCGCTTTGCCGGTCGAGTTCCGCGCTGATAGCAAAATCCACGACGGACGCGCTATTTTCAAGAAAGGAATCGCGTTTGCATTCTGGAGGATGTTACTTTTGCACGGTGTAAATGCGGATTTCAGCGCTCGCGTCTCCGCGCGCCGGCACCGCAAGGTAGAAGCGATCAAAGCCTTTGCCCTGCCGTCCCCAATATCCGGCTGTTTTAGCGCCGATTGCTGTCGGTATTCTGGCCAACAGCTCGTAATGATCGGGGTCGTTCATCTGGTAGACGCAGATGTAGCCCGCGCCGCCTGGCATATAGATGCGCTTCAGCGCCGCATCGAAGAAGATGTCGTCGGTGTCGATGACGCCGGGCAGCGCGGCGACCATCTTGCCCGAAGTCGTGTCGAACACCGCCATCCGCGCTGGATCGTGCGTGCCGATGAAAATGCGGTGGTCGGGCTCGTCCATTGCCATGGGGAAGTTGTTGGCGATGCCGTCGAGCTTCCAATGGCTGATGGTTTTGGTGTTGCGGCTGATTACCGAGATTTCGTCCACCGCCGGCACATTAACGTAGATGTTCGGACCGGAGGCTTCCACCTGGAAGTTTTCAGGCTCAGCAGCCAACTTGTAGTCCTCGACGACCTTATTGGTCATGGCATCGATACCGGCGAGGCCGCCGGTTTTCTCGTTGCCATGGCCGACATAGACGCGCTTATTGGCATCATCGTAGCGGAGGTCGTCAGCGCCGTCTTCGAAGGGCACAACGGCGATCTGCTTGAACGGGGTACCCTTAAAGACGTGGACGCCGTCTTCACCGGAGGCCACGAACAGTTCCTTGGAATCCGGAGAGTAAACCTCGCCTTGCGGGTCCTTCACCGACAGGCTCTGCTCAAGCACACGCCCGCCAATGTTGATCACTAGCGCGTGATTATCGCCCAGCGCCGAAACGAAGAGCTTGCCCGCGCCCTCGCCGAAGTGATCGAAACGGCCGACGATGCCCCGGAGCGGGATTGTCTCGGTGAGCACCAACGGCTGGTTTTCAGATGCATTGCTTTCGGCGGTGCGCGTCTCCGCACTTTGGCGAGGAGCTTGGCAGCCTGCGAAGGGCAGCAAGGCCAGCGGCAAGACAATGGCATGAATCTTCTTCAAGGCAATTACCGCTTAAGAAAGTCAGGTGCCGAAGTCACGAACACTGCGGTTGCCAATTCGAACACGATAGCGCTCGAACCTGAGTGTGGCAATGGCTAATGACATGGCTAACAGAAGAGCTGATATTTTAACGCGCCTCTCTGCCCAGACGTTCGCAGCGACGCCCGAGAAAGGACTATAAAGGCTATTTCGTCTGATAGATGAGGATTTCGCCGTTTTGGCCGGTTGGCTGGTGACGCGTGGCCACGAATAGCTTTCCCCATTCGGGTACGAAGAGCCCGGTCTGCGCGCCGTATCCCGTCGTGTAGGTCGCGACCTTCTCGTAATGATCACCATTCTGCTGCTGGATCACGTCAACGACACCCGGACCTTCAGCTCTTGGATTGTCTTTTTCGATTAGTATTCTCGACACGATATAGAGCCGGCTCTTGGCGGGATCGTAGAACATATCGTCCGAGGTGGATAGCGGCGTGGCCTGGATGGTTGCCACTTGCTTGCCGCTCTCGGTATCGATCACAGACACGTAGCTGGCACCGCGGCAAAACACGAAAATCCGATGGCGAGCTTCGTCGAGCGCCATCGGATAATTCTCGCACTGCGGGTTACTCCAGTGGGCCAGCACCTTGTTGGTGTCAAGATCGGCTACCACAACATAATGGTTATCCGGAGAATTGATGAAGATGCGGTTTCCCTTCTCCTCGAGTTGGAGCGCCTCGGGGTGCCCGCTAGTGGGGATCTGGGCGAGCTTGTTACCGTCCAGGCCCAGAACTGCCACTGCACCGTCCTTCTCCCCTTCTCTACCCTGGACCTTCCCGTACAGAAATTTCTCTCCTCCATAGTCGACAAGTACGTGCTGGCGGCGCGCGTCATAGCGCATGTTATCCGCATCCTCAGTCAGTTTCACTGTTCGCTGAAGCGCGAAGCTCGTGCCATCAAAAATCTTCACGGTCCCGTCGCCTTCGGAGGAAACAAACAGACGGTTGACAGAATTGACATAGTACGAGTTCTGTGGATTGTCGAACGGAAGCGACTTCACTTGCTTGCCAGTCTTGAGATCGATAACTTCGAGAGTGTGATTGTCAAAGGCGGCCGCGAATAGGCGCTGGCCCTTCAAATCCACGCTCATGTGATCCATGCGTCCATCAACATTGGCGAGCGGGATGCTGCTGACGAATGTCAATACAGGCGCCTTTTGTGGCGGCGTTGTTTGGCCCACGGCTAGAGCGGAGAAAGCCAGCAGCTGCAATGCAGCCGCAAATGCAAGTCGAGTACTCATGTTTCTCCTCCGGGGTGTTTTGGGGGGGATTATATCAGGCCGGTCGTTCCAGTAACGAAGTTCCTAGAACGTCTATACCCGGCCTGCTCCGACGCGTCGGGATTCTTATAGTGATACTATTAGTTCACCGGGGTGGAACATAAGCGGCAGCACCCAATGAACATCTCGGCTCCGTTCGTCAAGCGACCTGTCGCAACATCCCTTCTGAGTATGGGTCTGCTCCTGTTCGGCGGAGTAGCTTACCGCTCGCTGCCGATGGCTCGGCTACCCGAAGTCGAATATCCGACGATCACAGTTTTTTCCAGCCTTCCGGGTGCAAGTCCCGAAACGGTGGCAACAGCGATTGCCACGCCGCTCGAACGCATGTTTGGGCGTATCGCCGGCATTACGCAAATGACATCGGTGAGCCAGCTTGGAGGCACGTACATCACCATGCTGTTCGATCTCAGCCGTGATGTCAACGGCGCCGCGCGTGACGTGCAGGCCGCTATCAATGCGGCCCGTGGTCAGCTTCCCGCGAACCTGCCGACAAATCCGAACTGGCGAAAGGTAAATCCTGCGGAATCGGACTTCATGAATCTGGCGGTGACCTCGGATACAGCCACCAGGCCGGAACTCTACGACGTAGCGGAGTCAATCGTTGCGCAGAAGCTTTTGCAAATACCAGGGATGGGTCAAGTAAATATCGGCGGGGGTTCCAGGCCCGGAGTGCGAGTGGAACTGAATCCGCTTCTTCTGAGTAAGCTCGGCATCGGTTTGAACGACGTGCGGGCGGCTCTGGCAGCGGCGAACGCCGACGTTCCCAAGGGTGCGCTATCGGACAACAACCGCATGATGATACTGAACAGCAACGATCAGCTTTTTCGAGCGAAACAGTACGCTCCGCTGATCATTGCGTATCGCAACGGCGCACCGGTGAGGCTTTCGGATGTCGCCACTATTGTCGACAGCCAGGAGAACATACGTAATGCAGGATTCGTGGATGGCAAACCGGCGATCATCCTCGACTTGTTTCGACAGCCACAGGCCAATATCATCGACACCTCAGACCGCGTAATGGCGCTCTTGCCGATGCTGCGGGCGTCGATTCCCCCGTCGATGCACCTGGAGGTGACCGAAGACAGCACGAGGATGATTCGGGCCTCGGTTCGAGATGTGCAGGTGACGCTCATCATTTCGGTCGTGCTTGTCATCTTGGTGGTGTTTTGTTTTCTCCGCAGCGTATGGGCTACATCGATTCCCACAGTTGTGGTGCCGCTGTCATTGGTCGGCACATTCGGCGTGATGTACTTGCTGCACTACTCGATCGACAATCTGTCATTGATGGCGCTGACCATCTCCACCGGTTTCGTCGTCGATGACGCCATCGTCGTAATCGAAAACATTTCCCGTTACCTTGAGCAGGGACTTCCTCCCCTGGAAGCAGCGTTGCGCGGATCGCGTGAGATCAGTTTTACGGTGCTCTCGATGAGCACGTCATTGATCGCGGTATTTATCCCGATTTTGCTGATGGGGGGCATTCTTGGCCGTATTTTTAGAGAATTCGCGGTCACCTTGAGCGTTGCCGTGGCCATCTCGATGATCGTTTCGTTAACCACAACACCGGCGATGTGTGCAAAGTTCCTCAAGTCCCGAAAGGATCAGAAACATGGCAGATTGGGCCGAGCCGGCGAACGCGGGTTTAACTGGATGTATGAAGGATATGCAAAAAGTCTCCGCTGGGTTCTCGGACACCAGCCCTTTGTGCTTGGCATTACTGTCGGGACCGTGTGTCTGGCGACCTATCTGTACGTGGTGATTCCGAAAGGGTTCTTTCCCCAGCAGGATACCGGCCGCATCAACGGCATCGCCCGGGCGCGCGAAGACACTTCCTTCCAAACCATGCAGCAGAAGCTGCTGGACTACCTCGCCATTGTGAAAGCCGATCCCGCTGTGGAAGCCGTTACCGGCTTCATCAGTCGAACCAATGTGGCGGGTGTTAGCATCAGCTTAAAGCCTCTCGGACAACGGAAAGATAGCGCGACACAAATCATCAATCGGCTCCGACCCAAGCTGGCCACGGTGCCGGGGGCTAACTTCTTCATGCAGCCGCAGCAGGACGTGCAGATCGGCGGCCGTGGAGGTAATGCGCAGTTCCAATACACACTGCAAGGCGACAACCTCCAGGACCTGCTGGCTTTTGCGCCCATTGTGGACCGCAAGCTCCGAACGATCCCCGAGCTTCAGGACGTAAACAGTGATCTACAGAGCCGCGCGCTGAAAGCGGGATTAGTAATCGATCGCGATACGGCTGCGCGGCTTGGCCTGAGCGCGCAGACGATTGACAACGCGCTTTACGATGCCTTCGGCCAGCGACAGGTCTCCACGATGTACAAAGGACTCAACCAATACCACGTGGTTATGGAAATCGCTCAGGAGTTTCAGCAAAGTCCCGATTCATTGAAGAACATTTATGTTCGTTCCAACACGGGCCGGGAAATTCCGCTCAGCGCCTTTACGCATTACGACTATTCCACGACCTCACTTGCTGTAGCGCACCAGGGCCAGTTTCCCGCGATAACGTTCTCTTTTAACCTGGCACCGAATGTGACCCTTGGGGAGGCCGTCGTCGCCGTTCAAGACGCGGTGCGCACGATGATTGTGCCCGCGACGATTCATCCGGGATTTCAAGGTACGGCCCAGGTTTTCCAGGATTCACTCGCCAGCGAACCCTATCTCATCCTGGCGGCACTGGTCACGATTTACATCGTTCTGGGAATCCTTTATGAGAATTACGTGCATCCCGTGACTATCCTTTCGACGCTGCCATCGGCGGGAGTGGGCGCTCTTCTGGCCTTGCTGATCTTCCGGACAGAGCTGAGCATCATCGCCTTTATAGGGATCATCCTGTTGATCGGAATCGTCAAGAAGAACGCGATTCTGATGATTGACTTCGCCATTCAGGCGGAGCGCGAAGAAGGGAATAGCCCAGAGCAGTCGATCTACCAAGCCTGTTTGCTGCGCTTCAGGCCAATTATCATGACGACGATGGCGGCGATGTTTGCCGGCGTGCCCATCGCAGTGGGCGGCGGGAATGGGTCAGAGCTTCGGCGGCCTTTGGGCATCGCGATAGTGGGCGGTTTGCTCGTGAGCCAGATGCTCACGCTTTACACCACGCCGGTCGTATATCTTTATATGGATCGTTTCCGAGCATGGGCGAGTGGCGCGAAAACGCTTCGCGCGCTGCAAGACCGAGAAGGTCAAGGCAGGCCGCAAACGGAATCGCTCGGAGCGGAGCGAGCGATTCCCTCGCAGCGAGCTGCAAACCCCTGAATCACTCGTTTCATCACCACCGCCAGTTAGTCGAGCAGAATCATGAGGCAGCGGAGGCGGATTCGTGCCGATTTCGGCGGACTCTTCGCGACGATTCCGTCACCGGCCCAGGATGCGAAGAGTCCTCGTCTTTTCGGCGAATTAGCGCGCGCCACGCGGCTACTTCGGGAGCGATGGGCTACTTTGGGTCCGTGGGCTGGAGGCGCGTCTTTACGTCGTCTTTGTTTTGCAAGATGTAATCGTAAAATCCGGCGGTCACTAATTTGATAGTGACGGGCGAAGGGGATTCGTTGTCCCAGAACCAGCCCTGAATTCCGGTGCTCGGCGCGGTAAAGGTCCCGTGCGATTCCTTTTTCCCCTGCGCGTCGTCTTTTTCGTAGCTTTCGAAATAATCCTCGCCGGCGCCGGCCGGTTTCACGTCCGGCTCGCCATGGAATTCGTACTCGACGTTCCGGTTCGCGGTCCACGAATAGACCATTCCGGAGCCCTTTTGCATGTGGTACTTGATCTCGATGCCCTCGCCCGGCCCCAGAGTCAATTCGCGCGAATCCACTTTGTAGGAGCCTGGCTGGGAAACGAAAACGCCTTTGATCACCGGAGCCTGAATCTCCGCTGGAGCTTCTGCCGCGGATACAGCCGTGGCCGCCGGCGCCGCATTGGCCGTGGCTTTCGAGAGGCTGAGCAGGCCCAGTGCCGCTCCGGTGTGCAACGGATCGATGCCATATTCCGCCGGCAACACAATCGTTACGCAGATAATTGCCGCTATCAGGATGGCGATCCCCGTAGCCCTGAGGATCTGCCGCTGCGAGGGACTTTCCAGGGTCGCTGGGTGATTTGCTTCGCTCATTGCGTTATGTACCCCGCCAGTTGATAAGTGAGCAGGATGAATCCGCCAGTCATGAGAGCCGTGTTGGTGGCAAACGCGTGGCGCAGAAAGCCGCCCTTGGACCGCCAATAGCTCAAACCAATTAGTACCGCGGAGAGCGCAAGCACCTGCCCTATCTCGACACCGACGTTAAAGCTCAGAATATTCGTCACCAAGCCGGTTTGCGAGGTGACCAGATCTTGCAGCTTGGTAGCCAGGCCAAAACCGTGGAAGAGTCCAAAAATGAGCACAGCCATTTTTGTGTTGGGCTGAAAGCCCAGGAACCGCTTGAAACCGTCCATGTTGTCAAACGCTTTGTAAACGACGGAGAGCGCGATCACTGCATCAATCAGGTAGGAGTTGGCCCGCACTCCGCCAAGCACGCCCAGCAGCAGTGTGGTGCTATGGCCCAGCGTGAACAGGCTGACGTACTGGACGATGTCTTTCAGGCGATAAAGAAAAAATATGACTCCCACCAGAAACAACAGGTGGTCGTATCCGGTGACCATGTGCTTTGCGCCCAGGTAAAGATATGGCCCCACAGCGATTCCGCGGTTGGCCTGCACAAACGATGCGTCGCGTTTCGAAACGTTGTGAGCCATGGCCGCAGCCGGCCACAGGGCAAATACGAGAAACACCGCCAGTATCGGTATCCCGACGCGATGAGACAACCGCCACCTCCGGCCACTGATGCCGACATTATGGGCCAGCGCGCGTTTCGGTCACGTAAAATCCTCGTTAACCGCCCGGGTGGAATTTGGCGCAGCGAGACTGCGCATGGGATTGCTTTTTTCTAATTTGATTGAAGCGCTGCGCGGCATGCCAGCAGTGACGAAAGATTCTCGTCTTCGGTGAAAGTGTTTGCAAGAGGCTGAGCCAGTTTGCTCCGAAGTAATTTTCCTCAGGAGTAATTGTTCTCTGCTCACAGCGAAATTCGCTGAGACTTTAGTTCTACATCATTGGTCAGGCAGTCAGGCAGACCATGAAAAAAAATTCATCTTTTTCGCAAAATTTTCACAATCTCGTGTCCTAAGGGCGAACGCCGCGCATCATTTGATTTAGAGCTTTCGAGTGTGTCCGGTTTTGCCTCACAGGTTTCCGGCACGCCATCATCAGGGAGCCGTACAGGGATTTCTGTATGGAAAAGTTTTTCCAAAGGCGAGATGCTGTAAGTCAAGCTGGGGAAGCTTATAGCCCAGATCACATTCGCAGCAGCGCTCACCTCAGGTTCGCCGGTCCGGCCCACTACCGCCCCTGCTTTTTGAAAGTCAGTGTGAGGGTCTCGCGTTATTAGAACAAAGCTTAGGCCACGCACCAATTAGTTGGAGGCTATGATGGCTAACCTTCGCTTACTCGTGGCGGACGACCATGATGTCGTACGCAAAGGCGTGCGCACTCTGCTGGAAGAGCAGCCCGGCTGGGAAGTTGCCGCCGAAGCCGCAGACGGCCGCGAAGCCGTGGAAAAAGCCAAGCAGGTACAGCCAGACGTCACGATTCTCGATTTGAGCATGCCGGAATTGAATGGCCTGGAAGCCGCTCGGGAGATCTTGAAGAGCGTACAAACCAAGGTTCTGATCCTCACTATGTACGATTCCGATCCGCTTATCCGGCAAACGTTGGAAGCGGGAGCGCGAGGATATCTGCTCAAGTCAGATGCCGGTAGAGATCTGGTGTCGGCCGTCGATGCGCTGCGGCGTAACAAAACTTTCTTCACACCCAAGGTCGCTCAGATGGTGCTGGAAGGCTACCTTGGGCGCCCGACGAAGGAAAATGAAGAAGACAATACGCGCAAAAATGGTTTGCGGCTGACCGCACGACAAAAACAGATCCTGCAACTGCTGGCGGAAGGCAAAAGCAGCAAGGAAGTGGCCGTCGCCCTGAACATCAGCGTCAAAACCGCAGAAACGCACCGCGCGAATATCATGCGCCGGCTCGATTGTCATTCCGTCACCGAACTCGTACGCTACGCCATCCGCAATCACATCATCGAAGCGTGAGTTCACCGAGTTCCGCGCGAACACGCAAATTCAGCCGAAGATCAGGCCGAATATCGTAACGTGAGTTTGGGGGCGTGAACTTAAGGTGTGCCCGACTGCGCTGCTTTTGTTCGGTAGCCGATACGCTAGCGCGTAGCGACTTGAGCGACTTTACCCGCGGCAGTCGTCTCCGCCGCGGTCACCGGGATCTCCGCGCGAACCGTCGTACCACTTTCAGTGGACCGGATGTCGAAATGACCGCCTAATTGCCGGATACGTTCTCGCATACCCTGAATTCCTACGCCGGGAAAAGCGGGGCTGGTGGCAACTTTGGAATCCGCCGTGAATCCATGGCCGTGATCGCAAATTGCCAGAGTGACTTTTTGTGCATCCCGCCCCACGCGCACCTGAGCGGTCTTGCTTCCCGAATGCCGATGCACGTTGGCGAGCGATTCCTGGACGACACGAAAGATGGCGATCTCCATCTCTTTCGAAAGGCGGCCGAGTTCCGGCGAAAGTTCTAAATCCACGGTGACTCCGCTGCGTTGCGCGAAACCTTCGACAAACCAGCGCAATGCCGATTCCAATCCTGCTTCATCGAGCAGCGGAGGATGCAGGAGATGAGACATGGTGCGTATTTCCTGCGAGAGTTCACGAACGAGCCGTAGCGCGTCGGTAAGGTTCCTTCCGGCGCGTTCGCTGAGCTTGTCTTTTTCGCGCTCAACCATCGAGAGAGACATGCTAAGGGCCGCCAGTGCCTGGCCCGAACTGTCGTGCAACTCGCGCGAGATGCGGCGCCGCTCCTCGTCCTGCAGTTGCATAAGCCGCCCTGAGAGCAGCCGCAAGCCTGCTTCGGCGGCACAAAGCTCGGCAGTTCGCTGCTGGACGCGCACTTCGAGCTCATCGTGAACGAGCTTCAATGCCGCCTCGGCCTGCTTGCGCTCGGTGATGTCCGTGCATGCTCCGACTAAGTACGTCCCGCCGGTGATGGGATCGGGCATCAGCTGACCGCGATCATAGAGCCAGCGGACGCCTCCGTCCGGCAGAACAATTCGGTACTCCGCATGAAATTCGCCTTGGGCGCGAGAGCGCTCCATCTCCGCACGAACGGCTGGGAGGTCGTCCGGGTGAACGCGCTTGAGAAGATCCTGGCAATCGGTGATCTCTTCACCAGGCGGTATTTCCAGCAGCCTCGCAAGGTTTGCGCCGAGGTGCAAAACCGCATTCGTGTCGGGGTCCACGCGGTAAGTCCCGGTGCGCGAAGCGGCCATAGCAATCATCAGCCGCTGTTGACTAAGCGACAGCTCCTCCTCGGCTCTCTTGCGTTCAGTAATATCCAGGACCACACCATAAGCTTTCTTCGGACCTGGTTTCTCTTGGTGAGAGTTGATGTTTTCCCAACCGTCAGCCCACTGTCCTTTGACATAGAGCCAGCGCAGTCCATGCTGCGGATGCTGAAATCGGTATTCAAACTCCATCGGAGCATTCGATCCGGCTCGCATCATATTCTCTGACACGAGGCCGCGGTCGTCCGGGTGGACACCCGCGAGCCATTGGTCCGCACTGGCAATCCCGTGCGTGCCCGGTTGCAAGCCGAATATTTCCTGAAGTTCGGGGGTAAGCTGGGATTCACCGGTTCGCGGGTCCCAGATAAATCCGCCCACACGAGCCGCGGCAAATGCCATCCGTCGCCGGTGTTCGCTGGCCCTCAATTCGTGTTCAACCCGCTTGCGCTCTGTAATGTCGACGTTGGTACCGATCCATTCGCGGAGAGTGCCATTCGAATTGCGAACGGGAACCGCGCGTGATTCAAAATAACGGTAGCCGCCGTCGCTTACCCGGATGCGGAATTCATCGTGATATTCGCGGCGGCCGGATTTGACGCATTCCCGCCAGTTTTGCGAAACACGCTCGCGATCATCGGGATGGAGGGATTCAAGCCATCGCCAGCCTTTTGCTTCTGTGCTGTCGATTCCGCTGATACGCTTCCAATTCTCTGAAGTCCAGACGTTGTTTCCCTCGGCATCACACCGCCAGACGATCTGGTCGGTCGCCATTGCCAGCGCGCGGTAGCGTTCCTCGCTTTCGCGGAGCGCCTGTTCCAATTCCGCCTCACGCTGCAGAATCTTCTTGGCGTCGGCGGGACCGGCTGTCGATACCTTCGGAACAACACCCGAATCGAAAAACGGCTCACCGCGCTGCGCGGCCTCCACCGCGTTGAGCAGGTCGTGAGCCACGGATGACTTCACCACAAAACCGCGAGCGCCGGCGTTGAGCGCCTGACGCATCATTTCCTGTGAGTCGTGCTGAGTGAGAATAAGAATTTGCGTCTCAGGCAAATTGCGGCGAATGACGCGGGTCGCCTCCAAACCATTCAGGTTTGGCATGCTGACGTCCATGATGATGAGATCGGGGCGAAGCTGCTGCGCTTTTTCGACCGCGTCTTGCCCATCCACGGCTTCACCGCAAATTTCGCAGTCTTCGCCCGCCGCCAGCAGAGCGCACACGCCTCTGCGAATTACCTCGTGATCATCAGCTACCAGAATTCTCACTCTTCCGTCCCTTCGCGCGTACATGCAAAAAAGCTCCCCTGCTCACCGCGACCAAGCAGGTGAACTTCTTCAGGAAACATGAGCTGAGCGCGCCAGAAAAACGTGCCCGGGGGAAGGCAGGCTTTTTCAACGCGGAGGGTAACGTTAACTAATGGTTCAGCGCGAAGCAAATACAGGAAATCATGTACGAACTCTTGGTTTCAGGAATCGGGTGTACTCCTGTGCATCACGCCCCGCAGGGCGCGATGTGAATGGCAGTTACAGCCCGTCCAGCGAATTCTTTATCTCTTTCCAGAGTTGTTCCAGCGGTTCGCAGCCCACCGACAGCCGCACGAAGCCTTCGGCGACCTGATCGCCCCAGCGAGCGCGCCGCTCACCGGACGTGTGTAGACCGCCAAAGCTGGTGGTGGGCCGAATGAATCGGCAGCCGTCAATGAATTTCTCCGCGGAAAACTTGCCGCTCAAGGTCAGGCCGATGATCATACCGTAGCGAAGCATCTGGGTTTGGGCCACAGCGTGACCCCGATGCTCCGGCAGGCCCGGAAATCTGACATGCTGGACCTTGCGATGTTCGAAGAAGCGTGGCGCCAGCGCCTCTGCATTGCTGCACATTCGCTCGAATCGCAGCTCGAGCGTCTCGAGCCCTCGATGAACGAGCCAGGATTCGAACGGGCCGGGTATGGCGCCACACAGCTTCCGCCAATTGCGGACGGCGGAAATCAGTTCCACATTCCGCGAGGCGACATGCCCGAACACCACGTCGGAATGGCCATTGATTGCCTTTGTATCGGACGAAACCAGGGCGTCGGCACCAAGTTCCAATGGCCGTTGCCCCAATGGCGTAGGTGTGGTGTTGTCCACGATAACGGTCGCACCCGCTTCTCTCGCCTTGGTCACCGATTTGCGAATGTCGCAAATATCCAAACCGGGATTCGAAGGCGTTTCGATCCACACCATTCGCAGACCGGCAAACTCCTGATCCTGGATTTCTGCCGTGGGGCAGGTCAGGACGGATACACCAGCAGACTTCAAATAGGTGTCGGCCGCGATGCGGGTCGTGTAGTAAGCATCCGAGGGCAGCAAGATGCGATCTCCGGATTTGGGCAGGCTGCAAAGAATTGCCGCCACTGCAGCCATCCCAGACGGAAAAATCACGCATTCCGCATCTTCCAGAGTTGAGAGCGACTCTTCGAGCGCGGTCCAGGTGGGATTGGACCAACGCGCATATTGGTAAGGTCCCGCGGGGTCACCGGGAAGAAAAAACACACTAGAGGGCACGATGGGCGGTGTGGCCGGATCACCACTTCGCTCGCGGAGCAGCGCGGCATCGCCGTTTCGAAGAAAAGCCTTGTACGCCACGGTACCGTGATGCAAGGCTCGGCAGAAGAGTTCCTGCATCCGTTCGTGATCGGTTCTCCTATTCCGTGGTGTTTGAATTTGCGGATCTTGCTGCGACATGCGTTCTCCTTTGACAACTGCCAACAGCAGGCAAATGCCCGAGGGCGAAGAGCCAACGCCGCCGAGCGATTGCGGAATGATCGAATGTAACTGAATGCTGGCGGAGGTGTCACCCAGGCCCTCTCCAGCGCGCGGGCGGTGGCATTCGAATCATTTGATCCTCAAGGTTTTTCGAGAACACTAAAGTGCCAATTGCGTGGGAAACACATCTGTCCTTTGGGTCAGGTGTTTGGGAGTGGGGCTATATGCCACAGTGGAAGCTCAACCGGAGGAGCCACATGGCCCAAACGATCTGGATCCATAAGCTCAGTGATGCCAAGAAAGCCGAAGGCATGGAATACATCTGCGAACACCTGTTTCAGGGCTTTGAACAGACGGGAAAACTCACGAAGACAAAGGGTTGGAACCCGGTACCAGATGCAAGCGCCAAAGACGGCAGCACTTATCGCGCCGTATTTTGCGACACGTGCGCCAAGAACTATAACCACGGCAACGTTCGAACCGCCAAAGAGGCCGTTCTGGTCTAAACGGATCTGCCGGCGCCGGGTTTCGCATCTGCAATCTGCGCGCCGGTCTTTCTTTCTTCCACCAGAAGTCACTGCAGTCGATCCGGTAGCAAGCCTGATATACCTGAGTTGTACGTCCGCATAAAGCTGCACCCCCCTTAATCCGGATTACGCGATAGTGCCGATACACTCGATGATTCGTCGCATGCTACATCGTCGTGCAGCTCCAGGCGCTTAGCGGACGGGCCATACAGCTTTCTGCCGCCACTGTCGCCCAACGATACAGGGCGCGCAGTCTGCACGGAGACCCAGTTCGCGAGAAAGATAACGTCAATCGGTTCGCCGCAATTCAATTCGGATCAGGGCGGGACTGATGAGTGTCGCGATTCAAACGCTCACTGATACCTATGTTCCGGCAGTGAGGGATTTTAACTCGCGCTTATCCGCTGCGGGCGTGCCGTTTGACCTACGATTCCCTGAATTAGCTGTCTCTGATTGGCTTCCAAAAGTCGAGCAGAGGCGACTCTATCAGGAGAATTTTATCGTCCTGGAAGACGGAATCATGCGTGGGGGCTTCCGGCTGAAGCGCCAGGATTTCTCGTTTAAGGGCGATATCCTTCCGATCGACTGCTTTCACTGGCCCATGTCCGAGGCAGTGATTAACAAGGCATACTCCTGGCTTTTCATGCTCATGCTGCGACACGCTCAGAGAATGCAACCTCTGCTGTATTCGCTGGGGATGGCGGGCGGCGAACATACTCTCATCCCTCGCATTCTGAAAGCCGCGGGATGGAAAGTGATGACGCTGCCTTTCTTCTTTAAGGTCAATCACCCCAAAACTTTCTTGCGAGAAATTCAGGCGCTCCGAAGCGGCGTAATTCGCAGCTGGTTGCTGGATGCCGCGGCTTGCACGGTAATCGCGCCGCTGGCAATAGATACCATACAAAGCTTGCGGACGGCACAAGGTTGTGCCCGCACAGTTGCGCACCTCGTCCACGAATTTGGCTCCTGGGCTGACGATCTGTGGAATGAATGTAAAGATCGCTATGCAATGATTGCCGTCCGCGACAGCGCCTCCCTCAATCTGCTCTATCCCGCGGGCAAGGAGCGCTTTTTCAAGTACAAGATTTCAAGGGAGGGAAAAACACTCGGGTGGGCGGTGGTGCTCAACACGCAGATGCGAGGGAACAAATATTTCGGGAATATGCGGGTGGGAACGATACTCGATTGCCTGGCGCTGCCGCAAAACGCTTCCCGGGTCGTTTACCTGGCGACGCGAATCCTGGAAGATAGCGGAGTAGATCTGATCGTTTCGAATCAGTCGGAAGCGCAGTGGTGCTCGGCCTTCGGCAAAGCCGGTTTTTTCCGGGGACCTTCGAATTTCACTTTTGGTGTTTCGCCTGATTAGGGGGAGATGCTGGCGCCGTTTGAATCCGCGGCTCAGTTTGTGCATATGACACGGGGTGACGGCGAGGGTCCGCTGCACCTGTAGCCGCGCATCATATCACTGGACATCTTTGGCCCTTTCGGAGTAATTTGTGCGTCACTATGAAAAACCTATACAGGTATTCCGCGCTCGCTGTTTTTTTCATTTTGGCCGCCTTGTTGGCCACGCCGTTTGTGTCCGGACAAACCTCCGGCAACGATCGTCTGGTCGTCTACGGAGACGTGGTGTACTTCTTTGGCCTGGGCAAGCCGCGCACCTGCACGGCCAGCAGCCAGTTCAAGCGCGGTGAGCCAATCGGTTTCCGCATGACGGCGATCGATCCGGCAACGGGCAAGCGCGATCGAGCGACGCAACTCGTCGTGCACCTCACGTACAACGGCAAGACGATCGACATCCCAATGCGCGACCGCCAGACGGAGAAGCAACCGGAGCGCACGTTCTGGGTGGCCAAGTGGGTGGTGCCCGAGGATGCGGTCACTGGAATTGTGCGTTACACGGTGACGGCAAAGGATCCGCAGGGCCGCACGGGAGAATACAAGCCGTTTGACGTGGACACCTCGCAGATCACGATTATCGGCGACTGACGCGCGGCCGGGATCGGCATCGGCCACAGATCGATCTTCAAAACATGAGAAGTTGTCTCTCGCACCGTGTCGTTTTCCTTCTGAGCATTGTCACGGCATTTTCCGCCTGTTCGCGATCCAGGTTTGGCAATCCTGAAAACGTAGTCAGCGCCGCAACCGCAGCAGTCGGTGAGGGGTCGAGCACTTCGCTCGAACTCGCATATGAGAAACCTGCTGCGGTTGGCACGCTGGTGCGTGCGACAGCGAAAAACCTGCCGTCGGGGAGAATGGTGGAGATCAACTGGGGCACGGTGACCGGCGGCTGGGTGGTCGAGGATTATTACCATTTCCGCGGAAAAAAATATTCCGAGAGCACGAGAAAGCTCGGCTCATTTCAAGTAGATTCGAATGGGAACCTGAACGCCAGCTTCAAGGTGCCGGAAGATTATGGCGGTGTGCACGAAGTAATCGCGTCTATCGACGGAAAACCTGTGGCGCAGAACGGCATCAACGTCACCCAGAGTTTCGAACTCTCACCTACTTCAGGGCCCATTGGCACGCCCATCGAACTGAAGGTCAAAGGCCTCGGGTGGCGCACGATGGAGAGCACCTGGGCGGTCAATTGGGACAATAACGAACTGGGGTGGGTTTCGGCTGCGAGCACGCGCGGATCAGCGGTGGCGCGCTTTCGCGCGGCTGGCCCCATCGGCGATCACGTCATCAAGGTCTATACGGGGTGGCAGGGGCAGAGTTATCTGAATTACGAGCAGTCGCCCGTTGCCAGGCTGCCGCGGCCTCAATTCACCTTCCACACGACCCCCGGTGCACCGGCGCGAGAAACATACGCGGAGGCATATCAGCCTCAACCAATCCCCCAAACAGAAGTGAAGCTGGGCGGCGCCACATTGGCCCTATCACCGACGCAAGGCACGGTCGCGAGCCATGCCACGCTTCACGGCGAAGGCTTTCCCCGCAATTCATCACTGCAACTCGTGTGGCAGACTTACGTCGGCAGCCGGGTCAGTGGCAACGGCTTCGATCCGCAGGAGAAGGTAATCGCGCAGGTGAAGGTCGGAAGCGATGGGAAGCTCGCGTTTCCTCTCACTATTCCCGACGATCTCGGCGGGCTACATGCAGTCGCCTTGAAAAATGGCGACAAAGAACTGGCGCGAGCGTTTTTCGTGATCGAAACCAGCATCGTCAGCATCACGCCCAAGTCAGGGCCGGCGGGCACTTCCGTGACCATTCACCTCAAAGGGGTCGGCTGGACCGAATACGACAACATTTACGTGGCGACTTACGATAACGCTTACATGGGCTATGTGTGCGGATTCAACAGCCAAGGAGATGTGGTCATTAACTTCACTGCGGCAGGAGAGCCCGGCCCGCACATCGTCGACCTCTACCCCGGAATCTATGAAGGACCGGCTAACGAGCCGCAGCAACTCTACCGAACACCGCAACTGACTTATGCGGATGACCACCCCGGCAATAAAATTCCCGCGCTTCGTTTTACGTTTGAGGTAACGCCGTCCGAACGTCACATCTCGAATTCGAAACCCGGTTTGCGAAATCCGTCGTAAGTATTCTTAGCCGGTGTGGTTCTTGGCCCTAAGCGCAACGAGATTTCGCGCCAGACGATTCATGGGACCCTTCCCGGATTGCCTGCAGCTCTGAACGCTGGTGGCCGAAAGAACCGTTGCGCTCGAAGAAATGCTGAAGCAGACTGTCTGCGCGTGCTCTGAGCATGGACGTTATTTTTCTCATCATTGCGGCACTTGCCTTCAGCGTGGGCGGGCTTCTGATGAAGCTTTCGGCAACCATGACTCGCCCGGCGCAAACGGCGGGATTTCTGGTTTTGTTTGTTGCCGGCGCAGCCGTACAGACACTCGGGATGCGGCGAACCGACCTCAGCGTCGCCTATATATTCGTCCTGGGACTGGAAGCGGCGCTGACGGTGCTGTTCAGCTTCTGGTATCTGAAGGAAAATCTCCCGCCACAACGCATCGCGGCGATCGTGCTGATCATCGTCGGCATTGCCTGGCTACGCTGGACCTAGCCCAGAACTCTCCGGTGTTGCCGCCGGTAAAGCTACAGGCGGCGGCGTCAGGGCTTGTTCTCGGAGACAAGCTTGGCGTCAGGCACAAGTCCCGCCACGCTCGGCGACGGCTGCTCGCCGCCATATTCGGGGATATTCCTCTGGAAAACGCGAAATACATGGTCGTAGCCCACGACGTGCTCCTGCCCGTCGGCTCCCTTTTCCCGCACTTCAGGATCGCGGCCTAACACGGCAATCGCCTGACTGCGGTCGGTCACCAGGACAAGCGTGGCTTCATACAATTTATCGCCGATCTTGATGCGTACGCGCGGATCGCGAGCCACGTCGGCAGTCCAGGATTTGTCATACGGAAATTGCCGGTTCATTTGATCTTGGTGCGAGCGGAGATAGAACACGCCATTGCGCACCGTAGGCATAGTGCGAACCGAATGCGGAATGAAATACGGCGTACGCGTTTCCACCAGGACAGTATTGAGGCTGCGTCCTGGATGCGGCTGGTCGAGGACAAACGACCAATCCGTCACAGGCGCTCTGACCACTTCGCCTTTCAGCCACAAGCCGGGCCGGGCGATCATGTGGTGCGCCCGCAGTTGATCGAGATCGAGGTATTCCGGCTCGAGACCAGTGAAGCGCAACGTAATTAGCGTACCCGCGAAAATCAGAATGATAACAATGAGCGCAGTCCTGATTGCCTTCATCTCCACACTCCTGAAAGAGTAAACATGTCAGAACTGATCCTACACCTGCGCTCGCCGCCGGCGAGAACTCGTTTTTCTGCGGCTAACAAGAGCAGCGCGGACATCGGTTCCGTGGATTGACGGCGGGCCGCTCGTCAACATTTATTTAAGCTTAATTTAATCTGCGCGAGAGCAAAGTGCCCGCATTTCCACCCCGGTAAGTCACCCCGCCCGGTTTCCTGTGCCCGGCGGGGTGTTTATTTTGTCGCGAATTTACTCGTGTAAAAAAGACCACTGCGAACAGGCGCTATTCAAACACTCGCTCGCCACGAGCGAAGCGGGCGCTGATCTCGTCGAGCAACTGTTGCAATTTTTGCGGATCCTGCTCGAGCGAGGCCAGTTCGAGGAGATCGCGCAACGTCATTTCATTTGGTGCTGGAGACGGTTCTTTCGAATCCATGGACTCTGATAGAGACACCTCTAGTACAAGCCGCCTGTCAAATATCACAAGCTGGCGGAAGCGGTCTGTCTACTTTTGAACAGTTGGCTGACGGCTGCAGCGGGGACCGGAATCGAGACCTTCAGCTTCACAGCACTGCTCTGATCGCCGGTCCCAGATCTCTGATTGCGGTGTGTTTTTCAACGTAGGCCTGGGCGCCAGCCAGCCGAGCCGCTGCGGAACCAAGTTTGGGCGGAAGATAGCCGCTGATGAGGATGATCTTCACGTGCGGGACGACGCAGCGGATCCGGGGAGCGGTTTCGATGCCGTTCAGTCGAGGCATCAGGAGATCGATGACTACAACGTCAGGCCGCAGTTCAGCGGCTTTATCGATGGCTTCGTAGCCATTTTGCGCCTCACCGCAGACGTCAAAGCGCTCGTGTGTGAGCACCGACAGAAGAATGCTTCGCGTTCCTTGATGATCGTCTACCAGTAACACGCGCGCCGTAAGCCACCGCCGGTACCGTGAGATAGTATGTGGCGAACCGTCGTGAGTTGATACCGTGATTACCCTGTGCGGCTGATCATAAGCATCTAAGCCGTAAACGATACGTAAGTGAGCGAGCGTAGTGAGGAGCAGTTTCGTCTATGAACGGACTTCTTGAAGTGACGGATAAATTTTCAGTTCTCTGTCATATTCGATGTAGCCCTTTCTCTTGAAGCGCTTCGGAAAAAGATTAATGGGGGGAACGCGTGGTCCCCACGATATCCGCCAGAGCGTCTTGAGTAATCGTGTGGAGAATCGACGGGTCGACGTTTTTACTGTAACTGTCGAGCAACAACAATGCTCGCGCGAGACGCTTCTCGCTGGAATTCAGCACAAAATTGATCAGTTCGCGCTCGATTCCAACGTATCGTTTTATTACGTAATCGCAGAATTCGGCGGCGGCCGGCGGCTTTTCACGCAACAGCCGAATGAGAACGGCGCTGCGAATGGCCACGGCCACGCTCCGGACCAGGGCGACGGCCGTAGTCTCGTGCGTTTTTTCGCCTGTCAGACAGCCCATTCCCAGAAAATCGCCCGGGCCCAGGTGCAAAGGACGGCTGTTTTGCCATGGGGAGATACGGTGGAAAGCCTGACCACGCCGTTGCCGATGTAATACACCTGATCGCAGTCGTCGCCTTGCGAGAAGATAGTTTGCCCCTGTTTGATATCGACAAGCTTGCGCCCGAGCAATTCGTTTGGAACGTCCTGAAACCAAGCCGGCAGACTCACAGGACCAAGCCGGGTCCGTTTTCATTTGCGGCATTTGTCTGGGCCGAGCGTAAACTGAGTACAATTCACAAATTAATCGGCTCATTCACGTATGCAGGTCTACGTTTACCGGGTGAAACTTGTAGGGAGCTACGTCGAACCATCCGCCGCACAAACCAGCCCACCGATAATCTGGCCTGTTCGCGGAGTCTGCTCTTTTCGGGCAAAGGCGAAAATATCAGGTATCAGCGTCGCTTTCCTCGAAATGGCACGGTATTGCCGTTCCTGCGGCGGAATCCAAGACTGTAGGAGACGGTAGTGCGCCTTGTGGCCCTCGCCAGGAAGGAGCCGGAATGAACGCCAGAATTCTAACGTTTTCCTCAGAAGGCGACACAACATTGATCGAATACGACCCGGAAACAGCGGATATGGAAAAGGTGAATAAGGTTATCGCCGAGTACGAAGTCAAAACCGGCGCACAGCCCTTTGATCTCGAGACAGGTGAGCGCATAGGGAAGGTCACACGCGAACACAAAGAAGTGCTCATGGTTCGACCCATTGCCGGCGGCTAGCGACGCTTTCCGGCACTGCACTGCCCATTCGAGCGCGGGCTTGCGAGTGTTGTTGGAAACGTTTCCCCGCACTCGAGGCTCGCCGAGGTTGTCATGTCGAATTTGTTCGTTATTGTCTGCTTGGCGGCCACCTTCGCGATCGCGGCAGCGATGCTCTATAGATCCTTGTTTGACCTCGTGCCAACCAACGAGCCGAGCACTGACGCTCAGGCGGAAGCGGAAGAGCGCGCAGAAAAGTATCTGCGCCGCGTCATTGCCCTTACTGGCGCGACGCAAATCGGACGCCACTATTGCGTTTTGGACCTCGGCAATGCGCGCTTCGAAGTCCACGACAGCTATGTTAGCCGCACGCCGATCGGCAAGGATTTCAGAGAGATGGCGAAGGCGGCCGGGGGAACCTGCTTTTACATTCCGAATGAGCACATGCCGGTTTCAGAGAAAATCGCGACCGCGCTCCTGCAACTGAAAAACAATCCGAGCCTTTTCGAAAAATGGGCGGCACAGGCCGGTGCTTTCAAAGCCGACGGCAAGCAAATGAATGGCGTAGATTCGGTTCCCACGCAGACTCGCCTCAAATTCCGACTCCGCCTTCTCTCCTCAAAGTAGTTCCGACGCCTTAGGTCCTCAGATCGCGCCGCCGGCAGCCCCCAGGCCTCCTCTTCTGTTTTCACTTCCCGGTTAATATCGGAAAATGATTTTGGTATGCTATCCGCCCGCCCCGCAGGTATTCACAGGTAAACAGGATCACAGCAGAAAGGAGCTTTCATGAAACTGCGACAAGCTTCCAGTTCTTCGATGGTGAGTTCATTTTCGAGGTCTTGGACAAGTTTTCGTTGGCGTGGCGTTCTGTTCACAGCGGCTGTCATGCTTATCGGCTCGCGGGTAACATTCGCTCAGTCGGCCGGCGTAAATGTACGGGTGACCGTCGATAACAATTCGAGTGGGGCGTATGTCAGCGCGGATCAATTGGGCGGCAGTTCCTATACCGACGCCGTACTGGCGCGTTGCGGAAAAGATCGCAGGATGCAGAACGAGCCCACCCTGGCCATTGATCCCCGGGACTCCAGCATTTGGGCAAGCGGTTCGAACGACTACTGCACCGTGCCGACTGTGGGGGACGCCTGGGCGGGATTCTATCGTAGTACCGACTCAGGAAAACATTGGACTGACAGCCTTCTGCCGGGCTACAACGGCGACACATCGGTCGAGGGCACCGGTTCGCCTCTCGCAGCATTGGTTGCCGGCGGCGCGCTCGCGGCCGGCGATCCCGTCATGGCCTGGGATGGACACGGCAATCTCTATTACATGGGCAACAACTTCAATCGCGGTACCGAGAACGGCGTCTCCGGGCGCTTTCGCGATAACACCGGCACGATCTGGGTGGCGAAGTATTCGCCAGCAAATTCAGCCGATACCTCGACCGACGGATCAAAATATGTGCGCACAGTGATCCTTGCCGCGAACGTTTTCGGTCAGGGAAACTTCAACGACAAAACGAATCTCGCTGTGGACCCGGTGAGCGGCAACGTCTATGCCGCCTGGTCTGATTTTCATGGTACCGGATGCAATGAAATCCTCTTCAGCCGCTCGACCGACGGTGGCGCGACTTTCAGCACACCCATCAAGCTTTCCGAAGGAATCTGCGGAAACCAGGGACCCTCAATCGCGATTGGTACGGGTGGAAACGTTTACATCGGCTGGGAAGGCAACACTGGCGGCGCTCTGGCCAAGACTCCAGGCGCCGTGGATGGCGCTGCTTTCGCGGCGTCTTCCGATTACGGGCAGACCTTCACTAAGGCGCGACTCGTGGTGCTCTTCACCCCGTTTGTCTCCCAGCAATTCTCCGGCAATGGCGCCCGCGAGTGCGGCGACGGGCCGTTTACTTGTCCAACCGGTTTCACGTTCCCGCGTTTTGATCTGGCGGCTCCTTATCTCGCCGCGGATAACGTTCACGGAACCTTGGTCATGGCTTTTCAGGCTGCGCAGGCTTCCGGCCAGGGACAGATTGAGTACATGTACTCCACAAATGGGGGAAATAGCTGGAGCAGCACGGCCTTGCTGGCGCCAAGCCTGACGGGCCATCAGTTCTTCCCCTTCCTGGCTGCGTCGACCGGCCGTGTCAGCGCCACCTGGTATGACTCCAAGGGCGATCCCAATTATTCCCCAACGACCGCGCCGTGCAATGACGCCAGCGGAAAAACCTCCGCGTGCCTGAACGTGCGCTACGCGGAATCGAGCGATGGAGGGAAAACCTGGGGAGCAAGTATTCAGGTAACAAGCACGCCGACGAATCCCAATTACGAACAATTCGGCGGCCGCCTCATTCCATTTTTCGGAGACTACATTACCGTTGCAGCCCAGGGGAACACAATCGGCGCAGTATGGACCGACCAACGCGACACTGTAGGCGCATCGGACGCTTCCAAGGATAACGACGGGGCAGACGTTGCCGGCGATCCAGAGACCGGCGGGACCTGCACCAGCGCATTCACCACATGCTTCGACGGTACCGGTGGCCTCGATCAGAATATTTACGCGGCAACGATCACACCGTAACCGCTTCGGCGGGGCAAATATTCAGAGGGCGCTCTTTTCTGCAACTCAGTGATCAGCACCTGCGGAATGGGTGCCCTCATTATTATTGCGTTGAATCTGCGATTCCAATCGCCGCAGAAGTGCCAGCATCCGCGCAGTTCGCGGGCTGAGCTTGAACCTGTGGTGAAGGACTCGATCCGGATTGCGGCGCGCATCTGGAGTCTTCATGTGCACGCAAGTATCCTGTGACGGTGTCAAATTCGCCGTCGCAAAAAAAGCGCCGGGGCTAATCGCCCCGGCGCTTTCGCCATTTCTGGGGTTTACTGTCTAGAAGATCAGCTTAAGACCGAGTTGAATCGCGCGAGAACCACCAGATCCGAGCACAGGGTTCGAACTGGTCACGTCGGGAGTTTGCGGCCGGAAGCCGAAAGAGGCGTTGGCATCCGCGGTCGGATCGGTGTAGCTGTTGTCGCCACCGGGTCCGCCGAACGGGTTCGAAATATTCGGATGGTTGAGGACGTTAAAGAACTCCGCACGGAACTGCGCTGTTAGACGTTCCTTGAATTTCCATGCTTTCGTAATCGACATGTCCCAGTTGCGGAAAGGTGTACCGCGAAACATGTTGGGCGCCGTGTTGCCGTAGGTTCCGTATGCCGGCGGAATGAGGATCGAGCTGCCATTCGCGTAGCAGCCAAGATTGGTCAGGGAAGCTACAGCGAGCGGGCCGAGAGCGGTAGCCTTCGACAAACACGTTGGATTGGTAGTTCCGGCGAAATAGGGAATTCCGCCGCCACCACCGTTGCTCGTAAGGAAGGCGCGGGTGGTCTGGAAATCCTTTACGTCACCAAAGAAGTTCCACTGCTCACCAATAGTGGCTTGATCGCTCAGTGCGTTCGTTCCGGTGAAATCCGTCGTGACATCATTGATACCCCAAGGCATCGGGCTCTGAATGCTCACGATCGAATTGATCGACCAGCCTTCCAGAATCTGACCTGGAGTTTTCTTTCCGGGCAGTGCGTAGGTAAGGGAATAAGTGAATCGGTGAGTGATGTCAAACTGACTGTTGCCGTAGAGCGAACGTTGATTATTGCTGAGGATAGGATTGATGAATCTCCAGTTGTCCGGCGATTCAGCCAACGCGTGCGAGTACGTATACCCGGCGACATAAGAGAGACCATGCCATGTCCGCTGGGTCAGCGCGAACTGTAGCCCGTTGTAATTGGAAATGTTGTCGTTCGAGAGCCAGTCAATGAAGCTCAGGTATGGGAACTTGGTTGCGTATGGCCGAGCAGCGGTTTCCGCGGAGCCGCTGGGCGCGCAGTTCTTCGGCGTCGGGGCCGCGGCGCAGGCGGCTAAAATCCCCGATGTCCATCCGGCATCAAGGGGCGGAGTATTGATATCAGTGAGGCCCACGAGTTTCGTTCCATGATTGCCGACATACGCGACATCGAGCGAGAGGTTTGTCGAAATCGCGCGCTGGAGGTCGAGCGTCCAAGTTGTCACATAAGGCGTCACAAGGTTGCGATCAATTCCCATCACCGTGCACTGTTGTGGTTTCAAGCCATTGGAAAGTGTTACCGTGCCATCGCCACAGGCAGGGGTCGCAGAGAACAAGGTGTTCGTCGCTGAGTTTGCTGCCCATGCCGCGTTGATCGGAGTAAGGGCGGGGCCAGTAAATGTGATTGCGCCCAGATTGATGTTACCGCCGGCGGTAGTTGGTGTCGGGTTGCCGTTTGAGTAAAGCGCTACGCCTGTTGGTATCGTGCGCAAGCCAAGCAGGTTCCCAAGCGCCATAAGCGAATCGAAACTGCCCTGTTCGTAAATGAGGCTGCCACCGGCGCGAATGACCGTCTTGCCATTGCCGAAGACGTCCCACGCCAACCCAAGACGCGGCGCAAAGTTGTTGTGATCTCCATTGTATGGAGAACTGATGTTCAAGCCCACCTGCTCGAGACCGACGGATGGATCGAAGTTGCCAATCAGGTTATTGGCCTCTTTCACGACCGTGTTTATCTCATAGCGGATGCCGAGATTCAGAGTAACTCTCGGCCTGATGCGCCAGTCGTCCTGGAGGAAAATCGCATATCCGTTATCACTTAGCTTGCGGTGGAAGTCGCCGGCAGTGAAGCGGTCGCGATTCATAACACCGCTGAAGAAGCTGGGCAAATCGGCAAATTGCAGCGCGCCTTTGGTGTTAGAAGTCACGAAATTGGTGCTGCGGTTATTCAGGAACTCGAATCCGAACATAAACGCATGCGTGCCGCGCAGATACGAGACATGGTCGGTTATATTTAACACTCCATCAGGTCCTACGATCTTCGGCCAGCCCGCACCATTTAATCCCCCATTGAAGCCCTGGATGACAATTCCTGGGAAACCAAAGCTCGTAGGGTCGGTCTGGCCGGTGTAGAGGTGATATGTAGCGCCATTTGCGACGTAGTTTGCGGGGTCTTGCGTGTGATCCACACTGAAGAAGGTCTGATAATAATGAGAATAGCCCACCCGTAGTTCGTTTACCCAATTGGAATTTGGAACAAAGGTCCAACTGCCTGAACCGACCTGGGCGCGGGCGTGTTGTAAGGTGAGGCGGTTCGGGTCGAACTCGGTGGTGGCGTTATCGACGAAAGTCCCGTCGCCTGGGCTAATGAAATACATCCCGCTGAATGTGTTCTTCTGGTTCAGATGGTAATCAAGTTTGGCGACGCCGCTGTTGATCGAATTCACTGTATCTAGATTGCTGTTGTTGAACTTGGTCGGCCCGGGGTTTGCCGGGAAGAGACCAGGGTAATTTGCAAGCGGCGTGCAGGTAAGGCTCAGACCAGCCAATTGCGCGCTCAGGGCAGTCAGTGTTCCGGCCGTGCGGGCGGTGTTGCAAGCCCCGACGAGGTTTTGAGAGGCGGGCCCGACACCAGCCGCGGTTATGGGGCTGGAGTGAAATGTCGGGTTTCCGACGTTATACCGTTGTCCTTCATAATTCAAAAAGTAGAATAGTTTGTCTTTCAGAATCGGCGCGCCGAAGCTCGCGCCGAACTGCTTTACCGCGAGGTCGGCTTCTGGTCCCGGCGGTGGGTTGAAAAAGTTGCGTGCGTCCCACGCACCGTCGCGGCCGTAGGCATAGGCGGTCCCGTGATAGCTATTAGTCCCAGATTTGACTCCAACGTTAACCACTGCGCCAGGCTTCCAGCCATACTGCGCCCGAGGATTGACTTCCGTCTTAAACTCGTCGATGGCGTCGATCGGCAGAATGGTGCCGGCATCGCCGGCAGCCATAACGGCATTCATGATGCTCTGCGCCATCCAAGGATCATTGCTATCCACGCCCTCGACCAGGAACATGTTATCGTGCGGGCGTCCGCCGTTCGTGCTTTGCGTCCAACCGGAATTGCCAGGGTACTTGGTTACACCAGGCCGCAGGTCCAGCAGGTTCTCAAAATTCCGGCCGTTGAGCGGAAGATCATTGATCACCTGATTCTGCAGCGTTCCACCCAGTTCAGCGTTGGTGGTTTCTACCAGGGGCAAAGCTTCTGTAACCGTGACCTTCTCGGTCTGCTCGCCGGGCTGCATCACGAGATCGACGCGCAGATTACCGGCAACCTCCAGTACAATTGCGGATCGCTCGACGGTTCTGAAGCCCTTTGCTTCGGCGCGAACCGTGTACGTGCTGGGCAGGAGATTCGGGGCGTTGTATTCGCCCGATTCGTCGGTCGTCAGCGTACGCGTCGTGTTTCTCTGCGTGTCAATGATCGTGATCGTGGCGCCAGACATGGCGCCGCCGGTTTGGTCATTGACTGAACCGAGGATACGACCAGCCGTACCTTGTGAAAACAACGGCAGCGCAGCAAAGCAAACTGTAAAAACAGCCACAGCGATACACCACAATCCATACCTAAATTTTGAACTCATGCTAGACCCCCCGAAGGAATTCAATTGCGCACACCACGTGCCGGGATTCGCGCAGGAGCGATGCGTCTTGACGAACGAGGACGGCGAAGCCCAACAAGGACCCTAGACTTGTCAGGAGTCATTGGCTGCTTCCGACCGCAGCGGTTAAAGGAGGACTCCACCCCCCTTACAGATGGCGCAGAAGCTACTCCAAACAGGTCTAGTGAGTCAAGGATTTTCTATGCTGAGTATTTTCCTGTACGAGACCGATTCTCGTTCGATCGGCGAGATGGCTCGAGGGAATTCGTTTTTTGCATTTGAACGCGGATGGCGGGTTTTCGATGGCGGCGTTTGGAGAACGATTCGTTTCTTGGCCGTGAACGGCGACTCCAGACAAGTTGCGCTTGATTTGAAACGAGGAGTGGCATACATTCCGCCGAGGTGTATACCCGCATGCTATGCGTGCGGCCTGCTTGTAGGCGCTACAAGCAGGCCAGAATCCGGACGGCGAAAATTCCTGCACTAGACGCGAAACGTTGCGAAGGGAGAGTCCCATGGCTTCGAAGAAATCCAGTCGAAGAAAGTTTCTAAAGGCTGGCGCGGCAGCCGCGGCAGTCGGGGCGATAAAGACGACGGCAGCAGAGGCGCTGCCGGATGTGCAGCCGCAAAAAAGCCTGAAGGAACTCGTCGCCTATGGCGAGCGGTCGAAGTTTGTGACTTCGGTCCGTGTGCCGGTAATCGAGCGGCCGTCACCCGATCAGTTCGGGATGCTGTTTCACGTTTTGACTCCATTGCAGGATCACATGGGGATCATCACGCCGTCGTCGCTGCATTTTGTCGGAACACATCGGGGCGCCATCGTTCCGGATATTGATCCGAAAGAACACAAGCTGATGATTCATGGCATGGTGGACCGGCCGCTTGAGTTCAGCATGGACGACCTGAGACATTTCCCGTCCGTCTCTCAGGTGCATTTCATCGAGTGCCTTGGCAATCATGCGCGGCCTGAATACAAGACCGTGCAGGAAACGCACGGGCTGACCAGTTGCAGCGAGTGGACAGGCGTGCTGCTCTCGACTTTACTCAAGGAATGCGGCCTGCAAAAGAACGCGTCATGGGTGGTTTCGGAAGGATCGGAAGAGGTAAAGGGCGCGGGCAGTATTCGTCTGGCGAAAGCCATGGAAGACGTGATCGTTGCGTATGGGCAAAATGGCGAGCCGCTGCGGCCCCAGCAGGGTTTCCCGTTGCGGCTGATCGTTCCGGGGTTCGAGGGAATTTACAATGTGAAATGGCTGCGGCGGATCAAGGTGGTCGATCGCTATTACATGACATACAACGATTACGGCCACATTCAGAAGGACGAGGAGGTCGCCGCCCTGACCTTCCAGTGGGGACCGAAGTCGGTGATCACGTATCCGTCCGGCGGGCAGCAGCTATCCGGTCCCGGCGTCTACCAGATCACCGGCCTGGCGTGGTCGGGCGGGGGACGCGTCAAGAAAGTGGAAATCTCGACCGATAACGGGCAAACCTGGAAGGAAGCCGAAATTCGCGGCGACGTTCATCCCAAGGCCCACACCCGATTCGGCATGACCTGGAAATGGGACGGACAAGAGTGCGTGCTCATGTCGCGCTGCATAGATGAGATCGGCCAGGTTCAGCCGACACGTGGGCAACTGGCGCAGCATTTCCACGAGCCGCCGGATTACTACAAAACGCACGGCGTTCAGGGATCCGACAACATGATTCAGCCCTGGCGAGTCGCGAGCGACGGGAGCGTCCACAATGCGATTGCGTAGCGCTCTGCTGCCGCTGGCGGCTTTCGCGTTTTGCGTCGCGGTCAAGGCGCAGTCGCCGACCTACGGCGTGGGCAGAACGCCTACTCCCGAAGAGATCAAGGCGTGGGATATTGCCATTGGTCCCGAGGGGAAAGAACTGCCGCCCGGCAGCGGCACAGCCAAACAGGGCGCGCCGATATTCGCGCAGAAATGTGCGGCATGTCACGGGCCTACCGGATCAGAAGGGCCGGCGCCGATGTTGATCAAGCCGCAACCCGGCTCGAAGGGTCCCGCGGGCCCTTGCCTGAACCCATGCATTCGAGAGAACAATCTGATGGCGGTGCATTCGCCCTACGCAACGACCATCTGGGACTACATCAACCGCGGAATGCCCTTCAAACAGGAAGGCACGCTGAAGCCGGATGAGGTGTACGCTCTGACCGCGTTTATCCTGTATAAGAATGGCGTGATTGGCGAAGACGACGTCCTCGATCAGAGCACACTTCCCAAGGTCAAAATGCCAAACGCGAATGGGTACGCGATACCCGACTGGAAGCCGGGCCAACCGCGCCCCTTTTCGCCGAAGCCGTAACGGGAATTCGCAGCCGGGATTCTTCCTACTGCACGAGGGTTTGCTGGCTGAAAGCTAATTGCCACTGGCCCACTGCCCGCGACCAAATGCGCGTGGCCCGCAACTTTTCCCCTGAAGACGAAACCTCGTCCGCAGCCATCACGGCTGCATTGCCGAAAACCCACAGCGCCATGGACACAACGGTCGGCGGCTGATTGGCCTGAGCCGCGCTCGTCGTGCGCATGGCGGCGATTCGCTGCGTTTTGTCGATTGGCTGCGCGCGCTCCGGCGTGACCAGCAAAAAATCATCCGCAAGGATTCGGCCGGCCGTTTGTGCATCGCGATCGAAGAGGGCTTTTTCACCGGCCATGAATGACGCGACGATCTCCTGCGCATCAGAGGAAAGCGCCTTGAACGGCAGTTCACGGCAAGGATTTTCGCAAGTTTGCCAGTCTGCCCGCGGCAGCGAATAGCGCGCGTCCGTGACGGAGGAATCTGCCGGCGTCGTTTCCTGATAAAGGAAGAGCCGCCAGCCTGCGGGTTGGCGGACCCACACACGGACAAAAAGCGCCGTCGCATCATCGGGGGTCAGACGGTGGCTCCCGGCAATGAGCGCTATTCGGCCATAGTGCTCGATGGTGACATTCGTGTCCGGTCCGGCCTCAAGAAGTATGAGCCGGCCGATCAACTCCGCTTTTCTTCTGCTGCGGCCGTCGCGATCAATCCAGGCGAATTCCGGTGCGAGCAGGGTGGAAGCGGCCGCTGCATCATTCTCCGCGATGGCCTGCATCAACACGAGATCGGACCGGCGCAACTCCTGGTCGGTGTCGCGATCAGAGCGCGTAGCCATCCCTTCAGTTCGCGTCAGCAGGAGCGCGCTTTCGTCGGCTCCCGATGAGACGCTGGCCGCCGCGGTATCCGGAGGACCGGCGGCGGCTGCCGAATCAGCAGACGTCACCAAGGAAAAGATGAACAAAGCAGTAATGGTTAGGAAGAAGTAGAACGCCGAAAAACATCGATGTCGCTTCAATGTAGTCGTCCCCGCAGCGAATAAACATCACATCCGTACGATTAGATTGATCCTCTGTGCTTACGGTCAGCCGCGGGGAGAGGCCGAGGTATGGCTTCGGATTGCGGGCGCCATGTTACACGCGAACCTGCGCTGCGCAAAGGGCAAAATATCCGCGGCTGGAGTGCGCGAGAATGGTCTCCCGATTGTGCTCCAGAACCCATGCGCCACTTATACAGTTAATATCCGCGACTGATGTACCGCTCCGGCGTTTGCACAGATGCCGCGCGAAAACCGGATTGGCACAAGGCCGCCGATTGGTTATGCTAGTGCACGCTCAGCTTCGGCGGGTGCGCCATGCCGCGGCATATTTTCGTTCGGCGGCGGGGCAGGCATGCGATGACGTGCAACCCGCGCACGACGAGGTTGCTCTAATTCCCAGGGGTAGATACAAATCAGAAAAAAGCGGAGTTCAAAAGGAGAGTTTCTTGTCCAAACTCAAGATCGGAACATTTCTGCTGCTATCTACGCTGCTGTTGGGAAGTCTGACTGATCTGCACGCGCAGGGCCTGAGCGCTTACTTTGGCCTTGGTTCCGCCAGCGATTCCGCGGGAACCAGTATCAATGCGATCGACAGCGTCACGGGATTGCCGGTAACTTGCCCGAAGGGCCAACTTTGGGATGACTTCACGGGCCTTTGCGAAGCGGGTCCAACGATCGGCGGTGTTTTCGGCGTGTTCGGCGCCGACTTCATGTTGAAACCGCACCTGGGATTCAATGGCGAATATGCATTCCGTTTCGCCCAAGCCAATTATCTCCCGAATGCCGGATTGAAGTTCCGCCCCGGGTTCTATGATTTCAATGTGGTGTATGAGCCTATCTCGGGATCTGACAGCCGCATCGTTCCCGTCGTCGAGGGAGGCATCGGCGGTGCGAGGATAGCCCTTTATCAGGCACAGACTGTTTCAATCACGGGCATCACCAGCACCTTTACTTATCCGGCAGGACTGAACGCGAATCATTTTCAGGTCCACGGCGCGCTGGGCGTGAAGCTTTACGTCAAAGGAAACATTTTCATCAAGCCGCAGTTCGATATCCACTATGTCACTCACCTGACCGATCAATTCGGGCGCAACTGGGTGCCCGAATACACAGTAGCTGTCGGCTACAGTTTCGGCCAGCATTAAAAAGCGGCTCGATTTGTTTACGCCGAAACCTCTGGCTGCCCAATCACGGAAGAGGCGAGGATCTCGCCGCAACTGTATTCAACATCAATACGTAAGTGTCGAAGCGTGGAAGAGAAGCCCGAGGGAATAGTGTGCTTTCGAAACTCGGTATAAGAGTGTTGCTGGCGGTGTGCGCGCTCGTGCTGGCGGTGACAAACCTCGCTCGCGCGCAGGGTCTGGGCGTAAGCCCGTACTTCGGCCTGGGCTCGGCGCGCGATTCCGTGGGAACGAGCGTAAACGACGGATGTCCCACCGGTCAGATCTTTGACGGCGTGATCTGTGAAGCAGGGCCGACCATGGGCGGCCTCTTTGGCGGCTTCGGCGTCACAGTGATGTTCAAGAAGCATCTCGGCGTCGATGGCGAATACGCATTCAAAATCCGGCGCGCTCCTTATCTGCCGAATGACAGCCTGGTGATGCGTCCCACGTTTTACGATTTGAATGCGGTTTGGGAGCCCTTCTCCAGCAAAGGACGGTTTATTCCTTTCCTCGAAGGCGGATTTGGCGGCGCGAAGATCAAGCTATATTTCTCGCAACCCACTTCTCTAACCGGAGTGACGACCACATCCGGCTTTTCCGCGGGATCAGACACGAGCCATTTTCAATTACACGGCGCAATTGGCATGAAGGTCTACATACATGGCAATCTCTTCGCCAAACCGCAATTCGACATACATTATGCGACGCATCTGACCGACGAATTCGGCCGCAATGCCGTGCTGCAATTCATGATCAATGTCGGCTACACGTTTGGCCAACGCTGACGCAGAATCATTCAGTTCGAAGTCCCCTTTTCAATCCGGTTCCCCGCCCGGTATCATTATTAGAGTGAAATGCGGCGCGCCTACGGACGCGCTCTGATGTTGGCTGCCGATCAAAACAGTTGCCGGCGATTTATGAGGAAAAAACATGCCTCCGAGACCAATTCCTGAGGGATACCACAGTATTACGCCTTATCTCATTGTCACCGGCGCCGCGAGCGCGATCGAGTTTTATAAACATGCCTTCGGAGCGAGAGAATTGATGCGCATCCCCCATCCCGACGGACGGATCGGGCATGCTGAACTGCAGATGGGTGATTCGCGAATCATGCTTGCCGATGAATTCCCCGAGATCGGCGCACGAAGCCCGATGTCGTTGGGCGGCACGCCCGTGAGCATCCTGCTCTACGTCGAGGACGTAGACGCGATAACCACGCGCGCGGTCGCAGCGGGCGCCAAAATGCTGCGCCCGATAAAAGACCAGTTTTATGGCGACCGGACCGGCACGCTGAGCGATCCCTTTGGCCATCAATGGACGATTGCTACACATAAAGAGGACGTCTCGCCGGACGAAATGAAGAAGCGCGCTGCTGCCGCAGTTGTAAGTCAATCCTGATCCGCACACACTGCAATAGGGCCGTCTCGAGGTTTTCCCCCCTCTAATAGATAAGTGGGGAGAACATGCCACATGCCAGACGTATTTGCCCGCCGATTGGAGCGCCACCTGATCTTAAGCTCCACCCGAACGCAGTGCCGTGGGTTTGTCTGATCGTAATTGTCCTGGCAATCGTCATTGTCTTGGCGCTGTGGGGCAGATTGCCGCGTCAACGTCGTTTGCAACACGAAGTTCCAGTGGCTGTATTCCCATCATTATTAGCATCGTGATTTCAGAGTCAGCAACCGGCTCATATCTCAAGCGCTATCAGACGTGAACTTCTAAACCGTTCTCCCTTGGCACGGCTTATTTCCGCTGACTCCCAATCAACTCTTCGACGAGAAGCTCTGCATTCGCGCCGACACCATCGAGTATGTGAAGGCGGTCGGCAATCCGGCAGACTTGGATCCGAAGATCAAAGGGCCGGCGCAACCCTAATCGCAGCGATAGCACCTCAACTGCACCCGGAGAAGCCGATCGTTTTAACGGGCACGACGGCTCCGCCGAAAGCGTTGAGCGCATTGCCATTCGTATCAGTATTTACAGTAATCGATGAAGGTGAGCAGGAACTCGTTCCTCCTCCGAGAGGGACAGCGGCATCTGCGCGGATCGAGTACGGCACAAGACCCGTCACAGGTAATGAATAGGGCGAAATGGCTCCATTGGCGAATACTGCAAAGCGCGGATTGCTGGCCGGCTCGACCAAGCTATACATCGCGCAATTCGTGTTTGAGGGCGCGCCGGACGGACACAACGTGTTCGACACGACCGAAATGTTCGAAACCGAACTATTCCCGGCTTCCGCTGGAATTGTGAATGACCGCGTGCCTATATTCGGCAGCGTGAGCGCCTGCAATGCAGAAACGCTGGCATCGATCGACGCGCTCCCGCCCGTCGCGCTCACTACGCCCTGAAAAATCACGGGCGTATTGGGCGACGACGTTTCGATGCTTAAAGGAATGGGATTGAGGCTCATTCCATTGGGCACGTTCACGGCAATCGTCGCGTTATACGCGGCTCCGTTCGCGTTGATAGCTACGGCCACCACGTCGTAAGTCGGACCCGAGGGAAGCGGGCAAAAATTGAAGTTCCCGGCGGCGTCGGCGGTCGTCTCACGAAGGATCACGTCTGTCCCCGTCGCATCCGGCTGCTCTAGCGCAACCAGCACGGCCCCACTTGCGCCCACCGATATCGGCGCTTGAGTCGTGGCGTCAACGATCCTCCCACTGATGCCCGTAGTGTTTGTGCTCACCTGCCCTGCGGTAAGCGCCGGTTTCAAGCGAAACTGGCCGGTCCCTTCCTGAACGAGCGAGGCGCAGGTATTGAAATTGATATTCAAATCAACCGACTGCCCTGCTCCCACGGAGATAGGTCCACCGATGATCTGTCCCGGCGGAATTTTGAGGCCGGTGTTGGCCTGACTGGAGAGTAGCAACTGATGCACGCTGCCGTCGTGGAGCACCACGCAATTGAATCCCTGGCCCTGGCAGGCTGGCGGCGACGTTGCTCCGGCTTGTCCGCTATTAGAAACGAGCATCAGCCGAATCTGTTGATACGTTCCGGCTGGCAGTGATGTGTTGCCCAGGGTTGTGAGCAAGCATGCGTTCGAGGCGAGCGAAAAAAGATCGATCTGCTTGGGCACGGAGTTGAGCTGCGGTGCGAGCTCCACCCAGCCCGGCGAATTATCTCCGGCGCTCGCGCTCATGTGCGCCTGGACCGAGTTGATGGTCACCCAAACGTGATCAATCAAGCCATTGGGAAACGCGCAACTTGGGGGATCCGTGAGATTCACGGTGATCGAACCGGTGCCTGTGGTGGAACTGGTTGTGGGGCCGCCGCCACAACTCACAACCGCTATGCCCAGCGCGAGAAAACCAGCCAATCCCGCCAGCCAAACAGGAAAATTGCGATTTGCGATGATTCGTTTGTGCGAGAGATACCGCCCGAAAGAGAGCATCGATCAGCTCCAGTGAGAATTGGAAACGGAAGCAACGCCCGGGCGGGGAAAGAGCGCGCAATGAAATCTTAGAAGCTAACTAAGGTGAGTCAAGTGCAGCGACACACAATTTCCAAATTTGCTGCAGAAAACCGGCGAAACGATGGCGAATACGCGGAAAGCTTAACTCACGTAATCATGCACAGCCATACGACCCAAACTCTCACATCGTTATAGAGTTTACGCACGCCACGAAGGCACGCGATGCGCCTCTTCACATGTCCGCGCTGCTGGCTCCGCGCCGCTTCTGCAGGGCGCGGCGATACACGATGCCGCGTTCGTAACCATGGCGGAAGGGAGCCGTGTCGTATCTGTCGGGATAACGCGCGCGCAGGCTTTCGCGGGCCTGATCGTAAGATTTATCGCGGCAACCGGGGAGCAGCGCCCCTTCGAAACCGGAGCGGAAGTGCGGCTCGTCTTCCTCGAAGTTCTTGCCGTCGGCCGAGTAATGTTCTTTTTCGACGTCGCGCAAGCCAATCCACCACATCTCGCGCGCCCGGTCCACACTTTCGGCACCGGCATCGTCAAAGGCGCCGCGCGCGGCTTCAGCCATTTGATCGTCGACGCGAGCAATCACCAGGCTGCGACCGTGCCGGAGCGCGTCTTCATAAACGAACAACTCTTCCTCGGGCAATGAGGCGAAGATTGTTTTTTCCGCCTCGCTACCAACCGCTCCGCCTCCGATGATGCCCAGCAGAGCCCCGCCGGCTATGCCGAGCGCAAGGACGAAGCCCACCCCGGGCAAAATCATTGTCGCTACCATTTCGCCAATACCGGCGCCCAACGCGCCTCCCGTAAGGGCAGTTAGGGTCTTTACCATGCCGGGCTGTTCGCCCTGCGAAGTCGGCACGGCGGCTAGCTCCTGTTCGGTAGCGTGCGGCGTCAGCACGTTGATACGATCGGTGGGAACTCCTATGGTCCTGAGCTTGGCAACACCGCGCTCGGCGTCCGAACGCGATTTGAAAACTCCCGCAACTGCCGGCATGGTTTTCCCCTTTCTGTATTCTGCGCCGGCTGTAATAACCGACGCGGCGCTTCCTCTAAATCAGATGGCCCCGAGCAGCAAGTAGTGCAAGTCCAGATTCGCGCTGGGTGAACACAGGCAGTTGTCAGGATTACAGCGACGCGGCGTCGATTTCGACCGGCGGCACATCGGCTGGCGGCTTGGACGCGGGCGCCAGCGCGCGTGCTTTCGGTTCCGCAGGCGCACCCAGGCGAATTTCCGCGAGCTCGCTGATCAGGTTCGCGGCCCATCGATAGATGTTGTGCTCGCGCACGGTGCGGCGCAGCGACTGCATGCGGCGTTCGATCTCCGGCGCCGTCATTTCCAGCGCGTTGTGAATGGCGTCGGCAATCCGCTCGGTATCGTATGGATTCACAATCAGCGCATCATGAAGTTCGCGGCTGGCACCGGCAAATCGGCTCAGGATCAACACACCGCGTTCATCATCGCGCGCGGCGACATACTCCTTGGCGACAAGGTTCATTCCGTCATGCAGTGAGGTAACCAGGCACAAATCGGAAGCCCGATAGAAGCGTTCAATTTCCTGATGGCTGTGGTGACGCTTGAGCAGCACGATGGGCTTCCACTGATTGGTCATGAAGTGCCGGTTGATGCGATTCGCTTCGGCCTCGACGTCGGCGTACAGTTCGAGATAACGCTTGATCTGCATGCGGCTGGGGGCGCCGATCTGCACGAACGTGAATTTGCCCTGGTAGTACGGATATTTCTCAAGAAAGCGTTCGATGCCGCGGAAGCGTTCGAGAATTCCCTTGGTGTAATCCACGCGGTCCACGCCGATACCCATGAATTTGGCCTGAACGCCCACTCCCGCCAGCAGCGCGGCGCGATCCACATACGGCGATTCGCGCGCGTCGGCATCGCGGCCATCGGTGAAATCAATGCTGATCGGGAACGGCCGTACGCGCGTCAGATGGCCGCCGCGATTCACAGTCGAGCTTTCCCACTCGATGCGGCACTCGACGGCATGATCCACCGTCTCCAGGAAATTAATGCAATGATTTTGAATGTGGAAGCCGACGAGATCGGCGCCGAGCAAACCATCCACAAGCTCGCGTTCCCAGGGGCAGATGCCAAAAGCTTCCGCGTTGGGCCACGGGATGTGCCAGAAAATCGCGACGCGCGCGTCTGGGCGCGCGTCTTTGATCATGCGCGGCAAGAGCGCGAAATGATAATCCTGCGCGAGGATAAAGGGCTTCTCGGTGTCGGCGATCTCTTGGAGAACGGCATCGGCGAATTTGCGGTTAACCTCGCGATAGCACTCCCAGTTTTCAGAGCGAAAGATCGGCCGTGTATGCGCGATGTGACATAGCGGCCACAGACCTTCGTTGGCAAATCCGAAGTAATATCCGTTTTCCTGTTCCTTGCTGAGCCAAACGCGACGCAAGGTGTACTGCGGTTCGGCAGGCGGCACGCGCAGGCGGTCGTGCTCATCCACGGTCTCGCGGTCGGCATCGCCGCTGGCTTCGGCGATCCAGGTGCCATCGCAGGAACGGAGAATCGGCTCCAGCGCCGTGACCAGACCACTGGCCGGAATCATGATTTCCAGGCTGCCGTTCTGCCGGGTGTGGATGTAAGGCTCGCGATTGGACACCACGACAAGACGGCGGCTCTGTAACCGTTTGCGAACGTGGACAGAAAGCCGGTCGGAGGTCCACAACGATTCGGCGCTTTCGCGGAGACGCGCTTCCCGTTCGGCCGCGGCGCGCGCCTCCTGCAAAGATTTCACGACGCCTTCCATCTCTTTGGCAAGCGGCCCCAGCAGTTCGCTCTTGGGGGCAAGCAGTTCCCCGGGCTTTCCGCTGCGCAACGCTTTCAGCCATTGCGCCGCTTTCGTGATGGGCCCCATCAAACTCCAGCGAATGATCAAGAACGTGATCAGCACGATCAGCAGGACTTCGAGCGAAACGTGAATCAAGGTCTGGTGCCAGATGACCGCGCTTTGCTGACGGATAAAATCGGCATCATGAAAGACCAGCAGGCCCAGCGCTTTGCCATTGCCCTCGTGAAGCGAAAGCGTTTGCGCGTGATAGTAACGCGTACCTAACCTCAGAAAGACACCCACGCCGTCAGGGTTCTGCGGATCCACCTTGGGCGCGAGTATCGGAAACGCCTCCTCCAAAACAGCAGGCAGACGCTCGGTCACAGCCACACTCTTGCCGGCGTCATCGAGTATTGCCGCACCGACAATACGCTCGCGTGAGCTCAACCGATTCAGCACGCGGCGCAGCTCAGCCGTGGAGGCATTTCGGTCGAGCATCGGCTGTAAGCCGTCGGCAAGGCTGAACGCCGCGAGGCTGGCGCGCTGATCCAGTTCTTTGTGCAACGCCTGTTCCTGATCCTGCTCCTGATAATAGGCAAACAGGCCAGAGACCAGTGCGATACACACGATCACCGGAAGCATCAGCCGTAAGCTGAATCTCATTTCAATTCCTCGGGCGGACGAGCAGAATTGTGCCGGCTTGCCTCAGGCCTTAGGCCGCTGGTAGGTGGCAATAAAATGATGTGCACTCCTAACTGCAATTGCGCTTTAAGGTGCTATGCCGGCTCGCTCGGGAGCTGTGGCTCGAGATCATGAGTGGGAGCTGGTGCCGGCTGGTAAGCATTCAGCTGCCTTCTTCGATTCGGATCGGGTCCGACTTCCTTTGCCGGTAAGTCAGAAGACCTCGCCTCGATGGGCCTCAAATACGCGGGCCACGCGTCTCGAAGGTATGATGGTCGCTTGGCCTCACGATGATTGTCTGGTGCACGCTTACATAAGTCCACTAAATACCCCATCGCCCGCCATCTGGACCATACGGTGATCGGTGTAATTGGGCCCTCATCGTGGTGCGTGTCCAGCCTAAAGCTCGGAGAAATCACGCGCATTCGTCCACGCGGGACACTCCGGTCCGATGGGGGTATGCAAGAGCGGTACAGGTTTGTTTGGCCACTGGGGCAGCCACCGAAAACCTGTCCCCGCACGGTTCCCCGGACCAGTAGAGGGCCGCGACCCGGGCGAACTATGCTGAGACGCTCGCGTTATTCCCAGGAGTGTGCGCCATGGGCTCTGTAGCTGCTTCCGTTGAAGATCATCTCTTCTGCGAACGCTGTGGAGAGGTCTACGCGCCCAAGCGGCCTATCTGCTCCAGTTGCGGATCGGCGCCGGCGCGCCATTGGCTGCAACTCACAGCCCTGCTTACCCTGGGGCTCGCCACATTTTGTAATTCGCTGGTGTGCTGGTTTCTGCTGCCACGAATTGTGAACCGCCATGATGGGGCGATCTTCCGAGGCTGGATGTGGCTGGACGAAAAGGCTTCGCTTTACGGTTGGGCGCCGATCATTATCGGGATCCTCGCCTGGGACTATTTCATCTGGCGTAACTCGCGGCCGGCGCGGCAGACCGAACATAAGATCAAAGGCTGGATCACGCGCAAACTGCTGACGTTTGTCCTGGTCACTTCCGTGGCGCCGATTATTCCCTGGTGGATACCAGCCGGACAGCCGCCCGATAGCTTTCTTGCGCGAATTTCGAAATATCCCGGGTTGCCTTCAAGCCTGGCCTGGCTCACCGTCACACTCGTGCTCGTGCTTCTTTGCTGGAATCCGTTAACCCGCGATTCCCTGCTCGGCCATGGCCGAGTATTAAGCCTGATCAGCCTGGCGGCGCTGCTGGTGCTGCTGTCCATGACGTTTCTCGGCTGGTCGATGTCCTACTAATAAGAAGGCCGCTCCATTCCTCGCATTTTTCGCAATTCGCGCTGTTCTGGCTGAAAGCGCAGCGCTAACATCTGCGGCCCGAGCTGACAATGGCCGAAGCGGCGCGATTTCGGCGAGTTCTGGTTTTCGTCCATCGCTGGATGGGTGTGTGCTTCTGCCTGCTTTTCCTCATCTGGTTCGCCTCTGGAATTGTCATGATGTACTGGCAATACCCCGAGGTGACGGCGGCGGATAGGCTGAGCCGCGCGCCCGCGCTCGACGGCTCGCGAATTCGACTCTCGCCCGCCGACGCTTACGCCAAACTGGGGGCAAATGGAACACCTTCCACAGCGCAGCTCATTACCTATGACAGCCGGCCTGCATATCGTTTCCATTTCGGGGTTGGCGATATCGCCCTTGTCTATGCCGATACCGGCGACATGCAGGAGGAGTTTCCTCCGGACCTGACGTTGCGCATTGCATCCGCATGGACGGGCGACCCCGCAAGCGCGGCACGAGAAGAAGACAAAACGGAAGAAGACCAATGGACCGTGTCCGAAGAATTCGCGGACCTGCGCCCGCTTCGCAAATACAGTTGGCCCGACGGGCAGCAGGTCTATGTTTCCACTGTAACCGGCGAAGTCGTGCAGTATACGACGCACGGCTCGCGCCTCGCGGCATATTTCGGTGCGATTCCGCATTGGCTCTACTTCACCCCGCTGCGGAGGCGCGGTCAGCAGTGGAGCCAAGTTGTTATCTGGAGTTCCGGACTCGGAGCCATTGCCGCCGTCATTGGTATCGCGGTGGGATTATGGATGTATTCGCCCTCACGGAATTACCGCTACCAGGGCACACCTGCGAGCTTCCCTTATCACGGACAGAAGCGCTGGCACGCTATTTTGGGCCTTTTCTTTGGCTTATTCGCCTGTACCTGGGCCTTCAGCGGCATGCTATCGATGGATCCGTTCCCCAATCTGCAGGAGGGCTCAGGCGACCGGCTTGGCGCGCGCATCTCGTCCGCGTTGCGGCAGATGCCGCCGCTCGAGGTATTCACTGCCAAGCCTCCGCAGGCCGCCCTGGCGGCAGTTGCCGGCATTTTCACCGCCGCAGTAAAGGAGCTCGACCTAACTGCCTGCGCGGGAGAGCCCGCCTATCTGGCCGTACTCGGGCCGAATGACACGCGCGTAGTTCCTGTGCTCGGTCACGCTGCATACGATTTCGATCGTGAGCGCATCCTGACCACCGTGGAACGAGCCGCGCGGCCGTTTGTCGTCACGGACCTCCGCACCGTTACGCAATACGAATCGTATTACCTGGACCGCAATAATGAGCTTCCGCTACCTGTGATTTTTGTGCAGCTCAACGATCCGGCGAACTCGATGTATTACATCGATCCGAAAACTGCGCGCATCGTGCAAAGCTATAACTCGCATTCGCGGTGGAATCGCTGGCTGTATCACGGTTTGCATTCTCTGAATCTGCCCTGGCTGTACAAATACCGTCCTGCCTGGGATATCGCTGTGCTTCTGTTGCTCGTCGGCGGCGCATCACTCTCCGTCACCGCGCTGATGCTGGCCTGGAATCTCCTCTGGCGGAAGCTCGCACCCTGGTCGGCGGCAACGGAGCGGACAACCACAGGCGCGAGCTGATGCCGCTGCGGCCCGCCGTCTCGAGCCCCCACCAAAATCGTGAAGGCTCGGTAAAGCACTTCTTTATTTTTGCTTGGAACTGAGTTCGACCGGAGTGAAAACGAGCACCTGCTTGGTGCCGGCAAATCTCACTTCCGTTAATGTGTGTGTACCATCTGCGTTATTCGTATAAACAACCGCGTCCGCCGGAGACTTCATCTCCCGCTGAACCCATTTGCCGGGAGCGGTGGCTACCATGTGGCCGTTTCTCCGAAACGTTACCGTCGCCTCGGGACTGTGGGAGACCCACTCCACAACGTAGAAGCCCGGCTTCATTTCGGCCCCGTTGAGGGTCACGGCGGTCCGGAAAGAAAGCGTCCGCGAATTGGCGGCCGCCGCCCAAAGGCTGGCGGTCATTAAAATCGCCATCAAGACCCACCCATTTGCGCGATGCCCATTTTTCATGTTGTCCTCCTGCTCGCTGTTATCCGGCAGTCAGGGCGGCCAATTCGCCGACTCCTTGCATTGCCGTGCCGGGATTTGCGTTCCGGCGCCGCGCTAAAGTGCCCAGCACAAGCGGGTACCACAATGGACGAAAGGTAAAATATTGGTAACGCCTTAAGCATCTATGATTCTGTGAGATACGATATGAGGTCACGCGGCGATTGTGGCTGCTGAATTGACCGAAGATGCTAGAATCGACGTTCCCGATATAAGGTCACCTGATGCAGTCCACACCTACACAGGCGGGGAACCCTCCGTCACCCCGGCTTGTCCGGTTCGGGATTTTCGAAGCCGACCTGACTGCCGGAGAATTACGCAAAAGCGGATCGAGAGTTCGGCTCCAGGAACAGCCATTCCAGATTCTGGCGATGCTGCTGGAACGCCCAGGGCAGGTCGTCACGCGGGAGGAACTGCGTGCGCGGCTGTGGCCCGGCGATACCTTCGTCGATTTCGAACACGGGGTGAACTCGGGCGTGGCGCGCCTGCGGGATGCACTCGGCGACTCGGCAGACAGCCCGCGTTATGTGGAGACGCTCCCGCGGCGCGGCTATCGGCTAATCGTTTCGGTGGAAGCTCCCACGCAAGTAGTGGCTACATCTGCCGCACCTGCGAATGGCAGCATGTCAGCCACCACGAAGTCGATCCAGCCGATCACAAAACCGGTCTCGGACAAAATCGAGATGCCCGCACCTGCTGTCGAAGGAGCCAGGATGTCCTCGCGCCGGGTGCTGGCGCTCGGAACGATCGGCGCAGTTCTGCTTGCAGTCGCTGCGTATTTCACATTTTTGCGGCCCACCCGTGCGCTAACCGAAAGTGACTCCATTGTGCTGGCGGAATTCACAAATTCGACCGCCGATCCTGTCTTCGACAGCACGCTGCGACAAGCGCTGGCCGTCAAGCTGATCGATTCTCCCTTCCTGAATATTGTTCCCGACGAACGCATGCGCGACACCCTGCGGTTCATGGGCCGCTCGCCCGACGAGCGGTTGACGTCAGCAACCGCACGCGAAGTTTGCCAGCGGCTATCGAGCAAGGCCATGCTCACCGGCTCCATCTCACAGCTTGATGATCATTATTCCTTGCTGCTCGAAGCGACCAACTGCGCCACAGGTGAATCACTGGCCCGGGCCGGCGCCGAAGCGATCGGCAAGGGCGGAGTGCTGAAAGCGCTTGACACCACGGCGGCCGAAATCCGGCGCAAGCTGGGCGAATCGCTCAGCTCGATTCAGAAAAACGATGTGCCCATCGAACAGGCCACCACCACTTCACTCGAAGGGCTGAAGGCGTATTCGCTCGGTGAAGCGGAGCGCAACCGCGGTGATGAGCCCGGGTCTATTCCTTATTTCCAGAATGCGATTGAACTCGATCCAAACTTCGCCATGGCCTACGCCGTTCTGGGACAGGAATACGCCAATCTGGGCGAGAACGCTCTCTCGGTCGAGTACACACAAAAGGCGTTCGACCGCCGCGACCGCACTAGCGAACAGGAAAATCTCTACATCTCGTCGCATTACTACGAAAACGTCATTCATGATTTCGATCGCAGTATTCAAATCTACGAACTCTGGCGTCGCACGTATCCGCGCGATGTCGTCCCTGCCATCAACCTCGGAGCGCTCTACGACGCCCTAGGGCAGCCGGAGAAAGCACTCGCCGAACTCATTGACGCGCGCCGGCTCAACCCAGACAGCGCTTTCGTTTACTCAAACCTGATGTCCGCTTATGTCGCATTAAATCGGAGCGATGAGGCCAAATCCGCGCTGGATGAGGCCGCTTCTCGCGGGTTGGACGCAAACGACTTTCACCTGGGCCGCTACGAGATCGCCTTTCTCGAAGGCGATACACAGACGATGGCCCAGGAGGCGACGCTAGCCGCCGATAAGCCGTACAACCACGAAATGATGACGCTGGAGGCGCTCTCCGCCGCATCTAGCGGGCGGCTCCATGCCGCGGAGGGATTATTCGAACAAGCGGAAGATGCTGCGCGCCGGCGTGGCCGCAAGGAAGCTGCCGCGCAGGAGCAAATGCTTGCCGCTTTGATCGAAGCCGATTTCGGTCGCGTGGATGAGGGTCGGCAACTTGCTCGCTCGACTTTGAATGGCGCCAAGGACCCGGATGCGGAAGCCGCGGAAGCTTTGGCGCTCGCGCGATCCGGCGATGCCGCGGGCGCCGAGGCCATGGCCAACAATCTAGCCGGCCGGTTCCCTTCCGACTCGCTGCTGAACGCGCTGGAACTACCGACAATTCGTGCGGCGGCCGAATTGGCGCGCGGCAACGCGCAAGCCGCCGTGAGTCTGCTGGAAACAGCGCGGCCGTACGATCTGGCCAAAACCGAACATTCGAGCGTTCTCTATTCCGCCTACTTGCGCGGAGAAGCTTACCTGCACGCCAATAACGGTAAGGCGGCAGAAGCGGAATTCGAAAAACTCGCCGACCACCGCTCCCTCGTGGGTGTTTTCCCGCAGGGCGCTCTGGCGATGCTCGGTCTGGCGCGGGCTCGGGCGCTCACCGGCAATATCAGTGGCAGCCGGATGGCTTATCAGGATTTCCTGGCCTTATGGAAGGATGCTGACCCCGGCATTCCGATCTTGCAAAAGGCGCACGCCGAATATTCCCACCTGCACTAGCTTCTGTCGGTTTACGCTTTCACGGAACTAACGGTTTGCGGGGCAGCGCGAGTTGACTTCGGCTGCCAGTGCATCATCCAACTGCACCGCGGCAGCATTAGCAGCGGCGCAAATTTGGCCTGCCTTCAGCCCCACCACACCGCGGAGGTCAGCATTTTGCAGATTGGCACCGCTAAGGTCGGCTTCGCTCAAAACAGCGCTTTGCAAATTGCTGTTGCTCAGATCCGTATGCCTCAGGTCGGCGCCCATCAGAATCGCGCTCGGCAACTGCGCTTGCGCCAATCGTGCTCCGCCCATTTTTGCCGTCGAGAGATATGCAGCGCGCAAATCAGCGCCTTTGAGATTTGCGCCTTCAAGATTGGCTTGGCGCAAATCGGCCTGTTCGAGGCTGGCGCGTTCGAGCCAGCAATTGCGTAGATCCGCTCCGTAGAGCACCGCGCCGTCCAGTTTTGAGTCCAGTAATGTGGCTCCCGAGAGTGACGCGAACGAAAGATCCGCTTTCGGCAGTTGTGCGCGGATCAGGTTCGCTTTTTCAAGATCGGCCGATTGCAAAGATGCGCCATCGAGTTTCGCCTGGTCGAGTGCCGCGAAACGCAGCTTCACTTGGCGCAAATTCGCCTGACGCAAGTCGGCTTCGGATAGGGAAGCGTAACTCAGGTCCGCCTGCCGCAATCGGGCGCGCACGAGAAATGCGCCGTAGGCTTGCAGATATCGCAGTCTAAAACCATTGAGGGAGGCACCTTGGACGCGGCTGATCTCTCCATCTGCATCGTTCCAGCCGGCCGGTTTCCTCGAGATTTCCGCCTCGTTGACACGTGCAAAAGGATCGTAGCCAACGAGCCAGAGCGCGTCCGCAGCCCAGGCAACCGGGTTTGCGGCGCCGATTCCCTGCCCTTGGCGACCGCCATGCGGAGCGCCGGCAATCGCGCCGACGGAAAGGACGCACAGTGCGAGACCGAAAGTGACGCCGATCAAAAGTTCTACGGGCATGCCCGTTTTCGATCGCAACTTGATGGTCCTGGGTTTTGCCTCGGCGGAGTACGAAGATAACACGGAGGTTGTCGCGGCAGTTTGCTCGCTGGAAGACAGTTCTGGAGATGGTTCGGAGATTTTAACGAGGGGATGCGCTTCTTGGCCGCGGAAAGCCCGCGCCGCGGTTTGCGGAAAATGGATGGCCGCGGCGGTGACCGCAGCAATCAGAAGGGCGTGCAGTATTGTTCCACGGACGTCCTGCAGCGTGAGATAACGGCCCCAGAACAAAATCATCGTCGCAGGCGCCATCCAATAGAGCAAAAGAATGCAGACTGCCCTTTCCACTCCGGCCAGAGCCGAGCGTCTCGCTCGCAACCATGTGAAGTAATTTCGCGCGGGCCAACTCACGATCCACGGAATAGCCTGGTCCAGCCGCCGTCCGCTCTCGAGCACTGCCGGCATCGAAGCAGCCACCTCCCATAGGCGCTGCAAATACACGTGCAACCACAAGTAGAGCGCCCCGATCACGAGCGGCGATAACAGGAAAAACTGCACGAGCGGCACACCGTTTCGCAAAATCGGGAAGGGCAGCAAGGCCGCGTTCCGCAGGATCAGCGTGTCCGAAACCGTGATAATTCGCCAGAAAGCCAGCGCATTGAGCAGCACAAACGCGATAACCAGCCAGTTGGCGTGCCTGCCGCGCCGCGACAGATATTTCAAATCTTCGGCCGTCCCCATTTCGGCAGGCAATTTGGCAAACGTCAGATTCGTACCTGCCAGTTCCGCAGCAAGCAATCCAGTAGCGTTCTGCAGGTTTGCCCCCTGCAGATTGGCATCGCGCAGCCGCGCGCCGAGCAGGTTTGCTCCTTCAAGATTTGCCTGCATCAAGCTAGCGCCCTGAAGGTCCGTAAGCAGCAGATCAGCGCCCTTCAACACTGCCTCATTCAATATGGCGCCCTGCAAATTCGTATCGGTGAGGTCCGCGCCTTCCAGATTGACGCGGGAGAGGTCTGCCTGCCGGCCCGCTGCTCCGCCCGACTGAACCCATGCCCCATGCTCTTCAATGAGAATTCCCAGTTCCGCTTTTCCTGCGCGAACCGGTGATCGACGCGAAAGTACCTTTTCCTCTTTTATAAGTTCCAGATCCATGGCCCGAACCTTCGGGTGCGGACGACGCCATCGCGGCAAGCGTGGGCCGTCAGACCTAAGTTTTTTGTTACTTTGAACGGGAGTGCTGGGCGACCGGTCCGTACCGGCTCACCCGATCACTTTAGCTTCGGCAATAGGCGCAAAACAATCGTGGCGAGTGGCAGGCTTTCCGGGAAGGAAACTGACCGTCCGGCCAGCGATACTGCCGCCCTGAACGGCATGCTCGCTGGCCGGATGCGCAGTTGATCCGGCGCTACTTGGCGGGGGTGGCGGGTGGTTCCGGGTAGTCGAGTTCGTGAAACACGAGAATCTTCCACTGGCCGCCTTGCTTGGCCATGATCAGGCTCATCAGTCCTTTGCGCAGTGGATTTTCCCTTCCGTTGGGTGCTCGTGATCCGGCGATGGTTGCGTCGGTATCAACCTGCGCCAGATTGGGAGTAAAAAAGCGCACGGTGCGGACGGCATCGGTACGGCTGGCGGCTTTTAAGGCGCCATTGAACAGCATCTCAAATAAGCCCTGAATATCGGCGCGGCCCTTGTGGGTTGCGCCACGCAGATTGGTGAAGTCCGCATCTTCAGTAAAGAGCGCGGCAATGGCATGCGGGTCGTGTGCATTAAAGTTTTCCGTGTACATGGCCACGGTATGTTTGATCGCCTCCGCATCGGCCTCACTCCCCTTCTGTGCACGAAGCGTGGGCGTTGCCAAGGCGAGGCACGCAATCGCAGCGACAATGGCTGCCATTCGACGTGGACTCATGCTCTCCTCCAGTCTGTTGGATATTGGGCAGCAGTGTACAACGCAGTGCACTCACGCGCACGTACCAGCTCGGGTTTCAGCCTTATTTTCGAATATTGAAGTGAAGCTTTGGCCGGCTTGGCCGGGCCGTTCCCCTAGCTGGCGACCATTTCGAGCGCCGGCGACACATTATGCTCTCTCACAACATCCACCCGGCTTCGCGCACCACATTTCTTAAGAATGGCACTGACATGAAATTTGGCAGTGCTCTCGCTGATGCCCAGTTGTGCTGCGATCTCCTTGTTGGTACGTCCCTGTACGAGAAGTCCAAAAACCTCCCGTTCGCGCGGCGAGAGATGCAAAGCTGCGTCGGTGCGAATATTACTTTGCGCCAAACGCCTGGCAATGTAATCGTTTACATGCTCATCCAGGGCTTGCATAGTCCGAGCGACCGCTTGCAGAAATGCCTGGTCCACACCCGATGGTGCTTCATTTTTCGACATTGCAGTAGGCTCCTCCCAAGAGCTGATGCACAGAGCGCGACGAATCCATTTGCCAGAATGGCTTCCCTGAAAGGAAGCGAGCGGCTAGCCATGCCCCACCCGAAAGACCAGCCGCAGCGCTCTCTACGGCAAGCTGTGGACCAGCCGTAAGTACCTGTGTTCGCAATATCAGCGGAACAGAAATACAGGTTGTTATTTAGAAAGTCTGCCATGGCGCGGTGTAAGACTTACAACATTCAGCCGAGGCCGCCAGGCTCTATGCGGAGCGGGATGCTGCCACGCCAAGCGAACGAAGCCGCGTCTCGCTGCGGTTCTGCATCCACCAGCCGCGCAATAAAGAGATCGGCCAAACAGAGCGCCACCCACCCAAGATGGCCCCCTTCCAGGTCAGCCGATAATGCTGGCCATCCTTTTCCAGGTACATGTAACCGCGTTCCTGCTGGCGTGGACCAAAGCGTTCCAATCGCCGCTTCAATTCTGTGATTTCCCGACCCGGCGCAGGCAATTCTGGGCGCGATCCGCCGAGTTTTTCCTGGACGAGCATCTGGTGTGCGCGATACAGCGTGAATGCATCCGTGATCTGCGGAAAACGAAAGACGTGGTAATTGGGGGACGGAAACAGCACAGGCGCCGTAGAGTTGGTATTCGTATCCACCTGCGAATCATCCGAACATCGAGTAATGAATTCGATATACCCTCGCAATTTTGTCCGGGCCGTGACGACGCTTACATCCGCCCACTCCGACGTTTTCGAATTGCTCAAAAGCGCCATGTACGCCTGCGTATTCGGCGCAAGGCTTCCGACGTTCACGTAAGCCACGAGCTGAAAACCCAAGCCCGTCAACCCCGGCAAACGCGGCTCGATGAAATTTCGAACGTTCTCAGGCAAGGCATTCGACGGGACTATTTGAGGATTAACCTTCGCCTTGGAGCGGAAGCTCGCGCGCAACACAATCGGGCCCAGCACAAACAAGACAGCGTAGACCTTGAGAAGCAAGATCAAGATTCCGTTATTCAGTAATGCCGTCATCGAAAGCTCCTCGGAGCGACACTCGCCCCCTTATAGCCATGCGAACTGGTTACTGACGATTTTAGTGGCTTCACGAATTGAGTGGCCTTGCGGTGCGCCCGAACATGGCCTAAATGCAAGCTGTACTGACGTACAGGCGATGAAGCGAGTGACGCATGGAAGCTTCGCCGATTTACAGAAATCGGTCCGGAGGGAGTCAGAGAGATGCGATCCCCAACGCACGCTGTTTTCGCGCGCGTTGGGGTGCAGACTACCCGCGAGCGGCCTTTGCCCTGTATGCGGGCACAAAGACTTCGGAGACGAATGTCTCGATGGTGGTTGGAGTGGTATTCTGCGCCGAACGTGGTTCGAGCGCGCGCATGTGCCCGGAGTTGAGCGCTTCCGCCATCTCCAGCAAAAGATCGGCCATGTTCGGAGACATGCCCATCTGCGTGAGCGCCGGTTTCAATTGTGTAGCGGGAAGTTGCTGATAACCCAGATCGGGCTTGCCGGTCGCAGTGCCGACAACCTTGGCCACCTGCGCATAGGTCACGTCGCGCGCTCCCTGCAATTCGCGCCGCTGCTTGCCCTGGAAGTCGCGCCGATTGAGAAAGTCAGCGGCAACTGATCCGATATCGCGCGTGGCAATCATCGGCAATGCCAGATCCGAACGCACGGGTCCGGCCAATTTTCCAAACGTCTGAATAACACCTACCTGCGGCAGAATGTTTTCCATGAAGTAGCCGGCGCGCAGATAAAGCACGTTCAGGTTGGGAATCGAGTCAAGTTTCTGCTCGAGGGCACGCAAGCCGAGCACCGGTCCCGTACGGTCGGATTTATCCGCGCCGATGCTGCTAAGCACGACCGCGTGGCGCACGCCGTTATTCTCGAGCGCCGCCGCCACTGATTCGATCACCCGCCGCTGAAAGCCGAACACATTCGGCGACGCAGGGTTGGGCGGTATCATGACGTAGGCGGCCTCTGCTCCTGAAAACGCGCGAGCCATCGCGCTCGAATCGGCGACATCACCCACGAAGGTTTCGGCGCCTTGCTGCCTCAATCGGTCGAGCTTCCGTTCCTCGCGGCCAACAACGCGGACTCTCTCTCGTTTCGCAAGCAATTTTTCGGCAACGATGCTGCCAGTGTGTCCAGTGGCGCCAATGACAACGTACATGCGATCCTCCTGGCGGAGTATGTCCGCTCTTTCGCTTTGCGGGAAGCGGCTGGAACCCGCCCGTCCTCTAGCCATAGATTCGCGGCGAACTGCGCGGTTGCCAAGGCGCCTGTGGAAAACGCGCATCCGACCAGGATGCGCATGCCGAGCGAGCATCGCGGGCGAACGAAGCGACATCTCTTCAGTAAACCTGACATAAGTAAATCAGGCGCCCCGCGCATGTGGTCAACTCCCGCGCTCCAACTCCTTGCGATCCCACTTCGCCAGTTTCGCGCCGGCTTCGTACGCGCTCTGACAAAACTGCAGGATCGTGTCATCAGGCGAGCCCGTAGTGAGCGCGTCTTCGTAATTGAGAATGAATTCGCTGAGTTGGGTATCCCAATGCGCGGCGTTCGGCTGCACCTTTTCCTTCTCCAAGCCAGCTGGTGGCGGCATGCTGTACGCATAGAATGCAGCTTGCTTGTAGCGGCGGTCGCCGGGCCAAAAACCGCAACTGCTGACCTCATGCGAATAGGCCTCGCGCGTCATGTGATCGGCGCCTTTAGGCAGCGTGCAGCGCCGGCCCGAGAAACGCGTCACGGCCAGATCGAACGAGCCCCAGAAAAACTGCACCGGGCTGCACTTGCCCAAGAATGGTGCGCGGAACTGCTTTAACACGCGGTCCACGTTGACCAGAATGCGGTGGAAACTCTCCACGTATTTTTTGTCGTAACACGCGTGCTTGTGGTCGTGCTCGAATGCCGTCTTGTCGTCAAACTCATCGGGTGTGGTATGAATCTTGACGGCGATGCCGAGCGATCCCAGCATGGCCATGTATTCGCCATAGAACTCCGCGACCGAACGCGGGCGCAGTTCAATTCTGCGCTCCTCGCCCGTACTGGTCTCAATGACCAGACGATGACGAATGAAATCGAACTGCACCTCAAAGGCTTCATAGCGTTCCCGGCCGAAAGGTATCGTGCCGGTCGTCAGACCGCGCGGCGTGACATAAAGCGTCACGTTCCACCAGTGATTTACCAGTACCGTAAGCTCTTTGCGCGTCTTGCCCACGATCTGCGTCAGCATATGCAGCGTGTCGCAAGTGCTCTCCCACTGCGAATAGGGCAATGAGGGCCAATCAGGTGAAGTCAAGCTCGACCTCGTCGATGTAGCACCAACCCCAATCCTCGCCCGGCTCAATCGACTTCATGATCGGGTGTTTGGTGGAATGAAAATGCCTGGTGGCGTGCTTGTTCTTCGAGGAATCGCAGCAGCCGACATGGCCGCAGATGAGGCAGAGCCGCAGGTGCACCCAAGTGTCGCCCGTCTTCAGACACTCTTCGCAGCCGCGGGTGTGCGGTTTGACTTCATGAATCTGATTCATGTGGGTGCACCCTGCCATAAATTCCTCCTCGTTACGATTTGTGCGAATTCGTCGTGGAAAATCCGCCGATTCCTAGCGGCGGTGGAAAATATTGGCCGGCGCGACTGGCTACTGATTTTGGGACGAGTCCCCATACCACCGGGTGGTGGGCTTGAGCAGGTGGATCTGTATGTTCTGCTCGCTCTCGGTCACGTCGTGGTATTCGCCATAAGTCTTCCATCCCGGCGCAACGATCTGAATCAGGATCTTGCCCTGCGGGATCTCGGGCGAGCGGGTCACTCCTTCCTGATTGGTCTTCAGGTCGAGCTCCACTTTTTTTTCTTTGGGGAATCGCAGGTAGACGCTGGCATCCGCCACCGGCTTGTTGTTGTCGCCTCCGGTTACTTCGATGCGAAGATGACTGGTGCCATGGCGTTTTTCGGAAGCCGCAGGCTTGTCATTTTGTGCGCAAAGCCCGGGTGCCAATACTGCGGGTACAAAAATAACCACGAAAAAGGTTACCAAAGCCCGAAGCGGTATCCTCATGACGGACGTCTCCGATTCCCACTCTTTACTCCTGCGGCAGCAATTTAGCAAGTAATCATCCAATAAGAATGATCATCCCGAGCGACGAACCGGAGCGAGGGACCTCTCTTTCTTTTCCGTAGTCGTCACGCCAGGATGCGTGTCCCGAGCGAACAACGTGGCCGAGCGATCTCGCTTGCTCAGTTCTGTCATCGTGGCCGCAGGATCGGCGTCTGTTCGTCCAATACGAACGCGCCCCACGGACAAGCAACCGTGATGTCCGGCAACGTATACTAGGCGTCGCCATTTTCAGAGCCAGGAGGAAGATCCGATGGGATTCGCCACCGATGCCATCCACGTTGGCCAGGAACCAGAGCCGGCTACCGGAGCCATCGTCGCCCCAATTTTTCAGACTTCGACATACGTGCAGGAGGCGTTGGGGAAAGATAAAGGCTACGACTATGCGCGCACGGCCCACCCGAATCGTCGCGCGCTCGAGCGTTGCGTGGCGCGGCTCGAGGGTGGCACGGCCGCGTACGTGTTTACGTCAGGCATGGCCGCCATCGATGCCATGTTCCGGCTGTTGCGGCCGGGCGACCACACGCTCGTCTCGCGCGCGGTGTACGGTGGCGTCTACCGGCTGACAACCCAATTTCTATGTCAATTCGGGCTGGAATTCACGTTTGTTGATACTTCTGATCTCGACTGTGTGCGTAAATCAGTGCGCCCGAATACCAGGATGATTTATGTCGAGACGCCAACCAATC
>Ga0070741_10000868_pt1 | contig 100553 bp, 96 predicted proteins | sample Coa_R1_4_FD_66440 | JGI IMG/M metagenome (GOLD analysis project Ga0070741, IMG submission 66440) | Surface soil microbial communities from Centralia Pennsylvania, which are recovering from an underground coalmine fire - Coalmine... | ecosystem: Environmental > Terrestrial > Soil > Unclassified... | reverse complement strand
AACCGGCAGCTTCTGGCGGCCGATTCACTACATGGTCGATCGCGAAACCCAGCGCATCGACTACGATGCGGTGCGCGAGCTGGCCCGACGCGAGCGCCCGCGCATTATCGTTACCGGAGCGACGGCGTATCCCCGTGAATTCGATTTCCGCGTGTTCAGCGAAATCGCCAAAGAAGTGGACGCCTACCTGCTCGCCGATATCTCGCATATCGCGGGCTTGATCGTCGCCGGGGTGCATCCTGATCCGGCGCCGTACGCCGACGTGATTGTGACCACCACGCACAAGACGCTGCGCGGTCCGCGCGGCGCGATGATTTTGTGTCGCGAGGCGGTCGCGGAGAAGATCGACAAGGCGGTTTTCCCGGGGCTTCAGGGCGGGCCGCACAACCATACCACGGCGGCGATCGGCGTGGCGCTCAAGGAGGCGGCAACCGCGGAATTTCGCGAGTATGGTCGCCAGATCGTCCGCAATGCCAAAGCCCTGGCCGAGGGTCTGCTCGAGCGCGGTTTCAATCTGGTCTCCGGGGGCACCGACAATCATCTCATCCTGATCGATCTGACGAATAAGCAGGTGATCGGAAAGAAGGCCGCCCAGGCGCTGGATCGTGCCGGGATTGTCTGCAATTACAACACGGTGCCGTTTGATCCGCGCAAACCGTTCAGCCCGAGCGGTATCCGGCTCGGCACGCCCGCCGTCACCTCGCGCGGCATGAAAGAACCGGAGATGCGCCGGATCGCTGCCTGGATCGATCAGGCGCTAAGCCATAGCGAGGACGCCGCGATACTTGGGCGTATCGCTGGCGAGGTCAAGGATCTGTGCCGCGGGTTTCCCGCGCCCGGGATTGTCCTCGGATGAAAACGGTAATTATCGGCGGCGGCATTATCGGCGGTGCGGTCGCATGGCGCCTCGCCCGCGAAGGCGCCGAAGTCACGATCCTGGAACGTGGTCAATGCGGCGCCGAAGCCTCGTGGGCGGCTGCCGGCATGATTGCGCCTCAGGCCGAGGCGCAGGGTCCGGGCCCCTTCTTCGACTTGTGCCTTAAGGGGCGGGAGCGCTTTGACGCGATCGCGCCCGGCTTGCGCCGCGACTCCGGCATCGACTTTGAACATGGCGCGGGCGGAATCCTCTATGTCGCCTTCAATGCGGAGGAACAGGCGGAACTGCAGGAGCGGGCGGATTGGCAGCGACGCTCCGGCGGCACCGTCGTCGAGCTCTCAGGCAAGCAAGCGCAGGAGCTCGAACCCGAAGTCGCGCCCGAAGTCATCTATGCCCTCCACATGCCGCGCGATCGCAGCGTCGATAATCGGGAGGTGACCCGCGCCTATATCGCCGCCGCAAAGGCACACGGCGCGCAGGTCCGCGAGCAGACCCGCGTTGAAGCGATCGTCGCCGACGGCGGCCGCGCGGTCGCCGTGAAGTTAGCGACCGGCGAAAGGCTTGCGGCAGACGTTTTCGTCAACGCCGCGGGCGCGTGGGCCGGTCAAATCGCGGGGCTCGAAGAAGATCGCGTGACGACCTATCCGGTGCGCGGCCAGATGCTCTGCTTCGAGGTGAATCGCGACGGCGCGCGGCCCAATATTTTCTCGCTGCACGGCTATCTAGTGGCGCGCCGCGATGGTCGCCTCCTGGCCGGCTCGACCATGGAGGAAGCCGGCTACGATAAACGGCTGACGCTCGCCGGCATCGAGCGCATCAGCCGCGGCGCGCTCAAGATGATGCCGCACCTGGGCGCGATACCGTTTCGCGAGGCATGGGCCGGACTCCGTCCGGCGACGGCGGACTTCCTGCCGGTGCTCGGGCGGTCGCCATCGCTACCCAACGTGATCTACGCCACCGGGCACTTTCGCAGCGGTATTCTGCTCTCGGCGATCACCGGCGAGATCATCGCCGATCTGGTTTACGATCGCGCTCCGGCGATTGACCTGACAGCGTTTGCGGCCGAACGGTTCGCGGCGCGGACGGCCATCCGCGCGCTCGGCCTGGTGCGCGATATTCTGTTTCGCTCCCGCATCGACGCCGTCGCGCAGACGCTCGGTGTGCGAGTCGCTTACGCCTCGAACCTGGAGCAGGCTCGCGCGCGCTGTTTCGAGGAGACGCCGGCGATGGTGTTTGCGGACTTGTCGGATCCGAACTTTCCTCCGGCGGCGACGGTAGGCGAGCTCAAGCGCGTCTGCCGCGACGCACGGCTCGTCGGGTTTGCCTCGCATATCGACCTGAAGGCGCTCAAGGCCGCCCGTGATGCCGGCTTTGACCTGACCCTGTCGCGCAGCGAATTCACCGCGCGCATCCCCGAGTTCCTGCGCTAGTCGGTAGGACGGCCAGGGCCTGTCCATAAGTGCATCGCGCGCGCTTGCGTTGCGCCGCTTTGCTGCCTAGCCTCTCTGATGAGAGCGTTTTCTCATGTCGGTAAATAAGGCGATTCTCGTTGGCAATCTCGGGCGTGATCCCGAAATCCGCTACCTGCCTTCGGGTCAGAGTGTGGCCAACTTTTCCATCGCGACGACCGAATCATTCAATGATCGCAATGGCCAGCGCCAGGAGCGCACTGAATGGCATCGGATTGTCGCCTGGGGCAAGCTCGCCGAGCTGTGCGGCCAATACCTGAAGAAAGGGCGCCAGGTTTACATCGAAGGGCGGATTACGACGCGCCAATACGAGGCCAAGGACGGCAGCGGCAAACGCTCGGCGACTGAAATCGTCGCACAGACGATCCAGTTTCTCGGCGGCCGCCCGGGTGCGATGGAAGAGAGCGGGCCGAGCGGCGCGATGGATCTGCCGCCGCCGATGGACGACGAGGACATCCCCTTCTAATTTTGTCCGGCTGACGCTGATTCGGCTGCGTCTTGTCAGCTTGTCCGCGCGCGCCGCTCGAGATCGCCGGCAAAGCTCAGGCGGGGGCGCCGGCAGCGGTCCCCGCCCGCCATCCTGGTGATAAATTCGTCGAGTTCGACGGCGAGGCGTGCTACTTCAAGGTTGCCAAAGTCACTCGGGATAGCGCGCAGCCGGGTGCAGGCCCGCGCGTGAAGCCGTTCGGCTCCGGAGCGGTTACCGCGCTCCGCATGAAGCATCGCGGCGGCAGCCTGGATAAGTCCCTGCAATAGGATTTTTTCGTCAGCGACGCTCTGCCGCCAGGCCGCTTCCCAGACTTCGTGCGCGGCAAAGTACGCCCCCGCGTTGAACAGTTCCGCGCCGCGGCGGAGCGCCTCATGATGGATAAGGCTCACGGGCGGATGCTTCCGTGCAGACCCTCGAGGGCGGCGACGCGCGCCGGTACGGGTCCCGGCAGACCGTCACAGCGCAGTGCGCGGCCGTCGGAATGGAAGCCCAGCGTCGCCAGCGTCGCGACATGATTCGAGGCGAGGGCCGGCGCGCCATTGATGGTCTCGATCGCAAGCTTCGGCCGCAAACGCTTGAGACAATCGATGGCGAGCCTCAGACCGTCGGCTGGCAGCGGCTGCGGCATCACGAGGTCGCGCCCGTTCAAGCCGAGGACGACCGCTCCGCGATCGATAACCAGCAGGTTGCCGGCCTCGCGCGTGATCCCGCATCCGGGAAGTAGGACGCCAAAGGGATTGGCCGGGTCGATAGCGCTTAAGGCGAGCGGATCGCTCGCCGCCTCCGAGCGGCAGGAGTTCAGTATCGCCAATGCTTCCGGCAAGGCATATTGCTCGCCGGACAGCGCCCGCACGAACCATCCGCGGCGAATCGCGCCGGCGTACTCCATCCGGCGCAGCGCGAAGACGAGCTGACTCCACGGCATTTCAATTGGCTCCAGGGCGAGCATCTCGCGGGCGAGGATCCCGTGTCGGGCAAGCAGCAGCGCGGCGACCTCGCGCTCGCGGTCCGCTTCATGCCCGATCGCGGGTTCGCGCGCCGCGCGCGGCGCCAGCGACCAGCGGCCGCTCAAGCTCGACTTCAGCCGCGCCCGCGCCGCGGCGTCACGACGATTGAGGCCGTGACGATCGCGGCGGTTGGCGGTGCCGTGGCTGGCCGCGCGCTCGGCGGCGATCAAACGGAGCGGAGCGAAACTGTCATTCGAGACCAGACCCGAGGCGGCGAGTCGCCATAACGACGCCAGGGTTTCGCGTTCCGAGAGATTGACGCGATCGGCAAGTTGATCGAGATATTGCGCGCCGCCGGTGCGCAGGCCCTCGAGCACCGGTTGATCCTGCGGCCCGCAGTCAACGGTTGACGGCGGGCCAACGGAGCCGCCGCGTCGCGGCACGAAGGCCACGCGCGCCGGAAATTCGCCCGCCGCCGACGCGCCCGGCGCCGCGATCCAGGAAAACTCGCCGCTGAGACAGAGCAGATCGAGATATTCCGGGCGGTAGTCCTTAAGCCGCGCCGGCAGGATCGCGTTTTCCCATTGGGCCGGCGTGAAGTCGAGTCCGCTCAACTGTTCGAGCACCGCCCGCACGCCGTCAGCGCCCCCTTCGAGACGGTCGCTCCCCAGATGCATCCAGCGGCAGCGGAATGCTGCAAAGCTGCGATCGTCGGACGGTTCAAGCTCGGCGCGGAGCCGCCTGAGCGTCTCCCGATGGATCCGTTCGAGCACATACCGCTCGCACCATTGCTCGATCCCGCGCCCCTCCGCGTGCGGTGTAAACCGGCCTCGAAAGACATATCCTTCGGCTTCGAGGGCGACGAGCGCCGCCGCGACCGCCTCGTCAGAGAGCGCGGTCCGCGTGACGATTTCCTGGGCGGTCAGCGGTCCTGAAGTCGCGAGCGTCCGCCGTACGATCTCGCGGCAGGCCGCCTCGACGGATGGTGCGGGCGCACCCTGGTCGCGCGCGGCAAATCCGCCGCGCGGATAAGCACTGCGAAACAGCGGCAGATCTTCGGTGGCGACTACGATTTCCGCGGCGCCCGCGGCGATCCGTCCGCGGCTTGCGCGCGACTCGCGCTCCAGTTGCGCGAGCATCGCGGGCGCGTCGCCAGCGACGTGAGCCGCGAGGGTCTGCGCTGGCAAGGCGCCGTGTGCGCGAATCTGTTCGTGCAGCTCATCGGCATTGCGCGCCCGCGCGTTTGCCGCAGTCCCGTCCACTTCCGCCGTAATCCGGGCCACGGCCTCCGTCGAGAGCGTTTCGGCGAGATCCTCGGTGCGGAAAACGTCTTCGGCCAGCGCCCGATTCATCGTGACGGTGCGGCTGCGTCGGTTGGCGCGTTCGCCGTCATCGAGGAAGGAATAGTCCCACGCCAGCAAAATCCGTTGGGCGAAGACCGACGGAGCAACCGCGTCAACGCAGACGACGCGCACCTGGCCGCGCTCGAGCTTGTCGAGCAAGCGCTCGAGGCGGGCAAGGTCGGCGGTTTCGGTCAGGCACTCGCGCAGCGTCTCCTCGACGATAAAGTGCGACGGTATCGCGATCGTCGGCGGTCGGTTGTCGAAGCAGGCGTTGCGTTGCGGAAACAGCGCGGTGATCAGCTCCTGCGTCCGCAAACGCTGAATCCATGCCGGGACCTTGCGACCCTGCGCCGAGCGCAAAACCGCGAGCGCGCGCGTCGCCACATGCCGAAACCGCACTTCGAACATGGGCGCATCGAGCAGCGCCTGCGTCAGAACCGATCGCGCCGTCTTCGACGTAACCATGGTCAGGATGTGCGCCAGGGGAAAGCTGTGACGCGAATTCAGCGCCAGCAGGACGGCATCGTCGATCGCCGAGGCCTGAATCTCGAAGTCGAAGCTCTGGCAGAGACGTTTGCGAATCGCGAGGCCGAGCGCGCGATTGAACCTTATCCCGAACGGCGCGTGGATGACGATCTGGGTGCCGCCGAGCCCGTCGAAAAAACGCTCCACGACAATAGTTCGCTCACCGGGAATCGCGCCCAATGCGGCGAGGCCGCGACGGACGTAGGCGACCGCCTGCGCTGCTGCATGCGGTTCGAGGCTGCACTCGCGCGCGAGCCACTCGGCGGCGTGCCGCCCCGATTGAGTCGCGATTGCCGACGCGTCCGCTGGGCCTCCCGACGATGCCGCCTCCGCGGCGAGCATCGCCGCGACTTCCTCGCGCAGCATCGCGACTTCGCGCGAAAGGGCGGGGGAGCGACCGCCCGCCTCGGTCTGCCAGAACGGCAGACTGGGCGCCATCCCGGGCGCCGCTTCGACCATCAGGCGGTTCTTCGAGATGCCGAGGATCCGCCAGGGCATCGAGCCCAGCGAGAAGATATCGCCGCGCGCCGATTCCTGCGCGAAGTCCTCTTCGACATCGCCGATTTTGCGTCCTTCCGAGGCCACTACGACGTCGTAATTGCCGGCCTCCGGGATCGTGCCGCCTGACGTGATGGCGGCCAGTCGCGCGCTGCGTCGCGGACGCACACGTCCGCCAATTGGATCATAGAAAATCTTGGGCGCGGCGCCCTGGATTCGTTCGGGCAGAGTGGTCGCCATCTGGCGGAGCAGTGCGCGCAAGGTTTCGCGATCCAGATCGGCGAAATTATGCACTCGGCGCAGCAGCTCCAGCAGATCGGTTTCGTCGATTTCTTCCTCCTCCGCGGCAATCGCGACGATTTGCTGCGCCGCGACGTCGAGACTGTTTCGTGGAATCTCGACCTCGTCGATCCTGCCGCAGCGAATCGCGCGGACGGCGGCCGCGCATTCGAGCAGATCGTCGGCCGTCAGGGCGAAGAAGCGTCCCTTCGGGATGCCGCCGAGGGTGTGGCCCGAACGGCCAATCCGCTGAATCGCCGCCGCGATCGATTTCGGCGAATCGACCTGGCAGACGAGATCGACCGCGCCGACATCGATTCCCAGCTCCAGCGACGAGGTCGCGACGATGGCCTTCAGTTCACCGCGCTTAAGCTTCTGCTCGGCGGCGAGCCGTTCGGCCCGCGCGAGGCTCCCATGATGGGCGAGTACGGCGTCGCTGCCGATCTTCTTCTGCAGGGCGAGGGCGATTCGCTCGGCCCATCGGCGGCTCAGCGTAAAAATCAGCGTCGTGCGATGCTCGGCGACGAGCTTCGCCATGCTCTCGTACATCGCTTCCCAATGCTGATGAGTGGCGAGCGCGCCGACCTCGGGACCGGGAGCGATAATCTGCAGGTCCAATTGGCGGGGAGCGTCATCGGCCCGCACGATCCGCACCGGCCGCGGCTCGAGGCCGCCCTCGCGGGTTATCTCGGAACCGGCGAGGAAGTGGCCCAGCGTTGCGATCGGATTAAGCGTCGCCGAGAGACCGATACGCACCGGACGCGTCCCACCCGATCGGCGGATGAGCCGGTCAAGACGTTCGAGCGTGACCATCAGATGAGCCCCGCGCTTGGTCCCCGCCACTGCGTGGAGCTCGTCCACGATCACGTAACGCACCGCGCGCAATTTCTCACGAAAGCGCATCGAGGTCAGGAGGATGAAGAGCGACTCCGGCGTCGTTACCAGGATATGCGGCGGCCGTCGGACCATCGCGGCGCGGTCGCCTGCCGTGGTATCGCCGGTGCGCAAACCCGCGCGAATCGCGGGTCGCGCCCGACCGAGTTGCGCGACCTTCGCGCAGATCCCATTCAGCGGTTCCTCGAGGTTAAGGCGGATATCATTGGCCAGCGCCTTCAGCGGGGAGACATAGAGGACCGACACTTCATCGGCCAGCGCGCCTTTTTCGGCATCCGCCACCAGGCGGTCGATGGCCCACATGAACGCGGCGAGCGTTTTGCCGCTGCCTGTCGGCGCACACAGGAGGACGTCGTGGCGCGGCGTTTGATGGGCGGCGGCAATCACCGGCCATCCCAGTTCCTGCGCGCGCGACGGCGCCGCGAAGCGCGAGCTGAACCAGGCGCTCACCGCGGGATGGAAATCGCTCGGCAGAGCGCTCACAGCGGCACTATAGCACATGACCCGGCGGCGACCGCGCGGCGCCTCGACGGCCTGCGGAAGCCTCGGTTCCCAATGGCTTTCGCCCCGGATCGCTCGTTTATATAATCATCGAAAGTTGGAGGGGTGGACGCGGCTGATGACGCTGTCCGATACCAATACGGTCAGAATTGTCCCCTTAGGTGGCCTGGGCGAAATTGGGCTCAACCTGATGGTGATCGAGTGCGATCGCGACGCTATCGTGATCGATGCGGGCGTGATGTTCGCCGCCGATCGCGAGACCGGCGGCGCGCGTTTGCGTCCGGACCTGCGCTACCTCGAACAGCGGGGGCTGAACGTCCGCGCGATCTTCCTGACGCATGGCCACGAAGATCATATCGGCGCGCTGCCGTATCTGCTGCAGAGTTTCCCCGCGCCGATCTTTGCGACGCCGGTTACCGCCGCCTTCGTTCGACGGACCCTCGCCGCCGCCGCTTTCGAAGCGGACCTGCGCATGCTCGTCCCTCGTGCGCCAATCGCGGCCGGACCTTTTACCGTGGAAGCGCTGCGCGTTACGCACTCGACGCCGGACGCCGTGGCTCTGGCGGTGCGCACGCCCGCCGGCACGATCGTCCATAGCGGTGATTTCAAGATCGATCCTTCGCCGGTGGACGGGATGCCGTTTGACGCCGAGGGCTTCGCGCAACTTGGCGCCGAGGGTGTGGCGCTGCTGCTCTCCGACTCGACCAATGCTGAACGCGACGGCCACAGCGGCGCGGAGAGTTCGCTCAAACCCTTGATGAGCGAGGTGGTTCGTCGTGCCCGCGGCAAATGCGTGCTGACCGCCTTTTCCTCCCATCTCCATCGAATTCGACAGTTCACCGAGGCCGCGCACGAGGTCGGGCGCTACGTGGTGCCGCTCGGCCGGCGGATGGCGGAGAGCGTTCGGCTCGGCGTCGAAACCGGCCAGCTTAATTTTCCGCCCGGCACGTTTATCAGCCCGCAGGAGGCCGACTTTATCGAATCGCGGCGCCTGGCGATGCTCGCGGGCGGCAGTCAGGGTGAACCGCTGTCCGCGCTGAGCCGGCTCGCCGCCGGGACCCATCCCGTGGCCCAGGTTGGCACCGACGATCTGATCGTCCTGTCGTCGCGTTTTATTCCCGGCAACGAGCGCGCAATCCAGACCGTAATCAACCAGCTTTTCAAGCGCGGCGCCGAAGTCCTTTACGACGGCGTCGCGACGGTCCACGTCTCGGGCCACGCCTATCGCGAGGAGCTGGCCGAGCTTATCCGGCTCGTGCGCCCGCGTTGTTTCGTGCCGATTCACGGCGAGTATCGTCATCTCGTTCATCATCAGCGAGTGGCGCGCGCGGCGGGGATGGCTGAAGCGGACTGTTTCCTGCTCGAGAACGGCGAGCCTCTGCTGCTCACGCGCGGCGGCGCGCGAAAAGGCCGCAAAGTGCCCGCCGGTCGATGCCTTGCGGAAGAACTCCAGGCGGCCGCAGCGGGCGCGCTCGAAGAGTATCGGGATTCCGAGATGGCGCCGACGGTGTTCGCAATCGTCGGAATCTCGGGTGGCGACGGCCGCATCGTGAACGGACCCGACCTGGTGATTCGCGGGATGAGCGAGCGATCAGCCGGCGACCTCGGCCGCGCGCGCGCCGAGCTGCGCACGCGGCTCCAGGCACTCAACGGTTATCTGCGCTTCGATCCGGCGCGAATCCGCGCGGAGATGACGCGCGCCCTGCGCGCATATTTTCTCAGAGACGGCAGACGACCCGTAATCGTGCCTTACGTCTTGGAGGTTTGAGCGTCTTTGCGTGCAGCGAAGCCGCCTGCGATTGAACTTACTGCGGTCGAGCCGGCGGTCCGCGCCCCTGTCGTTGCCGAGATTGTCGCGCTCACGGCCTGGGCAATCGTCGCCTTCGCGGCACTGAGCCTCGGCGCTTTGGGCCTTGGTTTCGCGTCCAACCCCGGCGGTCGAATCGGCGACGCTCTCGCATCATGGCTGAGCCACCTGCTCGGAACGGCCGCAATCGGCGTCGTGCTTCTCGCCGCGCTGCTGGCGACGGAACTGTGGGCCAATCGTCGCGCTGCCGACTGGCGACGCCTCCTCCGGCTGATGATCGCGCAGACCTGCGGCGGCATGCTGATGATTGCCGGCGCCGCCGCGGCGCTCGGCCTGCTTGGGTTTGGCCGCGACCACGCCGGGACCTTCGGAGTGATGCTGGCTGGACGACTGTGTGCGTCGCTGAACCGAGGCGGCGGTCTCATCTTCGATTCCTTGATTGTGATCGCCGGGTTAACCCTCCTCGCCGGTCACGCGCCGACCGAGATGCTCGAAGCGTTATGGGCGCGGGCGCGCGCTTATGACGCGCGGCGCTCCCGCCGTGCGTCGGAGCCCTTCCCGCACGTTCCGCTGGCTCTCGATCATCCGCGCGAGACGCTCCCGACGCAGGCCCTCGAGCCGGCGATAACGCTGCCCTTGACCCCGGCCGACAAAAGTCCGCTGACCCAGAGTGAAAAAATCCCTCCGCCGTCAAGGACTCTGCTTGCCGCAAGAAACGGAACGGGCGGCGAATATCGGCTCCCGCCGCTCGAGCTTCTCGATCAGCCGCCCGTCGCTCACGCTCGCGTCGATGAAGCCGCGATGCAGGTTGGGGCGCGCCTGCTGGAGGAAAAGATCGCTGCCTTCGGCGTTGAGGGGCGCGTCGTCGAAGTTCAGCCTGGACCGGTCGTCAGCATGTACAAGCTCGAGCTCGGCTCGGGGATCAAAGTCAGTCAGATCGTCAATCTCGCTGATGATCTCTCGATGGCGTTGCGGGCGGCGACGGTGCGAATTCTGGCGCCGGTACCGGGCGAGGCCGTGGTGGGTATCGAGGTCCCCAACCGCAAACGGGAAAAGGTTTTTTTGCGGGAAATCCTCGAAGCGCCGGAGTTTGCCGCGGCGCACAGCCATCTGACGATCGCACTCGGCAAGGATATCGCGGGACGGCCGGTCGCGGCCGACCTCGCCCTGATGCCGCATCTGCTGATTGCCGGCGCCACCGGAACCGGCAAGTCGGTGGCCCTGCACGCAATGATCGCCTCAATCCTATTCAACGCCACCCCCGACGACGTCCGCCTCATCCTGATTGATCCCAAGATGCTCGAACTGTCGGTCTATGACGCGCTGCCCCATCTGCTGGTGCCGGTCGTGGTCGATCCCGAGAAGGCCGCGGCGGCCCTGCTCTGGGCGACGCGCGAGATGGAGGCGCGCTACCGCCTGATGCGCGACCTCGGCGTGCGCAATATCGACAGCTACAACCGTCTGCTCGGCAGCAGCGGTGAGTTGATTCAACTCCGCGGAGCGGAAACCGCCGACGCGCTCGCCGACAGTGCGGGCGCGAGCGACGGCTTCACCCGCCATCAGCGGATGCCGAAGATCGTCATCGTCATCGACGAACTGGCCGACCTGCTGTTGAGCGAAGGGAAAACCGTCGAGCGTGATATCACGCGGCTGGCGCAGAAGGCCCGCGCCGCCGGCATCCACCTGATTCTCGCCACGCAGCGACCCTCGGTCGATGTGATTACGGGACTGATCAAGGCCAATCTGCCGGCGCGGATTTCACTGCAGGTGACCTCGCGCGTGGATTCACGCACGATTCTCGACGCGATCGGCGCCGAGCGTCTGCTGGGCGCGGGCGACATGCTGTTCCTGCCGCCCGGCACGGCCCATCTGCGGCGCCTCCACGGGCCGTTCGTATCGGAAAACGAGCTGGTCAAGGTGTGCCGGTTTATCCGCGCGCAACGCGCGCCCGACTATCGGATGGAGATCCTCGAAACCGCCGCGGTCGAAGGCGCGAGCGAGGACGGCGGCGATCGCGACCCACTCTACGACGAAGCCGTGCGAATCGTGACCGACGCCGGGCAGGCTTCGATCTCGATGATCCAGCGGCGGCTGCGTATCGGCTATAATCGGGCAGCGCGTATGGTCGAAGAGATGGAACGCGACGGTCTCGTCCTGCCGGCAGACGGCGCCCGTCCGCGTGAACTCCGGATTCGCTCGAATTGAAGACACTCGGCAAGCAGTTGAGATATCAGACACGGGCGCGGCGCGCGGCGCGGCTCGGCTTATTTGTCGCGATGGCGACGGTCCTCATCATCGGCGGGGCGAGCGCCCGCGCGGCCGTCCAATCGGCCGAACTGGATGCGTTGGTCGCGAAGCTGCAGCAGCATTATCAGGCGACCGATTCGTTCACCGCCGATTTCAAAGAGACGGTGGCGGCGCCCGGCGCCATGCCCCGCACGCGCAGCGGCACGGTTGCCTATCGCAAACCCGGACTGATTCGCTGGGAATTTTCCGCGCCGCAACCAGAAACGATCGTGAGTGACGGCAGCAAGCTCTACGATTACGATCCGGGCCTTAACCAGGTCATCGAGATGCCGCTCCGAACCGCCTTCAAGAGTCGTAGCGCGGTCGCGTTCATCCTTGGCGTCGGTGACTTGCAGCGCGATTTCAACATCCGCCCGGGCCAGTCCGCGAGCGACGGGCTCGAGCATCTTACCCTGACGCCGAAGGAAGGCGGCAGCGAACTCGAGCTGGGTATCGATCCCCATACGCTGGATATTCTTCGGCTCGGCGCGACCGACGCGATGGGCAACTCGACAGAGGTGCAATTGTCACGCCTGCAGCGCAACGTCGCGGTTAATTCGCACGAATTCGAATTCGTCGTTCCGCCCGGCGCTGATATCGTAACGCCAGGGTCGCAATCGTAATTTTCCCGCCGCAGGCGACGATTGCACCTCGGATCGTCGGCGAGTAGAGATATTAATCCCTCGGCATCTGCGAGCGAGCATGGAACGAGTCCATCTAGTAACACTTGGCTGTGCCAAGAACCTCGTTGACAGCGAGCTGATGCTCGGCGCACTAGCGCAAGCGGGATTTGAGCTGACGCTCGACCCCACGGCCGCCGACGTGCTGGTGGTTAACACCTGTGCGTTCATCGAGGCGGCAAAAAAAGAATCGATCGACGCCATCCTCGAGGCTGCCGCGCTTAAGCGCGAGGCCCCCGGCCGCCGCCTCGTCGTCAGCGGATGCCTCGCGCAGCGTTATGGCGCCGAGCTCGCCGACGAGCTGCCCGAGGTGGACATCTTCGTCGGCACCGGCAACTTCCTCGACCTGCCGGACCTGCTGCGCGGGACCGCCCGCGACGAAAGGCGCGCGACCGGCTACGTCGGCGCGGCCCATCTGCTGCCCAATGCCGAGCTGCCGCGGATCCGCGTCGCCGACGGCGCCTCCGCCTACCTGAAGGTCTCCGAGGGGTGCGACCACAAGTGCTCTTTCTGTATCATTCCGAAGATTCGTGGGAAGCATCAGAGCCGGCCGCTCGAGGACGTCGTCGCTGAAGCGGAGCGGCTGGTGGCGGGCGGTGTGCGCGAATTGAATCTTATCGCCCAGGACCTGACCGCCTATGGCCGGGATCTGCGCCCGGTCGAGTCACTGGCGCGTTTGCTCGAGCGTTTGAACGATATCGAGGGCTTGCGCTGGATCCGTCTGCTGTATTGCTATCCGAGTTCGCTCAACGACGAATTGCTCGAGGCCGTCGCCGACCTGCCCAAGGTCGTCAAGTACATCGATATGCCGTTGCAGCACGCCGATGACGAGGTGCTGCGGGCGATGAAGCGCGAACGCGGGGTCGCCGCGTTGAACCGGCTGCTCGACCGCGTCCGCCACGCCATCCCGAGCGTCGCCCTGCGCAGCTCGTTTATCGTCGGGTTTCCCGGGGAAACCGAGTCCGCCTTTCGCCATCTGGAGGACTTTATCCGGCACCAGCAATTTGATCGCGTCGGCGTGTTTACCTATTCGCGTGAAGAGAATACGGTTGCGGGCGCGATGGCGAACCAGGTGCCGAACGCGGTCAAACGCGAACGCCGTCGACGGCTTTTAGAGCTCCAGGCGACGATCGCGCAAGCGCGGAATCGCATGTGGGTCGGACGCGAGGTCGAGGTGCTGGTCGAGGGTGAATTGGGCGGACGGGCCGGCCGATGGCGCGGACGGACCGCTTCCCAGGCGCCCGAAATCGACGGCATGGTGATCCTGCGTGGCGAGGCCCTCCCCGGTGAGTTCGTTCGCGTTCGCATTGAGCAAGCACGCACCTACGACCTGGTCGGGACAATTCAAGGACCGGCTGCCTGAACCAAGGAGAAGGAACTAATGGCAAAGAAGGCCAGCCCGGCAAATCGTAAAAAATTTCTCGCGGAGCAGGAAACCGCGCTGCTCGAAATGAAGCGCAAGCTGCTGGCCGAGGCTGAAGCGGAGCTCCGTGCCGAGCGTGAAGGCAATAAGGACGAAGGCATGGACACCTATGACCTCGCCTCCGAAGAGCGCGACCGCGAGATAAGTTTTATCCTCTCGGATCGCGATCGCCTGAAGTCGCAACAGATAGACGATGCTCTTGCGCGGATCGCCGACGCCAGCTACGGCGTCTGCGAAGCCTGCGGCCTCGAGATCGCCGAGGAACGCCTCCGGGCGCTGCCGTTCACCCGCCTGTGCCGCGATTGTCAGCAGGATCAGGAGCGCGAGGCGCGCTCGCAACGGCGCGTGGACGAGGGTCGTAACGTCTATCGCAAGCTCGGCACCAGCGATTCGGACGAGGAGAGCGCCTGACGCGGTCCCTCGCCGAACGCCTCTGTTGGATGGAGTCAGCCTCGGCGCGCGCTTCGCGCCCCGTGCCTGTCCGGCGCTCGCGCGCATGTCCAGCGCCGACGATAATTTTATCTATATCTTTGGATACATGAGCCTTGCTTCGGTTATATGTCAGGATGGACACGCAAAAGCCATCGGAAGACTGACTATGAGCGCGGCTACAGGACTCTGGTGCATGCGGCACGTCAGTTGCTACACTGAACCGTAGGCTGCTTCAGCGCTGGCGCTGTCGCCGCCTCCGCGAAACCCCGTCCACGCTAAGATGAGTATTTTCACGGATTTCGAGCCTGATACAGCCGCGTGTCTGCCTGACGCCGTGGCGCAGATACGCGCCAACCTCGAGGCGATCAAAAGCACGATCGTGCTGACCAGCGCGCGCGGCGGTGTGGGCAAGAGCGCGCTGACCGTGAGCATCGCCGCAGCCCTGGCGCAGAGCGGCCGCAAGGCTGTCCTGTTCGACGCTGACCTTAACAGTCCGAGTCTCCATGCGATGCTCGGGATGAAGACGCCACGCCGGCTGCCGCTGAGCGATGCGGCCGATCCAGCCACGGGCCCGCTCGGGTTGCGCGTCGTCACGGTCAACGTCGCGCTTGAACCGGCGATACCGCTGTTGAATCTGAGCGACGCGGAAATCCTGCCGGCGACCGAAAATGGCAGTCGGCCGGCGAGCACCGGCTATGCCGCCACCCTGTCGCGCACGCTGGCGCACACCCGTTTAGGTGCGGCCGATCTGCTCTTGATTGATGCGGCGCCGGGCCTGGAAGCGTGCTCGCGTATTCTGGAGCTCGTGCCCGAGGCCAACTTCGTGGTGGTGTCCCATCCGGCGCGCCTGGCCGCTCAAGCGACTCAGCGGATGCTCGAATTTCTGGCGTCGAAGCGCGCCCGGGTCCTCGGCCTGGTCGAAAACATGGTCGGCTTTAACTGCGACGGCTGTCATGCCGTCCGTCCGCTGTTGCCGCACGGCGCGATGATCGCAACCGCGGTGGCTGCCGGAGTTTCGATACTCGACCGCCTGCCGTTTGATCCCCGGTTGGCGGAAACCAACGATCGTGGCGCGCTGTTTATCCGGGAATACGCCGATACGCCGTTGGCCAAACAGATCGTCGGCCTGGCGCAGAGTCTCGAACGCTCCGCCCTGACGCGTGACGCGACCGCTCCGCGCGACGATCGCGAAGTGCCCGGCGCCAACTAATACTCGGGTTTGAAATCGAAGTGATGGATCGCTTCGATGAAGCGAACCGTGCGCGTCTTCGAGCGCATCACGACACTGTTGGTCATCGCGCCGCCGGAAAAAAAGCGCACGCCGCGCAGGTAGTCGCCGGTGGTCACGCCGGTGGCGGCGAACATCACATCATCGCCGGCCAGCTCCTCCAGCAGAAACTTGCGATGCAGGTCAAGGATGCCGGCGGCGAGACAGGCCTCCGCTTCGCGATCATCGCGCGGGGTGAAGCGACACTGCATGTCGCCGCCGGCCGAGCGAATCGCGGCGGCGGCGAGCAATCCCTGATGGGCACCGCCGACGCCGATCAGAATGTCGATTTCGCTCTCCGGCCGCGTCGTCGCGATCGCGGCTGACAGGTCGCCGGCCGACAGCAGCTTGATCCCGGCGCCGGCACGACGGACTTCGTTGATCAATTTTTCATGACGCGGGCGATCAAGAATCGCGACGCGCAGATCCTCGACATAAACCTTCTTCGCCTCGGCCAGCAGCCTCAGGTTTTCGGCCGGGCCGAGGTCGAGATCGATCACCCCGCGCCCCACCGGACCACAGGCGATTTTGTCCATGTAGGTATCCGGGCAGCGCAGCAATTTGCCGCGCTGGGTGAGCGCGATGCACGCCATCGCATTGGGCCCGCCGCTGGCGCAAATGAGCGATCCCTCGAGCGCGTCGAGCGCCACATCGACTTCCGGACCGGCGCCGGTTCCGACAATCTCACCCTCGTAGAGCAGTTCCGTCGCCCCATGCTCGCCCTCGCCGATGACGACCTTGCCATCGAAGGCGATTGAGTTCAGCGTATTGCGCATCGCTTCGGCCGCGACACGGTCGGCCGCCTGCTCGTCGCCTTTGCCGATAAAGCGCGCTGCAGCGAGCGCCGCCGCTTCGGTCGCGCGGACAACTTCGAGGGCGAGATTTCGTTCCATCAGCAATCCTTACCGTTCCATCTGACAGGACCGCGACGCAGCGCGTACCGATAAAGTTCGCTGCTGCGGTTCAGCGTCCGGTCCGCTTCCTCATCGTCCCACCGGCAGACCTTAGTTCAGGCGGCCGTCGGCGAACAGCGCGTCGATCAGCCGATAACCTTCCTCAAGCCTGATTCCCGAGTTGGCCGCATCCGATTCGATATATCGTCGCGCAATGCTGCGCTGACTCTCGAGTGCAGTGCGATCGAGCATAGCGAAGGGCACGGGCTCGTTCGAGTGCGTCTTGAGTTTGCACGGCGTGGCATGATCCGGCATCAGCAGGAGCCGAAAATCGTCCATCAGCGGCAGCTCGCGCAGTAGCGGTTTCAGGATGAGTTCGTCGATGCGCTCGATGGCCTCGGTCTTGAGATCGGGGCGGCCCATGTGTCCGGCTTCATCCGGCGCTTCGATGTGGATCAGCAGGAAGTCGCGATGCTTAAGCGCTTCGAGGCCGTACCGCCCTTTGGCCGCGTAATCCGTGTCGAGATAGCCGGTGGCGCCCGGAACCGTAATGACCTCGAGGCCGGCGAGCCGACCCAGGCCATTGACCAGATCGACCGCCGAGATCACTGCGCCGTTGACCGCGAAGCGCGCCTTGAGCGTCGGTACCGCTGGACGTTTCCCCTGTCCCCAGAGCCAGATTGCGTTGGCTTGCGGCTTGCCGGCCGCGCGGCGATCGCGGTTCACAGGATGATCGCGGAGCACGGCCGCGGCCTGCTCCATGATTGATTGGAGGCGCTCACTACCCTCGCCGGAGGGCAGATAGTCGGTGATCGCCCGGCCGGTAATATCGTGCGGAGGGGTCAGCCGGGTTCCCGTCACGCCGCCCCGCCATACCATCAGATGCCGATAGCTGACGCCGTTGAAGAACTGAATCTCGTCGCTGCTCAGGCGCCGCTGAAGATCGCTGACTATCTGCGCCGACTCTGCACTGGTGATGTGCCCTGACGTGAAGTCATCCATCAGCGGTGCGCCGCTTTCATCAGGTTTGAGAGAAACCAGGTTCATGCGAAAGACTACGTCGGCGGGTCCCAGTTCGATGCCCATGCTGGCTGCTTCGATCGGCGCCCGCCCGGTATGATAACGGGCGGGGTCGTAACCCAGCATCGTCATCGTTCCGACGTCGCTCCCGGAAGGCATCCCGGGCGGAATGGTGGCAACCAGGCCCAGGCTGCCGCGGGCGGCGATCAAATCCATGGTCGGTTTGTGCGCGGCTTCGAGCGGGGTGCGGCCGTTCAGTTCTTCGCATGGCCAATCCGCCATGCCGTCGCCGTGAATAATTACGTATTTCATGGGTTTTCAATCTATAGTTTCGAGGGTTGGCGTGCGCGCCTAAACTCGTAAGGCATGCCGCCCATGATGGTCAAGCTCCCGTGACGACGCCTCCGCTGACACCGGATCTCTCCGCCTGGCGCGAGTTTTATAGTCTTATCGGCTCGGCGGCCGCCACCTTGATTGGGCTGATGTTCGTGGCAGCTTCAATCGGCGCCGGCGTCTTCACGCGCGACCACCAGGCCGGCATCCGCTCGTTTCTCTCGCCGACGGTGGCGCACTTTGCTGCGGTCCTCGTCCTTTGCCTAATAGGCATGATCCCGACCCTCACCTGGCATGATTTCCGACTGCTGACGACGGTGGTCGGCGTTGCCGGACTGCTTTATGCGTCGTGGGTGTTGCGACGGATGGTTCGCCACGGGCTCGTCAGCACGATCGACCTCGCCGATCGCCTATGGTACGCCGGCCTGCCGATCATCGCCTACCTCCTGCTCGGCTTCGTGGGCACGGGCCCGCTACGTTCGCCGGATCGAGCGCTCAGGTGGATGGCAACCGCGCTCATCTTTCTTCTGCTCATCGGTATTCGCAATGCCTGGGATATGACCGTTTGGATCATCGACCGGCGACGCAACTAGATAATCCGGCCGCTCAGCGTTCGGGGGTCACGCAATCCCCATCGCCCGTTTTCCACCTGATGGAAGAAATCGGCGACGAAGGAATTGAACAGCGCCGGCTCTTCCAGGTTCAGTGCATGGCCGGTCCGCGGCAGGATTACCAGCGCCGCCGAAGGAATCGAACGTTTGAGCAGCATCGAACCTTCCAGACAGGGGTCGTCCTCGTCCCCGGCCATGATCAGTGCCGGCACCGTCAGACGCTGCAATTGATCGACGAGCTCGAACAATGACGGCCGCCGGCTCTGCACTCCGCGCAGGGTGAGAGCTGATCCGCGCGGCGAGTGTTCAGCCAACATGCGGCGAAATTCATCCGATCCGCGCGGATCCTTGTTCTGAAGCTGAATTCGCGTCGGCCCGCGCGCATACTCTGCCGCCGCTTCTTCCATGGTCAGCGTCTCGAAGCGACGCGCCGACGCCTCGCATTCGGCAATGAACTGCTCACGCCGCGAAGGTTCGGCGCCGTAACCGCAGCCGCCAATGACCAGAGAGTTTGCCCGCTCAGGATAGGCGAGTCCGAAGTGAAGCGTCGCGAACCCGCCCATCGAGATGCCCACGATATGCGCGCGGCCGATCTCCAGACGATCGAGCAGGTCGCGGATATCGTCGCGCGCCCGCGCCTGCGAATACTTCGCGACGTCATCCGGGACGTCGGAGGGCGGATAGCCGCGGGCGTTGAACGCAATACAACGATAGCGGCGCGAAAAGAATCGCAACTGATTCTCGTAGCTGCGATAGTCGCCGGCGAATTCATGAACGAAGACCACAGCCGCACCCGTTCCCGCCTCTTCGTAGTAAAGCCGAACGTCGTCGCTGGTCGTGATATATCCCATTCGCGGGCTCCTGCCTGAGGCGGTTAGTTAGTCAACGTCGGCTCCCGGACCGGCGTCCGCCTGCGCCGATTCGGCTACCGAGTGCCATCTCACGACATCTGTCACTTTTGGGCAAATTTCTGCTAACCATGCGTTAACAGCCGCTACTCGTCCATATCCCATTTTATCTCAGCCATGATATTTCAGGATCGTCACTGGTGTCGGACTAGGGGCTGACGATGCCGACGATTATCGACATTCTGGTTGAGCGAGAAAACCGCTTACTCAGCGTTCTCAACTATGCTCTGGCGCTGCTGCGCGGCCGCGATATTCCGATCATCGCGGCGGCACAGATTGACGAGCCGCTGAGCGGTTCGGCGCGCCGGGGGCGCATTGTACTCCAGAACGCGGCCGACAAGGAGCGGGCGATCGAGCTCCTCACCGCAGCGCGAATCGACGCCAGCCCACTTTGACAGAGTCCTGTCGGCGTGAGCGTCGCCGGTTCGCACGGCGGCCCGCCGACGACCCTCGCGCCATGAAGCGGCATCAGGGTCTTAGGGTGTAGTGACGACGCCCAATCCTAACCTTTGCGACTTATGCAGAAGGCATCTTTGCCGGTCACCCGATGGACTTTCCGTTCATTGGACGATAAAACATAGCTGTACTCGCCCGGATGCATCCTTCCGTTGAAAGCCCGCGTGGGTTTTTTCTGGTTCTGCTTCCCGGCATAGACGTTAAGGAGGGCTCGGATGCCCACGAAGTTGTATGTAGGCAATCTCGCCTACTCGGTGACCAATGAAGACCTGGAAGCGCTTTTCTCTCAGGCGGGCAAGGTCGATAGCGCGACCGTAGTGATGGACAAATTCTCCGGTCAATCGCGGGGTTTCGGCTTCGTCGAGATGGCGGACTCGAACGAGGCGGCACGCGCTATCGAGGAATTCAATCAAACGGAACTGAAAGGACGCGCGATTCGCGTGAACGAAGCGCGTCCGCGCGAGGGCGGCGGCGGTGGCTTCGGTGGTCCCCGCGGTGGCGGCGACCGGCGTCCCGGCGGGGGCGGTGGCGGTCGCGGCGGCCGGGGCCGCGACGGTGGCGGCGGCTTCGGTGGTGGTCGCGGTAATCGCTGGTAAAGCTTAGTTTGCACGAAGCGGGCCTTAGGCCCGCTTCGCTTTTGCGACACCGGTTATCGCTCCGGATAGCGCGATCGCGGAAACTGCGCGCCGTCCGCTCAGGCGCCAGCGGACTGGCGCGGCGTGCGGGTCCCGGTGGATTGACCAGGCCGCAGGCCTTCGTGACCGCGTCTCCCTTTGCCGGGACGCATCGCTTCATTTGAAGCTGGGCTCAGGCGTTGCTATATCTGCGTCGTTTGGTGGCTGTTATCAATCTCGAAACAGACCAGGAGTTTCCATCGTGCTGACTGAAGCCGAACAGATCGAACACCTCGAGCTCGCAACCAGTCTTGCCGGCCTGAAGGCGCCGCAGATCGTCCTGCCAGAATCACATCACATCGTGATTCATCGGATGCGCTTCCACTACCTGGATTGGGGCACGCGCGGCCGCCATCCGATCGTCTTTCTTCACGGCGGCGGTCTGAACGCGCACACCTGGGATGTGGTGGCGCTGATGCTTCGCGGGGAATATCACTGCCTCGCGCTCGATCAGCGCGGCCACGGCGACAGCGAATGGGAACCCACGGCCGATTACAGTCACGACAAGCAGGTGCAGGATATCGAAGGCTTCATCGAGAAGCTGGGGCTCGAGCGCCCCTTGCTGGTCGGCCATTCGATGGGCGGTTTTGCCGCGATCGGCTATGCGATCGCACACGCCGACAAGCTCGCCGGCCTGGTGCTCGTCGATGTCGGTCCTGAGTTGAGCATGGACGGCGCCAAGCGGATCCGCGACTTCGTCAGCCAGGATCGTGTACTCGACTCGGTGGACGCGTTCGTCGAACGCGCGATGGCGTTCAATCCGCGGCGCAATCCAACGCTGCTGCGCCGCAGCCTGATGCACAATCTGCGTCGTCTGCCCAACGGCAAATGGACGTGGAAACACGATCCCAACCGGATGTCGCCGGATCTGATGAAGGAACGGGTCGAGCGGACCCGGCAAATTCAGCGCGATATCCATCAGATCAGTTGCAAGACCCTGATCATGCGCGGCGAGCATAGCGATATCTTCTCGGATGCCAACGCGCGGAAATTCGCGGAATCACTGCCGGCCGGCCGCTGGATCAAGATTCCCAACGCCGGTCATACGATTCAGGGAGACAATCCGGCAGGATTACTGGAAGCGTTGCGTCCCTTTCTTCGAGAGATCGGGATCTAAGCGCGCCGGTTGCCGCCGGCGGATTCGCGCCGCGGCGCGTTACACGTCGCCGCCTCGCCTGCGTGAAGCCGCTTCCGCCGCTCGCCAATCGGCGAACGCCCCAGCGGCGCTTTTTGGGCTATGAGGCTCGCTTCCGCTAGCGTCTCGCTGCGACCAGGACACCCGCTTCCTGCAACTCCCGGACACGTGCCGGCGCATATCCCAGCATCTCGACCAGGACTTGCTCGTTATGCTGGCCCTGGGTCGGCGCTTCGAGCTGCAGGGGCTGATAGGCCGAAAAGCGCAGCGAGAAGCCGGGCACGTCGAAATCACCCAGCATCTGATCATGCACGGTGCGCACGGTGCCGCGTTGGCGGAGATGTGGATGGTTCACCGCCTCGGCCACGGATAGAACCGGCGCATGCGGCACGCGATGTTCCTTCAAGGCGGCGAGCGTCGCCTCATCACTTGGCGATCGCGACTGCATCCAGCCTTCGATCGTGGCGATCAGCTCCTTCAGGTTGGTTAAGCGATCGGCGTTGGTCTTGAAGCGTGGATCGCTCGCGAGCTCAGCTTGGCCCATCGCCCGACAGAGCATCGCGAAGTGATGGTCGAGCGGCGCGATAATGAAAATATACCGCTCGCGGGCCTTGAAGATGCCCGCCGGAACCGCGTACCAGGAATGCATCCCGGAACGCGTCGGCTGAATCGTCCCGTTGCTCAGGCTTAAGGTTTCAATGCCACACTCGTGATAGTGGAAGTAGCTGTCGAGCAGCGAGACGTCCAGATGCTGTCCGAGACCGGTGCGCGCCCGCCCGAGCAGCGCCGCGCAGATAGCGCCCATCGCGTGGACGCCGGTACTGACGTCGCCGAGCGCAATCATGGGGACGTATGGGGAACTGCCGGTCTCTCCGCACATCGAGACCACGCCGGCATACGCCGCTCCGAGGTAATCGAAGCCTGGCTCATTGGCGAGCGGTCCGGTCTGGCCGAAGGCCGAAATCGAGCACATGACACAGGCCGGGTTAAGCTCGTGCACGACCTCCCAGCCGAGTCCCAGCCGGCCGATCACGCCCGGCGCGAAATTCTCAACTACTACATCAACTTTCTTGACGAGCTCCTTCGCGATCGCCAGGCCTTCGGGCCGCTTCAGATCGATGCAGATGTCTTTCTTGCCACGATTATGCTGGACGAAATAGCCACTGCGTCCGTCTTTCAGAAAGGGTCCCAAATGAGATGGGTCACCGTTAGGCGCCATCTCGACCTTGATCACCTCGGCGCCCATCTCCGCCAGCATCAGCGTGCAGGTGGGTCCGGCAACGATTTGAGTGAAGTCGAGAACCTTGTAACCGTCCAGCACATGACGTGGTACTCCGGTGTCCATCTTTGGCCTCCCGCAGCTTCGTCCCCGACCGTCGGCGGACTACTCTCCGCTCAATAGCATCGGAGGCGGCGCAAGCTCAAAGGCTGCGGCAATCTGCCGGGAGGGGCGACCGCTCAGCATCACTTATTTTCGTACCACTGGATCGCGCCACGCAGTCCGCGTTCCTTCTGGACCTTGCGGATCTCTTCATTGCCGGGACCGAAATGGAAGATGGCGTCGAACTCCGCACCGGCCATCACCGCAGTGCGAAAGCCCCGCAGATCCATCGCGCGATTGATCGCGGTCTTCTCGAGGCGCAGCTTCTGCGCCGGAACCCTGGCCACGCGCCGCGCGTAGTCATAGGTCTCCTGCTCGAGATTGGCGCTCGGGAACGCGCGAGTGGCGAAGCCCATCGCCTCCGCTTCCTTGCCGCTGATGCGGCTGCCCGGAAGGAAGGCGAGGTACTTGGTGCGATGGGGCCCCACCATCCAGTTCCAGAAGGCGCTGACGTAACCGGCTCCTGCGGGAATCGACGGGAAGCCGATCTGCGCGTCGTCGGCGACGAATATAATGTCCGTGCTGACGCATAGTTGGGTGGCGCCGGCGAGACAATAGCCGTGAACCATCGAAATCACCGGCTTCGGCAGATCGCGCAGGCGCAGCCAGTGCTCGATGTAACGTTGCAGGAAGCGTTGGTCGTCGTCGATCGTGAAGGGTCGCGGGGCGTCGTCGCCCCAGCCGCCGGTGAGGTCGTAACCGGTTGAAAAAGCGCGCCCGGCGCCGCGAACAATCAGCACTTTGATTTCCGGGTCTTTTTCGATCTGCGTCAGCGCTTCGGCGAACTCGGCAATCAGCGCCGGGGTCATCGCGTTCAGCTTCTCCGGCCGATTGAGCGTCAGCGTTCCGATGAGTTCGTGCTTATCCAGGATAATGTTGGCAAACGGCATGGTTCTCCTCCGTCAGGCGTCTGTCGATTACGTCGTAATCGTGAACTACTTGCCGATGGATCGCGATACGGCGCGCCTGGACCGGACGAGGTCTAGGAAGACGTGCTGAGAGCGCGATCGAGCAGCGTTCCCAAAACCCTGGCGGCCGCGAAATATTGATCGGCGATTTCCAGGGCGGCCGCCGAATGGCGCTGCGGATCACCGGCGACCGATTCAATCGCGGCTTGCGCCTGGTCGGGAGTCGCAAAAGCCATCACGCCACGGCCCGTCGGGACGGCACAGCCGAAGCCCGTATCCTGCACGATCACCGGCACGCCCAGCGCCAGATAACAGGCGCTGCGACACGAGAACCATCCGCTGCGACTCTGCACATAGGCGTTCTTCGCGATGCTCCATTCGCCGTACGAACGAGCCAGGTAGTCGCGATAGCTCCACGGATCACCGCATGCCTGCGGCGCTTCCACCAGGCGCCAACCGCGCGCCGTGAGCTCAGCGCGCGGCGCCTTGCCGCTGATCGCGATCTCGAGCGGGAGCGGCGAGCGGCCGGGCAGATCGATGAAGCGGACGAACTCGCGGCTCTTGGCGCCGTACTCGACGCCGTCGATTATCGGTCCACGATCGGCCGATTCCCACGACATCACCGTGGTCAACACGCGGCGGCGCTGAGGCGGCGCGAGACGCGAGTCGCGGAAGCACTCCAGCACGATCGGCTGGCGCGTCGGCAGCCAATTCAGATGAGCGCGGGGCACGCGACAATCCGCTCCGGCGATATTTTCGCCGAAAGTGAAATGCACCTGATGGCGCAGCATCGTGGCGACGCGCTGTCCGTCGGGATCTTCCGGGGTCAGGCGGCCGGCGAGGTATTGCGGAATGCTCGCCTGGGTAAACATGGGGTCGCTATCGATGAACACCAGTTTTCGCGCTGCGCAGTATTCATCGCGCATCCGGCATGAAAAGGAGACATGCACGAAGACCTCGGCGGTGCGGCAGAATTCGACGACCTTCGGCCATTCCAATCCCCAGGTTTGCCCGAGGGGATCGCGAAAAAACCATCGCGCCGCGAGCCGTTCATCGAACCTGTGAAGTTGCGCGGCGAACCATTCCGCGTTGCGCGCCCCTGATTCAACGAAGGTCTCGGCCGCCGGGTCGTAGCACCATTTGCCGCTGTCCTCCAGATACAGCACCTCGTGGCCCATCTGCATGAAGCCCAGCGCGTACTGGACGTAGTCCCAGAACACGCCGCCCAGCGGATAGGTCGCGGCGAGACCGGTGACGACGATACGCATCGATGAGCGCGTGCTCACGGCGCTGCCTTCACCGGGCGGCCGGCGCCCGCGAGTCGCGCGAGATGAGGGCGAAGCTGCTCGACCAGCGCATGGCGATGGCTAAGTTGGGCGGCTTCGCGTTCCCCGACCTCCGCGAGATACTTGCCCATGGCCGGCAGATACAGCACCGAACGATAGGGGAAACCCGGACGAATCTCGGGGAAACAGCGATCGGCAATGACGCCCTCGAGCGCGGCGTCGGCAATCGCCTCTTGCAGCGCTCCGCCGAGTTGGTAAAGCAGCACGGCCACGCTGCGCAGACGCGCGATGCGGCGTGGCGCTGGCACTCCGCTCATCCGCCGAACCACCTCCTCGGCGAGCGCGCGATCATCAGGATTGGCCACCCCCAGCCATCGATGGGAATGGACGCCGGGCGCGCCGTTGAGCGCGTCAACTTCGAGACCGCCGTCGTCGGCGAGCGTCGGCAGCCGCGCGCGGTCGAAATAAAACCGCGCCTTGGCCCGCGCGTTGGCGACGAAACTGTCGGCATCCTCGGGCGCCTCCTCGGTGATACCGACGTCACGCAGGGAGACCGCCGCAAGTCCGCAACCGTCGAGCAGGAGTCGATACTCGTCGAGCTTCGCGCGATTGGAAGTGGCGATCAGCAGTTCAGCCATCAGAGTCGCTTGCTATCGGGCAGGTAACTGTACTTCAAGCGGCTGCGCGCGTCGTGATCTTCGAGCGCAAGTTCGATGAGACGATCGATAAGCCGCGGCAGACTCAAACCGGAAGCCTCCCACATCCGGGGATACATGCTGATCGTCGTAAACCCCGGAATGGTATTGACTTCGTTGATATACAGCTCGCTCAAATCGTGATTGGCGAGAAAATCCACGCGCGCCATGCCGCGCAGCCCCAGCGTACCGAAGGCCGCCACCGCACATTCGCGGATCCGCTCGCGAACGTCGTGCGGCAGCTCGGCGGGTACCTGGATAGTCGCGCCGTCTGGATCGACATATTTGGACTCGTAACTGTAGAACTCGTGACCGCCTCGGACGATCACCTCGCCGGGGAGAGAAGCCTCGGGGCGATCGTTGCCGAGCACGGCGCATTCGAATTCGCGGCCGGGGCATGCCGCTTCGAGCAGGACTTTGCGGTCGTACTGGAAGGCTTCGTCGAGCGCCGCCGCGAGCGATTTGCGCTCGGCCACCCGGGAGATTCCCACCGACGAGCCGAGCGTGTTGGGTTTGACAAACAGCGGGTAGCCCAGATCATCCGCCAATCGTATCGGCAGCCGCGAATCCTCCTCATAGGCGCTCCGCGTGAGCGCGTGAAAACGGACGACCGGCAAGCCGGCATCGCGCAGCAGGCGCTTCTGAATCTCCTTGTCCATGCCGATCGCCGAGCCCAGCACACCCGCGCCGACATAGGCGATGCCGGCCAGTTCGAGCAGACCCTGGATGGTGCCGTCCTCGCCGTAAGTGCCGTGCAGGACCGGGAAAATCACATCGGGGGTCGCGATCGCTTCCTGCCGGGCCTGGTGCCCGCGGGTCTTCGCGCGCGCCGTCGCGACCAGATGAAAACCGCCGGGGTAGGGCGGCAGGTTGATCGGCAGTCCGGCGCGATTCAACGCGCGGAGTTTGGGCGCCGCGACGCGCAGATACGCGAGCGCATCGTCGCGCAGATACCAGCGTCCGTCGCGGGTGATGCCGATGGGAATAACCGCGTAGCGTGCGGGATCGAGCGCCGAAATGACCGTTAGCGCGGAGCGCAGCGAAATCTCATGTTCGCTCGACCGTCCGCCAAAGAGCACGCCGACTCTCAGCTTCTTCCGCCCGCGCATGCGGCAACTATGATGGCCGGTAGTTCGGCGCTTCCTTGGTGACAAAGACGTCATGGACGTGGCTTTCGCGCTGGCCGGCATCGCTGACCCGCAGGAACTTCGCGCGCCGCCGCAGATCCGCCAGATCCATCGCGCCGACATACCCCATCCCCGCCTGGAGGCCGCCGACGAGCTGTTCGATATTCGAGGCGAGCGTCCCGCGATACGGCACCAGTCCCTCGATCCCTTCCGGCACGAGCTTGCTCGGCGCAACATCCTGTTGCGCATAGCGGTCGCGCACCCGTTCGCTCATCGCCCCGAGCGAGCCCATCCCGCGATACATCTTGTAGCTGCGGCCCTGATAAAGGATCGTCTCGCCGGGACTCTCTTCGGTCCCCGCGAACAACGATCCGATCATCACGGTCGAGGCACCCAGCGCAAGCGCCTTGGTCACGTCGCCCGAGAAGCGAATCCCGCCGTCGGCAATCACCGGAATTCCGCGCGGCTCGGCCACCGCCACGCAGTCCATGATCGCGGTTACCTGCGGCACGCCGACCCCGGCGACCATCCGCGTGGTGCAGATCGAGCCGGGACCCATGCCGACGCGCAGGGCGTCGGCGCCCGCCTCGATCAAGGCCTTGGCGCCTTCGGCCGTGGCGACGCTTCCGGCCACCACCTCGACGCCCGGACACTCCCGCTTGGTCTGACGGAGGGCTTCGATAACGTTGAGCGAATGGCCGTGCGCCGTATCGATACAGAGTACGTCCACGCCCGCGCGACACAGCGCCTGCGCGCGCTCCTCGCGGTCCGGGCCGACGCCGATCGCGGCGCCGACGCGCAGCCGCCCGTGCGCATCCTTGCTCGCGTAAGGATGGCGCGTCGCCTTGTCCATGTCCTTGACGGTGATGAGGCCGCAGAGCCGGTCGTGCTCGTCCACCAGGGGCAGCTTTTCGATCCGATGGGCCTGCAGGATCTCCTTCGCCTCCTCCAGTTGGATCCCCGGCCGCGCGGTGATAACCCGTTTGGTCATCACCTCTTTCACCGGCCGATCGGGACGCCGCTCGAAACGCAGATCGCGGTTGGTGAGAATCCCGACGAGACGCGACTCGGCGACCACCGGGAGACCTGAGATGCCGTGGCGCTGCATGATGGCGAGTGCTTCGCCGATGGGTTGCTCCGGATGAACCGTCACCGGATCGGCGATCATTCCGCTTTCGAACTTCTTCACCAGGGCGACCTCCGCCGCCTGGCGTTCGATCGAGAGATTACGATGGACAAAGCCAAGCCCGCCCAACTGCGCGATCGTGATCGCCGTGCGCGACTCGGTCACCGTGTCCATCGGACTCGAGAGCAGCGGGATGCGCAGTCTGATGCGGGCCGTCAGCGCGGTCGCCACATCGCAATGCGACGGCATCAGCTCCGAGTACTGTGGCAACAACAGAACGTCATCGAACGTCAGGCCCTCGCGAAATTCCTGGTGCGCCATAGTCATATCCTCGAATCAGGCAAAACCCGCAGATAAAACAAAACCCGCAGGGTTACCGCGGGTCCTTATGGGCCGGTCAGCTGAAATTGAAAAAAATCAGCGCCATGTATTTCTGTAACAAATGAGCGCGCGCTTCGCAATTCCACTCCCGCGCCCTTCACGCGCCCTGGTCCTCCGGCGGCTCGGAATAGAGCAGCAGCAGCTCCTGCCCCAGCGCGCGCACGATGAAGCGCTGCATCTCGCTCACCGTGCGCTCCAGCGCGCGTCCGCCGACAAGCCAATGGCCGCGACCCCCAAGCCAGCGCACTTCCGCGCCGATCGCGAGAGCAAAACGCGCGACGCGGTCGCGCGGCGCGAAGATATCGGAGTCGCCGGCGATTATCAGTCCGCTCGGGGCCGCAGCCGCCGGCGGCGAGAGCGTCGCCGGCGCATCACGCGATTCCGCCTGCCGCTCCAGTTCCGCGGCGAAGCCCGCAAAATGACGGGTCAGGCCGCGAATTATCTGCTCGCGCTGAAACGCTTCGGCGTCCGCGATGAATTCAAACAACGTGCGACCGGTCGGCGGCGCGAGCGGAGTCCCCAGCTTCAGGGCCAGCCGTCGGCGCCAGCCCGCAATCAAAGGCGAGCGAAAGCCGGGCAGGGCAGGGCCGAGGCCTATCGCGACGGTCGAAAGCTCCGGCGCAAGCTGTAGCCCCAGCCATCCGCCGTAGCCGTGTCCGACCAGTATCGGATTGCCCTCGCAGGCGCCGAGCGCTTCGCGTACGAGGGCCGTCAGCGCCGCAACTCCACAATCCGCGCCAAGAGCCGAATACGGATCGAGCGTGCACACCTCCCATCCGAGGTCGTTCAGATAGCCTGAGAGGAGAGAAAGATGACTAATTGTAGTGAAGAGTTCGGGCAGAAGGACGATCGGACGGCTGAATTTCCGCGTTGCGGGATGCGCGATCGCGCCCGCCAGACGCCCGCGTCTCAGCTCCATCGTTCAGCGCTGGCAGAGAAATCCGGCGCGGCAAAAAGGTTTTCTGATCGGCGAGAAAGGCCCCCTCTGACGAGGGGGCCTTCTGTTGACGAGGCCTTGAAGCCCCGGCTCATTCCAGCAGCTAGCCCGGTAGTACGCCTTCAGCGTCGTCGCGAAGGCGGGGTTAAAAGCTTACTTCTTTTTGGTTGGCTTCTTCGGCGCAGCTTTCTTCTTCATGGTGCTCTTCATTTTGGCTTTGGATACAGCCTTGGTACCGGGCTTCTTCTTAGCTGGCATAACTCTCCTCCTCTTCAGGGTCTATGCTGCTGGACGAGCGCACAAAACTGCATCTGACCCATCGATGCGGGAATTATAGAAACGCGTTATGAACAAAGCAAGAGAATCCACTAAAATTTTCAAAAGTTTTTTCCTCAGATCAATTTCGTGGCACCCCGATCGCGCTCCGAATTAAAACATAGTTGAGAAGCACGGTCTTGCCTCTCGACGAACCCCCGGCCTAACCTTGTGCCATGCGCGGGTTAAGCCCAGGTGTGCGAGCCCATTGGTTCAATCTAATGCTTGGCGCGATTCTGCTCGCGCTCACGGTCAATTTCCTGATTGGTCGCGAGGGGATGCGCGACTTCTTGAAGCTCGCCGCCTTCGAACGTAGCCTTAACGCCGAAAATCTGCGCCTGTCCGCCGCCAATGCCGCGCTTCAAACCCAAAGCAACCGCCTGCGCAACGACGACGCCTATGTCCAGGCGCTGATTCGCACTGAACTCGGTTACAGCCGCCCGGATGAGATTACGTATCGCTTCAGCTCGGAGACGCACCCGCGCAACTGATCTGCGCGCGCGCGAACCGTCCCTCGCTTCCTCCGCTGTCCGCCTGCTCGCCCTGGTCTGCGCCTTTGCCAGTCCCGGATGCCTCAGCGATCAGATCAAGGAGAATCAGCGGCAACTCGAACAGCAGCAGACCCAGATCAATCAGCTTCAGCAGGAGATTGCGGCTCTGCAGAACGCCCGTGTCTCGTACAACACCGCGCCGCCGCCCGGCGGATGCGATCAGGGGGTGATGGGCGAGGCGACCCACAAGGGCGCCGAGCGGTTTGCCGCCAATGACCTGACACGCGCGCTGGCCTACTACCAGGATGCGGCCGACGCCTGTCCGACGAGTCCGCGCGCGCAGGTGAATCTCGCGCACCTGTACGAGGCGATGAATGATAACGCGCAGGCGCTCGCGCACTATCAGGAGGCCGTCCGCTTGAGCGGCCCTCCCGCCGATCCTGACGCCGTTGCCGAAGCGCGCGCGGCCGTCGCCCGATTACAAAAGTAGCGCCCCGACCACTCAGTGGACCGGCGCCGTCAGCTTGCGCTTCGCGGGTCAGCTCCTCACAGGAGATCCCAGACGCTTGTACACAGGTGCTCGGTTGCGAAATCCGCTTCCGTTGCCGGCGTCGGCGGCACGAATGACTGGAACTCATCGGCGGCGGCACTGTACGCCGGCCATGCCGGCTGCCCCGCCGAGTTCGGATTCCCGGTCTTGGCGAAATTGGTCCAGTACGTGATCATCGCGTCCGACAGATCGAGTTGGTCGGGCGTGAACGGCGCCGGCACGCCAAAATAGATCATCAGGTACTGCACTTCCGCCGAATGATATGCGCCGAGCGGAAAGCTCGCCGGCACCAGCCCGAATTCAAGCGGCGCGTTCTCGTCGCTGAATTCGTACGCATAGGTGGTCACATACTGCGCCAGCGATTGATCGGCCAGCCGCGCCGGACAACTGAAGATGCCGTCCGTGCCGGATGCGCCGAGCGCCAGCGAAGCCGCATCGGCAGGCGGATTTGCCGGCAGTGGATAGTCGGCCAGCACGATCGGTCCCAGCACCGGTCCGAACAGCGCGTCAACCGCCGAAGCATATTCGTCGTTCGTCAGCGGATGGCCCAGATAGTCGTAATCCAGCGCGACGAACAGGCGATACTCGTCATGGTTGGTGCCGGCCATCACCGGCACGCGATTGAACTGACCGCTGCTGAACGCCGCCCCCAGCGTGGTGGTCAGCAGCGATCCATCAACGAACGGATACATCGGGAACGGCTGCAGCGACACGAGCGTGTAGGCCGGCACCTTGCGCAGGCATGCCGCCCTCTGATTCGTGCAGCCGACCGCGTCAGCGAACGCCGCGCCCGATGCGACGAACTGACTGCCCTCGGTTTCCGCCTGTGCAAGCGGGATTATCGCGTCCGTATAATCGGTGAAGCCGGCGTACGATCCGCTCTCGGCGATCGCCCGTTGAAAAAGTCCCGCGGCGAGCGGCGAGGCGAGCTGCGCATAGACGCTCTGACCGCCCGCCGATTCGCCAAAGATCGTGACCTGATTCGGATCGCCGCCGAACGCGCTGATATTGTTGTGCACCCACTGCAGCGCCGCCTGCTGGTCCATCAGGCCGTAGTTCCCATTGAGATGGCCCTCGGCATCAATCGCGCTCTGGGCGAAGAATCCGAGCAGCCCCAGGCGGTAGTTGATCGTTACGACGATCACGTTGCCCAGCACCACCAGCGGCGTCGGATCGTAAAGCTCGCCGCTGCCTCCGGTCAGGCCACCACCGTGAATCCACACCATCACCGGCAGCGCCCGATCTGAAGCCGCCGAAGCCGGCGTATAGACGTTGAGGAACAGGCAGTTCTCGCTGCCGACATCCTGTCCGGTCAGGGAATCGAACTGCGGACAGACGTTGCCGGGATGAAACGCCGGCCAGATACCCGGCCAGCGGCCGAATGGCTTGGGCGGCTTCCATCGCCGAAAGCCGACCGGCGGAGCCGCATAGGGGATGCCGAGATATTCGTTGACCGAGCCCACCGTCAGGCCCGCAACCGGCCCGCTCTGCGTGACCACCAGCGGCGGGTTAGCGGCCGCCAGGGCCGACGGCGTGCGCGTCAGAAAACTCAGCAGACCACCAACCAAAGCCATCAGGGTCAGTGTTGTAAATCTCATTTGGATTACCCCCTGCCAGTTCGGAGGATGATCGGTCAGAACGCGTTCAAGTGGCCCGATCGCGTTGCTCGTCGAGCAGCAGTCCGAGGCTGTCGCGATAAATCGATGGCGCCAGTTCCCCGAGATGATGGCGTGCGAGCGCCGCCTGCTCGGCGGCCATCGCGCGCGCCCGCTCGAGAATCGAGGGATGCCGCACCATCCGCAAGGCGCTTTCGATCGCGGCCGCGCCGCCATGCCCTCCGTTCGCAAAGAAGTTCCGCAATTCCGGCAACTCATGCATCCCCAGCACGAGCGGCAAGGATAGCACTCCCGTGCGCAAATCCGAGCCGATGGGCTTGCCGATGCGCTCCTCGCTGCCGCTGACGTCGAGCACATCATCCATCATTTGGAAGCTGCGCCCGAGGGCGAGGCCGACCGCTTCGAGCGCGCCGACCGTCGCCGGCGCGGCTCCTGCCAGATCCGCCGCCACGCGCGCCCCCGCGGCGAACAACGACGCGGTCTTGCGCGTGATGATCTCGAGATAATCCTCGATGCGGGCGGCGGCGTTATGGCGCATGCGGCCCTCCATCACTTCGCCCTCGGTCAGACTGATACAGGCGTGCGCAGCGATCCGCACCAGCCGTTCCTCGAAGCGGCCGCAGAGTTCGAACGCCCGGCAGAAGAGAAAATCGCCGGCGACCAGCGAAGCGGCGGCGCCATAGCGCGCCAGCACCGAGGGTTTGCCCCGCCGCATCGTCCCGCCATCGATAATGTCGTCATGCAGCAGCGTCGCCGAATGGATCAGTTCGATCGCAATCGCGGCGTCGATAGCGTCGTCGAGTCGTTCATCCAGACCGCCGCAGGCCCGGTAACTCAAGAGCACGAACAGGGGGCGTACGCGCTTGCCCACGCCGTCTATCAGGTAGTGGCAGATCTCGGCTATCAGGCTCTCCCGCGAGTCGAGCATGAGCAGCAGCTTTTGCTCCATCGCCGCCAGCTCGGCGCGGACGCACGCGGCCGGATCCGACCGGCGCGTCGGTGATGGCGAGAGATCTCGATGGGGTTTCACGCGCGCCGGCTCTAACGAAAGAGGTCGGAGGCGGCCGGACGGATCAGCGCCTTGGCGCTGACCCCCTCTGCCGGACGATAGGCGTACCCGCGCACCAGCACCGCCGGGATAGCGCCCGCCTTGGGCATCAGCAGACCGGCCGCCGCCGCGAGCTCATCGGCGACCGCGATCACCGTATGATGGAGCTCGCGACCGCCGAGATCGGTGGAGCCGCGCAGATCGAGCAGCGGCTCGAGGCCTGCGATCCCGATACAGACTTCGGTGAGTCCGTCGCGCCACGGCCGCCCGAACGTATCGGTGATGAGCACCGCAACGTCGGCGCCGGTCAGCCGCTGCAGCTCGCGGCGCAGCCGCACCGCCGACGCATCGGCATCCTCGGGCAACAGGATGGCGCGGTCGTCCGCGAGACTGTTCGACTCGTCAATGCCGGCGTTCGCGCAAACCCATCCCGGTCCGGTTTCGACGATCAGCACCGCGTTGTCCATGCGCACGATGCGGCTGGTCTGACGCAACACCAGTTCGACCGCGCGCGGATCCTTGTCCCATCGCGCCGCAAAATTGCGCGCCAGTTCCGACGGCACGATGGTTGACAAGTCGATCAGGCGTCCCTCGGCCTTCGAAACGATTTTCTGACAGACCGCGAGGATATCGCCGTCATGGAGCTCGAGGCCCATCGCGGCGACCGCCCGCGCGATCAGCGCGCCGAGATCATCCCCCGGCTGGATCATCGGGAGGCCTTCGATTGCCGTAAGCGTAAGCGAATTCATCGCGGTTGCACTCAAGCCTATAATGCGAACGCCGGCAACGCCACGCTAGGCGTGATTTCCCACTGCCGCGAGCGCCGCCGCCGCCAGTGCCGCGGCCCGCGCCGGGCTGCTCATGATGGTATCGGTGGCGACGGCATTGATGCCAAGTCGGCGCACTGCCTCGAGCTGCCGCCGATCAGCTTCATCGAGCACGAAGGCGCCGGCACAGTCGCGGTAGAAATTCGCCACGCCGCGCGCCGACACTTCATGGCCCATGCCGCGCAGCATCCGGTCGGCCGGACCCTTGACGCTGCGGCCGCCGACGATCGGACTGATTGCAACGACGCGATCGCGTACGGCGCGCAGCGCCTCGCGCACGCCGCGAACGCCGAGAATCGGCCCGATCGAGACGAACGGGTTTGATGGCGCGATAATCACCGCGTCGGCCCCGGCCAGGGCCTCGAGTACCCCGGGCGCCGGTCGCGCCTGTTCGATGCCGCGCAGCTCGATCGCCTCGACGCTGCCGCGCGCGCGGCGCCGCACGAAATATTCCTGAAAGGGCAGCGCCGGGCGTCCTTTGAGCTTGACGTGCGTATGCACCCGCTCGTTGCTCATCGGCAGGATGCGGGCTTTGATGCGGAAGCGCGCCGCGATCTCCGCCGTTACCTCGCTCAGTGCGGCGCCCTCATGCAGACGTTCGCTGCGATAAAGATGAGTCGCGAGGTCGCGATCGCCGAGGTTGAACCAGGCCGGTCCATAGAAGCGCTCGAGCTCGCCGAGCGCGCGGAATGATTCCCCGGCCCGCCCCCAACCGTTTTTGCGGTTCACCACGCCCGCGAGTGTGTAGGTGATGGTGTCCAAATCGGGCGCGACGTGCAGGCCATAGAACTGCTCGTCGTCGCCCGTGTTGACAATTATCGTGATCCGGTGCGGCTCCGCGATCCGGACGAGGCCCCGCAGAAACTTAGCGGCCCCCACTCCCCCCGCAAGCAAGGCTATCGATCGTTTCGCCATTATGGACGATGGGGCGCGCGCCATTAGGAGCCCTTCTGCCGTAAAGTTTGCGGTACGTGGTGGTGCGCTCAACGGCCCGCCGTCCCATCTCGCGCGCCTTTTCCTCGATCACGTCGACCGGGACAAATTCGCCCGACGTTCCCCCGGCTTCGGCCGTGATACTTTCCTCCATCAGGGTGCCCGAAAAATCGTTGCATCCCGCCTTGAGCGTTACCGCCGCGCAATCGACCCCGAGCTTCACCCACGAGGTCTGGATGTTGTTGATCTGGCCGCGCAGAAACAGGCGCGCGAACGCGTACATCTGCAGGTCGAGCGTACCCAGCGGTGGTGGCGAGACCAAACCCTTGCGGAACAGCACCGTGTTTTCATGGATGAAGCGCAGCGGCACGAATTCGGTGAAACCGTGGGTTTCCTTCTGGATGCTGCGCAGCAGGTTCAGATGATTGACGACGTGGCGCGGTTTCTCCAGATGGCCATACATGATGGTCGAGGTGGTCGGCACGCCCAGTGAGTGCGCCGTCGTGATGATCTCGACCCAGGTCGCGACATCGACCTTCTTGTGACTCAGGATTTCGCGAATGTCGTCGTCGAGAATCTCGGCCGCGGTGCCCGGGATCGAGCCCAGCCCATGATCCCGCAGCATCCCGATATACTCCGGGTACGGCATGTTGGTGCGCCGCGATCCGTACATGATCTCCATCGGCGAGAAGGCATGGATATGCAGTTGCGGGAAATGCCGCTTAATCAGATCCAGGATGTCGCGATATTTGAAAGCCGGCATCTCCGGATTGATGCCGCCCTGGATACACACCTCGGTCGCCCCGCGCGCGATCGCGTCCGCCATCTTCGCCAGGATCGTCTCGTCCGAATGGTCGTAGGCGTCGGACTCCCATTTCTGCCGTTTGAAGCCGCAGAACTGGCAGCCGACGAAACAGATGTTGGTGAAGTTCAGGTTGCGATTGACGACGTAGGTCACCTCGTCACCCACGTCCTCGGCGCGCGCCAAATCCGCGCACTTCACCATCGCCCGCAGATCATCGCCCTGCGCAGTGTAGAGCAGCAAGCCTTCATCGGGAGTCAGCTCCTGACGCTGCAGGCTGCGTTTGAGCGCCGCGCGGACCCCGGCCGACGCCCGATCCATGAGATCGCCCAAAGCGGCGGCTTCGACTTCGTTCACGAAGTCGCGCATCTCGTCGAGGTTCATACTTAGACCTCCGTTGACAATTGAGCGGCGAGCCGGGCGACGTGCGGCATCATGGCCGGATCGACCCACTCGCCAGTGATGAATTCGGGGTAAATCGCGAGCCGCTGATTTAGGTGAAAGCCGGCACGCGCGCACCGTTCGGCCAACGCCTCGAGATGCGGCCAGGGCGCCTCGGGGTTGACGTAATCCTTGCTGAGCGGCGAAATTCCTCCCCAGTCGTTGATTCCCGCCGCCAGAAACAGTTCGATCTCGTGCGGCGACAGATTCGGCGGCGCCTGCACGTTCATGGTCGGGCCCATCAGCAAGCGCGCGGTGGCGATAGCGCGGGCCATTTCCAGATGATCCGGTTCGGGCGCATCCGCAATCGCCAGGTCGGGCTTGGCCCGGAAGTTCTGAATGATCACTTCCTGGATGTGGCCATACCGCTCGTGGATCTCGCGAATCGCCACCAGACTCTGCGCCCGCTCGGCGCGGCTTTCGCCGATACCGATGAGGATTCCCGTGGTAAACGGAATTTTCAGCTCACCCGCCTCCGCCATCATCCGCAGCCGCACCGCCGGCTCCTTGTCGGGGGCCCATTGATGGACCCCGCCGCGCTGCCGCAGCCGCGGCGACACGCTCTCGAGCATCAACCCCATGCTGGCATTGAGCGGCCGCAGCATCGCCATCTCGCCGCGGCTCATGATGCCGGCATTCGTATGGGGCAGCAGGCCTTCGGCCAGCGCCGCCTCGCAGGCGCGTCCGACATACTCGATCGTGCTCGCCACGCCGAAGGCGGCGAGCGTCGCGCGATATTCCTTGAACGCCAACTCGGGCTTGTCGCCCAGACACATCAGCGCTTCTTTGCAGCCGAGGCGACCGGCCCGCCGCGACCAGGCTGTCACTTCGTCAAGCGTCATGGTCCACGCGCCCGGATCGCCGGGATCGCGTCGGAACGTGCAATACGAGCAGCGGTCGCGGCAAAGATTGGTAATCGGTAGGAAAACCTTGCGCGAATAGGTGACCGTGCGGCCTTTCCCGGCATCGCGCATCGCGGCCGCCGCCGCCATCACCTCCGGCAGCTCTTCGTCCGAGCAGGCGATCAGCGCCGCCGCGTCTTCAGCGGTCGCACGGCCGCCCGCCAGGACACGCTCGAGAATCTCTCGGACGGGCGCGTGAACACGGGACTCACTGACCGCTTGCTCAGGCATGACGAAATTACGGCTCTTATAGGCGATCAGTCGGATCGAGGCAAACGTCCCTCAGCCGGCAAGGCCGGAGGGCGCTGCCAAGGGCCATGCGATCGCCAGTCGCGTGGGCGCGATCGGCACTCAGGCGCTCCTTGAGCGAAGTTCTTCAGCGATCGCGTCCGCGATCGCGGAGGGCAGGGGGTCGATACCTCCGCCATGTTTCTCGACGAGGTCGTGATTGACGTGATAGACCTCCCATTCCACCCCATCCGGATCGACCACCCAGAACTTGCTCTGGTTCGCGTAACAGCAGTTCACGTTCAACTGCTCGCGCGTCTTAAGACCCGCGGCTTTGACCCGCGCGAGATGCTCTCGCACCGCTGACTCGGAAGCCAGCTCGATGCCGAGATGGTTGACGAAGCCGCCCGGCGTCTCCCCACGATGGGCGATCGACAGGGCGAGATTCAGCGGGGCCATCGGCGGCAGAAACTTGATCTGGTCCGGCTTCACCTTCACCGGCTTAACCCCGAACAGCCGCTCGTAGAAATCACGGCTGGCGCCCAGATCCGAAACTTTCAGATGCACATGTACGCGAGCGCGCATGTCCTATGGTGGCGCCGGCGACGCCGCTCGACAAGACCCGGCGAGCGCGAAACCTAGGTGCCCTGAATCAAGCGGGCCCAGCGCGAGAAGATCATCTCGCCCAGTGCCGACAGCGCCGGCAGATGGCGCGGGGTGGCTTCCATGATCGCCGCACCATCGATGCCGACGCGCTGGAGGCCCTCACCGAACTCCGCGACCAGCGCGGCCAGGATCTCTTCGGTAATCTCCGCGTGAAACTGCAGAGCCAGGGTGCGGTCCCCGTAGCTGAAGGCCTGGAGCGGGGTCAGCTCCGACGATGCCAGCGCGATCGCTCCGGACGGCAGATCAAAGGTATCGCTATGCCAATGACAGGCCATGAACTCGCCGGGCAAACCACCCATAAGCCGATGGTCGCGCGCGGCCGCACTCAGTCGGACCGGATACCATCCGATCTCGCGACTGGTGTTGCGATAAACCCGCGCGCCCAGCGCCGCCGCGATCAGTTGGCTGCCGAGGCACACGCCGAGAATCGGCTTCTCCGTGCGCAAAGCATCGTTGATGAGAGCCATCTCGCTGCGAAAATACGGATAGCGGTCGAGCTGATAGACGGTCTGCGGACCGCCCATCAAAATCAGTCCGGCCGCGTCCTTCAGCGTGCCGGGTAGCGGAGCCTCGTCGTAAACGCGGACGTATTGCCACGCCAGCGCGGCGCTTTCGAGCGCATCGGCGATCGCGCCCAGGGTTTCCGCCGGATGGTGCTGCAGAACGAGAACCTTGCCCATCATCGGCGCCAGAATAACGCAGGCGATTGCGATGCGAAACCCGATCGTACGCGCCGCGTCGGAGCGCTCAGGCAAGCCTTACTTCAGCGATATGAGCGAAGAGTGCGGATGGCTCACGGCGTCGAAGGTCGTGCCCATCGTGCTGTAAGTAACGAAGATCGCGCCCGCCACAGCCACCGCCAAAAGGACGTACGGTGTCAGCAGCATGAGCGCGTGGCGAACCTGCGCGAGCGTGACGAAGCGCCGACGCGCCCCCGCCTTACCCTCGCTGATCTCTTTGGTTACGGGGAAACTTTGTTGAGTTGCAACACCCATTTTAAGACCGGACCTGCATCCCTGATGGTTCGTGCAACTTCAATGGATACTGACGCGTGCCACGTATGTCAACGACCTTTACGTAACTCTATTGACCATTAATGCAAGCTTTTAGATAAATCAGCTAAAGCGAAGCAGTTAGAGCCCGACAAAGCCGCGGAACGGCTGCGGGCGCACTTCGAGATCAAGATTCGAGGCTACAGGCGGATTAAGGATCGGAAAGCTATTTGCTGTCGGTCGCGGCGTCGTTTTCGAGCGCGATAAGCTCGTGGATGGTGGTCAGTTTCACGATCAGGTAGGACCGCTTGCCCTTCGGCGTCCGCACCTCGACCTCGTCGTCCATCCCTTTGCCAATCAGCGCATGTCCCAGAGGGGAGGAAAGGGAGATCCGGTTCTGAGCGCCGTCGACCTCCTCCGGCACGACAATCTCGAATTCCGACCGCGCTCCCGAGTCGAGATCCTCGAGCTCGACCTTGCTGCCGAGGCCGACGGTCTGGCGTGGAATCGAGTCGAGATTGATGACCGCGAGCTCCGCGATGCGCGCTTCGAGGTTCGATAGACGCGCCCGCAGGAATTCCTGCCGTTGCTTCGCCATCGCCCACTCGGCGTTTTCCGAAAGATCGCCGTGCGCCCGCGCGCGCTCCAATTCTTTAGGAAGATCGACGGTTAACTCACGCTTGAGCGTCTCGGTCTCTTTGCGTAACCGCTTTACTACTGGAAGCTCTGCCATGGAAACACTACTTCTCTACCGCTACTTGAGAGTACCAAGCCGACCGCTTCGGCCGCCTTCAATCTGCGACGATCGAGGTCAGGCTGCGGATCACTCCTGTGACGCTCTGGATCTGATGCACCACCAACTGCCCCAGCGACGAGACGTCCGCGGCCTCCGCTACGGCGATTATGTCGTGGGGTCCGGTGACGGCGTGAGCGTCGGACACCCCCGCCACCTCGCGCACCTTTTGTGCCACGTCGCGTGCTTTGCCCGGAGAGGTGTCAATCAGGATATAAGCTTTAACTGCCACGGTCGTACCTCCCCGGTTTCCGCCCGCGTCTAGCGCGCGGGCGCCAATGGTGGAATCGGTGTCCCTTGCGCATCGTAGGTGTAAAAGCCGCGTCCCGCTTTGCGCCCGAGATAACCCGCATCCACGTATTTTTTTAACAGAGGGCAGGGCCGATACTTGTCATCGCCGAACACGCGATGCATCACTTCCATGATCGCGAGGCAGGTATCGAGCCCGATCAAATCGGCCAGCTCGAGCGGACCCATCGGCTGATTGGTCCCGAGTTTCATCGCCGTGTCGATATCCATCACGCCGCCGACACCTTCGTACAGCGTGTAGATGGCCTCATTGATCATCGGCAACAGGATACGGTTGACGATAAAGCCGGGGAAATCCTCGGCGGTCATGGTGTTCTTGCCCAGCCGCTCGGCCAGCGCGCGTGTCGCCTCGTAGGTTTCCTGCGAGGTGGCGAGTCCGCGGATGATCTCGACCAGGCGCATTGCCGGCACCGGGTTCATGAAGTGCATGCCGATGAAGCGATCGGCGCGCGTGGTCCGCGCCCCCATCCGGGTAATCGAAATCGACGAGGTGTTCGAGGCGAAAATCACTTCCGGCGGACAAATGCGATCGAGCTTCTGGAAAAGCTGGATCTTGGCCTCTTCCTGCTCGACCACCGCCTCGATCACGAAATCAACGCCGCGCAGGTCCTCGAGATTGGCCGACGTCTCGATCCGCCGGATGATGCGATCGCGCTCGTCGGCCTTGAAGCGGCCGCGTTGGATCATGCGGTCGAGGTTGCGCTCGAGTCCGTCGAGACCGCGCAGACAAAGTTGCTCGCTGACGTCGTTGAGAATCACCCGCAACCCGGCCTGCGCCGCGACCTGAGCCACACCGGCGCCCATCTGTCCGGCGCCGATAATCCCGACCACGCTAACGTCCATCCGCGTCCTCCCTGTCTGCGGTTTCGGCCGAGGGCTTTTCGAGGCTTGACCACGTACCAGCGCCGTTGGCCGCGGCCCGTCGTACGCGCTGCACGTCGTCGGGGGTTTGCCGCCCCGGCATGCCGAGTCCGCGCATCAGGACATTGGTCATCGCCGCCGTCAGCCGATCCCGGATGGTGGGCGCCCCATCCACTTCCGCGTCCAGCACGCGGTCCACCTCGACCCGAGTGAGACCTTCCGCCGCGAAGGCATCGACCAGTTCGCTCCAGCCCACCCGCCCGGCGCAGCGCTCGACCACCGCGATAACTCTGGCGCAGCAGCCGCACACGCGCTTCATCAATCCGGCTCGTTGATGGCAGTAGGCGCAACGCACTAGCTTTGGTCCATTCGCCCAAAAAAACGTGAAGCGGGGCGTCGATCACGCCGCGCTTCACTCAAAATCTACTATCGGCCGCGCGATGCGGCAAGCGCAGGCTCGCGGCGCTTAGCGCGGTGGTTCGGGCGGCCCGGGCGGCGAGGGCGGCGGCGCCGGTGCGGACGTCTCGTGAATCACCCGCGTCTCGCCCGGCTGAGGCAGCCGCAGTTTCGCATTCATCTCCGCCAGGCGTTGCGCTACCCGATAAAAAATGGTTCCCGGCTCGTCGATACTCCCGGCGCGAATGCCGGTTAGGATCTCGATACCATCCTCGATCCGGTCCACCGGATACAGATGCAATTGGCCGCGCTCGACCGCTTCGAGCGTTTCCGGATCCAGCATCAAATTGCGCACGTTCGCGCGCGGCACCAGCACGCCCTGACGACCCGTCAGCCCAACCGCCTTGCAGACGCGGTAAAAGCCTTCGACCTTTTCGTTAACGCCGCCAATAGCCTGCACCGTGCCGAACTGATCGACCGAACCCGTCACCGCCAGGTCCTGGCGAATCGGTACCCCGCTGAGGGCCGACAACAGCGCGTAGAGCTCGGTTGAGCTCGCGCTATCGCCGTCGATACCCGAATACGACTGCTCGAAGCAGATGCTCGCCGTCAGCGCCAGACCGTGCTCCTGACCGAAGCGGTTGCGCAGGAAGCCGCCGAGGATCATTACGCCCTTGTCGTGCGTCGAACCCGACAGATGAGCCTCGCGCTCGATATTGATGAGCCCGGCCTGACCGACCGCCACCGTCGCGGTGACGCGGGACGGCCGACCGAAGGCATAGCCGCCGACGTCGAGCACCGCGAGGCCGTTGATCTGGCCGACCGCGGTACCTTCCACGTGCACGATCAGAGTGCCGTTGGCAATCAGGCGGCGGATTTCCTCTTCGATAAAGTTCCGCCTCAGCACCCGTTCGTTGAGCGCATGGTTGACGTGCTCGAGCCTTACTCCGGCCGATCCTGCCGCGCGCGCAAAGTAGGCCGCCTCGCGCGCCAGATCATCAATCGGCTCCATCGTGCTCGCCACGCGATCACGATCGCCCGCGAGCCGCATCCCATATTCGACCATCCGACAGAGGGCCGCGCCGTTGAAGGGCGGGAGCTTCTCGCGGCGGACCAGCGTCGCCACCCGCGCGGCATAATGACGCGCGGCCGCCTCGCTCGCCTCGACCACCGGCCGCGCTTCCGCCTTGACCTTGAACAACTCGCCGAACTCGGGATCGTAGAAGTACAACAGGTTGTACAGGTAGCCGCCGCCGAGGACCGCCAGCTTGACCCGCACGTCAATCGGCTCGGGCTTGAGACCGCTGACGGCGAAAAAAGGAATCGGTTCGTAGGTCTCGAGCGTCAGCCGACCGGTCTTGAGCGCCCGCTTGAGCGTCTTCCAGACGCCGGGCTCGACCAGCGCATCTTCGAGATCGAGCAGCAGAAAGCCGCCGTGGGCCTTGAGGAATGACCCGCCGATAATGTGCGTGAAGTCCGTCGAGGAGCGGCCGAGCGGATCCATCACGCGTTCGATCGTGCCGAACAGGTTGCGATAGGTCGGCGCATCCTCGACGATAACCGGCGCGCCGATCCGCCCCGAGTTGTCCACCAGCACATTTACCTCGTACTCGCGAAAGCGCGCCGTCTCGCTCCCCCTGAGCATCGGCGGAAGCGGTCCGTCGCCGCCCTCGCCCGGCGGTTCAGCCGCCTCGCGGAAGCGCTCGAGATGGTTCAGCATGTGCTCGGTGACCTGGTCGAGATAGGCGTCAACGGCGTCGTCAGCGAAAACCTGTTTGATCGAGGCCACCGCCGGGATAATCACCCGTCCGGCAAACTCGCGCTCGATCGCGCGAATATCGGCAATCAGCTCCTGGGTGATTTCCTGCTGGCGACCCATCAGCTTGACCAGTTCGTCCTGCAGTTGGCCCTGCGCCTGCGCGAGACGATTGCGCTCCTCCTCGCTCATCGCCTGCATCTCGCGCTGCAGCTCCTCGGGCGATTCGGGCGGGCGGCCGCGAATCAGCGGGATGAACATCATCTGGCCGTTGGGCGCGCCGCGCACGGCGAAGCCCTGTTCGCGTGCGCGATTTTCAAAACCCTGAAACAATTCCTGAGCGCGCTTGCCGTATTTTTCCCGCAGCGCCGATCGCTCGCTGTCAAAATCCTCGCGCCGGAAGGCCTTGGGAAGCTGATCGAGAATGAAGCCGATCAGCTCCTGCATGCGCCGGCGCAGTTCCGCCCCTTTGCCGGCGGCCAGATGAATTGCCACCGGAGCCTCCGGACTGCGAAAATTGTTGACGTACACCCAATCGCCCGGCGTCGGCATCGCCGCGGCTTTATCCGCGAGCAGGCGCCGGACCGATTCGCGCTCCTCGCGCGTGCGCAGCCCCGAGACATAAACGTTGTAGCCGGGCGCGTCGATTCCCAGGGCGAGCTGAATCGCCCCGAACGCGCGCTCCTGTCCCAGCAGCTCCTCGGCGCTGTCGCCCGACTGGATCGCTTCCAACGTGCTCGGCGGCAGCGGACACACCACCCGTACCTCGGCGGGGGCGAGTTCGGCGTGCGGCGATGAAGGGATGAGCGCGCGCTCCGTGGTTGATCCCGGCCGCTCGGATTGCTCAGCCATGAAGAGCCTTTCTCTAAAATGGAAGTCGAAGGAACCTAGGAAACCTGAACTTTGCGGGCGCGTTTCTTCGGCAGCGTGATCCTGAGCGTCCCGTCTTCGAGATGAGCGCTCACCAATTCGGCGTCGACGAGACCGTGAAAATCAACCATGCGTTCCAGCTTGCCCTCAGCCCCGGAGATACGCACATGCAAGCGGCGCTCCGTCGCTTCGATCTCGATCTGACCGGGCTCGGCCCGCACGTCCGCGATCTGCACTTCGTAGCGATCCTCGAGCTCCACGACGCGCGCCATACCTGGATGCCGTCCGGCGGACCTTCCGCCGCTGCGCCAGCGCGTGATCAGCAGATCCTCGAAGAGCTCGTCGAAGGCCTTTTCGAACTGCTGAAACGCTTCGATCAAGGCCCCGGGTCGTGGAGTTTTTTCCGCCACGCCGACGATCTTAGTCAACGCCGTGCGGCCCGTCGAGGCTTCTCCGGACGGAGCCGCGGGCATGCTTATTGCCCCGCCTTTAAGCGATTTGTATAGTCGTCGCTAACCAATCGGACAGGCGCGGAGTTGTGTGGCATGGACGTGATGAAAACCCTCTTCCTCAATCCGCCGTCGTATGACGACTTCGACGGTGGCGCAGGATCACGCTACCAGGCCACCCGCGAGGTCTGGTCCTTCTGGTACCCGACCTGGCTGGCCTATCCGGCCGGGATGCTCCCCGGGGCGCGCCTGCTCGATGCGCCGCCGCACGGCTATTCGCCCGCGCAGACCGTAGCCGAGGCCAAAAATTACGATTTCGTCGTAATCCACACCTCGACCCCGTCCCTCCGGATGGACGCGCGGACCGCCGAAGCGATCAAGGATGCCAATCCCAATTCGATTATCGCCTTCGTCGGCGGGCATCCGACGGCGCGGCCGGAAGAGGTTCTGCAGTTATCCTCGGCGATCGACATTGCCGCGCGCAAGGAATTCGATTTCTCGATGGTGGAGGTCGCGCAGGGCGTCGATTGGGCACAAATCGGCGGTATCAGCTATCGACGCAACGGTGTCGTAAGCCATAACCCGGACCGCCCAATGCTCTCCGATCAGGACCTCGACCGCCTGCCCTTTGTCACTGAAGTTTACGAACGCAATCTCGATTACCTGAAGTACAACAGTCCTTATTGCCAGTATCCTTACGTATCGATGTACACCGGCCGCGGATGCCCCGCGCGCTGTACCTTCTGTCTGTGGCCGCAGGTGACGCAGGGACACAAATACCGCGTGCGCAGCCCGGAAAACGTCTATGAGGAAGTCGCCGCGATGAAGGCGAAATTCCCCAAGATGAAGGAATTGTTCTTCGACGACGATACCTTCACCGCCGATCCGATGCGCGCCCGCAAAATCGCCCAGTTGCTCAAGCCCCTCGGTATCACCTGGTCAACCAATTCGCGCGCCAACGTCGATTACGAAACCCTCAAGATTCTGAAAGACGGCGGGCTGCGGCTGTTTGTTGTCGGCTATGAGAGCGGCAACGCCGAGATTTTGAAGAATATCAAGAAGGGCGTGCGCCTCGACCGCGCCCGCCGCTTCACTCGCGACTGCCACGACCTTGGCATTCTAATCCACGGCACCTTCATCCTCGGCCTGCCCGGCGAAACCAGGGAGACGATCGCGGAATCGATCCAGTTTGCCCGCGAGATGGATTGCGAGACTATCCAGGTTTCGCTCGCTTCGCCCTATCCCGGCACCGAACTGTTCGAATATGTAACCTCGAACGGCTATCTCGCCGTCGACCCCCTGCTCGACGAATCCGGCTATCAGAAATGCACGGTGCAGTATCCCAATCTGAGCGCCGATGAGATCTACGCCTCGGTCGAGCGCTTTTACCGCAGTTTCTATTTCCGCCCGCGCTATATCTTCAAGTCGGTGCGCAAGATGCTGTCCTCGTCCGAAGAATGCAAGCGGCTGCTGAAGGAGGGGGTCCAATTCCTCTCGACCATGCGCCAGCGCCGGATTCAGGGCCGCAACGTTGCGCAGAGTGCCCAGGCGGCTTAGCCCCCTCTGCCCGGTCACTCCGGCGCCGCGCGACTAACCATTGACGCTCATCGCCGACGTTGCAGGACTCTGTAGCCTCGCGTCGCTGGCCTATTACGCTTTCGCCGCCGCGGCCGCGCTCCGCTTCGCCCGCCGCCCGCGTCAACCGCCCGGCCCGCTGCCGAAGATTCTGCCGCGCGTCGCTGTGCTGAAGCCTCTTCACGGCCGCAGTGCCAGTCTCGAAGCAAACCTTATCAGTTGCCTTGAGACCGACTATCCGCGCGCGGATTTCTATTTCGCGGTCAGCGATTACGAAGACCCGGCGGCGGCGGTGGTGGTCGGGCTTCGCGCGCGTTACCAATTCATCCCGATTACCCTGGTCGTCGGCGAGGAGCCCGGTTGCGCCAATCGCAAGGTCGCCAAGCTGATGCGCATGGCGGAACGCGCCGCGCGCGACGAAATCCTCATCATCGCCGACGCCGATATCGTCTGGCAGCGCGATACCATCCGCCGCCTCGTCAGCGCCTTGTGCGGCAATGAACGCCTCGGCCTGGTCAGTTGCGTTTATCGCTCCGATTCGCGCGCGAACGCGCCGTCGCGGCTCGAAGCGCTGATCATCAATACCGACTTCGCGCCGCAGGTCATCGTCTCCGAAGCGCTCGAGCCGGTCCGCCACGCGCTCGGCGCGACCATCGCGGTCAAGCGGGCCGCCCTTCAGGCGATCGGCGGTTTCGCTCGTCTGAAAGATCTGCTCGCCGACGACTTCTATATCGGCAGGCTGGTCGCCGATAGCGGCTATGAGGTCCGACTCGCCGACGCCGTGGTCACCACCGTCAGTGACGATCGCCGCCTTGCCGACGTCTGCAAACGGCAGCTTCGGTGGCATCGCACCTACCGCACCGTGCGGCCGGCAAGCGTTGCCACGATCCTTATCGAGGGTCCGTTCTGGGCCTTGATATTTCTCGCCGCCACCCATGCGAGCCATCTCGCGCTCGCCGCCTTCGCCGCGATCATCGTGGCGCGTGTCGTGATGGCCGCCGTCATGATGCGTCAGGTTCTGCAATTGCGCGCGCCGACCAGCGATGCCTTCTGGGTGCCGTTGAAGGATCTGTTGATGGTCGCAATCTGGTTCGTGAGCCTGTTCAGCAACCGCGTCGAATGGGGCGGGCGGCGTTTCACCATCCTCCGTGACGGCCGGCTCCGCGAACTGAAGGGCTGAATCGATGGCGCTTTTTCTCGGACTCGGCCTCGTCGCCTCCGTGATGCTCGCCCTCGGCTGGCTGCTGATGAAATCCCGGGCGCAGTATCTCGTTCCCGCGCGGGGCCGCGGCTTTCTGACCGCGCTGCGCGGCTGGCTGCGCGATCGCGTCTGGCTCGCCGGGCTGGGACTGCAGTTTCTGGGTTATGCGCTCTACCTGCTCGCGCTCGCGGGCGCGCCGGTCTCGATGCTCGCCGTGGTGATGCAGGGTGGGATCGGCATCTTCGTCCTGTTCTCCGTTATCTATCTGCACGAGCAGGCGAGCCTCGCGGAGTGGACCGGGATCGCCGGCGTGGTGGCCGCGATGGCGTTGTTGGCCGCTTCGCTCGACGAGGCTGCGGCCGCAACCGGACTCGAGGCCAGGCGGCTCGTGATCGCCTCGATTCTCGGAGTCGGCTTCGCCGTGGCGCCATATTTGGGCTCGCGATTGCGGCGGCAGGGGATTGCGGCGGCGTTTGCCTCGGGGATATTTTTCGGCCTCGCCAGTCTTTATGCCAAGGCCGCGATGGACGCTCTGACCGACGGCGCCGCGCTTCTGCCCAACGCGATCGCGGTGCTGCACACGCCCTGGCCCTATCTCGCCGCCGCCGCCAATATCGCCGGACTTGTCCTGCTGCAGAATTCCTTTCACTGGTCGCGCGGCATCGTCGCGATGCCGCTTTCGTCGGCGCTCTCGAACGTGGTCCCGATCGCCGGCGGGATGCTCGCTTTCAACGAGCATCTGCCCGACGCCCTGATGCCTGCCGCCGCGCGGATCCTCTCCTTCGCCCTCACGATCGCCTCCGCCGCGCTGCTGGCGCTCGGTCGCGATTAGCTGTTTTATCGCCGATTGCGCTGGTAATTTTGGCCAATGCCGATCGACCTCCGTCTCGAGCCCGCCGAAGTGCCGCTGCTCGTCGATCTCTACGAGTTGACGATGGCCGCCAGCTACTTCAAGTTGGGGTTCAATCAGCCTGCGACCTTCAGCCTGAGCGTTCGCCGGATGCCGCCGCGGCGCGGCTTTCTCGTCGTCGCCGGAATCGAGCGCCTGCTCGAAGCGGTCGAGCAGTTGCGCTTCGATGCGGACGCGCTCGACTATCTCGCGTCGCTCAATCTGTTTGAGGCGGATTTTCTGACCTTCCTTGGCAACCTGCGCTTTACCGGCGATATCTTTGCCATGACCGAGGGCGCGATCGCCTTCGCCAACGAGCCGATTCTCGAAGTTACCGCGCCGCTGATCGAAGCGCAGATGCTCGAAACGCTGGTGCTCAACCAGGTTGGAGTCGCCTCGATGCTCGCCAGCAAGGCCGCGCGTGCGACGATCGCCGCGCTCGGCCGGCATGTCTTCGACTTCGGGATGCGCCGCAGCCAGGGCGCCGACGCCGGCCTCGTTGCCGCGCGCTCGAGCTATCTTGCCGGATTCATCGGTACCTCCAACGTCCTCGCCGGGCGCCGCTATGGCATCCCGCTCTACGGCACGATGGCGCACAGCTACGTCATGGCCCATGACCGTGAACGCGAAGCCTTCACCCATTTCGCCGACCTGTTTCCCAGACTGAGCACGCTGCTGGTCGATACCTATGACACGCCGCGCGGGGTGGAAAATGCCGCGCAGGTCGCGCTCGAACTCAAGCGCCGGGGCTTCAAGCTGCAGGCGATCCGGCTCGATAGCGGCGACCTCGCCGAACTTGCCCTCACCGCGCGCCGCATCCTCGATCGCCACGGATTGCAGGACGTCTCGATTTTCGTCAGCGGCAATCTGGATGAATACCGGATCGAGGAACTGATCCGCGCCCGCGCCCCGATCGATGCGTTCGGGGTCGGTACCGCAACCGCGGTCAGCGACGACGCCCCCGCCCTCGATATCGCCTACAAGCTCAGCGAGTACGCCGGCGTGGCCCGCCTGAAAACTTCAGCCAACAAGCCCTCGATGCCCGGACGCAAACAGGTCTTCCGCGCCTTCAATGAGCAGGGTGGTTTCTATGCCGATTTGGTGGCGCTCGCTGACGAAGGCAGTGTGACGGTCGCGCGTGAGTTCAAACCCGTGCCCGCGCGCACCGAGCCCTTGCTCACCAAACAGATGAGCGCCGGGCGTCGCGTCGGCGCGCGGCCGACCCTGCAGGAAGCGCGCGCCGCTCTGCTGCAAGCCCTCGCCGCCCTCGAGCGGCGCTACAAGCACTTGACGAATCCGGCTGTGTATCCGGTCAACCTGTCGGCGGCTCTCAATGCCCTGCTGGTCAGCGAGCGCGCGCGGGCGAGCCGTCGCCAGGACTGATTGGTGCGCCGTCTCCCGCCAGCGCGCTTCAGCTTGCGGCGGAAGATGCTGCCCGCGGACTGACGCGATCGAGCACTTCCGCCGCGCGCACTAAGCATCGCTCGGTCGTCGCCCAATCGATGCACGGATCGGTTATCGAAATCCCGTACTTCAGTCCGGCGCGTCCGCCGACCAGCGGTTGATTTCCGGCGCCCAGGTTGCTTTCGATCATCACCCCCATGATCGCCCGGCTGCCGCGTTGGACCTGCTCAAGCAGCGCATCGAACACGAACGGCTGCTTGGTGTAATCCTTCGAGGTCTGGGCGTGCGAGCAATCGACCACCAGCCGCGGCTCCAGCGAGGCCTTCGCGAGCATCCGCACGCATCCCTCGATACTGCTCGCATCGTAGTTAGGCGTGTTGCCGCCGCGCAGCACCACGTGCGTATCCGGATTGCCCGAGGTCCGCACGATCGCCGTGACGCCGTCCTGCGTGATACCCAAAAACGAATGCGGCCGGCGCGCCGATTGCACCGCGTTGATCGCGACCTGCAGATTGCCGTCGGTGCTGTTCTTGAAGCCGACCGGCATCGAGAGTCCGCTCGCCATCTCGCGATGGGTTTGCGATTCCGTGGTGCGCGCGCCGATCGCCGACCACGAGATCAGGTCCGCAATATACTGCGGTGTGATCGGATCGAGCATCTCGGTCGCCGCCGGTAGACCCATCCGATTGATTTGCAGCAGGAGTTGCCGCGCCGTCCGCAGTCCCGTTTCGACGTCGCAACTGTCATCCAGATGCGGATCGTTAATCAGCCCTTTCCAGCCGATCGTCGTGCGCGGCTTTTCAAAATAGACCCGCATCACCACGAACAGACGTTCCTCAACGCGCCGTCGCAGCGCGGCCAGCCGCGTTGCATAATCCAGGGCGGCTTCCGGATCGTGGATCGAACAAGGGCCGACGATACACAGCAGGCGCGAATCGTCACCGCTCAAAATCCCGCGAACCGCGGCGCGCGAATTGACCACCACTCCCGCCGTCGCATCTTCCAGCGGCAGTTCCGCCTTCAACGCGCGCGGCGACACCAGGGGTTGCGTATCCCGTACGTGAATATCTTGAACCTTACGCTCCATGTTAAGATTGACGATCCTAGCCCAAAAGTAGCGAAGCACAAAGCTGTGATCCTGAGAGCAGGCGCACGTTTGCCGCAAAGAGCCGGTCGGATCTTCCTCAGCCACCCCTGCGTCCCGAAGGTCCCCGCCCGATGACGCTCAAGGCTACCGGGCTTTCTTCGCCGGCGTCGAACTTCGGCGCCGCCCGCTCGCGGCCCTCCCGATGGCGTGATCCGGGCTTCTGGAATGCCGTCGCCGGGATGGCGTTCGCATTGTTAGTCGCCGCCACCGTCGTCGCCCTCGAGTTCCGCGCCCATTCCGATAGCCTGGCGAGCCATTTCCGGCGTCGCGCCGATAAACTCGAAGCGCGTCTTGCCCAGACCGAAGCTCGCGCCGACCGCCAAAGCCGCGAAATTGCGACGCTGCGTCAACGCCTCGCCGATTACGATCGCTTCAACCGAATCCTGGCGGCGCCCGATGCCGCGCTTGTCCACATGCGCCCGAGCAGCGTCGGTCCAAACGGCCCAATGGCAACTCTGGTCATCAGCCGGAAGCTGGCGACGGCCGCAATCCTCGTTGATGGCCTCCCGACGGCATCGGGCCGCTCCTTCAAACTCTGGTGGCTGCCGCGCAGCGGCGCGCCTATCCTGGCCGCCTCGCTTACCGACGCTGATCAGGGCCGGCTGCTGGTGATACCGAACGTTCCCGAGATCGCCGGCGCCGAGCTCACGCTCGACCACCCTCCCAAGGCGTCCGCTTACATCCTGAAAGGCGTCGTCAAGCGATGAATTTTGCAGCGCGAACTCGTGACCGACACGATTGGCTGTCCCGCCTGCCGATGGAGCCGGAGCGATGTCCCTGAGGTCATGGGGCGAACCGCCGTGGCGGCGCTCATCGTTTGACGCGATCGCAAGCCTCCCTGACGCTTGCGACGTCGCGATAATCGGTGGCGGACTGACCGGCGCCTCTGCCGCCTGGCATCTCGCCAGCCGCGGCGTCAAGGCCGTCCTGTTCGAAGCCGATCGCATCGCATCAGGCGCCAGCGGTCGCACCGGCGGCCTGGTGCTCGAAGGACTTGCCTATGGACCGCGACCCGGCGCCGATGACTGCGTGCCGCAACTCCGGCGCCTGGTCGACGAACTGGCGCTCGATTGCGGCTTGTACCTTCCCGGATGCTGGGAAATCGTCCATGAGACGCTCGACGGCCGCCTGCTGCCGTGGCGCGACGCCGGCAGCGCCATCTCGATCCTCAACACTGTGCCGGGTGGTATCGTCGAACCCGCCGCGCTGACCCTTGGCCTCGCAGCGGCGGCCCGGCGCGCCGGCGCGAAACTCTTCGAACACGCCCCGGTCAAACGAATTAACCGCGGCCGCTCGCCAATCGTCGAAGTGGCGGGCCGTCGCGTCTCATGCGCCCAGGTGGTTGTCGCGCTTAACGGCTGGACCGCCGCGCTGATCCCGATTCCCGAGATGGTCAGCGCCCTGACCTACGCACTGGTGACCGCGCCGCTCGAGCAGACGACCCTGAAGGCGCTCGGGCTGGCCGAGCGTATCCCCTTTTACACGGCTGATACGCCGTATCTATGGGGACGGGTGTGCGACGATGGCGCTATCGTCTTCGGTGCCGGCCTCACTTACGGTTCGCCGGCCGAGATGGAGGCGACGGCGATCACTCAAACCGAGCCGCAGGCCATTCTCGACGGTCTAGAAAAGCGCATCCGTGGACTCCATCCTGCGCTGGCCCGTGTGCCCATCACCTCGCGCTGGGCCGGACCCATCGCATTTCGCAAAGGCGCGATTCCCGTCCTGGCCCGTCTGCCGGAGGCGCCGAATGTCCTGGTCGCCGCCGCCTACGCCGGTCATGGCGTCGCCTTCAGCGTCCATGCCGGCCGACTGATGGCTGCGGCGATCATCGATAATGCGACGCTGCCGCCATGGGGCGCGATCGCCCGAGACGCTAATCAATCCTGAATAGTATATTCCGCCGTCCGCGAGATCCGGCTTTAGATCGCCAGCGGTGCTTCGACCCGCATCGCGGCATTGACCATCACGCTCGACCATCCGCGAATCATCAGGCTGAGCGCGAGGGCAAAGCCGATGAACCACATCCCATTCGGCGGCAGCGAGGTGTACAGCAGCAGCGAAATCACGATCGCGCTGAACGCCTCGAACGCCCGCCAACGTTTGTGCCGCTCATTGGCTTCAAATACCGCAAAGAAGCGCAACACGCCGCCGACCGCCAATGCGATCGCGAGTCCGACGATCATCCCGCCAACCCCAGGACGACAGATCGTAAAATAGAGCCCGGCGAGAAGATCGGGTAACGCGCTCAACAGATGCCACTTGGTAAACGCGACGGTAGAATTGCGTCCGCTATTGACCAGTTGCAGGATGCCGGCGCCAATCAGTAACCATCCGCAGATGAGACTCGAGATCGGTGTCGCGATAGCGTTGAACAACGCCAAAGCGCCCAAAAGTATCATTTCCATAAACGATACTGATTCCCCCTGATTCCTGATGATCGCCGAGAAAAGCTTGTATTAGCCCAATTATCAATCAAGTGCACACATATAGGAAGAGGGTTCGGCGCTCATTCACCGTTTTTTCCGCCAATCTGGCGCAGGCGTAATCGAGCCTGAGCGAAAACCTGTCGGCGAGGCCCTCCGTGGCGGGGCGATTGCAAGCGCCGATGGGCATGGCAGAATCGCTTCCGGAGTGCCAAAGCCGCCCGCTTGCATGGTGCGGCCTCGCCAGCGCAGGTCCGGAAGTGCCCCTCGCGGATAAGATCGCGGTCCCTCGCTCCAACCCGCAAAGCGCGCCCGACGTCAACTCTCAGTCACGCTGGGGATGGCCGGGCGTTGCGCTCGCGCTCGGCCTCATGACCTTCTGGTCGCTTCACGCGCTGCGCACGCTTCCCTTCGACTTGAGCTGGCGCGACGCCTTCACCGGAGCGCGTGAAGTGATCGCCGCCACTGGTCCCGCCGCCGTCCGCATATGGCTGTTCTGGGGATGCGCGGCTTTGCTCACGTTCGGCATCGTCGAGCGTATCGATCCGTCAGTCGACCCGGGCGACGCGATGCTGATCGGGGCGGCGAGCCCGTGGGTGATCGGTGCGGTGCTGGGCGTGGTGCTGGGTCCGTGGGGCCTGTTTAATCCCGCGACCATCTGGGGCCTGATGATCGCCGGAGCCGCCTGGCTGTGGCGCCATCCGCCCGCGCTCCGCTTTCCTTCAGCGACACCCGGCCGCACGCTCGCGCTGCTGGCGGTCGTTCTGCTTGGGGTTTCGTACCTCCCGCTCCAGCTCGCTTCGCCGGTCGTGCCTTTTATGGACGTGCTGTCCTATCCGTCCTCCGTGCAGCGCATCCTGACCTTTCATCGCTATCTGCCGTTCGACAACGATCCCTACGGTTGCTGGGGACCCTATGCGCAGACCCCCTATCTCGAGTTGTTTTACGCGGCGCTGGCGATGGGCAGTGGCACACAGCTCGCCGTGCTCGCGGAGAGCGCGGCCATGATGCCGATGGCGGCACTTCTCATCTTCGCCGCTTACCGTCTCGGCAAAACCTTCTTCGACGATACCGCGGGCGGCTTTGCCGCACTGTTGCTCTTCCTGACCTGCCTTTTTCGTCGCGCCCAGGGGATGCGCGGTACGGCGGTCGCCTTCGCGATTATCGCGCTCGGACTCGCCCTTTTTCTTGATCCGCGCATCCGCCGAGTGGCGTTCTTCGCTGGCTCCGCGATGCTCGGGATTGGCGTCGGCTCGCACGCGATTATCGGCGGTCTCGGCCTGCTGGTCGCCGGCTTCGGACTCGTCCTGCCGCTCGCCGAGGGTGATTCGCGCCGCGTGCGGGCAGGGGTGATCGCGCTCTCAGGCGCGGCTTTGATCGCTCTTCCGGAGCTGCTGATCGGTCTGAGTCGGGCCGTGCCGGTAACGATCCTGGCAATGTCGATGCTTGCCGGAATCGCCTTGATCGGACTGGCGACGCTGATGCTCGATCCGCTCCCACAAAACCATCACCTTTCTGAGACTGCGGCGCGCGCGCCCGATTTCGCGCTGCGTCTGGTCAATGGCTTGCTCATCGGCGGTTTCCTGCTCGCCCTCGTGCGCCATCTCGCGACGCCTTATCCGCTCGCCCGCGAGGTTTTCGACAACCTGCCGATCCTTGCGACGCTCTGCCTCGCGGGTCTCCTGGCGACGCTCGCGCTGATGGTCCTCGAGCATCCGCTGCGCCTCCGCTATGCCGGTCTGGCAGCGCTGCCGCTGGTGATCGCCACTGTCGGCGACCTGCTCGACCCGGCGTTGCGATCGCTCGCCCACAACGCCGCCTCCGGCATGATGACCAGCGATGTGCATATCAAGCTGTTCGATTACTGGTGTCCTTTTTTCCTGATCTTCCCGGCCGGCCTGTTGTGCACGATCGGCTGGCAGCGTGTCTCGCGCCCGCTCACCCTGCTCGCTGTGATGGCTCTCCTGCTGTACCCGTTCGGCTGGTCGGCGAACGACGTGTATTACGATTCGCTCGAACATTCGGTGACCGAACTGTGGGCCTTTAATCTCGATACCGCGGCGCACGGCTACTGGCAGGGCCATATCGACACGCGATGGACCTTCAGCCGCTCCGAGATGGGCCTTATCGATACGCTCAATCGTGAGATTGCGCACGGACGGATCACTGTCCGGACTCACGTGCTGCATCTCGCCGACACGATTTACTATTGGCGTCTTCAGCAGTTCGCGATCCTGACCGGTATCGACGATGACATCATCGAGTACCAGCACGACCCGAACAATCAATGGGAAGGCGGCAGTCGCGTGCGCGGTCTCGATCAGTTGCCGGCGGCGTTTCAGGCGCGCCCGCCCTATATCCTGATCCAGGATCCGCCACCGCGCTGGTTCGTCGAACCGCCGCCAGGATACGACCGCATCTGGTCGAACGGGCCGGTGCGGCTCTATCGCCGCGCCGACCTGGCGCACGTCGACGCGCTGCCGCCCTCTGAGCCGTTTCGCCGATACGGGCTCGGCGTCGTCCTGCTCCTGCTCGCTGGCTTCATCGTGGCGGCCCCGCGGACCACGCGACGCCCGCCGATTGGCTTACCGCGAGCAGATGCAGTAGATACACCGTAAGCGAGTGCGGTCCCCGCTCGACGGGATCGCGCGCGCCTGAGGAGCACGGTCATGGCGGACAATCTTTCCGGTATCGGCGAAGCGATGCGCAAAGCGGCCGAAGCCTTTGCCGAGGCGATCAGCTCGGTCAGCAAAAGCGTGCAGAGTTCCCTCGGCGCGATGGCTTCGCCAGAGCGCGAACGCATGGTCGAGAACTGGCTCAGAATTGCCCGGATGAGCAAGGACGGCGCGCTTACCGCGATCGAGCACGGCTACGAGCTGTGGGAACGCGAGGTTCGGCGGATGGCCGGTGCGGCCGGCTCCGCTTCCTCGACCACGGCCGATCCGATGGCGGCTTGGGCCGATAATCTTCGCAAGGCCGCCGAGTCGGCGATGAGCGGGGCCGCCGGTTTCGGCGACGAGGCGCGCCGCCAGGCGGAATCCCTCCAGAAAACCCTCGCCGAAGGTATCCGCGCCTGGCAGAAGCTCTGGGAGCCGGAGAAAAAGTGAACGACGCCGCTTTCGTCCATCACACCATTGCCCTCGACGACGTCCGCCTCCACTACGTTACCTGCGGACGCGGCGATCCCATCGTGCTGCTCCATGGATGGCCGCAAACCTGGTACGAATGGCGCCGTATCATGCCGGCGTTGGCCGAGAACTACACGGTCATCGCTCCGGACATGCGCGGCTTGGGCGATTCCTCGCGTCCGCCGACCGGCTACGACAAACGCACCGTCGCCAACGATATCTATCAGCTCGTGCGCAAGCTCGGCTTCGAAAAGATTTTCCTGGTCGGACACGACTGGGGCGGGCCGGTCGCCTATGCCTACGCCTGCGCTCATCCGGAGGATGTGCGCAAGCTGGTCATACTGGACGTCACCATTCCCGGTGAGGCTTGGGAGAAGATTCCGCAGCTCCGACGACAGGGCGGCATCTGGCACCTTGCCTTCCATAACGTTCGCGATCTCCCCGAGGCGCTAGTCGCGGGCCGCGAGCGAATCTATCTCTCATGGTTCTATCGTTCGGTAGCCTACAACCCGACGGCGATCTCCGAACAGGAGATCGATGAGTACGTGCGTACCTACGCGACGCCCGGTGCGATGCGCGCCGGTTTCGAGTACTACCGCGCGATCTTCACCGACATCGACGACAACAAACAGTACGCCGCGACCAGGTTGAAGATGCCGGTGCTGGCCCTCGGCGGGGAGCGCGGCTTTCGCAACGCCCCGCTTCATTCGATGCGTGCTCTGGCGGAGAACGTTCGCGGCGGTATTGTCGAGCGCGCCGGCCATTGGCTCGCCGAAGAACGGCCCGATTACCTGATCGAGCAGCTCCGCGCTTTCTTCGCCGAACCCTGAGGAGCCTCTCTGCGGGTGGCCCGGATGCGGGGTCCCTGGGCGCAGCGGGTCCTAGGTGCAACGGCTAATGATGTCCGCGACAATCGCTGCAGGATCGCGATCGATATCTTCGACAATCGCGTGCCGAGGCTCTTCGAGCGCGGCGAACTGGCTGTCGAGTAGCGCGGCATTGAAAAAGTGCCCGCGCCGCCGGCTGAGGCGTCCGGCGATCGTCTCGTAACTGCCCTTCAGATAGACCAGCTTTACTGCTGGATCAGTCACCAGCAGCGCGCGATAAGCCTGCTTGAGCGCCGAGCAGGCGATTACCGCGTTGTGCTCCGGCGCAACATGCTGCGCGATAAGCCTGCGCACCGCCTCCAGCCATGGACGGCGATCGTCGTCCGTGAGCGGGATCCCGCGATGCATCTTCGCGCGATTCGCCTCCGAATGCAGGTCGTCGGCGTCATGAAACGGCCATCCCAACCGCGCGGCGAGCATCTTGCCGATGGTCGTTTTGCCGCTGCCGGCAACCCCCATCAGCAGAATTACCATGCGCGCGACCGGCTAGCGCTCGAAATTGCGCTGCCAGGCGTCAGCCGCGCGCAGCACGGTAGCGTCGTCGCCGCTTCGCCCGATGAGCATCATCCCAATCGGCAATCCCGACGCTTTGGCAACCGGCACGTTCATTGCCGGATGACCCGTGATATTGAACTGCGCCGTATTCGAGACCATCCCCAGCGCCGCGGCGAGGTATTCCTCACGTGAAGCACCCGCCCGAGGAATCAGCGGCGCTTTGGTGCACATCGTCGGCATCACCAGCAGATCGTCCTCGGCGAGGACGGCATCGTAGGCGCCCTTCAGGGTGCGCGCCAGATTCTGCGCCTTGGCGTAAAAGTGGTTGTGGTAACGCTCGTGCACGTACGCCCCGAGCAGCGTAAACAGCCGCGCGCTTTCCGACAGATCGTCCGGATGGGTCCGGAGGCCGCGCGCGAACGCGTCGAGCACGCCGGTCGCATAGTAGCCCTTCCATCCGCTCCCCAGCCCGCCGCCATTGATCAACGTCGCCAGCGCGCCTTCGGCGCCGATCCCGGTCCAAATCGACATGCCTTCGCGATGCCACGGAATCGCTACGCTCCGCACCTTCGCGCCGAGCTTCTCGAACGAATGCGCCGCCGTCATCACGGCCTCGTCAACATCTTTTTCCGCACCGGGCTGGCCGAAGCCCTCCTGCACCACGGCAAGCCGCAGACCCTTGACGTCGCCCGTCAGCAGTCTGGTATAGGCGACCCGTTCGGCCTGCGACGGCTGGCGCGGATCGAGACCATCCGGACCCGCGATTACTTCGAGCATCAGCGCACAGTCGGCGGCGCTCCGCGCCATCGGCCCCAGATGGTCGATCGTCAGCTCGATCGGAAAAGCGCCGGTATAGGGGACGAGGCCCCAGGTCGGCTTCAGGCCGTAGATGCCGCACCAGGCGCTGGGAATCCGAATCGATCCGCCCTGGTCGCCACCGATCGCCATATCGACCGCGCCGGCTGCGACCAGCGCTCCGCTGCCGCTCGACGAGCCGCCCGTCGTGCGCGCCTGGTCGTGGGGATTCCGCACGGGTCCGGTGTCGGCCGTATGACTACCGCCCGAAAAGCACAAACTCTCGCACACCGCCTTGCCGAGAATCGTGCCGCCGCCGTCAAGGATACGCGTGACCACGGTGGCATCGATGTTCGGGACGAAGCCTTCGAGCAGCCGCGTGCCGTTCATCATCGGAATTCCGGCGACGCAGACGTTGTCCTTGATAGCGAACGTCTTGCCCTTCAGCGGACCTTCCGCCGCGCCGTGGATCTCGCAGCGCCAATACCACGCGTTCAGCGGATTCTCTTCGCGCGACGGACGCCGCCCGGCATCGCGCGGATACTTCACCGGCAGGCTCGGCTCGACCATCGCATCGAGCCGCTCGAGGGCCTCGATCGAGGGCAGAAGCAGCCGTCGATACGCCTCCGCATCATCAGTTGACAGCTTGAAACCGAGACCGCGTCCAATCCGCAGCAGATCGTCAATCGTCGGCGCCTTGACCGCCATCGCGTGTTCCTCCCGAAGTTGTCTCAGGGTAGAGCGGTGTGCGCGCGATGTCTATCGCGGCGGTCATGCGCGTTGCCCATCGCCATCGAAGCTGATTCAATTGGCCTCGCACCGTTTGTGCCGAGGTGGCGAAACGGCAGACGCAGTGGACTCAAAATCCACCGTGGGCAACCACATGCGGGTTCAAGTCCCGCCCTCGGCACCACCGCCTCCGTCACCGCGACTAAGAATTCCGCGATCCGCCGCCGCGCGCCTCGTGTTCGTCGAAGTTCCATGCGCCCGCGACGCGGCCGGTAATCCGCCAGCGCGGCATCACGATCTTCGGGTCGTTGGTCGCTTCGTAAATTACCTCGACCGGCAAGCCGATCGCCGCCTCGGAATCCTCGTCGGTCAGCACACCGGCGACGCGCGTGACCGTGCCGTCGGCCTCCTTGCAGTCGTCGAGTTCGATCACCGCAACGACGTACGGCACCGTGCCGATAAAGGCGCCGACGATCGGCTGCGTGACCACGACATAACTGTGGATCACGCCCTTGCCCGCGGTCTCGAACCATCCGATATCCATCGAGGCGCACTTGCCGCACGCCGGAAAGAGCGGGGGAAACCACTTGTGTCCGCACTGATTACAGCGGCGCACGAGGTACTTGTGCTGGCGCGTGCCCTCCCACCATTCCTGGGTGTCGAAGTCGGGAATGATGCGCAGTTTGGAATAGTCGATCGTCTTGGGCATCTCGGGAATTCCTTTGACCCTCAGGATGCTCGGTCGGCCCGAACCTGAATTTGAATCATCGCGCGCCCGCTAGGACATCACGCCGCCGAGCACGAGACAGCTCGCCATGTTCTCGTAGCCCCAGGCCATCCCGCAGCATATCCGCGCCCGCTTCAACTGACGGCATCCCGCCTGACGATCATACGTATGCTTGCCCTCAGCCCATCCCGGGCAGGCATCATCCGCGCGATGGCGCAATTGGCGAACGTTTTCGATCACCATCTGAATCCCGTGCGTGTAACCCTCGGAGAGATGACCGCCCGAGAGATTGCTCGGCAGTTCATGATCGATCTGCAGCCGTCCGCCCTTGACGAACTCGCCCGCCTCGCCCGGGCGGCAGAAGCCGTTCGCTTCGAGCTGAATCAAGGTGGTGAAGGTAAACGCGTCGTAGCACGAGATGAAATCGACATCGCTATGGCTGATGCCGGCCATGCCGAACGCCCGCTTCCAGCCGTAGTTGCCGGCGACGTAATGCAACACCGGGCGCGAATAGTTCCAACCGGGATTTTCCGTCATCGTTCGCGCGTAGCCGCCCTTGATAAACACCGGCGGATGGCGCAGGTCGTAGGCGCGTTCGCGCGAGGTCACGATGATCGCCGCCGAAACGTCGGTCTCCTGACAGCAATCGAGCAGCCGGAACGGCTTAACCACCCAGCGCGATCGCTGATGGTCCTCGATCGTGATCGGCGTGCGCAGCCGCGCCTTGGGATTGAGGCTCGCATGATAGCGATGCGCCACGGCGATTTCCGCAAACGCCCTGGTCGTGCAGCCGGTGTCGTGCAGATAGCGCATCGCCGACATTCCGAAACGCTGCGCCGGCGTCGTCCAGCCCCATCCCATGTTGAACTGGTTGTCGCCTTCCGCAGTCGCCACCGGAATCGGCCCGCCGGGCACCTGCCCGCCCATCCGCCGCCCCGAGCGCCCGTTCATCGAGCGGAAGCAGACGATCACTTTGGCGTAACCCGCTTCGAGCAGGCCGATCGCGTGCGCGACCAGCGCTTCGGTGCTCGAACCGCCGCCAAGAATATCGAGACAATAGTTGAGTCGAATCCCCAGCGAAGTCGCCACGTGCGCCGACGTCGTCGAGTCGCCGGCCTGGTAGCTGGTCATGCCGTCGATATCGCTCGGCTTGAGCCCCGCGTCGGCCATCGCCTTGCTTACCGCCTCACACGCCATCGAGAGCGTCGTGCGATTCGACGGACGCATGTGCGGCGTTTCGCCGACGCCCACGATGCAGTACTTGTCGGTTAACGCGCCCATGGCTTGCGGCTAGTCGATGCGTTCCTGCAGCTCGAGGACGTTGCCGTCCGGATCCGCCACCCAGATCTGCCGTCCGACCATCTTCATCTGCTCATCGGACAGCTTGAGGTTCTTCATGAGCACAGCCGCGTCCAGGTACTTGATCCCCATCTGATCGAGCACCTTTTTGGTCTCGTCGAGATTCTCGATCTGGACCGCGATATGCGGTCCCGTAGGATCGATTCCCTCGCGGCGGCGCTCACCGCCAATCAGATGGAGCGCGTTGTCGCCGAGCTGATACCATTCGCCGGGAATCTTGATATCCGGACGCGGAATCTTCTTGAGCCCGACGACCTTTTCATAGAACTCACGTGATTTGTCCACGTCGGTGATCCGCAGAGCTACGTGATTGACCTTGCCGGTTTTGAGCATCGCCATCTCCCCGTGAGCTGACTGTTGACCGCGCGCTCCGATGACGGCCGCGTTCAGCGTGTTCTAATAGTGCAGGCGTGCGTCTCCGGCAAGCGGCGCGCGATTTGATCTGGATGGAAGCGTCGGCAGGAGGATGCCGCCGAGGCCCTTGAAGCGCCCTCGGCGGCATCGATGCGGCGCGCGCAACGGCTCAGCAGCCGAGCCGAATCTCACCGATCGCCGCGGGATCGTTGGTCGGACTCAGCACCGTCATCCGCAGGCCCTCGCGGCAGGCCCGGAGCACCAGCTCGCCGAGCGAGCGCTGGCACGATTCGAACCGCCGCTCCCTGCCGCAGCACTCCATCAGCACGAAGCCCTTCAGGTCGCCGAAGCAGTCGAAGATAACCTCGCGCACCTTGCCGCGATACTCGACGCATTTCCGCGTCGGCTCGGGCTTGAAGATCGGATGGAGCGACGGCGGGATTTCACCCGGGTCGCCGCCGAAACCCTGCACGCGTCCGGCGACGTACTCGAGGTATTTCTTCAGCACCGGATACCATCGGTAGGCCGGCGCCATGTGCTCGAGCCGCCACTTCAGCACCGCGAGCGTGGTCTCCTCGGGCAGCAACAGCTCTTCGTCAGTGCCGACCGGAATCGTTATCTGAAAGGTGCCGGTGATATAGCGCCAGTTGCGCATCCCGCCTTTCGGCACCGATTCTGCCGCGGCGATTCGCGGATTCGGCGTGGTCGTGTCACTGAACCGCCGCGTCGCCACGCGCCGCAGCTTGATCCGAAACTCCTGGCCGACCCGCACCGTGCTTGGCAACTCGACCGTTATCAGCCCGGCGAAGTTCTTGCCGATCGCCGTCGGAATCGGGATATAGGTCACGCCCTGCGGCACCCGGCACTGAATCGTGTTCGGACCGGCGGCGGTGAGCCGAGGCGTGCCATAGACCTTCGCGGCCAGCGCCACCAGATCGGCCGCATCGATCTGCGGCCAGAAGATACTGGCGAGGCTCCCGACCGGCGTGTTGCCCCAGTCGATCATCAGCTCGTCGGGATAACCTTCGAGCTGCCCGGTCGCGGTCGTGAAGTCCGGGCTCGGGCGCATGTCGAAGGCCTGCGGCACGCGATGCGTCAGCGGATAGCTCGGATTGCCCGACGAAGTGATCTGCAGATTCCGCTGCGCCAGCTTGTCCGAGTTTTCCGGACTCTCGGTCACCCCGTTGGCGTTGATAATCGGCGCATCGTCATACGCGATCTCGGCGACGATACAATGATGGGTGCCCGGGAATTTCGACTGATTGCTGCCGTTGTAAACATCGAGGAAGCAGCCGTAATAGGCCCAGACCGTATCGGCGCCCATCGGGATCTGGATATCCCGGATGTTCGCGTTGGTCACGGTGCCGTCGTAGTCGTGCGTGCCGTTCGCGTCGGTGGCGAAGAACGGGATGGTCTGCAGCGTATTGCCCTGCGGATCCATCAGTCCGGTGCCCGAAGGCTTGGGAAACACCGGCTTGCCGAGATCGTCGCCGCTCGTCCCGAGCTCGCTCAGATAGGTCGTCGACGGCTGAAAATCGGTATCGAACGACTGTGCCACCCACAATCGAAAGAACACCCTGACGTTGGATGCCTTCGCCAGCGCCGCATCCTGCAGCCGCACGCGTGCGATGGCAAAGTTGTAGTTCTGCTGATTGGCGCCGTTGAGCGGCGTCACCGACGAGTCGCCGGTCTCGTACCCCGATTGCCCGGGCAGCGTGTTCAAGGGATCCGCAGGTGCCGGCGTCGTATAGGTCGGACTCGAGTTCAAAAAACCGATCATGCCCTGGATAAAGCCGTAGGGATCGCTCCCCATCGTCGGCCCGCCCGGCAGCGGCGTGTCGCCGTTCGCCGCCGAGAACACCCGGATATCCTGGCTCAGATAGAACGCGTTGTCGTGGAGCGGATCGATATTCGTAAAGTATGGATCGGCGCCGCCCGTCAGTTCGAAATCGGTCGCGCCGCTTACCGTCACGCCGGCCACGGTGATGCTGGCGTTCAGCAGCTCCTCGACCGGCGGATTACCTTTCGGTGGAAAAGCGCCGAGCGCCGCATTGGTGAAGGTGATGTTGTAGCCGAAACGGATCCGCTGCGGGCCGTACTGGTTGCCGGCATCCTCGAACTGCGGCCCCGCGCCGTCGGGCGCGATGGTGATCCCGCTGATGCTGTCGAACGGACCGCTCAGCGACGGCATCGCGTTGCCAAGCTGGTTCTGCGAAAAACCTTCCAGCACCAGCCAGAACGCGTCCGTGTATTTGCCGCCTCCCGTATTGATGACGTCGGTGACCTCGTCGCGACCATACGTGCTCTTGTCCACCACGAAATAGAGCTGGCGAGTGTAGATCGCCCTGAGGGCGTCGAGCAGCGCCTGACCATTGGGGCTGCCCCATCCCGTGCAGGCATCCCAGCCCGGTCCCGCCGGATAGCCCGGCACGCCGTTCAGACCGTTGTCCGTCGGCCCGGCGCTGCCCGTCAGATCGCGAAACGCGCTCGAGCCGATCTCGTAAAGCGCGGGGTTCACAAACCCGACGTTTTCTCCCAGAGCGGCATTGATTAGCGCGATCAGCCCGGCCCATAACGGCGCCGCGGCGCTCGTGCCGTTGCCGTTGCCAGGTCCGCCGTTGTAGGTGATTTTGTAGCCGCTGTTCGGACTGGCGTTGGCCGCCACGTCCGGCACGCCGCGCCCGACATGATTGTCCTTCAGCGACTTGGGCACGCCCGCGCCGTTCTGATACGACGGCAAGCCATAGCGATCGCTGACGCCGCCGCCGGTCGCGCCTCCGTAGGTGCCGCCGCCAATCGTAAACGTGTCGTTCCAGACGTACTCGTCGAACGACGAGCCGCTGATATTGCCAATCGTCGTGCCGCCGCAGCATAGCGCCCACGGATCGCTCCCCGGAAACACCACGTGCTGCTTGCCGTCGGACGGGTTGCCGCCGTAGGAACTGGTATCGACGCCGTAGTCGCCCGACACGGTGACGAAGGTCACCCCCTGGACCGCCGCGTCCTGCAACGCGCCGTCCACCGCGTCCAGCCACGCCGTGCTGACGCCTTCATTCATCAATTCGGTCGCGTCATCGCCGTTCGAAACATAGAAGCTGGTGGACAGCACCGAGCAGGTCGGATCGCCCGCTTTCGGATGCACCCAGCGCGTGATCAGATCCACCCAGCCCTTTTCATCGTAGGTGGTGAAATACACCGCGAGGGCGGCGCCGGGCGCGGCGAGTCCGGCGATCGAGATGTCCTGCGTCGTTTCGCCATACGGATCGAATCCGGCGTTGCTCGCGTCCACGCTGATATCGGTGATGGTCGGCGGCGACCCGCCGAAAGTTGTAGAGATATCCGACAACTGGTAGCCGTCTTCCGAGAGGATCGCGATGGTTTGCCCGGCCGCCGAATTGGTCGGGAAGTTGTAGAGCTGCGTGACCTGCGGCACCGTGACCTGCACCGTGTTCGGCGGATCGGCCGCCGCGCGCTTGCTGATGCGCCGGTTATCCAGCCCGAACACCCCGACGATGATCGCGGCAAGCTCCTGCGGCACATGGATGAAGCCGTCGCGCCCGCGATAGGTCTCCGTCACGGGCGGCGCGCCGCGGCGGCGTACCACCCGATGCTCATAATGATGCAGCGTGACGCCGAACGCCGCGTTCATCTGTTCGACGGTGCCGGAGACCTGCATCGTGCGCGCCGCCGCGTTGGTCTCCTCGACCTTCAACCCGGCCCGCTGCACGAAATCCGTGACCTTCTGCAGGTCGTCGGGCGCGGCGCCGTATTGGTCGGCGAACGCACTCTGCGTGAGGCGCGGGCGGCTGCGCGTCGGACTCTTGAAATGCGTAAAGTCCGGTATCGGCTGTCCATCGGGCCGCCGCCTTACGACGATCGTTACAACCATCCGTTCGTTCGGATCCGCGGGTCCGATCAAGCGCGCGCTCCGCGACGGCCGCCGCTCGCTGCCGGCGAGCGGCACGTGACCTTCCGGTACGTGCTCCGGGTTTCTTCCTTTAGGCATAAGCCGTAGTGGCTCCTTGACCGCGTCGATTCAAGCCGATGACGACGGTCGATCGGCCGACCTCGCAAGCGTTATGCCGCCGAAAAGTCCGATTAAGACGCCCAAGGAAGCCTACGCTCAGCAGGTCCGCTTTGCAGGTGACAAGCGGGCTTGGCACCCGTGCCAAGCCCAACCGCCGGTAGAGATAGTCTACCGCCCGTTAAGATCGTCAGCGCTGGCGAAACCGCGTGCCGGGCGCTGGCGGATCGTGCGGCGGACCGGCGAAGCATTGCGCGATCGCCATCCACTGCGCCGCCGTCGCGCCGACCACCCGCAAACCCGTGTCGGCGACGTTGCGCGTCTGCGCGACGACCTGGCAGAACTCGACCGCCAGACCTTCGATCAGATTCGCTGAATCGGCTGCACCCCATTCCCAAAGCGCTCCCGAAGGCGCCGTCAGCCGCACGTGCGGTTTGTCCGCCGGTACCGGCAGACCGCGATTCGCGAACGTCCAGCCGAAGGTGTTGATACCGAGAACGGCGATGTTTTTGATCCGGTCCGTGTCCTCGCGCGTCTTGCCCAGGAGGTCATAGAGCGCCTGCGCGTGCGCCCAGGTCTCCATCAAGCGCGCCGTGATACTCGAGCGGACGCTCATGTCCGGGCCGAACCACGGCACGCGCCGACGCGGGTCCGCATCGGCAAAGCGCTCCGCCATCGGACCGTAGTACTCGCGCCATCGCGCGAGCAACGCCCGCCCCGACAAGCCCTCGCTTCCGGCCTCGGCGACTCTTGAGGCGCTGCCGGCGTGCCGTCCCGCCATTATCCGGCGCGCCAGCTCGCCGAATGCGGCGGCATCCCGCAATGCCAGATCGGCGGCGAAGTTGCCCCAGTGCAGATGCGCGACGATATCGTTCGCGGTCCAGCCTTTGAATTGCGTGGGGCGCCTCCACTGCGCGTCATCGAGCGGCTCGAGCAGCGCGTACAGCGCGTCACTCTCGTCGCGGAAGTCCTGCGCCTGCTCGATCATGACCTTACCGTTTCCCATCCCCTGAGTGCGTCGCCAACCATGTGCTTCTCAGCGGTCGTTGATCAATGGACCTCGGCGCCGCCCGCCACGTTCAGGGCGATGCCGGTGACGTTGTCGGCCCGCGCCAGATAAACCACCGCCTCGCCGATATCGGCCGGCGTCTGCTCGCGCTGCAACGCCGTGTTGGTCCGTGCGATGCGGCTTAGATTGTCCTCGTCGCCGCTCGCCCCCAGCAGGTTCGAGAGTTTGTTCAGCACCTCGGTCCACATCGCCGTGCGCAGAAACCCGGGACAGACCGCATTGACGCGGATATTCGCCGGTCCGAGCTCCTCCGCCAGCGCCTGCGTGAACGCCACCACCGCGAACTTGCTCGCGCAGTACGCCGACAGGCCGCCATAGCCCTTCTTGCCCGCGATCGACGCGATATTGACGATGGCGCCTTCGCGGTTCTTCGTCAGGTGCGGGATGCAGGCTTTGGCACACAGAAACGGCCCCTTGGCGTTGACCGCCATCACGCGGTCCCATTGCGCTTCGCTGAAGTCCGCCACGGCGCCGACCGCGATGATGCCGGCGTTGTTGACCAGAATGTCGATGCCGCCGAGCTGCTCCGCGGTTTCGGCCGCCATCCGTTGGCAGTCCGCGTAGCGTGTAACGTCGGCCAGGATGGTCGCGGCCTTGACCTCGCGCCGCCTCACCTCCGCCGCAGTCTGCTGCAGATCGGTCTGCGCGGCGAGATTGTAGGTCAGTGCCGGGTCGGCCGGATTACCGAGATCAACCAGCGCCACGTTGGCGCCGGCCTCCGCCAGTTTGAGCGCGATGCCCCGCCCGATCCCGCGCGCCGCGCCGGTTACTATCGCATTCTTGCCCGCAAGCTCCATCGCTCTCCTCCGCGCGTTGTCGAAGCGAACCTAGCACGGACACTCGGCAAATGCCCGACCGCGCAATCGTAACTCGCGCAATCGTTGAACCCGGACAGCGTTGCGTGATAGCCATGCGAACGATGCGAACAGAGGATCGAATGAAGCCGATTGCGATGCTGCTCCTGTTGATGCTGCTCCTGTTGTCGTCCTGCCTCCTCGCCGGGTCAGCACTCGCCGCGTCCGTTAATGATCCGCTCGCGGCGCCCTCGCCGACCGCGAATCCCCCCGCTAAAACCATCGCTCCCGGCACCGTCATCACGACGAGCAACTGGCAGCAATATCGCGACTTCATGCCGGACACGATGGTCGCGCTGTTCGAGGGCCGCTATGCGTGGCAGATGCCCGCCTCGGCACAGATGGTGGTCGGACCGACCGTCATCCATCCCTTGCCCAAAAACTATCTCGCCGCCACCGAGAAGTACGCCGATCAGGTCAAGGTGGTCGAACTGCCCGACGGCGGACTTAGCCTGACCAACTATCATGGCGGCATCCCGTTTCCGCATCCCACCGATCCGCATAAAGGATGGAAGACGCTGGCCAACCTCTGGTATCGCTACATTCCCCATCTGACGGTCGATACCTACGGGTCCGGATGCGCAATCGACGGCACCGGCAGCTATAACTGCCAGATCTACTCGGCCGTGAAGCGTCAGCTTGCCTACAATACCGACAGCGACGCACCCGCCGAGCCGCCGGGCCCCGACGCCCGCTACTTCACCGAATGGTTCATGACGCTCGAGCCCGAACAGGATCGTTATACCGCCTACCTGACCATCAACTATGCGGATCCGCAGCGTCCGGAAGAGGAATATGCCTTTCTGCCCGCCTTGCGTCGCTACCAGGCGATCTCGACCGCCGCGCGATGCTCGGAATCGCAGGGCATGGACGCGACGTTCGAGGATTTCCACAATGGCTTCGACTCCAACCTGACTCAGTTGCAAGTCGATTATCTCGGACGACGCCAGATGCTCGCGCTGGTCGATGTCGCTCCGGTCGCCGACGCCTTCCCGGGCGAAGTCGCGATGCCCCTGGGGTTCCCCTCACCCAAGTGGGGCAAGTGGCAGGTCCGCGACGTCGATGTGCTCGACATCCGCAAACTGCCGTCGCAGTCACGCGGCTATTGCTACAGCCGGCGCGTCATCTACGCCGATGCGCACTTCGCCTATCCGCTCTGGGAAGACCTCTACGACAAGGACGGCAAGCTCTGGAAGATTATCGGACTCTATCCGCTCAAAGTGGATGTCCCGGGGATCGGGCCGGTCGATACCGCGGCACTTGACGTTGAGTCGTTCTGGGACATCCAGACCCATCACGCCTCATTTGCCGCCGAGCCCTACATGGCCCATCCCTATTACATCAATGAGCAGGCACCCGCCGAGTACACCGATATGCCGCGTTATACCACGGCTGCCGGCCTGAACCTGATCATGCGCTAGTGCGGCCAAAGAAGCATTGAACGGCCGGAAGCTTCGCCTGATCGCGGCGACGAACCGACCAATCGAACGAGAGCTCGCCTCAGAGAGCTACGACCGTCAGCCGATCGCTGCGCCGCGGCGCTTTGGCCGTCTGACTCATCCGCGTGTGATCCGTTCGGGTCGTGGTGAAGAGCCCCCTCTGCGGTAGCGTGGCGATAGTTAGATAGGCACCGAGGATACATCCGGCGGCAATCCCAAGGATGAATGCCACCAAGGTTCCGCTCATCCACTTATCGACCCCGGCTGCCTGCATATGATAATCCCCCCCTTTGGCACGATAGACGAATGCCGTGAAAAAGTCGTTTACGCGCAGGAGCCAAAAATGGCATTTCCGTACAAATTGATTCTTTGCCCGGTCGCCTTCGATGAAAATTCGCTCCGCGTCCTCAGAGAGGCCGCCGCTATCGCGCGCGCCTTCGGCGGCAAGATCGTCGTGCTGCACGTCGTCTGGATCAATCCGCTGTCCACCGAAGGTTTTGTTTTTGCCGAACTGCGCGACTCACAGACCAAGGCTGCTCTCGACAAGCTCACTCAATTCGTCGCCGGCGAACTGAGCGGTGTGGACCATCAGTTGGCCGTTGAAGTGGGCGAGGCCGGTGACACGATTCTTGACCTCGCCAAGGATCTCAAACCCGATCTCATCGTGATGGCGACCCATGGCCGCCACGGCGTCAAACACCTGATGCTCGGCAGCGTCGCCGAACGGATCGTCCGTTCCGCCGACGCGCCCGTGCTGACCATCCATCCCCACATCCCGTCCTGAAAAAGGCCAAGTCTGCGTGTGTCACGATGATTCCGCCCCGTCAACTGCTCAATGCGATCGTTGATTCGCTGCGCACCGTGATCGGTCCGGCCATCAGCGAACCCTATCCGAAGTCGCAGGCGTTTATGGCCGCCGTGATTCTGGAATTCGTCGCTCGCCAAATCGACGACGATCGCGCGGCTGCCGACCCCGCCCACGCCACTATCGCCGCGCTCTTCGCCGAACTCGCGCGGATACCCGAATGCCGATCGTTCGCGACCGATCACCCCGACGCCGACGCGGCGCAATTGTGTGCCTTGATCGAGCGGCTTTACGCCGCGCGCGACGCCCTCGGCCCTGAAACTTTTGCGACCGCCAATAACGCTGTCCGCGCGGCCCTCCGTCGCTTGCTCGATCAGGACCTTAAAGTCGCCAGGAGCGAGGGCTGACCATGGCCGCCGAGAATATCCAGAACAAAGTCGCCGCCTATCTTGCCGCCCGCATCCCGTCGGCCCGCGACCTCACCCTCGCCGATTGGGTGCAGACCGCGGTCGGCTATTCGCACGTCATCTACGTGTTCGACGCCGCCTGGAGCGAAAATGGCCGGCCGATGCGTCGCGGGTTCTGCCTGCGCCTGGATTCCGGCACGAGCCTCTTGCGCGACCTGTCGAGCCTCGAGGAGCAGTTTCGCGTGCTCAAGGCGCTCGAGCCCACACCCGTGCCCGCCCCGAAGGCCTACTGGTTCGAGCCCGATCCGTCCCTGCTCGGCGGTCCGTTTCTGGTGATGGAAAGAATCGCCGGCGAGGCGGTCAATCCCTGGTCGCGCGCCGGCAAACAGTTCTACGCCGCCGCCGCCCAACGCGGCAAACTGCCGCGAAGCTTCGTCGAGGCGCTCGCCGCCCTGCACAACCTCGATTGGCGCGCCGCCGGTCTCGATTTCCTCGGCGTCCCCGCGCCGGGCCGGGACTTTGCCCTGCGCGAGATCGCCAAATGGGAGCGTCTCATCGCCGAATCCCATCACCAGCCCGAGCCGGTCCTGACCGAAGTCATCCAATGGCTCAAATCCAACGCGCCCCAGGCGCAGCGCCTCGCTTTCGTTCATGCCGCGTATCGCACCGGCAATCTGATGATCAACGACGACGCCATTTCGGCGATTATCGACTGGGAGCTGCAGGTGATCGGCGACCCGATGTACGACGTCGCCTATGTGCTGTCGGATCTGAATCGCGAAGGCTCGCCGCTGCTGTCGTGCGTCGTCGAACGCGATTTCTTCATCGACTACTACCAGAAGCTGACCGGGCTCACGATCGATTTCGAGGCCTGCCGCTACTATCAGATCCTCTACATGATGCGCACCGCGGCATTCTGGATCAGCGCCTCGGGCCTATTCGCTGAGGGGCGAAGCCGCGACCTCCGCCTCGCCCGCACCACCTTCTCGGTGCCCGTGGTGCTGGACATGGCCGCTCGCGCACTGGGCTTCTGACCATCCGGTCGGCCGCCGCGCAACGGCGCTTCGCCACCCTTCGGTCAGCGCCGACGCTGCCGATGGTGTCCGCCTTTGGCGACCGCTTTCCCACAAAATCGACCCATCAGCTATGCTGCTCGAAACTGCCTTGCGCATGACCGCCGGGAGAATCAACCAATGCTCAGTTCCTTCGACGAAATGATGTGCCATCAACTGCCGACGACCATGGATCGCGTCCATACCGACAGCCCCGAATGGACCGAGCGCATCTACGTGAGCATCTACAATGTCCGCGACCAGGACACGATTATCGGATGCGGCGTCGGTCAGTACCCCAACAAGAACGTCCAGGATGGTTTCCTCACCGTGTGGCATCGCGGCCGCCAATACAACTTCCGCGCGTCGCGCACGCTGCGTCCAAAAATCGATGAGGTCAGAATCGGACCGCTCGCCGTCGAGGTCCTCGAAGGTCTGCGGCGGTTTCGGATTCGTCTCGACGACAATCCCTCGACCCTGCGCGCCGATCTCGAATTTGTCGCGTCGATGAATCCGCACGAGGAAGAGCATGATTTTCGCCAGAGCGGCGGCAAGGTCGTGCAGGATATCTCGCGCTTCGATCAGGTCGGCCGCGTGCGCGGCGAACTGCGCTTCGGCGACCATACCCTCAAGCTGACCGAGGATGCCTGGTGGGCGCATCGCGATCGCTCCTGGGGCACCCGCCGTCCCCTCCGTACCGACGCCTCCGATGCCAAAAGCCGCACCAGCTTCGCGCCGTTCCTGTTTAGCTGGTCGGTCGCGCAATTCCCGCACTATGCGCTGCACTGGCGCTTCGTCGAGCGCGCCGCCGGCAAATACAGCTACCTGAGCGGCGAACGCGTCCAGCCCTGCGGTCAGCCGGCCGATCCCGGATGGCTGCTCGACCGGACCGAGCAGGAATTTCGCTGGGACGCGGCCGGGCCGATTCAGACCCTGCTCGGCGGAAATATCAAGTTGTACTTTAAGAATGGTGAAACCCGCGAGGTCGCCTTCCGTACCCTGCCGCCGCGCTGGCATCTCAAGGGCGGCGGCTACGGCGGTTATCGCGGATGGTACCACGGCGACAACAAGGGCGCCTTTTATTGCGAGCACGAGGTCTGGGACCTCAGCAATCCCACGGTGCTCGCCGAAGCCAGCACGCTCAGTGATCATCTAATCGAATGGCGGGTGGGCGACGAGCTGGGCTACGGCATCATGGAGTACGGCGTCGGCCCCGGCTATTACAAGTACCAGGAGATTCAGCATCTGCCGACCTTCTGAGCTTTGGCCGCTTGCCTTGACTGTCTTTCCGGAGGGTCCTTATAGTGGCCCTCTGACGTTGGTAACATTGAACGTGAGGTTCGAACTAAAGCCTCAGCAAGCGAACCCGGCAACGCCGACAAGCTCATCTGCTCCGCGATAGGCAGATGAACCGGCGTCAAAATGGAATTTTCCCAGAGGTGGCCACATGACCCAGATCGAAGCTGCACGACGGGGCATTATCACCCGGCAGATGAACGAGGTGGCCGAGGACGAAGGCCTCGCCCCCGCGGAAATACGCGAACTGGTTGCGTCCGGTGCGGTCGTCATTCCCCATAACCATCATCACGACTTCCGCGCGATCGGCATCGGCAAACGCCTGCGCACCAAGGTCAACGCCAATATCGGCGCATCCAATTTCCATCAGTTGCTCAGCGAAGAGATCGAGAAACTTTACACCGCCGTCCGCTTCGGCTCGGATTCCGTGATGGATCTCTCGACCGGCAGCGACCTCGATCAGATTCGTGTCGAGATTCTCTCGCGCTGCCCGGTGATCCTCGGCACCGTGCCCATCTATCAGGTCGCCTCGGAGCGCTCGATCATGGACCTCGACGCCCCGTTCTTCCTCGAAGTGATCGAGCGTCAGGCCCGCCAGGGCGTCGATTACATGACCCTGCACTGCGGCGTGACTAAGGAGAGCGTCAGCAAGCTGCGCGGCCACCACCGTATCGAAGGTATCGTGTCGCGCGGCGGCGCGATTCTCGCCTCCTGGATCGAGCGGACCGGCAAGGAAAATCCCCTTTACGAGCACTTCGATGAAGTCTGCGCCATCCTCCGCGAGCACGACGTCACCATCTCGCTCGGCGACGGTCTCCGTCCCGGTGCCACCGGCGACGCCACCGATCGCGGCCAGCTCGCCGAATTGCTAATCCTCGGCGAACTGACCGAGCGCGCGCGCGCCAACGGCGTGCAGGTCATGATCGAAGGGCCCGGCCATGTTCCCCTCGATCAAATCGAAGCTAATGTAAAACTTGAGAAACGGGTCTGCGGCGAGGCGCCCTTCTACGTGCTCGGGCCGCTGACCTGCGACGTCGCCCCCGGCTACGACCATATCACCGGCGCGATCGGCGGCGCGATCGCTTCCGCCGCCGGCACCGACTTCCTCTGTTACGTCACCCCCGCCGAGCATCTGCGCCTGCCCGATATCAATGACGTCCGCGAAGGCGTCATCGCCACCCGTATCGCCGCCCATTCCGGCGACCTCGTCAAGGGCGTGCGCGCGGCCAAACTCTGGAACGATCAGATGTCGCGCTATCGCAAGGCCCTCAACTGGGAAGGCATGTACGCGATGGCGATGGATCCCGATAAGGCGCGCCGCTACAAAGAGGAGAGCGAGGCGGCCGGCTCGAACGTCTGCTCGATGTGCGGCTCGCTCTGCTCCATCAATGTCGACAACGCCGCGCTCAAATTCGCCCGTCGCAAGGCCGTGGACGAGACCGAGTTGCATGCCGCCGCAAGCTGACCCGCCGCGCCATCCCCAATACGTCGAGGCCGCCTTCCTCCGCCTCCCCGATCAGCACGGCAAGCTCCGTGAGCTGGTCGAGTTTCGCGGCCGCACCCTGGTGCTGTACTTCTATCCCAAGGACGACACCCCAGGATGCACGGTCGAGGGCAAGGAGTTTCGCGACCTCTACGATGAATTCGTCGCCCTCGATTGCGAGGTCGTCGGTGTCAGCACCGACGCGGTCGAATCCCATCGCGCTTTCGCCGCCAAACACGCCTTGCCCTTCACCCTGCTCGCCGATACCGCCGGCGACCTGGCGCGGACGCTCGGCGTGCTCAACGGCGCACGCGCCGACCGCACCACCTTCGTCCTCGCCGCCGACGGGCGTCTCGTGCGCACCTTTACCGAGGTCGCGCCGCGCGGCCACGCCCGCCAGGTGCTGAACTTTGTGCGCTCCTGGCACGAATCCCATCGGATGCTCGGCGGCTAGACCAGCCCACTCGCGGCCGGTCTGTGGTATGGGCGCCGAAATGATGCTTACAATGCTGCTACCTGAGCAGATACCTGGCCGGCCAGGCAAAGGATTCCGATATGGCAAAGACCTCCAAGAATATCCTCGACGAAGCCCGCTCCGCGATTAAGTCCATCGATATCGACGAAGCTCGCCGGATGCTCGAAAAGCCGGGCACCGTCCTGATTGACGTGCGCGAAAGCGACGAGTGGCGCCAGGGCCATATTCCCCAGGCCGTCGCCATCCCGCGCGGCTTCCTCGAATTGCGTATCGAGGAGAAGGTCCCCGATCACAAGGCCCCGGTGATCCTGCAATGCGCCTCGGGCACGCGCTCGCTGCTCGCCGCTCGCACCCTGCGCGAGCTCGGCTACGAAAACGTCTATAACCTGACCGGCGGCTTCAATGCCTGGAAGGATCGCGGACTGCCGTGGATCGCCGACCGCGCCTTTACCCCCGAAGAGCTCAATCGCTACTCACGCCATTTCGTGATTCCCGAAGTCGGCGAAAAAGGCCAGGCCAAGCTGCTTGATTCCCGGGTCCTCATCCTCGGCACCGGCGCCCTCGGTTCCCCTTCATCGCTCTATCTCGCCGCCGCCGGCGTCGGCACCATCGGCCTCGTCGATTTCGACGTGGTCGATTCCTCCAATCTGCAACGTCAGATCGTTCACACCACCGATCGCGTCGGGATGCCGAAGACCGAATCGGCGCAGAAGCAGATCAATGCTCTCAACCCCGGCATCAAGGTCATCCGTCACGATGTGCGGCTGAGCTCCGACAACGTGATGGAGATCATCAAAGACTACGACGTCGTGGTGAATTGCGGCGACAACTTCCCGACCCGCTATCTCATCAACGACGCCTGCGTGCTGGCGAAAAAGCCCCTGGTCGACGGCGCCATCTTCCGCTTCGAAGGGAACGCCACCGTCTTTTATCCCGCCGCCGGTGGTCCGTGTTACCGCTGCCTTTATCCGGAACCGGCGCCGCCCGACATGGCACCCTCCTGCGCCGAGGCCGGCGTGCTCGGCGCGCTGCCCGGCATCATCGGTTCGATCGAAGCGCTCGAAGCCATCAAGCTCCTGCTCGGCGCCGGCAAACCCTTGATTGGCCGCATGGTCTATTTCGATACGCTGTCCAACGATTACGTGCGCATTCTCAAGATTCGCAAGAATCCCGAGTGCCCGGTCTGCAGCGATCATCCGACCCAGACCACGCTCATCGACTACGAGGCATTCTGCGGGCTGGCCGCGCCCGCCACTGACGGCGCCGGCGATGCCCAACATGCCGCCGCCGCAGGTCGTTGAAACTGCCGGAAATCCCCAAGCTTAGGCAACGACGGGAGTCATCTGACGCCCGTCGTTGCACAAAAAGGAACGTGCAGGCACGATGGCCCTGGGACCTTTCTACGTGGCGCAGAAGCTAATCGAAGACCACGACCTCAGCGGCGCCGCGATGCTCATGCGGCACGGCGAGACCGACTGGAATCGCGAAGGCCGCGTGATGGGCCGCAATCCGGTGCCCCTCAACGATCGCGGCCGCAGCCAGGTCGAGGCCGCCGCGCGCTTCGCCCAGACCATCCGGCCCGATCTGATTGTCACGAGCCCGCTCGTCCGCGCCCGTCAGTCCGCCGAAATCATGGCCGCCGGCCTCGGCGGCAATATCACAGTGCTCGAAGAGCCCGATATCGCCGAAGTCCTCTACGGTCGCTGGGAGGGCATCGTCTATCACGACCTCATCCAGGACCCTTACTACGTCGAATATCGCAAGTCGCCGATCGAACATCCCACGCCCGGCGGCGAAACCATCCCGCAGGTTCAGGAACGCGGAGTTGCGGCCGTGACCAGAATCCTGCGCGCCAATCACGGCAAACGCGTGCTGTTCGTCTCGCACGGCGATATCATCCGCACCGTGCTCTGCCACTTTCTGCGGATGGAACTGGCGCACTTCCATCGCCTGCGCATCGACAACGCCTCGATCTCAACCGTGCAAATCTCCGGCAGGTTCGCCGAACTCAAGTTTCTCAACCTGCTGCCCAACCCCGGTCAGGCCTTCGTCGCGCCATTCGAAATCAAACACCCGAGCGCCGAGGCCGACGCCAAAGAACCCCAACAGGCCTAGGGCAGGGCGCTCCGGCGCGAGGCTGGCGGAACGTCCGGAAGCCCGCGCAAGCCCTCAGGAGGCGATCTCGAAGGGCGCGACTGCGCCGTTCAGCAGGCCGCGTCCGGCGCGGCACTGCTTCGCACGGATCGCGTCGATCAACTCGCGTTCGGTGCGAATCGGTTCTGCGAACAGCGTCGTCACGATCCCGATCGAATTGGCCGAATGGGAATCGGAGCCGGCCACCTCGGCGAGCCCCAGCGATCGCGCAACCTTGAGCGCGAATTGATTCTCCTCCTCCGAACACGCCGCATTCAGCACCTCGATCGCATCACACATGCGAATGATCTCGAGCTGCGCGGCGCGCTCCGGATGCTCCACATCAATCGGCTCGTGATTCTCGTTGATGAACGCGAAGCGCGGATCGAGCTTGTAGCGGAACGGATGGTTCGCGATCATGATCCCGCCGCAGGCATCCACCGCTTTGCGCAAACCCGCCAGCTTGTAGATTCCGCCGACGTACTCGTTGAGCCCGAACACTCCGACGTGCCCCAGCTCCGTCGTCACTTCCATCCCGCGGATACAGGTGACGCCTGCCTCCGCCGCGAGCGGCGCGATCTCTTTGAGATCCCACACGGTGTCGTGCTCCGTGACGCATACCGCGCCGATTTGGATGGCCCGCGCGCGTTCGATCAAATCCCGCGTCGCGAGATTCGAGTCAGCGCTGCCGCGATTCGTATGCACATGGAGATCAATCGTGAAGTAGGCCCCGTTATGGTGGCCGCTCCCTGTCTCACTCATGGTTCACAACCTAGGCCGGCAGCTTGTCGCTCAGCACGATTCGCTTTATGTGATCGCCGACCTTAATCTGATCGACCACGCTCATCCCTTCGACCACCGCGCCGAAGATCGTGTACTGGCCATCGAGGAACGGCGCCGGCTCAAGACAGATGTAAAACTGGCTGCCGCTCGATTTCCGGTCAGGGTTGATACTGTCACCCTTGCGCGCCATCGCGATGGTGCCGCGCAGATGCTTCTCGGCGGGATCGATCTCGGCCGGCAGCTCGTAGCCCGGTCCGCCCATGCCATTGCCCTGCGGGTCGCCCCCCTGCACGACGAAACCCGGTTCCACCCGATGGAACGTGAGATTGTTGTAGAAACCGTTGCGGGCGAGTTTCTCGAAGTTCGCCACCGTCTGCGGCGCGACGCTGGGATAAAGCTCGACCACGACGTTGCCCCGGTCCGTTTCGATAGTCGCGTAGTGTCCGGTATTGCGCACAGGTTGTCCGTCCTTTGCGGGAATCGCCGCAGCGTAGGCGCCGATAGCAACCGTCAGCAGCATCGCGGCTGCGCCACATGTTATCCTGCTCAACACTCGTTTCATACCCTCGTCTTTCGCGCGCGGCGCCGGCGCATCGCGAGCTCCGGCGCAGCACGAAATTGTACCGTCCCGCGCCGATTACTTAAGCCGCTGATTTTGCCGCTGGTTTACAGCTCGAGGATCTGTCGCGTCTGCTCGGGCGTCGCCACCTCATGACCCATCGCCCGGATCATCGCCGCCGCCCGCTCGGCCAGTTGCGGATTACTGAACCGGCCTTCGCGCGCATACTGATAATCCTCGAGGCCGATCCTCACATGGCCGCCGAGGCTGACGATCAACGGCACCATCGGCAGGTTGTCGCCACCCAGCGTCGCCGCGAACCAGTTGACCCGCACCCCCTTCAGCATGTCCAGATAGGCCTCGATACTGCGCAGCGAGGGCGGCAGCCCGAAGGGCAGCTCCGGACCGCCGAAGTAAAACTTGAACAGCAGCGGCTCGGTCAGGATGCCCTGATCAAGAAAAATCAGTGCCGCGCGAATCCCGCTGGGATCGAAGATCTGCATCGTCGGCCGCAGCCCAAGCTCCCGCGACATCGTGAGAAAGTAGCGAATCGTCGCGTAAGAATTCTGATAGACCGTCTCTTCGCCCTGGATCTTTTTGGTCGCCGGATCGTAGCCGACCAGGTTCACCGAGGCCATGTCGCCCGCGCCGAGGTCCGGCTTGGTCGCCGGATCCTTCGACAATTCGACAAAATGACTGAAGCGCTTGGCCGGATCATCGCCGAACGGAAAGGTCGGCCATAACAGCGCCTGGCACGCCGCCCGCGAGCGCCGATAGACCTCGGCATAGTAGGGAACGTCCTGCACCCACTTGCCGGTTTCCGGATCGCGCACGTGAAAGTGGATGATCGATGCGCCCGCCCGACAGGTCGCGATCGCGTCGTTGGCGATCTCTTCGGGCGAATAGCCGATATGCGGATTCAGCTTCTTCGACGCGTTGCCGTTGATCGCTGCTTCGATAATTACCTGCGCCATGGCCATCCTCGCGTTGCGGCGTTGGAGTTCAGCTCCCAACCACAACGCTTTTTGCGCCGCGTTTCAACCCTTCAGCGGTTTTTCGCGCTGACTCAGGCGCCGCCGCGCCGCCCTCCGGTCCCGCGCGCGCCTAACCTGATCGACGCGGCCTCTACGGCGCGCGCGATTTTCGCGATATAAATACCCTGCACGATGACGACGCCCTGCGCCTCCAGCCGGCGTCGATCTTCGTCGCGAAACTATGCGAAACCGCGTCGCGCGCGACCCCCATCGGCTGATCGCCTCGAGGATGCCCCTTGCCGGCTGACCCGCGCGCCAGCGCCGCCAGAAAAACCCCGGCGCTCATCCGCGACCGCGCCGGCGGACCGCGATGGGCCGTGGCGGCGGTCGCGCACCTTGCCGCCGCCGATCCAATCATGAAGCGCCTCATCGAGCGTATCGGCCCGCCGCAGATCGCGCGTCGTCGCGAGCGCTTCTCGGCGCTCGTTCGCGCCATTATCTTTCAGCAGCTCGCCGGCCGCGCCGCCCAGACAATCTTCGACCGCTTCGTCGCCGCGACCGGGGTTCGCGGCCGCTTTCCCACACCCGCGCAGGTCCTCGCCGCCTCCGACGAAACCCTGCGTGCCGCCGGACTCTCGCGCGGCAAAATGACCTACGTCCGCGACCTCGCCCGCCATGTGCGCGATGGCCTGCTCAATTTCCATCGCTTCTCGCGCATGACCGACGACGAGATTATCGCCGACCTCACCCGCGTGCGCGGCATCGGTCGATGGACCGCCGAGATGTTCCTCATGTTCAATCTGCAGCGTCCCGATGTCCTGCCCGTCGATGACCTCGGGCTGCGCAATGCCGCGACCAAAGAATATGGTCTGCCGCAGCCCGTGACCGCTAAACTCCTGCGCGAGATGGGCGAGCGATGGCGCCCTTACCGCACCGCCGCTTCCTGGTACCTCTGGCAGACCACACGCACGATCGTGCCCGACGGCGCGGCGCCGAAGAAGCCGCAGAAAACGCCGTCCGTCAAACTCGCAGCAACATCGAAACCGGCTCGTCGGCCTGCCCGACTTGGAGTTGCCTGATGGGATTCGTCGATCGCCTCGTCGCCGCGGTGCGCGCCAAAAACAGTGTGGCGGTGCTCGGCGTCGATCCACAGTTGGATTCACTTCGAGCGCCCGGCCTTCCCCAAGGCTACACGCTGTCGGAATTCTGCTGCGAAATCATCGAGGCCTGCGCCCCCTTCGTCGTCGCGATCAAACCGCAGCTCGCCTTCTTCGAAGCGCGCGGACTCGACGGGATGCGCGCCCTGGTTGACGTCCTTGCCGTCGCCCGCACTCACGGGCTCCTCACCATTGCCGACGCCAAACGCGGCGATATCGGCTCGACCTCGGCCGCCTACGCCGAAGCCTTTTTGGGCAACGGCGACTTCGCCTGCGACGCCGTCACCGTCAATCCCTACCTCGGCAGCGACGCACTCGCCCCCTTCGTCGCGCGAGTCCGCGAGGGCAGGGGAGTATTCGTGCTGGTCAAGACCTCGAATCCTTCGTCCGGTGAATTTCAGGATTGTCCGACCCCACAGGGAGCGTTGTGGGAGATCGTCGCCCAACGCGTCCACGGATGGGGCAGTGATTTCCTCGACGCGCACGAGCTGTCGCCCGTCGGCGCCGTCCTCGGCGCTACCTATCCCGATCACGCCCGGCGCGCGCGCGAGCTGATGCCCCACGGCATCATCCTCGTCCCCGGTTACGGCACCCAGGGCGCGACCGCCGCCGACGCCGTCGCCGCCGCCCGTCCCGACGGTCTCGGCGTCATCGTCAACGCGAGCCGCAGCCTGATGTACGCCTACCTGAAGGAATCGCAAAAGTCGCCCGGCGAAGCCGCGGCTGCGGCTGCCGAAGCGATGCGCACGGAGCTCAACGCCGCCATGCACGCAACCCGGCAGTAAACCGTCTCAGTGACGGGGCTCGACTACCGCGTACCTGCGCTGAGCCCGCGCCGGCGACTTCCGACGTCGCTGTCAAGCAACCTGCTCGCATAATCCACAAGAAAATGTGCGCGGGAACCGTTTTCCTGTGGAGAGCCAGCGTCGCTTGAATGGTGCTGAATGTTTCACGTGAAACATCGCAGCGCTCGCTCTACAGTTGACCCATGAAGTTCGGACTCTTCGGCCTCAACATGCGTCCCTGCATCACGCCGGAAGCGATCGCCGCCGTGGCGCGCGCTGCCGAACAGGCCGGCTTCGAGAGCTTCTGGGGTGGCGAGCATCTTGCGCTGGCCGACCCGCAGACACCCGCCTCGCCGATGCCGCCGAATATCGTCTTCGTCGATCTCAATGCCACGGTCGCCTTTGCCGCAGCCCACACCAGAACGCTGCGCTTCGGCACCGGCATCCTGCTGCTCACGCTGCGCAACCCGGTGGTTCTTGCGAAACAGATCGCCTCCGTCGATGTCGTCTCGAACGGACGCTTCATCCTCGGCGTTGGCATCGGCAATCTCGAATTCGAGTTCAAGGCGGTCGGCATGCCCTTCGACCATAAGGGCCCGCGCGCGGAAGAGGCTGTTAGGGCGATGCGCGCACTCTGGACGATGGACCGCGCGGAGTATCAGGGACGCTACTTTGCCTTCTCCGGTGTGAGGGCCGAGCCGCGCCCCGTGCAAAAGCCCTGGCCGCCTTTGGTCTGGGGCGGCAAGTCGGCCTATGCCTTCGCGCGTACCGCGCGGCTCGGCAACGGCTGGTATGGTTACGCGCTCGACCTCGAAGCGACCGCCCAATGTATCGCGGGTCTTCGCGCCGCCTGCGCGCGCCACGATCGACCGTTCGATCAGGTCGAGATCAGTATCACGCCCAGGGGCGCGCTCGACCGTGATCTGGCGCGGCGTTACGCGGACCTCGGCGTCCATCGCCTGATTTTGCCGCCGCGCGGGCGCACTCTCGACGAGACTCTGGCGGCGATCGCCCGCGCCGAAACGGAGTTGTTAAGCGGGTTCTGAAAAGCTCTTGTCGCCGCTTAAATCCTGGCGGCGGTCTCGACGACGGCCGCGCACTCGCGAACCGCTTTGACTGCGTCGCCTGCCTGTGAACCGGCGGCGGCGATCACCAGCCGACTCACGCCCGCCTCCTGATACTGCCTGATTGTCTCGGCGTTCGGCGGCGCACCGCCCATCAGGAGGACGGAGAATTCGAGCCGGGCCGCATCCCGCCCGTACTCCTGCGCCATCGCCCGAATCTGTGGGATACACTCGCGCGCCTTCTCGACGCTGAGGCCGCCCGGGCACCATCCGTCGGCATAGCGCGCCACCCGCTTCAGCGCATATTTGGGATCATGCGCGCCGAGCAGGATCGGGGGGCCGGGCTGCTGCACCGGCTTGGGTCCAAGCTTGAGCGGCGGAAACCTGACGATTTCGCCTTCGTACGCGACGTCATCCTTGCTCCACAAAAGACGCAGCGCCTCGACGCCTTCGCGCAGATGACGCCATCGCCGGGCAAAGTCGACGCCCATCGCGCGCGCCTCTTCGGGAAACCATCCGGCGCCCACGCCCAGGATGAGCCGTCCGCCGGAATAGAGATCGATCGACGCCGTGACCTTGGCGGTTTCGATGACGTTGCGCTCGGGCAGGAGGCAGATGCCGGTGCCGAGTTTGATCGTCGAGGTGGTGTGGGCGGCGATGGCCAGGGCCACGAAGGGATCGATAAGCCGCGCATAGAATTCAGGTACCTTGCCGTCTTTCGAGCGCGGATAATAGGTCGAGTAAGCGCTCGGGAGACACAGATGCTCGGCCACGAAAAACGATTCGAAACCCAGGTTTTCGGCCTCGCGGGCGATCGCGCCGGGATCGCCCGATTGTGCCGTCAAGAAGGTCAGCACTCCGATCTTCATTCGACTTCCTCCCAGGATATCCGATAAACGAATTCGCTCACGGAATTCAAACGAACACGGAGCAGGCGCGACATGGGCATGTTAGTCGAGGGTAAGTGGCAGGCCGACGACCGCTTTGCAACCAACGCCGCCGGGCAATTCGTGCGCCGGGACGCAACCTTCCGTCACTGGACCACGCGCGACGGCGCCGCCGGTCCATCGGGCGACGGCGGCTTCCGCGCCGAGCCCGGACGCTATCACCTGTATGTTTCGCTGGCTTGTCCATGGGCCCATCGGACACTCATCGTGCGCCGGCTCAAGCGGCTCGAAGCGGTGGTGTCAGTTTCGGTGGTGGATCCCTCGATGGGTGCCGACGGCTGGGCGTTTCAGTCGCCCGCGGGTGCGCTGACCCCGGGTTCGACGCCGGATCACCTGTTCGGCGCGCGTTATCTGTACGAGATCTATGCGCGAGCCGATCCGCGCTTTACCGGCCGCGTGACGGTGCCCGTCCTGTGGGACAAGCGCGAGAACACGATCGTGAACAATGAGTCCTCGGAGATTATCCGGATGCTCAATTGCGCCTTCGATGAGTGGGGCGAGGCGTCGATTGACCTGTATCCTGAGGCGTTGCGCCCGGCCGTCGATGAAATCAACGCGACGGTTTATCACAACGTCAACAATGGGGTTTATCGCTGCGGGTTCGCGAGCTCGCAAGCGGCTTACGAAGAGGCTTTCGAAGCGCTGTTCACGACGCTCGCGATGCTGGAGGAACGGCTGTCACGAAGTCGCTACCTGATCGGTGATCGTGTCACCGAAGCGGATTGGCGGCTGTTCACGACGCTCGTCCGCTTCGACGCGGTCTATTACAGCCACTTCAAGTGCAATCTCCGGCGGCTGATTGATTATCCAAACCTATGGAACTACGCGCGCGAGCTTTATCAATGGCCGGGCGTGGCTGCTACCGTGGACCTGCAGCAGATCAAGCGCCACTACTACTGGAGCCATGCGCGGATCAATCCGACGCGGATTGTGCCGCGGGGGCCGGCGATCGATTTTACGGCTCCGCATGATCGCGGGCGGCTCGCGGCATCAGAGAGGCCGGATTAAAGATCCGGCCTCTCAGCGCCGCGGTCTCGGCGTCACCCGATGGGCAGCTTGGAATAGACCGTCAGCACTTCATCCTCGATGATCTCGGCGATCTTCGGTGCATAGGCGGCCAGCTCCGGGTCGGAGAGGAGCTTCTGCACTGAATTCGGTTCCGGCAGTTCCCACAGATCGAGGACGGTGTTGAGGCGTCCGACGACACTGGCGTAGCTGCCGACGAGTTTGATGCCGTGCTTGCCGGCAACCGGCAGCACCTTGTTGATCAGATCGACGAACTCCTGCTGCTTGCCGGCGCGCAGCTTGATTTGCGCAGTCATGTAAACCATCGCACTTACCTCCTCGACGCGCGATAGCATCGCGATGTTGATCGAGTCAAACCGGCGCGGGGGGAGAAGTGTGGACGAGACGGAGGGGGAGTTTCCGCCTCGCCCACAGGAGTGAGCAGGAGTAAAGCTAAAGGCCGAGTCGGGTGCCGGGTCCGCGTTCCTGGCGCACAATGAACTCCATCAGATGAGCGGCGCGATCGGCGTCGACGACGAGGCCGCGCATGATGCGGCTGAGCTCGCGAAAGTCCTGTGAGGAGAGGCTCGCGAAGATTGTATCGTTGATACGCTGCTGATAGGGGGCAAGGGTGGCGAGCGCCTGCCGCCACTTGGCCGTGCAACGCAGCCGCACGCGCCGCTTGTCCTTCAAGTCGACGGACTTTTCGAGCAGGCCCTTCTCGACCAGCTTGCCGGCTTCGATCGTGGTGAAGGCGCTGCTTTGGCGCATCGCATGGCTGATATCACCGACTGTCACGCCGTCGGTGCCCTCGAGCCGCGACACCCACATCATGATTTCGTACTGCACGCCGCTAACGCCGACGATCGCGCCGAAGCCCTCGCGCACCGCGGCGATACAGCGGGTGAACGAGAGGATTTGATGGATAAGGGTGCGAAATTCGACATCGAGGCCATCGACGAGCATCTCATGCCGGCTGATGGTTAGAAGGGCCGGCTCGACGGGCGCCGGTTTGGGCTGGCCACGCGACGCCCCTCCACTCTCAGCCATCGTAACGGTCTCCTCCAGGAACACAGTAAAGGCCCCCCCTTTACTGGCTTAAATTTATCGGAAACCTAAGACAAAAAGCAAGCGCAAAATTTTTTCAACTGCCTAAATGTTTTGCGTTTCAAAAATCAAGAATAATCATACATTATGATTTGACTTTATTATTTAATTGTTTCAAAATATAAAAGAATTGAGAACCTGATGAATCGCACCCCTATCGCGTCGCTCGCGCGGAGCCCGTCGCTGCTCGTCCCGTTCCGGAAGCCTCCGCAGAAGAGCGATGCCGGAGCTGGCGTCCTCGTCGCCGGCGCCGAGGCCATCAGGGTTGATCGACTGCGGAGCGCCGCGCGGGGCAGCGAGCGGCAATGCCGAGTTTGGATCGCGGTGAATGAATCCGGCTGAAGCGCGGAAACCTGCGCGCAGGACGAATCGCAGATGCGCGAACGGGTAAACAGACTCGCTTCCGGACGCGTCAAAGGGTCGTCTGGGGAAGCGACGACAAGGTCGGGGGAAAGCTGATGTTACTAGCGGTTAGTTTTGCTCTCGGACTGATTGCCGGCAGCAGTCTCTGGTTGGTCGCGGCGGTTTGGCTGAGTAAAGAAAGAGCGCGGCTGCTTGCCTGAGCAACTGCGAGCTATCCGACGGCCCGCGGGTCACTCGATGGAGGGGTGCGGCAACAACTTGCGCATTTTTGCTATGGATTGTCTCCCGCTCCATGTCCGTTCAAGCGCGAGCGATTCGTCACCAGACGCGCGAGCTCGCGCGGCAGATAGGTCCGCACGTAGCGCAAGAGATTCCTGAGCCGCCACGGTTCCTCGCGAACCGCATTGCCCAGCGCCTGACGCGCCTTGAGCCAGTCGCCGTCGCGCATCGCGATGAGCCCGAGATGCGCCCAGCGGGTCACGCGCGCCTTGCGGCGCGCGGCTATCAGGGCTTTGCCCTGGCTGCCATAGCGGGAGCGGATCAGCCGAGCGAACACAGCGAAACCCGGCCGATAGCGTTCGAGCCGCTCCTCGAGCGGGGTCAGCCGATAGTTGACCAGCGGCTGCGGAATATAGGCGAACGGTCCACGCTCGCTCAGCAGAACCCAGAGATAGTTGTCCTCGAAGGCGAAGGCGGCGCCCGCGAATTCTTCGCTGAACCCGCCGACAGCCTCGAAGGCCGCGCGCCGCACCACGGCCGCGCTGGTCAGAATCTGAAACCGTCCGGCCATCATGTCGTCGCGCGATGGCGCGCGTTTGAGCTCGGGCGGCATGAAGCGTTCAAACCGGTCAGGAGTGGCTGGATCGAAGCAGAAGGCGTCGGAGAAAAGCAGCACCGCCTGAGACTCGCGCTCGAGCTCGCGGGCGATGACCGCGAGCTTGTGCGGTGCCCAGGTATCGTCGGCGTCCAGGAAGGCCAGCCACTCGCCGCGTGCGACGCGCGCGCCGGCGTTGCGGGCGGCGGCGGGGCCGCGGTTGGCTTGGCGCAGGATCTGCGCGCGGTCGGCGTAGCTGAGCGCGATGCGCGCGGTATCGTCGGTCGAACCGTCGTCGATCACAATAAGCTCGTAATCGGCAAAGCTCTGCGCGAGCACGCTTTTGATCGCGCTGCCGAGTGAGGCGGCCGCGTTGAAGGCCGGGACGATTACGGAAAAGAGCGGTGTCGAAGGCATCCTCGCCCGAACAAACTACACGCAACTTTGCAAGGCTGACAGAGCCGTCAGCGCGGCGCGCGCCCGCGCTGGTCTCGCGACGCTCAACCGCGGGTGGCGGCCAGCTCCGCGGGATCGCGTGCGGCAAGATCGCCGATCCGCGCGATGGTGACGTCGGGTGGCGGGTATTTCGCGACTTCCTTCATGTCGAGGGCATAATGCCCCTGTTGCGGAAAGACCGTGGTGACGCGCGCGCCCCAGGCCTGTTTGACCGCGGTCAGGATGCGGACCTTGTCGTCGATTAGGACATAGTGGTCGGCGGGATAATGCTGCGCGATATCGTCGAGCTCGAGTTCCTTGTGGATATAGATGAGCACGTTCCCTTCAAAGGTTTCAGCGAGTCCCGAACGTTCGACCTTGAGCGGCTGAAAGACGACGTCGCCGTCGCTCAGGATGACGCAGCGGCCGACCTTGCGGCATCGTTCGACGACGTCGAGCGAATCGGGAAAGAGGCGCGTGGCGAACGGATAATTGACGAGAAAATGGGAGACGGCGAGGATGTGGGTGTCGCGCGGGTGCTCGATGCGGTAGCGCTGGAGTGCGCCGAGGTAGTCGGCGTAGCCGAGTTCCCGGCGCAGCTCCTCGAACAGGGTCCAGTAGCGTTGCTGACGCTCGGTGCCGATCTGCCGCTCGAGATGCCGCATCAGGTCGGCGATGATGCGGTCGTTGTCGAGCAGGGTATTGTCAACGTCGAAGAGGAAAACCAGCTTTTCGTCAGCCATCGCGACGCCGCTCTCCCATCGGCTGCCGCAGATTATCGAACGCGCGTCGGGACGACACAAATCCGCGAACTGGGGCGGGGTGGCGGCGATTTGCGACACCTGCCGGAATCGGCCTATTTTCTCGAATCATGGCGACCGCAGAACTGCTGAAACCATTTGCACTGAGCGCGCTCGCGGGCGAGCAGCGGAGTTTTCCCACCGGACGCCCGGCGCTGCTGTGCTTTGTCAAAGAGGATTGCCCGACCTGCGACATGGTGATGCCGTTGATTGAAACGGCGCATCGCGCCTTCGGCGGCGCGGTGGACGTACTCGCGATCGGCCAGGAGCGGACGGGCAATGCCGCGCTGGTCGAGCGTCATCGGCTGAGCGTACCGATGCTCGACGACTCGGCGCTCAAGACCTCGTTCGACTACGCGATCGAAATCGTTCCGACAATTATCCTGGCCGCGGCCGACGGTCGGCAGAGCACGCGTTTCGAAGGTTTCTACCGGCCGGATTGGCAGAAGCTGTTCGACGATCTGGCGCGGCTCGGCGGAGGTGCGGCGCCGCGCGTCGATTGGTCGGCGTATCCGGAGCTGCGCCCAGGATGCGGTTCGAAATCGGTCGAGCCGGGGATTGCGGAACGACTGCAGGCCGAGGCCGAGGGCAGTCCGCTGCGCGCGCGGCGAATCGAGGTCGCGGACCAGGACGATATCTTCGAATTCATGTTTGACCAGGGGCTGACCGACGGTCTGCCGGTGGTGCCGCCGACGCCCGAGCGCGTGCTGCGGATGCTCGGCGGGACGCGGCGCGACGCGCAGGAGATAATCGGCGCGTGCCCGCCGAATTATGCGCCGCTGACCATCGAGAAGATCGCGATCAATGCCGTGATGGCCGGCTGCAAGCCCGAGTATCTGCCGGTGGTGATCGCGGCGGCGGAAGTGATCTGCACGCCGGAGTTCTGCACGCACGGCATCACCGCCACGACTTACGGCGCGACGCCGATTATCGTGGTCAACGGACCCGTGCGGAAGAAGATCGGGATGAACATGGGGATCAACGTGCTCGGGCAGGGCAATCGCGCCAACGCCACGATCGGCCGGGCTATAAAGCTTATCGTGCGCAACGTCGGCGGCGGGCGACCGGGCGAGGTCGAGCGCGCCACCTTCGGCTCGCCGAGCAAGTACACCTGCTGCTTCGCCGAGTGGGAGGAACGGAGTCCGTGGGAGCCGTTGCACGTCGAACGCGGCTTCAAAAAAGAGGACAGCGTGGTGACGCTGTTCGGTCTCGAGAGCGGACCCCATCAGATTGCCGATCAGACGTCGCGGACGGCGCGCGCTCTGGCCGGCAGTCTCGGGCTTGGCGTCGAATGCTCGTGGCATCCGAAGACCCATAACTTCGGCGATATCCTGCTGGTGATTTCACCGGAGCACGCCGATACGATCGGCCATGATCACTGGTCGAAGGAGGACGTGCGCAGGCAGATCCAGAAGATCACCTCGCGGCCGCTGCGGGAGCTGCTGCCGACCGACGATTTTGGCGGACTGGGCGCGCTGCCGGATCAGGCCCAGGTGCGGACGCGCAGCGAAGCCGAACTCAACCAGCTCATACCGAAGTTCCACAGCACGAAGTGTATCCACATGGTGGTCGCGGGCGGACCGGCGGGGAAATTTTCGGCGGTGTTCGGCGGCTGGGCGAGCGGCGAGTACGGCTCAGTGCCGACCAGTCGCAAAATCGAGGAGCTGTGACGCGCGGCCGCGATGCTGCCTGTTCGGGAACGGCGACTGACGCCGATTGGTGCGGATATAATTGAGCGATGCCGCGCACGATCCTGATGGGGGATCCGACTCACTTTTCGGTAGTGGGCGGCGCCAACCCGCATACCCGCAATATCCTTGGCGCGCGCAAGCGGGTCGATGCGGATCGCGCGCGCGAGCAGTGGCACGGACTCGCCCGGGCATTGACGAGCCACGGCGTTGAAATTCATGTAATCGAGGCTCATCCGGGGCTTCCGGGACTGGTGTATCCGGCCAACGCCGGGTTTCTTTATCCGCTCGACGGTGAGAAGGGCAGCGGCCGTTTCTATCTGGCGAATCTCCTGCCGAGCCGCGCGCGCGAACGCGAGGTCTATCGGCCGTTTCTGGAGAAGATGGGTTACGAAACTATCCCGATCGGCAACCGCTTCGAGGGCGAAGCCGATTTTTTTCCGGCCGGCGACAACATGATTTTCACGTACGGCACGATCGAGCGGCAGCGCTTCGTCGCGCGCTGGGGTTTGCCACCGTGGCGGCGGATCTACGGGTTTCGCTCGACGCTGGCCGCACTCGACGAACTCGCGCCGGTCGTTGCTCCGCGGTCGGTCTTGAGGATCCAGCTATGCCTCGAAGCCCACTATCACGGCGATACGGTGCTCTGTTCGTTCGGACCGCGGCGGGAGTTCCTGTTGGCGTACCTCGAAGGTCTGACGGCCGCGTCGCGCGAACTGTTGCGCGAGCAATACGGCAGGAATCTAATCGCGCTCGGACGGCGCGATGCGGAATTGTACGCGGCGAATTCGTTTCAGACCGATTATGCCGGCCGTCTGCTGCTCTTCATGCCCGAGGGAATCAGCGACGAGCTGCAGAGCGAGGTGCGGACGCGCGGCGTCGAGCCGGTACTGGTCAACGTCAGCGAATTCCTCGCCAAGGGCGGCGGCTCAATCAAGTGCATGATCCTCGATCTGGGTCCGGTGGAGCGGCAGCCGGCGACGCCCGCGGCGATCGCTTTTCGGCACGAACGCTCGTATCGCCGACTTTTCGGCGCGTCGCCGGGCTAGGCCGATGTCCGCGCCGTCTCATCCGCACGTCGCCGCATTGGTCTTCGCCTGTATCTTCTTCGGCTATGCGATGGTCAATTCGCTGGTGTTCTATCGACGCGCCCGCGCGGAGCGCGAGTATCCGAGCGCGGCGCTGACCGGGTTCGTTAAAACCCGGCGGTATGCTGTGAGCGTCTGGCTCAGCGGAATAATCGGGACGGTCGGCTTCATGGTCGCTTCGTGGAAGCTTATGCTGGTCGTCTGGTCGCTGATCCACGCGTCGCGCTAGCGGGCCTTGGTCTTCGGTCGGTGTCGCGGCGGTTCGGCGATGAGGGGAAAATTGGGTTAGACTTCAGGCGATGCGCGACCGTGATCTGAAGGCGCTGGAATTCGACCGCGTGATTGCGATGGTGGCCGCGCTCGCGGTGTCGGAGCCCGGGCGGCGGCGCGTTGAAGCGCTGCGGCCCGCGATCGCCCCTGCGGAAGTCGCGACGCGTCTGCGCACGACGGCCGAACTGGTCGCGCTGCGCGCGCGCTCGGGTAGCCTGCCGCTCGAGGAATTCACCGATCAGCGCGAGCTGATGCTGGCCGTGGCGCCGGAAGGCGCGGTGCTTGGCGGCGAGGCGCTGGTGCGGATCCGCGATTTCGTCGTCGCGGCGCGGACGGTCGAGGCGTTCATGCGTTCGCGCGTCGACGCCTTCCCCCATCTGGCCGAGCTCGTATCGAACCTGGTCGCGCCCAAGGAGTTGGTGGATGCGCTGCTCGGCGCGCTGGCCGACGACGGCAATCTGTTGGATGACGCCAGCCCCGAACTCAAGCGGCTGCGGACGCGGCTGCGCGACGAGCGGCTCGAACTGGAGACGCGGCTCGCGCGCTCGCTCAATGCCGCGGGCATGGAACCGTTCGTGGCCGACTACGTGGTCACGGTGCGTAATCGGCGCTTCGTGCTGCCGCTGAAGCTCAATTACAGCGAACGTCTCGAAGGAATCGTGCAGGACCGCTCGGTCTCTGGCGAGACGCTCTTTGTCGAACCGCTATGGGCGGTCGAGCTGAACAACCGGTTGATGCTGATCGAGCGGGAGGCGGCGGCGGAAGAATACCGGCTGCTGATGCGGCTTTCGGCGATGGTCCGCGGCTATGCCACTGAGCTCGCGCTGACCTTCGAGGCACTGACGGCGCTCGACGCGCTCAACGCCGCGGCGATCTTCGCCGAGCGCTGCGGCGCCGTCGAACCGGAGTTGTCCGCCGACACGATCGTGCTGCGCGCCGCGCGCCATCCGCTGCTGCTCGCGACCGGGCGCGCGGTGGTACCGATCGATCTGGAAATCGGTCCGACGCAGCGAGGAATCGTCATTTCCGGACCGAACACCGGCGGCAAGACGGTGGCGCTCAAGACACTCGGCCTGTTCGCGATGATGGCGCAGGCGGGCTTGCTGGTGCCGGCCGAGGCCGGGACACGGCTCAAAATCTTTCGCGGCGTCTTCGCCGATATCGGCGACGATCAATCGATTGCGGCCAACCTGTCGAGCTTCGCCGGGCATATCGCGAATCTGACGGAAATCGTCAACGCGGTGGAACCGCCGGCGCTGGCTATCCTCGATGAGCCGGGCGCCGGCACCGATCCGGCGGAGGGTGCGGCGTTGGCGATCGGCCTGATGGATTATCTGGCGGCGCGGGGATGTATCGTTGCCGTGGCGACGCATGCGACGGCGATCAAACTGCACGCCTATTCAGAGGCCGGCCTCGACGCCGCGGCGGTGGACTTCGACGGGGAAAACCTGACGCCGCTCTATCGGCTCAAACCCCATACTATCGGCCAGAGCTACGGCCTTCAGATCGCGCGGCGTCTCGGGCTGCCGGATGAGATCGTCGCGATGGCCGAGGCAGCGCTGCCGGCGGGCAGTATCGAGCTTGCCGAGGCCCTGCGCCGACTTGAGGAGGAGCGGCGACGCGCGCGCGAGGCCGCCGACGATTTGACGGCGCGCGAACGCGCCCTGGCGGCGCGAGAGCGTGAAGCCGAAGCCGCGCTGGGACGCAGTCGGGAACAATTGGAGGCGGCGCGGGAAGCGCTGCGGGAAGCGGGCGCGAAACTGCTCGAAGACCTTCGCCGCGATGGTCTGGCGATCCTCGATGATCTGCGTCGCGAACGGAAAAGCCGTCGCGAGCTTTCGCAGATGCTCGCCGAGGCGGACAAGCGAATCGCGACGGTCGTGCCCGCCGAGCGCGCGCCCGGCAATGACGGTGAGCAGCCCTTGAAGGCGGGCGACCAGGTGGAACTCGGCGGGTTGCGCGGCGAGCTACTGGAGATCGAACCCGACCGCGCGGTTTTCAGCCGCGGCGGGTTGCGGATTGAGGTTGCGCCCGAGCGTCTACGTCGCGTCAGCGGTCATCCGCAGGCCCCCGCGCGTCCGGCGATAGCGGTGACCCGATCGACGCCGACGGCGGAGCTGAATGTGACCGGCGAGCGCAGCGGCGAGGCCCTGCGGAAACTCGAACAGTTTCTCGATCAGGCCTACGTGACGAATCAATCCGAGGTCCGCATCATTCACGGGATCGGTTCGGGCGCGCTGCGCAAAGCCGTCCAGGAGTATCTGGCAACGTCGCCGTTCTGCGCGGGCTTTCGACTCGCCGAGCCGCAATTCGGCGGGGCCGGCGTGACGGTGGTCACGCTGGCCGACTAGAACCGACCGCGATCGCGACGGCGCCGGCGGCTATCTAAAAATCGCCGAACGCCCAGGTCTTGATCAGATGGTGGGCGATCGCGATGGGCGGTGGCAGACGAATATCGCCGAGCGGTCTACCCTGGATAAGCTCGCGCGCCACGCGCCGCTCCAGCCATCGCACCTCGGCGAGTTCAGTCTCGTCAGCCTTAACCTCGCGGTTTGCGGCTTTGGCAAAACAACCGATCATCAATGAAGAGGGGAAGGGCCACGGCTGCGTCGCATAGAAACTGACGTCGCCAACCTCGAGCGAAGCCTCTTCCATCAGTTCGCGCCGGACCGCTTCCTCGATGGTCTCGCCCGGCTCGATAAACCCCGCCAGCGCCGAGAACATCCCGGGCGGAAACTGTTTGCCCCGGCCGACGAGGCAGGCATCGCCGTCGCTTGCGAGCATGATCACGACCGGATCGACGCGGGGGAAATGCTCAGCGTGGCAAGTGCCGCACAGCCGGCGATAGCCGGCGTCCATCAGATCGGTGCGCGTGCCGCAGTTGGGGCAGAAGCCGTGGCGGCGATGCCAGTCGATCATGGCCTTGGCCTGGGCAAGGATGGCGGCATCTTTGAGGCTCACCATCTGGGCCGCGGTGCGGGCTTCGACAAAGCGACTACCCTTCGGGAGCGCCTTAATACCCGTGTCCTGCAGGTCCGAGACGTCGAGGGCGAACAGGGCGATTTCCCCATCAAGACCGAGGAAGACCCGGGTCGTGCTCGGAGCGGCAAGGGTCTGCGCCGCCTCGGACGAGATCAGGGCGAGTTGCGGCGCAGCGTCCAAGCGCTGATCAGCGACCAACGGTTCGAGTCGCCGGAGCAGCAGCACGCGCGAGGAAGGGTCGCGCCAGCGCGCCTCAATCCAGGCGGCGTCGGTGCGCTTCTCGCTCATCCGACTGAGTGGGTTACCGGTGAATGGAATCATCGTCTGCTCCGACGAGCGCCCGCGCTGCTCAACTCGGCCGAATCATGTGGCGCCGAAGCCGCCCTACTTGACGTAAAGAAAGATGCCCTCGTAGATCAGGGCCGGCTTGTCGGCGCCGACGACCTGCACCTGGCTTTCGGTCGTGACCTGTGTGCCCTGCGGTCGCGCCTCGACCGCGACGATACGCTGACGGGCATGCACGCTGGCGCCGGCCGGCACCGGTGAGATGAAACGAAGCTTGTTGGCGCCATAGTTGACCACGTTGCGATAGCCGATCACCTTCCAATCGTTATCGAACTCGAAAGCCGGCAGCAGGCTTAACGTAAGGAAGCCATGGGCGACGGGGCCGCCGAACGGGCTTTCGCGCTTGCAGCGTTCAATATCGATATGAATCCACTGATGGTCGCCGGTGACGTCGGCGAACTGGTTAATTTTTTCCTGGGGGATCGGGATCGGTTTGCTCCAGGGTCCGAACTGATCGCTGATTCGGGCGCGCAATTTCTCGATTTCGTCAAAGCGGATGGTTTCCATGCGTTTTCCTCTTGAGCGACGGTTCGTGGCGCCGCCCGGATGGACCAGATTATCAGATCGATTGCGGAGGCGAAAAAGCCGCCGACGCAGAGGCGTCGGCGGCCGCTTCAGCGATAAGCGCCTCTAGGCGCTAGTACTGATTGACCGTTTCCAGTTCGTTGGCCCGTCGCTGCATATAGCCATCCTGCACCGCGCCGTAGAGATCGACCGCATAGCGATCAACCTGTTCGAACAGATCAAGATGAAGCGACCGATAGTTGACGGCCTGGATGATCGTCTTGCCGGCACCGGCCGGTATGTAGATATACCAGGGCACGAAATAGGACAGCGGCCACATCGCGCCGTCCGCGGCCATCCCGACGTCATCGCGGATCGTGCCGGGTCCGAGGAAGGGCAGCACGAGGTAGTAGCCCGAAGGGACACCGTAATGCCCGAGCGTCAGGCCCATGTCGTTGTCGTGCTGCTGCAGCCCGAACCACTTATCGGCGGGGTCGAAAACACCGCCGATCCCGATGGTCGTGTTGATGCCGAAGCGCGCCAGCTCGCCGCCAGCCTCGGGAAAGTGCAGTTGGAAGAGATTGTTCGCCATCCGCGGAATAAAATTGATGTTGTTGAAGAAGCGCCCGACGCTTTCACGGACCGATACCGGCGCGATATCGGCGTAGCCCTGGGCCACGGGGTGCAGGATATAGTGGTCGAGCTTCAGGTTGAACGTGAACATTTTCTCGTTGAAGGGCGCGAGCGGATCGCTGTACACCTGGGTATTTTCGCCGGGCGGATGCGGCGGCCCGCCCTGATCGTCGGCCCATGCGGGGGCGATCGCGAGGATCAAGGCGAACGCGCCCGCGAACGCTGTATATCTGGCGACTCTATTCTTTTTCAGCATGCTCTCGTCCATCAGGCGGAATCATATCGAGGAGGCGCGCAGAAGTCATGAATCGAAAATGGCTGTTCGGCGGCGCCACCGGCGGCTCAGCGTCTAGCTGGTGAGGCTGAGCTGCTGTTGTTTGGCCTTGAGGTCGGCGACCAACTGGTCGAAGCCCTGGTCATTGAGTATGCGGTTAAACTGATTGCGGTAGTTGGCGATGATGCTGATGTTATCGACGGTGACGTCGTAAACCTTCCATCCGGATGGCGTCTGTTCGAGCAGGTAATTGACCGGAATCGGCGCCTTGCCGGCCTGCACGATTTTGGTAAAGACCTGCGCGTACCCGGTGCCGAGCGAGGCCTCGCGATCGAACTGCACCTGCTGTCCGGCGTAGCTGTTGATCTTGTTAAGATAGGCGGCTTCGATGAAATTCTTGAAGACGTCGGCGAAGTCATCGCGCTGCTGGGCGGAAAGCGTCTTCCAGTGATAGCCGAGCGTCGAGCGCGACATCTCTTTGAAATCGAAGCGGGGCTCGAGTAGTTGCCGAAGCTGTTGCTGGCGCTGGGCGGTCGGCGTTTGCTTGTCGCCGAGGATATGCAGGGCCTGATCGACGAACTGTCGGGTGGTCGCCATCGCGCTGTCGTCGGCGCGGGCGCTGGTTAGAGCGATCGTCGCCGGCAGCAAAAGGCCGAGCAACAACAATATGGCGCGATTAGTCGGACGTGATTGGTTATTCATGAGCGATCGATATTACCGCTTAGCCGGACGAGTTTCGAGACAAGGAGTTGCGCGACCAGCCGATCGTCAGGGCACGGTTATCTGGTCAGCTCCGCTCTTCGGGTTAGGATTGCTCGTCGACGTCGCCGCCGCTCCCGGCGAAGCGGCGGGCGCGGGGTTGACTGCGGCGCTGTTTGCACTGCTTGCGGCGGAACTCGCGCCGGCGGTGCTGCCGTTAATCAACTGGCCGATCAAGTCCTCGAGCACGACGGAAGATTCGGTGTGACGGATGACCCCGCCGTTCTGGAGGTCGTGCTCGCCGGGGCCGAGCGCGATCGCGACAAACTTATCGCCGATAAGCCCGCTGGATTTGATCGCAGCGATCGCCTGGTCGTCGATCTGGACGCCCGGATCGATATGCAGCGTCACCTGGGCGCGATAGTTATGCAGCTCGATCTTCATGACCTTGCCGACGCCGACGCCGGCGATCGAAACCTGGTCGCCGGGCTTCAGGCCCGAGACATTGTCGAAATTGGCGTAGAGGGTGTAGCCGGGCGGGGGAAAAAGCGCCACTCGGCCGAGCCGCGCCGAGAGATAGACCAGAGCGAGGATGCCGAAGAGGGCGAAGATTCCGACGATCAGTTGGGTGGTCCTGCTAGCATACATGGGTGGCTTGTCCTCAGCGTCCCGGCGTCGCGATCACCTGCGAGAGCGGCCGCTCGTCCTCGCCCGCGGCCTTGCCGGCGAGAAACTGTTGAAAGTCGTGATGGTCGGCGGCGGTAACCTCGGCGACAGACCCGAACAGGGCGATTTTCCCGGCATGCATGTAGGCTACCCGATCCGAGATCTGGAAAACCTGGGGAACATCGTGGCTGACCATCACCACGCTCAATTTGAACTTCTGTTGGGTCGCGCGAATCAGTTCATGGACCGAATGCGATCGCGCGGGGTCGAGACCGGTCGTCGGCTCATCGAGCATCAGGATTTTTGGACGATGCACGAGGGCGCGGGCAAGCGCCGCGCGCTTTTGCATCCCGCCGCTCATTTCCGACGGATACTTGTGTTCCATGCCCTTAAGGCCGACCTGCTCGAGCATCTCGAGCACCCGATCGCGGATTTCGGCGCGACTCAGATGGGTTTTCTCGACCAGCGGGAAAGCGACGTTATCGAAGACGCTCATCGAATCGAACAAGGCGCCGGCCTGAAAGAGCATCCCGAATTTCTCACGAATGCGGTCGATGCCGCGGGCGTTAGCCGCCGTCGCGTCGGAGCCGTCGATGATGATGCGTCCGGAATCGGGCCGCAGCAGCAGGTTCAGATGCTTGAGGAGGACCGTCTTGCCGCATCCGCTCGGGCCGACGATGGTCGTAATATGGTCTGAGGGACAGGCGAGATTGACCCCGTCGAGGACCTGCTGATGGTCGAAGCGCCGGCGCAACTCTTCAACGACTATCGCGGCGCTGTCGTGGTTAGCACTTTCCAAAATCGATCGATCCCAGCAAGTTAAAGTAAAATCGACGTCATGAAGTAATCCCAGGCAAGGATAAGCACACTCGAAAGCACGACGGCTTCAGTGGTGGCGCGGCTCACCCCGGTAGCCATCCGCGCGGCGTAATAGCCTTTGTAACAGCATACCCACATCACGACGAGGCCGAATACCAGAGCCTTGTAGAGGCCGGTAAGAATATCGTGGCCGCTCATATTGTGGGCGATCCCATTAAAGAACGGACCGTTGGGGGCGCCGAGCAGTTTGACCCCGATCGCCCACCCGCCCCAGATACCGATGACATCGAAGAGGCTGGTGAGGAGCGGGAAGCTGATGACTCCGGCGAGGACGCGCGGTGATACCAGATACTGCACCGGATTGATGGCCATCACGGTCAGGGCATCGATCTGCTCGGTCGCCTGCATCGCGCCGAGCTCGGCGGCCATTGCGGAGCCGGCCCGCGCGGTGACCATCAGGGCGGAGAGGACCGGGCCGAGTTCGCGCACCAGGACCAGGGCAACGACGGTGCCGAGAGCGCCTTCGGAGCCGAAGCGGCGCAGCGTGTTGTAGCCCTGCAATCCGAGAACCATGCCGGTGAAGAGGCCAATCAGGCCGACCAGGAAGAATGATTCGGCGCCGATAATCCGGATCTGACGAATCAGCAAACGGGGTTTGTAGGGAGGCAGAATCGCGTAGAAGAGGGCGCTCAGCAGGAAGAGGACGAAAGTCCCGAGCCGTGTGACCCCATCGATGACGGCCGCGCCGAGCCGCGCAATCAGTCCGCTAATCGTCGTCACAGCCGGGCAATCAACCGTGCAGCAAACCCACGCGGGCAAGTTGACGGTAAGTATGAGTGATGGTTGGAGTGCGCGTGAACTCGAGCAGGTCTTCGGGCACGTCAAGATCGAGGGCCGGCCGGACCAACCGTTCAATCCTGCATGGAGCGTCGGCGGCGCGGCACGCCTCGAGATGGCGAACGAGGCTCAGATGTCCGAACTGGGTCTGAATGACGTCGGGCGGTCGGCGCACCATTACGTTAGTACCGGAAAAGTCGCGCGAAGGCACCAGCACCGCCGCGCGTGGATGGTCAGGTATTGCGGAAAAGGCACGATCGATGTCGGCGCCGGTGATCATCGGGATATCGGAAAGTACGGTGCAGACGGTAGTCGCGCCGCACGCGATAAGCCGATTGGTGGCCAGTTCGACGGCGACATTAAGTCCGCGCGGAAACTCCTCATCGATGGTGAGTGCGCCGCTCGCGCGGCTGAGCTCGAGCAGCGCGCGATCGCAGGTTACCACGGCAACCTTGTCGGGTGCCGTCGCACTGAGGGCCGCGGCCAGCACGTCGCGGAACATCGCGTCCGCGAGCGTCGCCCGTTCGACCGCGCTCGGCAGGGCCGGGGCGAGCCGCGTCTTGGCGATGGCGAGCTGTTTGGCCGCGATTAGGACAAAACGCACGCCTTCTTATAACGTAGGCGTCGCGGCAGTCCAACACTCTTCGCTGCGGCCCCGGCTCCTCGCCGCGCGAGCGGGTAGTCGCTTTGATAAGGGGAGCCCTCGCGCTCATGGGAGCGAAAGGAGTGCTTATGCACGCGGTCAAATTCGGACTCTTCCTGCCGACGGGCGACTTTGCGCAGGCGCGCGCCGCGGCGGAGTGGGCCGACGCCAACAGGTTTTATTCGGTCTCGATCAATGACCATTTTTTCTCGCCGTTAGGATCGCCGCGAACGCCGCAGCTCGAATGCTTTGCGACGCTGAGCGCCATCGCGTCAGTCACGCGCCACGTCCGGCTCGCGCCGGCGGTGAGTGCGGTTTCGTTTCGCAATCCGGCGATGCTCGCCAAGATCGCCTCGACGCTCGACCATCTGAGCGGCGGCCGCCTGATCCTTGGTATCGGCGCCGGATGGCAGCGCAACGAGTACGACGCGCACGGTTATCCTTATCCGGACAACCTTGAACGAATCGCGCAACTGGACGAAGCGATCGACGTGATCAAGGCGATGTGGACCGAGGACGAGCCGACACTGCATGGCAAGTATTTCACGATCGCCAAGGCCTACAACTATCCGCGCCCGGTGCAACAGCCCCATCCGCCGATCATGGTTGGCGGATCGGGGGTTCCAATCCTGAAACTCGTGGCGAAGAAAGCGCAAATGGTGAATCTGATTCCACCGATCGTAAACGGCAAGGACTTCGTGCAGGATCCGTCGGCGGCGGTGAAGTTCACCAAGCGAGTTTTGGGCGAGAAAATTGCCCGGCTCCGCGATTTCACCCAGGCGGCGGGCCGTGCCGCAGATGCCGTCGAGCTGGGCGTGATGACCATGGTCCATCTGTCACGCAATCAGGCCGAAGCCGATGCGGCATTGGCGCAGACCGCCCAGCGGATGGGATTCGCCGATAACATCGCGGCGCGCAACTCACCGGTCCTGTTGATTGGCACGCCGGCGGAGGTGCGCCAGGAACTTCGCGAGCGCATCGAGGCGTTCGGCACGACGTACTATATCGTGTTCCCGACTTCGCCGGAGTCCGGCAGGCTGCTGGTCGAGGAAATCATGCCGGAGTTCGCATCGCCCGCCGCGGGGAGCAGATGAGCGGCCGGTGAAAGGATGGTTGCGGGATCCCGCGACAGCAAGTTGTCCCATGAAGCAATCGTTTGAGTCGGCCTGGTGTTGACCGTCCGCGGCCGGTCGCGGCTCGTCTGCGCCGTCGCCATCGTGCTTTTCGTCAGCAGCGTGCTGGGCGGGGTGAGTTGGGCGCAGGGAGGGGGAGCGGCGGGGCAGGTGAGTGCGGTGACGGGGAGTGCGACGGTGACGCGGCTGGGG
>Ga0070741_10000867_pt1 | contig 100717 bp, 79 predicted proteins | sample Coa_R1_4_FD_66440 | JGI IMG/M metagenome (GOLD analysis project Ga0070741, IMG submission 66440) | Surface soil microbial communities from Centralia Pennsylvania, which are recovering from an underground coalmine fire - Coalmine... | ecosystem: Environmental > Terrestrial > Soil > Unclassified... | reverse complement strand
CCGTCAACGAAGAACAGATGCACGAAGACGCTCGCCTGCTCGCTGATGTTGGTGATGGCGATGAGCGTGTCTTCCGCCACCGGGTTGGTCGCGCTGGAGGTGTAGAAGTTGTAAATGATGATATGGCCGGCGCCGGACGAACCGGTTGAGGAGGCCGGAATGCCCGGATCAGCCCCGAAGGCCGCCGCCAGCAACATAATCAGCGCCAGTAAACCCGATAACGAGCGTGTGAGTTTGTGTGAGGATCGCATGGTGAGGTACCCCGGTGCGTGGCAGCCAGAGAGCAGAAGAGCAGGCCTGCCCCGGAAGAGATCCCAGGCCTGAAAGGCGGGAATCAGCGATCGAAGCGACAGGCCGACTCCCCGATCAGATCGTGATCGGAGGTCTTCCGGTCTCGAGCAGCCGTGTCCAGTGAGAAAAGAAGATGAATCGGGCCCGAAGCCCGTGTGAGTAACAGACTGTATTGACCAGTAAGCTTACGCCGAATTGTGTCGCCGGGTGTGAGGTAAGCTGATCAACCGCCGGCAGTTTAGGCCATTCGTGAGCCGGCGGTCAATAAATCGCCGCTGATTCCGCAACGCGCGCCGCAAGCCGCGTCGCGAAGTCTTCTTCCCTCTCAAGCCGCGCCCCCGAAGTGGCTCGCCCGATACTCATCCCCCAAGGAGTGTGAGGGTGTAACTCTGGGAGCCTGTACACCCCCCAAAACCTGTGACCATCACCGTAAAGCTGAAACTCCCCGGCATCATGGGAATACCCGAAATCGTCCCGGTCATCGGATCAAACGTCAGCCCCGATCCCTCAAGGCCGCTGGAAATCGAAAACATGTAAGTGCCCGGCGGGGCCGCGGGGCTGACCGAGATTGTGGCACTGTAAAAGACCTCCGGCTCGGGGTCGGGCAGCGAGCCGAGTGTGATGGTCGGACAGTCCACGGTCAGTGGAATCGCCCGGCTCGCATTGCAGGCGGGCGAACTGAGGGAAATATAGTCCACAGGGACCATGTAACTGCCGGAAGCCGTCGGCGTCCCGCTGATCACTCCGGTCGAGGAGTTGAAGGACAAACCGGCTGGCAGTTCACCAGCCGAGACCGTGTATCCGGGCGGGATGGGAATCCCCGCGGAGTAAGCGAGGCCGGCCGTTGCCGGCGGCAGCGTGACCGCGGGGATGTCGCTCGCGCAGAGAGAGACGACCACCGTCACAGTGACGCTGCTCGTGAGCGGCGGCACCCCGTTATCCGTGGCGCTGAAGGTCAGCTGGAATTCTCCGGCCTGTTCGGATGACCACGCGAACTGCGCCTCGGCCTGCGCGCCCGGCTGAGACTGAGTGCCGGACGGCAACCCGTCGGCGGAGATGGAGACGGTCTGCCCCGGGTCAGGGTCGCTCGCACTGAGGCTGATCAGAACCTGCTGGCCGGGCGAGACCCTGATGTCATTGCTGTTATTGGCGGTGATGACGGGCGGGCGGTTGGTGTCGAGTACAGTCAGGGCGATCTGCTTCGTCGTCGCGGCCCCCGCGCTGTTTGTGGTCGAGACCGTCAGCGTGTAGCTGCCCGCGTCATTATACCCGGGTGACAGCTGCACCATCGGACGGCCCGCGGCCAGCAGAATGCCCGCGAAATCAGCCCCGCTCACGCTGGCGCTGACGAGGACATCGTTGTTGTCGCTTGTCCCAATCGTGAAAGAGCTGATGTCACCTTCATGGATCGTCAGCGACTCCGGCAGCGCGATGACCGGCGGGTCCTTGTCTTCATTGACCGTGAGGATGATGTCGGGCGAAACAGTGGTGATCCCGCCGGGGACGGGAATAACGCTCGTGCCGCTCGTGCGAAAGATGCGGCTGTCGGGCCGCTTCAGGCTGGCTTCAACCAGAATCCCGCCGTCGGCCGACGGCGAGGCGGCCTGTTCACTCGCCGCTTCCACACGCCTGCCGCCCGCCGCCCGCCGCCCCTGCCTGTCTGCCAGAAATGGCTCTGGTAATGCGGGGGCAGAGGAAGATGAGGTGGTGGCAACGACATTTTCGAGGATGAATCCCCCGTTACCGTCGGTCAGAGTCTCCTGACCGCGCGCGGTGACGATCACGTCGCCGAGCGGCTGCCCCGTCTGGTCAACCACGCGGCCGACGAGCGTCGTAACCGGGCGCGGGATCGTGACGAAGTACATCCCGGTCTCAGTGATCGCGTTGCCCCCCGTCAGGATGCGCGAGCCGTCGGGCGAAACGAAGGCCTTGCCGACCACAATGAAGCTCCCGATGGTCGGACTACCAGGCGTCTGATCGAGCTTGAAGAGCTGTGCTTCGGCATTGGCCGGCAGATTATCGCTGTTGGGGAAGATCAGTTGTCCGCCCGGGCGGAATTTCACCCCGAACGGGGTCAGTTGCACGATGCTCGAACTGAAAATCCCAGGGCCGGTGGCGGTCGGGAGTCTGCCGTTATCAACGAAGGTCAGCGTGACGCGGCCCCGGCTCGAATGGTCGGGGAACCGTGCCGTGGCGGAGCGCGGCAGGCTGAAGGTGACGCCGTGCGTCGTGAGCTGATAATTGCTCAGCCCCGCTGCGGCATAAACCGCCTCGCCGGGCCCGACCGCTGATTCCGCAGCAGGCCCCTCGCTGCCCGCCGGCTCGCCACCGGCGAAACCGAAGCTGCCATTGCCGGAAAGATTCAGTGTCGGGCCGGTCGCCGGTTGCAGCGCGACGGGACGGGAGAATGGGTTATCACGATCCGCGCCCACCAGCACTTTCAGCGTCACTTTCGGGTAAGGGACCGATCCGGGCACCGAGGTGCCGTCGAATTCAAACAGCGCGGCCCCCGTGAGCGGGTCGGGCAGCAGGAAGGCCCCGTTGTCCGCGCTCTCAATCGCGCGGCCCGAAGTGACCTCAGTGATTCTGGTCGAGGCGAGCGGCTCGCGGGCGGTGTTCTCGACGAAGCCGCTGACCGAAGTGCGGATGCGGAGCGGGTTCCCGCTGAACCCTTCGCCGACCGGGGTGCGCACGGTGAACGGGCCGCTTGAAGCGCCGAACGGGATCAGCACCGCGAGTTCGGTCGGCAGGGCCGTTTTCAGTTGTGCCCGGGCCTCGCCCATCCGCACGAGATTGTCCTGGATGTCGGAGGCAAAGCCGCTCCCCTGGATCATCAGCGTGGTCCCGGCGAGTACCGGTGACTGATCGAAGCTGTTGATCTGCGGCGCGCTGCCTGAGGCGACGCCGAACTGCAATTCAGCGACCTGCACTGCCGGCTGACCGCTGCCCGCCACGGAGATGAGCAGCCCGATCCTCCCGCGCCCCTCCAGACTGCGCGGCAGCAGCGCGTTGATCTGCGTCGGCCCGGCAAACTGCGGCACAATCTCGACGCCGCCGATGATCAGGCGGACCCGGCCCGTAAGATCGCCGTCTGACGTACCGGGTATGCCCGAGAGGTACAGGATCAGGTAATCCAGTTCATCGGGCGGCCCGAAGATGACTGGAGCGCCCGTGCGGCCCTGGTCGAGTAATAGAGCGCTGTCCACCCTGACCTGACCGCTGCCGCTCACGCGCAGCAGTTGCGCCGAAGCGAGGATCGTCTCACTGGTCTGCGCGGCGGCGACGGCCCGGTTGATGCCGGGCCGGAAATGACCGCTCAGGGCGCGAGTTGATGGCCCGGGCAGCAGGCAGAGACTACAGAGGAATAATAGAGCAAGTGTGAATAAGCGATTGGGGGAGTGGGGCGTCATACAGCAAGCCGGTTTTTATGAGAGCTGACAGTTTTTAATTCTTATCTGGCGCGTCCTTCAAATCCACGTCGCCTTTTGCTCGGCGGCAGGCATCTCGCGGTCAGGTACGTGCGTGTACTGTAAGCCTGATTCCTGAAAAAGCAAAACGAACCTGCCGGATGCGCTGGTTAATTAATGGAGTTGTGCGCCAGTTCAATTCCGGACTTCATCTCTCTTATATTGCTATTTCGTCCGGCGCGACAAAAAAACACTGCACCCTGAGTAAAAAACCCGAACGAAATTGATCGCCCGTGATACGGCAGCAGGGCTCGTGAGACCAGGCTTGCCCTCGCCTCAGCCGCTGCTTAGAATGGCCGTATCAAAAATTCAATGGGCACATGGCGGTTGTTGACCCTGGTATAAGTCGGAGACGAACAAGGGAGACCTTCCATGCCCGGCTCAGCTCCCGAATCGGATCACATCTTCATTTCTCACGCGAGCAGGGACGATGAGTTTGTCAAAGCACTGCGCCTTGCCCTCGCAGGTCAGGGCTTAACCGTCTGGGTTGATTCGCGCGACCTGCGTGGTGGCAATAAACTCGGGCGGGAAATCAACGAGGCTATCGAACAAGCGCGGCAGGTCATCGTCGTACTCAGCCCCAACACCATCAACTCGCCCTGGGTGCGCAAAGAGATCAGCAAGGCGCTTAAAGTCGAGAAGAAACGCCAGGATGATGGCTACCGCGTGATTCCGCTCCACTTACCCGGCATTGAGCCTTCGGCTTTGGAAAACTGGTTTGATGAAGAGCCTGTCGGCGTGCGGATCGAACTCAGGACCGGCGGCGTCAGCGAAGCTTTGCCGCAGATTCTGGCCGCGCTCGGTGAACGTTTGCCTGACGACAAGCAGGCCATGAACGAGCCTCCGCCGCGCCTGGTGGCTGAATTGAAATTGAAGTTGAAGGGCGCCAGCATTGAGGAAGTTGTCGAGGGCAAGTGGCGCGCCAGGGCGACAGCGCAACTGACCTATGATCCTGCCGACCCGGCCAGGCCCGCCGCTGACAGCCGGGACTTCATCTTCACTGCGCCGCTCGGCCCCATCGAAGCCGATGATCTGCGCTGGTAGCTGGCTGGTGCGCACCAATCGCTTCCGCCGCGCCGCGTTCGTCACCTTTGATCCGTTCATCAGGGAGCATTGCACCGATGCCCGCGGCGTACTCATCAGGCTGGGGCAGCAACTATTGCCCGAAGGTGACAAATTTCATGTCGGGCTTAATGACGATCTGGAAAAGGCATGGCAACCCATCGAGCGTGCGCTCAGCGATCATCCCACGCTGATCGTGCTGGACAATCTGGAAAGCGTGCTGCCGGAGATCAGTACCGCGAGCGGTAGCGAGCGTGACTCCCAAAGTCGGCCTGATCCGGGAGCCACGCTCGCAACCGCTCGCGGTACTGATTCGGATGCCTCAGTGGTCGAAGAGCGATGAGATCACGCCCGACAGGAGGTGTTCGACTGTCAGCCGGATTTCGTCGTAATCGAAAGGCTTGGTGATGTAGGCCTGCGCCCCGGCAGCGAGCGCCCGCTCCTTGTCCTGGGGGAATGCACTGGCGGTGAAGAAGATAATCGGCGTTCTCTGATCAAAGACGCGGATCTGGCGGGCGAGGTCAATCCCGGAGCCGTCCGGCAATCCTTCATCGAGCAGCAGGAGGTCGAAGCGCCCGCCGGCGGCCTGCCTGAGCCCCTCGGCCGCCGTGGCAGCCGTAGTCACCTGCCAGCCCCACATCTCGAACATCAGAGTTGCAAGTTCACGGTGGTCCAGGTCGTCTTCGACAACAAGAACCTGTTTGTCACGCGAGACCATCAGATACCTCCACTCCAACTACTGACAACAACGCTAATCGCACACCGGCCCGGGAGGCTGGATCCTCAACAGCCGGCGACAGGGGAGGGGATCTGTCACAGGATGAATCTCTCTCAGGGGTGGCTGTCTTGTCGTGTCGCAATCAGTTAATCCCGGATCGTCTGATCAAACGCAGCAGCCGAAACCGAAAAACATTTCTTTCTCCGAGGTTAATTGCGTTGCGGCACTGACAAACAGCACTACCCCGTAATCATGTGAGAAAAAGGGCAATTCGGTTTCACGATGATTTGGCCTGCCGCTGCATTCTGGTGAAAGATCGCCTCACGCTGTCAGGTCTGAACACTCATGCCACCGGGAATTCCTTTCAGGTCAGGCGTGACTGCCTGATGGGGCGAGGTTGTACTGTTCCGGATGGAAAATCTTACACACCGCGCACCTTAAATCCCGGAAAACAAATCGGAAGTGACAGCATTCCCCAGCCTTATCCATCACGCCTGATGATGGCAATCACTGGAACGTCGCTTGCAATTCAGACCAATGCTACCTGGGGAAGGAGGGTGTATGATTCTGGTCAAGTGTGAGAGCTGCCAGGCTGTTTATGAAGTTAAATTCCAGGATTCTGTCGTCAGGCTCTATCCCTGGATCGAATGCGAGTTTTGTGGGCAGAAGGTGCTGGAGGGGCAGCGAACCATTCACTACGCTTCCGAATTGATTTATTGGGAGAAGCCGGAATTCGATGACCTGACGGAGGAGAACGACCTGGTATGCTGAGGCGGGTGAAGTGAAAGGATTCAGCCGATGACCGGTCTTCCCCCAGTGTTTCGGGAAGACCAGTCATGAGGAGTCAGCAGGATCACCGCTCGCTGAAAAAGAGAGCCACCGCCGCGATGATTACAGTGGGAGAAGTGTGAACGGCCCCCGGGCGCACTTCTCGGCGGGCGGCGATCATTTACGACGCGGGCTTGAAATACAGAACGAGCGTCACGCCGGCCACCGCCAGCAGGTAGCCGACATAGAGCAGCGGGTTCGGCGCGGTCTTCGGCGGGTGCAGGATCATCGTGACTATCACATTGATCAGCGGCGCGCCGCCGAACACGAGCGGCATGACGTAATTCGGAAGCCCGCCCACCTTGAACGCCCAGATGATGCAGGCCGCGCCAATCGCCCCGAGCGCGCCCGCAATCGTCGCCCACGCTGTCCCGCTCAGGTTAAAGCCCGCGGCGCCGAGGTTCCCCTGGGCCCCGAGCGTGAAGACCGGGACCAGAATGCCGATCAGAAAATAGGCGATGCCGACGCACAGCAGCGCGCGCATCGGGTTGCCGAGTTCTTTCTGCCCCTGGTGCAGCATCGCGCCGTAGATTCCCCAGGACAGAGCCGCACCAAATGCAAAGACGACCCAGAGCATCGAATTACTCCTCTCCTTGTTCATCATAGGTTGTGTTCAGAAAGACTGGTTACTCGCTTGAGATGTTCTGATCCCCAGGGATTTTGAGGTTCGGTGATTCCTGAGCGCCGGAGGCGCGCAATGTTTATAGCAAACCGTGCCAATGAACCGCCCCAGCTGCGGTCAGGAGCGACACCCGCAGCCACACATGCCGCTCCTGACGGAGCTGGGAATGTTTTCCCCAGCCCCGGCTATAAACATATCGCGCCTCTGGCGCTGAAGAAATTCTCTCCCCCACAAAATCCCCTGGGATCAGGAGATGTTGATACAGCTTTGGTGATGCAACTTCATTTGCCGAAGCAGTAAAGCATGCCCTGCGTCCGGATGTACAGCCTGCCGTCGGCAATCGCGGGCGTGGCGAAGCATTCGTCGCCGAGCGAGTTGACGGCGAGCGTCTCCCACTCGCCTTTGGCCGTCACCACAGACATCGTGCCGTCCTGACTGACCAGCCAGATTTTGCCGTCGGCCGCGACGGGCGAGGCGAAGTATTTATCAATCGCGCCCTTCAGCCGGCCCTGTTTGATGACATTGCCGGTCGCCGGATCAAACGAGATCAGAATCCCGCTGTCGTTGACCATATACAGCACGCCCTGATACAGCACTGTGGAAGGGACCTGCGGCACGGGCCGCTGATAGCGCCAGCGGATGGCCGACGCCGTCATGTCGCCCTGCCCGCCGAGTTTGATCGCGAGCAGCCCGTTTTCCGCAGCCAGCATCGCGCGGAAGATTTCCCACTCCTTCGCGTTCAGCTTCTCATCGCGGTCAAGGTCGAAGGCCTCAAATGCTGCTTTCAACAGGCGATCCATCTGCTCGCCGCCGGAGACCTCACTCTTCGCGATGATTCCGTCTTTGTTGGCGTCGTAGCGGGCCAGCCCTTCGGCGAACGGAATCGTCTTCACCTGCTGACCCGGCTGGTTCTGCGGGAAGCCCCAGCCGTTGACGTACAGGTATTCGTCGTCATAACTCGCCACCGACTTCATCTCGCAGGCGAGCCCGCGCACCCACCAGACGCGTTTGCCGTCCTCGACCGAGTAGGCGGAGAGCTGGAATGATTCGGGGATGAGAATCTGTTTCGGCCCGCTCTTCGGCTGGTAGAGCGTCGGCGTCGAATAGCCGGAGATGACTTCGGGCCGCTCCGTCTTCCACTTCACTTTGCCGGTGTTCTTGTCAACCGCGATCAGGTGCGCGCCGAGGTCCTGATCCACGGGCAGGATCAGCTTGTCATCAACCAGAATCGGTGAGGCGCCGAAGCCGTAGAACATATTGAACGGCCCCATCGGCAGCTTCCATTTCTCTTTGCCTTCGGCAGTGAAGGCGACGAGGCCGAAGTCCTGAAAGAAGGCGTAGACGTTCGCGCCGTCGGTCACGGGGCTCGGCGAGGCCGGGCCGTTGACGTTCTGCAACCGGCCCTTCTGCGTGCGCGGGACTTCGCGCTGCCAGAGTATCTTCCCGGTGGCGCGGTCGAGGCAGATGACGAGCAGTTTGTAACTCTCCTTCTCCTTCGTGTGCGCGGTCACGAAGATGCGGTTGCCCGCGAGGACAGGCGAAGAATGCCCCGGCGGCAGAGGCGTTTTCCAGACGACGTTTTTCTCGGGCCCGAATTCAACGGGCAGGTTCGTCGCGTGTGAAACGCCCGTACCATTCGGCCCGCGGAATCGTGACCAGTCATCGGCCACCGTGATGACGGGGCAGAGCAGCGCCGCGCAGAAGAGAACGAAGAGAGTCGGAGACAGAATGCGATGTGTATTCATAATCAGTTCATCAGCTCAGTTGACGATTTACAGGAATGGGCACCGCCGCTCATTGTAATTCATGGCGGAAGGCCGGGTACACCGGCAGCGGATGAACTTCCGGGGGCCACCGCTCGTGCATTCGTGCGGCCAGCTCACGCGCGGCGTCGCCGAGGGCCGTCATCAGGCCGAATTCCCGCGTCATTCCCGCGAAACCATCCATCCATGCGAGGAACTGCTGGCGTCGCGTCGTCGGGCCGCGCGTCGCATCCACGGTCAGGCAGTCGGGCAGGCGCGACAGCACCTGAAAGACGTGCCAGCGCGCGGCGGCTTCGATCATTGCGCGATGAAACACGTCGTCATCCGCCGCGACGGCGCAGCCTTTTACCAGTTCACGCCGGTATGCCGGTTCCATTCGTTCGATGACGCGATCCGGGATGCGCATCACGCAGCCCCACGACAGGCGCCCGGGGAGTCCTTCGAGCAGGGCATGGCGAAAACCGCCGCAATCGAAATCGTATAACCGCAACCGTCCGTCGCAGCGCCGTGAGCCTCCGGGCAGGTTCTGATCGCCCTGGCAGAGCGCGAGGAAAGGGCCGGGCTCTTCTTCAACTGCGGCGCTCACCCGCGCGATCTCTTCACGCACTCCTTCGCGCGCCCGGATGCCGACTGATTCAAGTATCGTCTGATAAGCCTTAATGACCGAGTTGATTTCACCTGCGGCAGATTTCTGCAATCGCGCCGATGGCCATGGATGAGCGAAAAGACCCGTAACTGCCCGAGCTGCCCCCAGCCTTTCCCTGATGCGCTGATAATCGGCGATCCCGTCCGCGGAGAGGGCGTGCAGCCGCCCGATGAGTGCGGCGTGTTCGACGAGCGCCGCTTCCGCGCGTGCCGGGTCGTTCCCTTTGACCAGCGCCAGTGTGTCTGAGCCCGCGTCATCGCCCAGGTCTTCCATGACGATCACGCCGGCTTTCAGATTGCCGCCGTAGAAGCGCGGAGCCACAGGCTGGCCATCTGACAGCAGTGTGAGCAGCTCAAGCGCCGCCCACTCACTCAGCAGTGCGGAACTGTGTGCGGCAGGAACGTCCCGGTCAGGTGCCGGACGTTTGGCAATGAAGGATGCAGGCAAATCATCCGGCGGGTTGATGTGGCGGCATCTGACGACGGTGCTTTTGCCCGTATGATGAACCTCGCCTGCACGCAGCCTGACGCCCCGTCCCAGCCGCTCGGACAGAATACGTTCGCCGGCCGCGACAATCGCGCTCACGTCTGATTCACTGATCGTTTCCACTACGCCATCACTGCCAGCATCCCGACGAAGGGCCGTGCGAATTCTTTCCTGCCCGTGATCTCCGCGCGCGCGGCGGCTTCTTCCCGAGATATTCCTTTGGTCATCATGCGCCAGGCTGTGTCCTGATCCAGCCGCACCTCGCAGACCGCGTCCGTACAGCTGCCGGCGTAAAGTTTCCACACGCCGTTTCCTCGTGCGAGCGTCCACTCGCCGCCCGCCTCGCCGGTCACGGTGAAAAGAATTCTCACCCCGTCATCGGCCTTCACGTCCCGGTACGTGTGCGGCAGCCCTCTGAGAAAAGTGTCGAGAACGGGGAAGAGCCACTTGCGGCTGGCCAGGCCGGGGGCGCCGACGGCGTCGCGAATCTGCTGCTGGTGATGCCATTTTTCAGTGTATTCGCGCGCGATGTCGAACCAGTTGGGAGCGACTTCTTCGCCTGCCCACGCGACGGAGAAGATCGCGGGTCCGTCCGGGTCGAGCGATTTGAATAACCCGGCGACCTGATCGCCCGTGACGGCGAGGAACTCGATCAGCAGTTTCGGGCTGATCCGTTTCGCCGCCCTGACCCACTCGGCATTCAGCTGATTCAGAAAGTCCACGAGGTCGCGATAACCATCAATCGCCGAGTCCGGCCCGAGCAGCGGCATCCCGTCCCTCTGAAACGACAGCCGCCGAACGTCGCTGTCGAGCAGGTGCGCGGCGATGTCTTTGACCGTCCAGGCGCCGGCCACGGTGGGCTTGTCCCAGTCCTCGGCGGAAAGGCTGCTGAGCAATGAAAGCAATTCAGCGTGAAGCGCGGCGAAAGTGTCCGCGACGATGATCGGCTCGACCGGGTTCATTCAGTGATATTCCTGCCTGTCAGTGTTTGCTGGCAAAAGATTCGACCCTCGAAAGCATCTCCTGCCGCTTCGCCTGAGTGATCAGTTTGCCGCCCAGTATAACAGCATGAATCTTCTGCGTATTGCTGATGTCCGCCAGCGGGTCGGCGTCGAGCAGCACGAGGTCGGCGATTTTACCCTTCGCGATTGTGCCTTGTGAATTGAGCCTGCCGAAAAAGACTGCCGGGTTGCGCGTGGCAGTCTGCAACGCCTCCATCGGTGTCAGCCCGGCCTCGACCATCAGCGCCAGTTCCTCGTGCAGGCTGAGGCCCGGCACGACGTACCCGTCAATCGCGTCCGTGCCGGCCAGCAGCTTCACTCCGGCGCGGTGCATCTCCCCGACCAGCGCGCGTGATTTCTCGAAGAGGCTGCGGCGAAAAGCGTAATCTCCCGCCGTGCTGTTTTTGATGACCACAGTTCTTCGCTGATCCCAGCGGGTGCGCGTCGAAAGCGGGATGAACCTGAGCGCATCATCTTTGGGGTGATCATTTGAATCAAGCGGCGAGAACTTCCTGCCGAAGACCTGCGTCGGCACAGCCCACACCTGATTCTTTGCGAGCAGCGCGAGCAGGCCCGTACATTTCTTCCGGTCGTAAGTCGTGACCATCTGAGTCATGAGCGCGCCCTGACGCTCGCGAAGCTGCCGGCGGTCAGCATTGGGTTGCTGCCCGAGGCGTCCGATCTCCAGTAACTCGTTACGCAATTCCGCCTCTTTGCCCGAACAGGCCAGCAGCACTCCGGCGTCGCCGGGGATCACGGGTGAGATGTGTTCGACGCTGCGTTGCGTCGAGCGGGCGACATCAAACGCGCTGATCCGTTCGGGGATGTGACCGGCGACCGGGATGCCGAGTTTCTTTGCCTCGTCAATGACCGCCCGCCACAGCGGCAGCGACAGGGTGGCCTGAACCTTGATGAAATCCACGCCGTCGGCTTTCAATTTGCGCACCGCCAGCCGCGCCTCGTCTTCGGTGCTGACCGGCAGCGTTACGTTATTTGCCTGCTGCGGCCCGTCAACGAATGGCCCCGGCGCGATGATGTGCGGACCCGTGATCGTGCCGTCGGCGATCTCCCTGCGCAGTTGCTCGATGCGCTGCCAGTCGCCGCCCATGTCGCGCACGCCGGTGACGCCGAAAGCGACGAGCAGCGGCACAATCACTTCGCGGCTTACCACCCGATCAGGAATGATCGTCAGGTGAATGTGCATGTCCAGAAGGCCGGGGATCAGAAATTTCCCCGTCGCATCCACGACCTCCGCGCCCGGCGGAATTTTGACGAGCTTCGATTTGCCAATCGTTGTGATGCGATCACCGGTGATAATCACGGTCATGTCGGGCTGAGCAGGCGCGCCGGTGGCGTCAATGACCGTGACGTGAGTGATTACTATTTGCCCGGGCTGACCGGTTATTTCTGTTTGCACCGACGACAAAACAAACAGAGTCAGCAGTAGTGGAATGGCTCTGAACATTACCCTTCCTGATGTCAGATCAGATCACTGAAATTGCGACTGTCGCAAAACGCTCTTCAGCCCGCGGAGCGGGCGTGGAGAATAAAGCCCGGGGTGGAGCGCCAGCGGAACCCCGTGGAACGGATCACAAAATCACGCAAGCCCGCGGAGGCGGGCGACAGAGCGTACGGCAGGGCCGATTATTTCCACAAATATTCGGGGTTGAATTCAATCTCGTTGAGCTTCAGCCTCTCCACGAATTCATCTCTGAACGATTGTTCCTGATGATGCGCCTGCTGGTTGGCAATGTACCTTCGCACTGTTTCAACCTGCGACGCGCTGACGGTGAACGCCCTGTACCCGTTCTGCCACACGAAATCCTGCGCGTCAGGAAATACTTTATGCATCCAGCCTGACGCGCTGGCCTTCAGATCACGAATCACATCCGAGAGCGCCTTGTCCTGTCGTAGCTTTGCCAGCTGGTGAAGGTGATCTTCCATGCCATTAATCGCCAGCTCAATGCCGCCCTGCCCACGCACGATGCCGCCAATGTATTCGTGCAATCTGAATTGATGGGTATCGGTGATGAACGGTTCGCGGTCTTTGGTGGAGAAGACGATGTAGTAAATCAGATTGATATAGGATTGGGGCATGGCTGATTTCTCCAGCGTCTGTCGCCCGCCTCCGCAGGCTCGCGCGGTTCGATGACCTGTCCCGGGGGGCCGCGAAAAACGCCCCACCCCGGGCTTTATTCTCACCGCCCGCTCCGCGGGCTGAAAGATTGACCTGCCAGAGTCAGTGACAGTCTGAATAACCGAGAAGCTGACCGCAGTGAAGACACTTAAAAATGTATGCAGTCGGCCCGTGATCCCTGCGTAGTGAGTTGAAATACTCCCTGAATTCGCCGTCGTCCATTTCCGACTCAGCCTGAAGAGAGTTCAGCAGTTCCTTATTTGTAAAAGCCTCAACCTCTTCTTTCCCGGCAGGCCCCAGAAAAGCACAGGCATCGCTACAATGAACCAGCCAGCGTTCCTGCTGCCATCCGCTGAAGCCCGGTGTCCTCCAGGCTATTTCCTCTTCAATCATTTGAGGAATCGTTTGTTTTCTGTCTCCGTACCCTCCGATGCCTGATAAATCTGTAAACTCGGCATCAAACTTCTCGTGTGCCAGACCGTCGCTAATGCACCATGGGCAAATTGATTCATCCAGATCTTCTTCGGCATAAACCGGGCCGGCATAAACGTGATCTCTGGTTTTGCCACAGCAAACGCATTCAATCTCGCGTGCTTCAATACTGCCAGTTGCCAGAGGATCGGGATGGTATCTGAATGCGGGCAATTTCATAAACGATTCATTCACGTTTTGAAGCTGATGCTGCTGTTACCACCCAATCGCACACCCGTCCTTGCGCAGATCAGACCCGGCGGCGAGCGCTCCGGTCTGCGGGTCAATCATGATCGCCTGATAGCCGCCGAATGAGCCGGGCGCGAAAGTCAGCTTGTGGCCGCGGCGTTCAAGCTCCTTTCGCACGTCCGCGCCGATTGCCGATTCGAGCGCGAGGCCGTTGTCGAAGTGGCGGAAGCGGGGCTGCTCGCCGGCCTGCTGCACGTCCATGCCGAAATCAATCAGGTTCAGCAGCACCTGCACGTGCCCCTGCGCCTGCATATCGCCGCCCATCACGCCGAACGAGAGCCAGGGCCGGCCATCCCTGAAGACCATTGCGGGAATGAGCGTGTGGAACGGGCGCTTGCCGCCTTCGATGCGGTTCGGGTGATCCGGGTCGAACGTAAAACCTGCGCCGCGGTTGTGCAGCACGATGCCTGTATCGCCCGCCACCAGACCCGAGCCGAAGGCGCTGAAGATGCTCTGGATGAATGAGACGACGTTGCGGTCTTTGTCCACGACGGTCAAATAAACCGTGTCTTCGCCGCCGCGCGGGCCGTTCGCCGTTTCGGCCGAGACGCGGTTCGTGTCAATGCGTTTGCGAAGCTCGGCGGCGTAATCCTTCGAGAGCAGCTTGTCGAGCGGGGCCTGATAGAAGGCCGGGTCGGCGATGTGGCGCGCGCGGTCAATGAAGGCGAGCTTCTTGGCCTCGACCAGCAGGTGCAGGTATTCCGCCGTGTTGTGGCCGAGGCGCTTCACGTCAAAGCCTTCCAGAATGTTGAGCATTTCGAGCGCCGCCAGGCCCTGATTGTTCGGCGGCAGTTCGTACACCTTATACCCGCGATAGGTCGTGCTGATCGGCTCGACCCACGTGGATTTGTGGTCGGCGAAATCCTGCATCGTGTGGAAGCCGCCCTGCGCGCGCGCGAACTTCACGATCTTTTCAGCCAGCTCGCCTTTGTAATAAACGTCGCGCCCGCCCGCGGCGATCTTCCTGAGCGTGGCGGCGAGGTTTTTATTGGTGAAGATTTCGCCGATGGCCGGCGGACGGCCATTCGGCAGGAAGGTCGCGGCAAAGTCGGCGTTATCCTTGTGTTGCATGCCGGTCTGCCATTCCGTGCCGATGATTTCGGTGACCGGGTACCCGCGTTCGGCGTATTCAATGGCCGGTTGCAGCACCTGAGAGAGCTTCATTGTGCCGTAACGGTCGAGCAGCGTCGCCCAGCCGTCAACGGCGCCGGGGACGGTGACCGTGTGAATGCCGTATTCAGGCATCTTCGTGATGCCGCGTTTTTTCAGCTCGTCAATGCTGATGGCTTTGGGCGCGCGCCCGCTCGCGTTGAGCGCCTTCAGCTCATTCTTTTTCGCGTCCCAGACGAGCGCGAAGAGGTCGCCGCCGGGGCTGACCATCATCGGCTCGACGACGCACAGCACGGCGGCGGCGGCGACGGCGGCGTCAATCGCGTTGCCGCCCTGTTGCAGGATGCGCAGGCCGGCGGCGGAGGCGAGCGGCTGGCTCGTGGCGACCATGCCGTTCATCGCTCTGACGACGGAGCGCGTGCCGCCTTTACGCGGGTTGATGCGGTCGCCGACGGCGTTCTGTGGAGTCACGGGTAATGTTGATGAGATCAGAGTCATAGTCAGAAGAAACAGAGCAGCGGCCCTGGTGCGCAGCATATGTGCCTCATGGTTTCCGGCTGACGACTGCTGCCCGCAGCAGTCAGATCAGCGTTGGTGGTTATTGCATGATACTTGCGGGGCGAGATGACAGGGGGATGATAGCGACTGCCACAGGCCGAAGTCCAGTTGCGAGGAGGATCGGATAAAAGCAGGAGAAGGCGGGGAACTGCCGTGGCGGCGATTGCCGGGTTATCTGAACGGCGCCGTCATCCCGCCGTCCACGATCATTGAATGGCCTGTGACGTAAGAGGCCGCGTCGGAACAGAGCCACAAGACTGCCTCGGCGGCTTCCTCGGGCCGCCCGACCCGCTTGAGCGCCGTCAGCTGTGCGTATTGTGACTCGACTGCCTTCGCCGCTTCCGGATCGCCGCCCGAAAACCGCTCGAACACGCCTTCGAGCATCGGCGTGCGGAAAGCGCCCGCCACGAGGGCATTCACACGGATGCCGCGCTCGGCATATTCGCGGGCCGCTGATTTGGTCAGCGCGAGGGTTCCGCTTTTGGCCGCCGAATAGAGGGCGCCCTGCTGTGCCCCACCGAGCCCGTTGACCGAGGAAGTGTTGACGATTGCGCCGCCGCCCTGCCCGAGCATCTGCTGAAGCTCGTACTTCATGCAGAGCCAGACGCTCTTGAGATTGATTGCGATGCAGCGGTCAAACTCCTCTTCGCTGAAATCGCCGGTCAGCGCGAACACGCCCGCTTCCGTGGCGGCGTTATTGAAGGCGCAGTCGAGGCGACCGTAAGTCTTGACTGTCTGTGCGACCAGAGCTTCAACCTGACCGGCCTGTGAGACATCAGTCCGGACGAACAGAGCTTCTCCGCCCGCCGCCCTGATCTCGCGCACCACGGCGTCTCCGCGCTCCGCGCCGCGAGCGGCGATCACAACTTTCGCGCCCTCGCGCGCGAAGGCAAGCGCGGTCGCGCGGCCGATCCCTGAGCTTCCGCCGGTGATCAGAGCAACTTTGTCGGTGTAATTACTCATGGCTCGTGCCGGGGAGGGTCAGACCTTCGCCAGAATTTCCCTCTTGATCTCTTTGATGCGGGCCTCGTCGCGCCGGTAGAACGTCCACTGCTTGATCCGTTTCGCCCGGACGAGACCGGCGTGCGAGAGAACCTTGAGGTGTTCGGTCGCGGTCGGCTGACTGAGGCCGAGTTTCTCGGCGATCAGCACCACGCAGACGCCGTCCCTGACGAGGTCGCCGTCAACCTGCGGCGGGAAGTGCGCCTCGGGGTCCTTCAGCCACTCCAGGATCTGGAGCCTGCGCTCATTGGCGAGCGCCCGAATTACTGCGGCAGTTGTCATATTGCAATTTTGCTAATTCCCAAATAAGATGTCAACGCGAATGCTGACAATTGATCACATGCGGAGGCAGATTATGACACAGATGCCGGCAGAGGCCATCGGCCGGGAGCAGATTACGGCAACTCATCGGAGCATCGCCCCACACATCCGCCGCACGCCGGTCGTCGAGGCGAGTGCCGCCGACTTCGGCCTCCGCGCCTGCGGTGTAAGCTTCAAACTGGAGCTGCTCCAGCATTCGGGTTCGTTCAAGGTGCGCGGGGCTTTCGCTAATCTACTTGCTCGGCGTGTCCCGCCTGCCGGCGTCGTCGCGGCTTCAGGCGGCAATCATGGAGTGGCGGTCGCTTACGCTGCTATGAAGCTTGGCATCCCTGCGAAAATCTTCCTGCCCGACATCTCGTCGCCGGCCAAGGCAGATCAGATCCGCGATTACGGCGCAGAACTCGTCGTCGCGGGCGAGCGTTATGCCGACGCCCTTGCCGCGAGTGAATCCTGGGTGGCCCGGTCAGGGGCGCTGCCCGTCCACGCGTTCGATCAGACGGAGACTCTGCTCGGTCAGGGAACGGTCGGGATGGAACTTGAGCAGCAGGCGCCCAGCCTCGACACGCTCCTTGTCGCCGTCGGTGGCGGCGGGCTGATCGGGGGCGTCGCCGCGTGGTATGCCGGCAGGATCAGGATCATTGGCGTCGAGCCGGAGGCCGCCCCGACACTCACCAGGGCGCTTGAGGCGGGGCGACCAGCTGATGCCGAAGCCGGAGGGATCGCGGCAGACTCGCTCGCCCCTCGCCGCGTCGGCGAGCTGATGTTCCCGATTGCAAAAAAGTACGTGAGCGGCGTCCGGCTGGTGACGGACGAAGCGATCCGCGAAGCGCAGCGGGCCCTCTGGAAAGTATTGAGAGTCGTTGCCGAGCCGGGCGGTGCCGCCGCATTCGCGGCGCTGTTGTCCGGGCGATTCCAGCCCGAATCAGGGGAGCGGGTCGGAATCATCGTGTGCGGCAGCAACACGGTGGCGGTTGACTTCGACAGGTGATCTGGCGGACAACCGCGATCAGGCAGACAAAGGAGTGAAAGGGCGACTATGACTATCAAACGCATCAAGGTGAGCCCCCGGATGAGTCAGGCCGTGATCCACGGCGACACCGTATATCTGGCGGGACAGGTGGCTGACGATCCGAATGCGGACGTGGCCGGCCAGACCCGGCAGATTCTGGGCAAAATAGACGGACTGCTGGCAGAGGCCGGCACGGATAAATCGAAGCTGATCTCCGCCAACGTGTGGCTGTCAGACATCTCAACTTTCGACCAGATGAATGCGGTGTGGGATGAATGGGTGACGCCCGGCAGCCCGCCCGCGCGCGCCTGCGTCGAGAGCAGGCTGGCACGACCTCACCTCAAAGTGGAGATCATGGTTACAGCGGCGCTGTGAGTGATGCCAGCGAGTCCGCGTAAATTGAAACGCAGCAGGAGTGACAATATATGAACAGCCTTCGCTCATACCGCTATCGGGTGGTAGACGTTTTCACCGAACGGCCGCTGGAAGGTAACGCGCTGGCCGTTTTCCCGGACGCGTCCGGCATTGACGGCGCGACGATGCAGAAGATTGCGAGAGAGCTGAACCTCTCGGAAACGACCTTCGTCGGCCCGGCGACCCGCGCGGACTGCGCGGCCGGCGTCCGGATCTTCACGCCGACCAAAGAGATGATCTTCGCCGGTCACCCGACGATTGGCACGAGCTTCGTGTTGCTTGAAGAAGGCATCGTCCCGAAAAACAGCGGGCGTTTCATTCTGGAGGAGAAAGTCGGCCCGGTGCCAATCCGCGTCGAGCCGGGCGAACGTCCGCTGATCTGGCTTTCCACCCCGCCGATCAGCTGGGGCAGAACCTTCGACCGGGAGCTGTGCGCGCAGGCGCTCGGACTCGAACCCGCTGACCTGCTCGAAATCGCACCGCAGTTATTGAGCGCAGGCAATCCAACTATTTTCATCGCTGCTCGGGACAAAGAGGCCGTTGATCGCTCGTGGCTCGATCTTGCCGGGATGAAGACACTCAGGGACGGGCCGGAGGAGCCGATGTGCGTGTTCGTCTTCACGCCGACGCCCGGTGGGGCTTATTCCCGGATGTTCGCCCCCGAATACGGGGTCGTTGAAGACCCGGCGACCGGAAGCTCGACGGGGCCGCTGGCCGCCTTCATGCTCAGGCACGGGCTGGTCGCGGGTGCCGCGGGCACGCGCTTTGTCAGCGAGCAGGGCACGAAGATGGGGCGCCCGAGCATCCTCCACGTTCAGCTTCACGGCGAACAGGGTGCGGATGGCATCGAGGTTGGCGGTTATGTTTCGCCAGTCGCCGAAGCCACAATGAGGTTTTAGCCAGCACAGACCGCCTCCTGACAGAGGCCGGCACGAACTGGTTTCGGCAGTGAATCAGAAAGAAATTCTCAGTCCGAACTGAATCTGCCGGGACGAAGTCGTCGTCGAGCGAATACGCCCGAATGATGACAGCGTGGCGGGCTGCCCGGCGGACGACGGCAGTGGGTCATTATTATTGAGCGGCGCCCCGGCGAAAACCTGAATGCCCGGCGTGCTGAAATTCGCGCGGTTGAAGAGATTGAATGATTCGACGCGGAACTGAATGTTGACGCGCTCCGTCCAGCGAGTGTTCTTGACCGCGGCCAGATCAAAGGTGCGGAGATTTGGGCCAATGAAAGCATTGCGCCCGGTGTTGCCGAGCGTGCCGGATGCCTGAAGCACAAAAGCATTCGGATCGAAGTATTGATCCGGTCTGCCGATCACCGCGCTCTCATAAGTGTAGCCGGGCGCGAGGCTCGGACGGTCGGGGCCGACGTTCGGGGCCGCCGAGGGCGCCCACTTCGATTGCGAGCGATTGCTTTGCACGAAGACCGTCAGCGGGTTGCCGCTGCGCACCTGGCCGATGCCGACCAGATTCCAACCGTCAAGGATTCTGCCCGCCGCTCCTTTCAGATTCTTCGCGAACGGCAGCTCCCACGTGAAATTGAAAACGTAGTTGTGTTTGGCGTGAAAGTCCGCGAGCCCCTTGTTGTAATCGAGGCCCGGCGGCTCGGGCAGCGCCGAGACCGTCGCGTTGGTCGCGTCGGAAAAGAATGTCGAAGCCTGCGTGTTATCAATCGTCCGCGAGAAGGTGTAAGACGACTGGAAATCAACGCCGCGGCTGAAACGCTTGCGCACCTCAAAAATCAGCGCGTTGTATGACGAACTGCCGTCGCTCTTCTTCAACTCGATCACGCCGAAATTCGGGTTCGGGCGCGGCGCGTTGGCGGGGAAGAACCACGTGCCGTCCGGCTGCCTGATCGGGGTGACGTGGTTGATGTCGGTATTGCGCAACAAATGCACTCCGTGCGAGCCGGCGTAGCCAATCGTCACGACCATGCCCGACCACAGCTCACGTTGCAGGTTGAGGTTGTAGACGTGCAGGTTCGGGTTTTTCAGATTCCACTCGATCGGGCGGATTGCCACCGTCCCGGCGCGATTGAACGGTGGATTCGGGAAGGTCGGGTTCGGGATTACCGGGCGCGGCGTTGCGGGCGGGTTAGTCACGGTCACAATCAGGTTCTGCTGGTTGTTGGTGTTGAAGTAATTCCCGTACCCACCACGCAGGCTGGTTTTGCCGTCGCCGAAAACATCCCACGCGAAACCGACGCGCGGCGAGATGTTTTTGTAAGTCGGATTTTTGAAAAGCGGCCCCGGCGTCAGTTGCGGGTCGGAGAAATTGCGCAGCGCCACGTCGCGTCTGTCCTGCGGCAGGGTCGCGAATTCATAGCGCAGTCCGAGGTTGACGGTCAGGCGCGGCAGCGCCTTGAAATCGTCCTGCACGAAAGTGCCGAGCGTCGTGAAGCGCCAGTAACGGTCAAACTGAGCTTCGGGCGTCAGGCCGACGAACTGCCGCGGGTTATTCCGCAGAAAATTGCTGAGGTCGGCAAAGGTATAAATGCCGAGCGAGAAGGTCGGGTTGACCATGTTGTCCTGATACCGCTCGAAGAGCCCGCCCATTTTGATCACGTGCCTGCCGCGCGTGTGGGTCAGCTGCTCGCTGAGGCTGAAAACATTCTGCGTCAGCCTCAGGTTCGCCGACGATTGCGGGCCGAAGCGCGGGATGCCGCCGATGTCAATGTCGCCGACGAGGTCGCGGCCCGGCACGAATGGCGGCAACCCTGGGGCGAGATTCGCCTGGACGTTCTGGCCGATGCGCGTGCGGCTGAAACCGAAGCGCAGCGTGTTGACGGTCTGCGGCGAAACTACCCAGCTGTGTTCGACGGTGGCGAACTGGTTGCGCGAGATGAACGAGCGCGGGAATTGCGGGAAGTCCGTCGGCAGTGCCTGATCCGCGTCGTCGAAAGTGTAGCGCGCGAAGACCTGCTGCGCTTCGCTGAACTTCTGATCCACGCGCCCCTGCACGAAATGCTCGTCGAGTTCCTGCTTGAACCCGAAGTAGTAATTCGCGAGCCCGCCGCCGATGTTCGGCCCGTTCGGCAGCGGGAACTGATCGAGGTAAGGTTTGATGACCGGCGAGACTGTGACATTGCCGGTCGGCAGAATCCCCTGACGCGCGTTGGCATCGGGCACGAAGGTGCCGACCGTGCGGCCCAGCCTTTCGAGCAGGGCTTCATAACCGACAAAGAAGAACGTGCGGTCACGCCTGATGGGGCCGCCGATAGTCCCGCCGAACTGATTGCGCTTGAACTCGGGCTTGCCCAGCGGCTCGCGGTCAAAGAAATTGCGCGCGTCCAGATTGTCATTGCGCAGGAATTCATAGGCCGTGCCGTGAAAGCTGTTGCCACCCGACTTGCTGATCGCGTTGACCTGCCCGCCGTAATTGCGCCCGAACTCGGCGCTGTAGGAATTCGTCTCGACGCGGAATTCCTGAATTGATTCGGTCCCGAGTACCGTGCCGGCAGCGCTGCCCGCCGGGCCGTTCGTGAAATCGTTGAGCAGCGTGCCGTCCAGCAGGTACACGTTCGAGCGGATGTCCTGCCCGTTGATCGTCATCCCGAGACCGTGCGCGACGGCTGAACCGCCGTCGCGTTGCGGGAAGGGGATGACTCCCGGTTGCAGCAGGGCGAGGTCGGTCACGTTTCTGCCGTTCAGCGGGAGTTCGCGGATGGCGCGTTCACCGACGAGGAAGCTGAGTTCCTGTGTCTGAGTGTTGACGGCCGGTAAAGCCGAAGTCGAGAACTCGTCACCGCTGATTCTGGCAACCTCCAGAACAATATTGATAACCGCCGTGTCACCGAGGGTCAGCCTGACGTCATTTCGAGTAAACGTCTTGAATCCATTCTGCTCGGCACGGATTTCATAGCTCCCGACTTTCATATCAGGAAATACATAACGCCCTTCACTGTCGCTCACAGTCGTTCGCGTCAGGTTTGTCTCAAGATGGCGCGCAGTTACCTTCGCGCCGACGATGACCGCACCATTCTGATCCTGAATGGTTCCGGTAATCGTGCTGGTGGTTTGCGCGAAGAGGGAAGTGGTGAAACAGAGCAGGAAGGTGGCAATACAGATTGTTCTCAACATAAGTTACTGCATTAATAATTTTATTCAGGGGGAAGATCGCGTTTGGGTGATTCGCAGCCGGAACGAGATCTTCAGATCGTCATCCGAAGATCTCGTGGCGCACATGAAAATACTACCCAACCCGGCATTAAGTTCGCAATTTCGTCAGCGCCAGCCGCTCGGGGTAGACCCAGGCGAGCAGAGGCGTGGTCATCAGCGTCGTCACCAGAGCCATCAGCACCATGATGGAGAAGAGCGCGGGTGAGAGGATTCCAAGGTCAAGGCCGATATTGAGGATGACCAGCTCAACGAGCCCGCGCGTGTTCATCAGCACGCCCACAGCCGTCGCCTCACGCCACGACATCCCGTTCATCCTGGCCGCGAGGAGCGAGCCGCCCAGTTTACCCGCAATCGCGAGCGCGATGATGACGGCGCAGTAAACCCACATCCGCGCGCCCGTGATCAGGAAAAAACTGGAGCGCAATCCCGTCGAGGCGAAATAGAGCGGCAGCAGCAACACCACGACCACGGCCTCGAAGCGCTGCCACAACTCCTGCGACAATTCGTGATGTCTGGGCATCACTATCCCGGCCAGGAAAGCCCCGAACAGGGCGTGAACCCCCAGCGATTCAGTGATCCAGCCGGAGGCCAGCACGACCAGCAGAATCAACGCCAGACTGTCGTGCGTCAGGCCGCCCCGCTTCTCGTAAAGCACGACAAGCTTCCGCAGGGCGCGCCTCACCACAAACAGCATCACTAAAATGAACGCGCCGAGGCCGGCCACGATCAGCCACAGGGGCAGCGGCAGGCCTGAAGCGCGCACGACCACAATGATGCCGGCCAGAATGCACCAGGCGGTGACATCATTGACCGCAGCACAGGTAATGGCGAGCGAGCCCACTCTGGTGCGCAGCAGGTCGCGCTCCGTCAGGATGCGGGCGAGGACGGGGAAGGCGGTGATGCTCATGGCCGCGCCCATAAACAGGGCGAAGCCGGTGAAGCTGACGCTCCGGTCGGATAATCGCGGGTAAAGATAAAACGCGAGCAGGAGGCCCAGGATAAAAGGCGCGATGATGCTGGCTTGGCTGGTGATTAATGCCGCGCGCCCCAGCTCCCTGAGCTGTTTCAGATCCAGCTCAAGGCCGATCAGAAACATAAACAGCAGCAGCCCCGTCTGGCTGAGCGAACTCAAATGCCCCAGGCTCTCCGGCGGAAAAAGAGCGGCAGAGATACCCGGCGCAACCCAGCCCAGTAAGGAGGGGCCAAGCAATATCCCAGCCACCATTTCACCGATCACCCGGGGCTGCTGGAGCCTGCGAAAGAGCCAGCCCACGAGCCGCGCGACGATGAGGATCACTGCGATCTGGGCGATCAGCAGCTTGAAACTGGGCATAGACGGTGGTCAGGCTTCTTGCGGCTTCTGCGCCGCCGCGCGGTCATCGAAGTACTGGTATTTGGCGGAAAGCGTCTCCTGCGAATCCGCATTCCCGGCGGCGTTGCCATTAGATTCAGCGCGAACCAGCTGCTCCCAGAGCGGCGGCGGAATCTCAGCGAAGTCCGACATCGGCCCGTAAACATCATCCACGCCTTCCCTGAAAACGTCGCCGATCAGGAGGCTGATGACGTTGACGCGCTGCTCGGGATACTTCTTCAGGAACTGCGAGAAGCTGAAGCCTTCGTTGTAGAAGGCATAGACGAGTTTCCGCATGGACTCGATGCCGTCATCCAGTTTGGACTGAAACTGCCCGAGCCGCCCGGCCGAAAAATCGTCGTGCTTGAAAGCGTCGTGGATCGCATCGGCGGCCAGTTCGGCCATTTTGAGCGCGAGCAGCACGCCCGAGGAATAGATCGGGTCAAGGAAGCCGTAGGCGTCGCCGATCAGGATGAAGCCGTTGCCGGCGTTCTGTTTTGAGCGATAGGAGTAATCGAGGATCGAATAAATTTTATCCACGCGCTCGGCGCCCTCGACGCGGCGGCGGCAAGGCTCGCACTTCTCGACCTCCTCGTTAAAGATCTTCGCCAGATCCTGACCGCGGCCTTTGACGAGGTATTCGGGGTCAGCGACGATGCCGACGCTGGTGATGTCGTTTTCGAGCGGGATGTACCAGAACCAGCCGTTGCTGCCCACCTGGGTGCGCAGCACGAGCGTCGCCCCGCCGTTCAAGTCCGGCTCGCGGTGCGCGCCTTTGAAATAGGAATAGAGGACGGCCTTCTTGAGCTTCGGGTCGCGCATGCGCCAGCGGAATTTGTTCGAGAGGATGGCGCTCTGCCCCGTCGCGTCAATCACGACTTTCGCGTGGAACTTTTGCAGCGATCCGTCCTGCATCAGCACCTCGACGCCGACGGCGCGGTCACCGTCAAAGAGAACCTGTTTGACCGGGGTCTTCTGATGAACGGTCGCGCCCTGTTCGGCGGCATGTTCGATCAGCATCTGATCGAAGACGGCGCGGGTCACCTGCCACGTGACGGCGCTCTCGTGATGGTTGGCCTCGAAGAAGTAAAAGGGCCGCGACTCCCTGCCCGCGGGGTTGGCAAATTGCACGCTGTATTTGCGGACGAACGGGCTCTGTTTGAGTTTTTCCAGCAGCCCCATGCGCTGGAACGTCCAGAAGGTGTCGGTCATCAGCGATTCGCCGATGTGGTGGCGCGGGAATTGCTCCTTCTCGAAGAGGACGACGCGGCGGCCCTCGCGCGAGAGGATGCTGGCGACGGTGCTGCCCGCCGGCCCACCGCCCATCACGATCACATCAAAATTGTTTGAGTCCATATCAGTTGAAATGTGAATCAGTACCGCTCGCGGTACTGAGGGGGTTAAGCGTAGCGAACGGTTCTCAGTTCGGGTTCAAAAAATTCCGGAAGGAAGTGATCAACCTGCAGCAGCCCCTGCCGCGTCAGTTCGATCGTCCCGTTGTTGCGCCGGAGCATTTCATCCCGACTCAGTTGTTCGTAAGCGGGCGCAAACTCCTGCCAGACATCAACACCGAACTTGCGGCGGAAATAGTCGGCATCGAGCGCGCCGGTCTTGAGTTGCAGAACCATCTCGCGGATCAGCCTTTGTCTGGGCGTCAGTGACAGCGCGCGCCAGAGCGGCAGTTGCCCCCCGTCCAGTGCGCGGATGTAATCCTCAAAGCCGGGAGCGTTCTGGAAATGCACGCCGTCGAAATGCGAGAACGACGAAACGCCGAGTCCGATCATATCGCCGCCGTGCCAGAGCGCGTCGGTGTAGATGAAGCGGCAGGGCTTTTTCGTGGTCGCGAGCGTGTAGGCACTAGCGGCACGGTAGCCGCGCGCTTCGAACTGTTCGTAAGCGTAATCGAGCCAGCGCCGCTTCGTCGGCCAGTCGGCGATGGGCGAATCGAGCCCCTGCTCGATCATCTCGCGCGAGATGACGGTGTTGTAAGGCAGCTCCATCTGATAAATCGTCACCGAATCGGGTTCGAGTTCAACCGCGCGCCGGACGGTGTCACGCCAGTATTCATCTGATTCGCCCATCATCCCGGCGATCAGGTCAATGTTGATCTGCGGAAAATCAACCTCGCGCGCCCACTCGTAAGCGCGGTAAATTTCGGGCGAAAGGTGGGCGCGGCCGTTGGCCGCCAGAATCGCGTCGTTGAAATGCTCGACGCCAAGGCTCAGCCGCGTGACGCCGATCTCTTTGAGCGTTTCGAGCTTCGATTTGCGGAGCGTGCCCGGCTCGCACTCGAAGGTGACTTCTTCGGCGTGTTCCCAACTCACATGCCTGTTGAGGCCCTCCACCAGGTAGCGGAGCTGCTTTTCGCTGATGTATGAAGGTGTGCCGCCGCCGAAGTAAGCGAAGCGGAGTTGCCGCCCCTGAAGAGCGTGCGCGCGGCTGTAGATTTCGTTCTCCCTGATCAGCGCGTTGAGGTAGACCTCGATCTCGGCGGCGTTCTTGTCCGTGTAGACTTTGAAGTAACAAAACTTGCACCGCTTGCGGCAGAACGGGATGTGCAGGTAAAGGCCGAGCGGCTGTTCGGTGCGCGGAGGCCGGCCGAGTGCCTCAGCCACTTCGGGGGCGTATTCCGGCTTCCACTGCGAGAACGGCGGATAGTTGGAGACGAAATAATTGCCGACTTCGGTTCTGGTATTCGATGTGTCTGTCGTCATAAGTCCCTGATTGTAAGTTTTGCGCCGCTCTTTTCCAAATGCCTCCGGGAACGCGCCCGCAGTGTTGTTCATTCCGCGACCCGCTTGTAGCGGCGCGCTTTGAATTCATAACGCGGCAGGCTGCCCGGCGCCGCCTCAGCGATGCTCACGCGGATGTTCAGTTGCGCGCGGAACGCGGCGAGGAGCGCCTGTTCCACTTGAGCGAAGGAGTCCGGCTCTCCGGTCTCGACTTTCAGGAGCAGATCGTCCATCTCCGACACGCGCCGAATCTCCACTTCATATTCGATGACGGACGGCAGGGCGCGGACGAGATCGTCAATCGCGCTCGGGTAGAGGTTGACGCCGCGGACAGTCAGCATGTCGTCGGCGCGCCCCAGCACCCCGCCCCTGATGCGCGCGAGCGTCCGCCCGCACGCGCAGGGCTCGGTCGTCAGTTCCACCAGATCGCCCGTGCGGTAACGCACGACCGGCATCCCGGCGCGCCCGAGCGTGGTGATGACCAGTTCGCCGCGCGCGCCTTCGGGAGCGGCTTCGCCCGTCTGCGGGTCAATCACCTCGCAGATGAATTCAAGCTCGTTGAGATGAATGGCGCCGTCGTCGGCCTGACAATCGAATGCCCACGCGCCGACCTCGGTCGCCCCGGCGTGGTCAAAACATCGCGCGCCCCAGGCTTCTTCGATCCGGCGTTTGACGTTCGGCACGCTCGCGCCCGGCTCGCCCGCGTGGATCGTGATGCGGATGTCGGAGGCGCGCAGGTCGAGGCCGAGGCCCGCAGCGACTTCGGCCAGATGCAGCGCATAAGTCGGAGTGCAGACCAGCGCCGTGCAGCGGTTATCGAGGATCGCGCGCAGCCGCTGTTCCGAATGCATCCCGCCGCCCGAAAGCGCCATCGCGCCAACGTACCGCGCGCCGTCAATGCCCGTCCAGTGGCTGATGTACGGCCCGAAGGAGAAGGCGCAGAAAACCAGGTCGTCTTCAGTCACCCCTGCGCCGCAATAGACCTCAGCCCAGCACCGCATAAACGTTTCCCAGTCCTCGGCGGTATCGAGCCACCTGAGCGGGCGCCCGGTCGTCCCCGACGTCTGGTGCAGGTAGCGATAACGCGAGAGCGGGTAAGTGAGCAGTCTGCCGTAAGGCGGGCGCGCCTGTTGTTCAGCCGCCAGCTCGGCCTTGGTCGTGAAGGGCAGTCCGCCCAGCTCTTCAGCGCCGCGCACCCTGGGCATTTCCATCCCCGCGAGGCGGAATTTCTCCTGATAAAACTGATTCGTTACCAGTTCCCCGAGCAGCGCGCGGAGCCGTTCGTCCTGCCACTCGCGCAGGCGCGCGCGATTTGATGATTGCAACTGAGTATAGTCAGATCCAATTCGAGCCATTCATCCCTCTGATCTTCAAATGGTCCCGTAATCATGCCAGTTGTTTACGCAGCCAGGGAAGCACTATAACAAAACAGGAAACAGACGGCAGGGAGGATTCGTAACAGTTTGTGGTTTTGCATTCTGAATATCTCGCGTTCAGGGATAAAGCAGGCTGTCCCGAAGTTTGATCGAATCTGAAACCGGGTCAGTCCGGCTGCGGATTGCGATGGTTGCAATTTGCGCAAACACTGTGTGATAGTACGACGCAGCTTCAACAGCGGTTTCCAGAGCTTTTCACCTTCACTAAAACAGCAAAGGGCAGAACTGAATTCATGAAACGACTGCTCCTCGTGTTGCTCGTTATTGTGCTGTACGTGTTGCATCAGGACACATGGTTCTGGCGGACGGCGCAGCCTTTCGTCTTCGGCTTCCTGCCCGTCGGGCTGTTTTATCACGTCTGCTTCACGCTCGCCGTTTGTGTGCTGATGTGGCTGCTCGTCAGACACGCCTGGCCGTCTCACCTCGAAGAGGAAATCGAACATTCCAAAGCTGAGGAGGACTCGAGGCCTTGATCCCCGCCCTCTTCGTTTTCGCCTATCTCATCGCCGTCATCTACATCGGCATCTTCGCGTTCCGCCGTTCGACTCACCGCAACGAGGCCGAGGATTATTTTCTGGCCAACCGTTCGCTCGGTGTATTCGTCTTCCTGCTCTCACTGTTCGGGACGAATATGACGGCGTTTGCGATCCTCGGTTCGTCGGGTCATGCGTTCGCCAACGGCATCGTCACTTACGGCCTGATGGCTTCGTCGTCGGCACTGATCGTGCCGCTCTCGCTCTTCCTGATCGGCACGCGGATGTGGGCGCTCGGCAAGCGGTACGGCTTTATGACGCCCGTGCAGATGTTCCGCGACCGCTGGGAGTGCGGCCACATCGGCACAGTGATTACCGTCGTGCAGGCGGCGCTGCTCGTGCCCTACATCATCATCGGCGTGATGGGCGGGGGGACGACGCTCAACGCGATCAGCGGCGGGCGCATCCCGTACTGGTTCGGCGGCGCGATAGTCGCGCTGGTCGTGATGAGCTACGTGTTTTTCGGCGGGATGCGCGGGACGGCGTGGGTGAACACCTTTCAGACGATTCTGTTTCTCTGTTTCGGCGCGATTGCGCTGGGAGTGATCGGCGCGGGGATGGGCGGATTTGGCAAAGCCGTGCAGGAATTGTCGGCATCCCCTGCGACCTCGGCACTGCTGACACGCGAGCGGATTTCGCCGCTCTACTTTTTCAGCTACACGTTCATCCCGCTCTCTTCGATCAACTTCCCGCACATGATCATCTTCTGCCTGACGGCGCAGCGGATGCAGCATTTCAAAAAGACCGTCCTGCTTTACCCGCTCTGCATGCTGGCGATCTGGCTGCCCGCCGTCTTCCTGGGCGTCGCGGCCAACCGCGCGGTGGAAGTTCCCGCGATCCGGGCAAAGCTCGAAGCGCGCCGCGCGCTCGCCACCGGAGGCGCGACACTTTCACCGGATCAGAAGGTTCAATTGCGCCAGACGGCGGCAGGTGATGACGTGCTGGTGCGGTTGCTCGAACATTACGCGCCGCTCTGGCTCGCCGGTCTGCTCGGCGCCGGGATAATGGCCGCCGTGATGGCGAGCGATTCACAAATCCTTGCGCTCTCGACGATGTTCACCGAAGACATCTTCGCCTTTTATGAGGGCAGGGCACGCTTCGGCGAGACGGCGCAGGTTCACACCGGGCGCGCCTTCGTCATCGTGCTGACGGTGATCGCCTACGTGGTCGCGCTCAAGTGGCCGCAATCCATCTTCGACCTGGCCGTGCAGTACGCGTTCTCGGGTTATTCGGCATTGATGCCGCTGCTCGTCGCCGCGCTCTTCTGGAAGCGCAGCACGAAGTGGGGGGCGCTCGCCAGCACGCTCTGGGCCGCCGCCGCGGTCGTCGCCGTCGCGATCTTCCAGGCCGTCGTGCCCGCCCCCGCCCCCGGCGCTGAAATCGGCTGGGGATCGTTGTTCGGCGAGTACGTCATCAGCCGCACGCCCGGAGGCACTGCGGTACTCGGGTTCCTGCCCGTCGTCCCGATGGTAATTATTTCGGCGCTGCTGATGGTCGTGGTTTCGCTCCTGACCTCAAGGCCGAGTGAGATGACGATCAAACGTTATTTCACAAAATAGAACAGCACCATTTCTATCCCCGAAGGGGATTTATTAAATAGCCGTGGGTGAAACCCACGGATCGTGATGGCAAGACATACCGACCCTGAAGGGGTCGCGCCGGCACAACCGGGAGGATCACGTCATGGCACAGACTCTGGTCAGCCTTCTCCTTCACGTTATCTTCTCAACCAAAAACCGCGAGGGCCTCATCACGCCGGAGATTGAACCGAGTCTGTATGCTTATCTCGGCGGGATTTCCAAAAATCACGAATCAAAACTTCTGGCCTCGGGCGGCACGTCCAATTACGTCCACCTGCTGATCTCGCAATCAAAAAACATGGCTCTGAGTGATTTGGTGGAAGAGCCGAAGAAAAGCTCTTCCGTCTGGATCAAAACACAAGGCCGGGAGTTCGCCAGCTTTCACTGGCAGGACGGATACGCCGCATTTTCAATTGAGGAGTCGCAGGTTCCCGCGGTGAAAGCTTATCTGGCAAAACAGAAGGAACATCACGCGAGGAAGACGTTTCAGGAAGAGCTGATCGAGTTCCTGGAAAAATATGGCGTTGAGTACAACGAGAACTATTTGTGGAGTTGAAAGGTAATGCGACCCTTTCAGGGTCGGTTGGTTATGATGGCCTGCGTCCCCTGGGTTTCACCCACGGCTATTGAATGAAAGCCCGAAGGGCTTCGTTGTGGAAGGTTCACGATCAACGGGGAACCTGCCTTATGAAATTCTTTATCACCGGAGCATCAGGTTTTGTTGGCGGTGCTGCCACGGCGCATTTCGTCGGCAAGGGCCACGAGGTCGTCGCGATGTCTCGCTCCGCAGCCTCGGATGAAAAGATCGGCAGAATCGGCGCGGCAACCATCCGGTGTTCGCTCGGCGAGGTTCCCGAGGCGGCACTGGCCGGGTGTGAAGCTGTTATCCATGCCGCCGCTTACGTCGAAGAATGGGGGCCTTACACCGCCTTTTATCACGTCAACGTCGAGGGCACGCATCAGCTTTTGCAGGCTGCGCGCGCGGCCGGGGTGAAACGCTTCATCCACATCGGCACTGAAGCGGCGCTGTTTTACGGGCAGGATATGGTCGACGTGGACGAGAGCTATCCGTACCCCGAAACACCGTTCTATTATTCCAGGACCAAACAGAAGGCCGAAAAACTGGTGCTGGCGGCGAACGCGCCGGGCGTGTTTGAGACGGTCTCCGTGCGGCCACGGATGATCTGGGGGCCGGGCGACCTGACGATCCTGCCGATCCTGATGGAGAAGGTGCGGCGCAGACAGTTCGTCTGGATTGACGGCGGGAATTACCGCACCAGCACCACGCACATTGACAACCTCGTCCACGCCATCGAACTGGCGCTGGAAAAGGGCCGGGGCGGGCAGGCTTATTTCGTCACCGACGGCGAGGTGCATCTCTTCAGAGAGTTCATCACCAGCCTGCTGGCAACTCAGGGCGTTGAGGTCAAAGTCGGATCAATGCCCCGGTGGCTCGCGCGTTCGGCGGGGCAGATGGCGGAAAGCGTCTGGAGAACTCTGGGAATTAAGCGGACGCCGCCGATCACCAGCTTCACCGCCCACATCCTTTCGGCTCATTGCGTGCTGAACGACGCGAAGGCGCGGGAGGAACTGGGCTACCGTCCGGTGATCAGTGTGAGCGAGGGGATGAGGGGGCTGGCAAAAGCTGGTTGATTGCCAAACAGGGGCTTTATGCGCGATCTGATTATCGAGGCAACGATTGATGCTCTAAAGTCGGTTAAGCATCCGAGATTCTTCAGAACAGAGCGGGGTTATCACGGGCGATTTTACTGCGCATTGCAATCCGTGTTGGATCAAAGGATGAGCCTTGATGATGCTTGTATTCTTGAAATGGAGTATCAGAAAAGCAGCAGACACGGAACAGGTCAGCGTCCGGATATTGTTTTGCATATCCCAGCGGGGAAAACTCGACCCTCAGTTAAAGAGAATAACTATGCGGTCTGGGCATTTAAGCGCAAATCGAGCGTTGACGGAGCAGTCGATGATTTCAGGAAGCTGGATGAAATGTTCGAGTTACTTTGCTACTCATTGGGGTTTTTCATCAACATCGGGTCCGACGAACATCTGCTGAAGAATTACACAGGCGCATATCCGGACCGAATAATAGCTTTTGCCGTCAGGCGGAAAGCTGATGTGATCGAAATCAGGCAGGCATATATTGAAGGCGGGCAAATCATTGAACCCTGCATTAACGCCTTGCCGGGCCGGTAAGCTGACAATCTCCTCTTTTCTTAAAGGATCACCATGACCAATCAACTATCATCCGAACCCCTCCCGCCCCTGACCAGAGTGCAATGGCTGATCTGCATCATCGCCGCCATTGGCTTTGCGTTTGACACTTACGAATTGCTGATGCTGCCGCTGATCGTACGACCGGCGCTCGAACAGCTGGGCGGGTTGCAGTTCGGCACGCCGGATTATGCGCGCTGGCGCGATCTGATGTTCTACGTCCCGGCGGTGTGCGGCGGCATCTTCGGGCTGCTCGGCGGGTACCTGACCGACCGGCTGGGGCGGCGGCGCATCCTGACGTGGAGCATTCTGCTCTATGCGTTTTCGGCGTTCGCCGCCGGGTTTGCGACTTCGCTGCCGATGCTGCTCCTGCTGCGCACGACGAAGTTCGTCGGCGTGTGCGTGGAGTTCGTGGCGGCGACCGCCTGGCTGGCGGAGCTGTTCACCGACCCGAAGCGGCGCGAAACCATTCTCGGCTACACGCAGGCTTTCTCTTCGCTCGGCGGATTTATGGTCAGCCTGATGGCGTACGTTATTGCACAGACTGCACAATCACTGCCGGCGATTCACGGCGGGCACGACAACTGGCGCTACATCCTGATCTCGGGTCTGATCCCGGCCATCCCGCTGATCATCATCCGGCCCTTCCTGCCCGAGTCGCCGGTCTGGAGGGAGAAGAAAACCGCCGGGACGCTCAAGCGCCCGAGCTTCGCCGCGCTCTTTCAACCGGAGTACCGGCTAACCACTCTGGTCACGGCGCTGATCTTTGCGTGCAGCCTCGGCGCGGCCTTCGGCGCGATTCAGCAGCTGCCGCAGATCGTGCCCGGGCTCGTGCAGGTTGATCCGACACTAAAGCCCCCGCAGCGACAGGCGGTCATTCAGGGGACGGTCGCCGGGGTGCAGACGATTCAGGAACTCGGCGGGCTGGTCGGTCGGTTCATCCTGGCGTTTCTGGCCGTGCGGATAGTGTCGCGGCAGAAGCTGCTTCGGCTCTTCCAGATTCCAGGCCTGATCATCGTGCCGCTCGTGTTCCTTTATCCGGCGGTGCATAACCTGACGCTGCTGAAATGGGGCATCTTCTTCGCCGGGCTGTTTACGGTGGCGCAACTGAGTTTCTGGGGGAACTATCTGCCGCGGGTTTATCCGGTGCATCTGCGGGGAACGGGCGAGAGCTTTGCGGCGAACATCGGCGGGCGAATGATCGGGACTTCGGCGGCGCTGCTGACGACTCAGATCGCGCTCACAATGCCGGGCGGTGCGCCAGCGACAAAACTGTCTTACGCGGCTGCTGCGGTGGCGGCGCTGGTTTACGCGGTCGGCCTGATCGCCAGCTACTGGCTGCCCGAGCCGAAGAAGGAAGAGTTACCGGAATAAATGGCACAGTACCGCGAGCGTGAGCGAGCGGTGATCCTGTACAGGACTTGACGGGATTCCGTTCACTCACGCTCGCGGTACTGTGCCCCCACACCGAAACGAACATGCCAGACTTCAATCCTCCACACTCTGATTACGAAGCTCGCGTGCGAAACAGCTTCGCGTTGCAGGGGATGATGACGAGCATCGGCGCGAGTCTCGCGAAAATCTCTCCGGGCGAGGTTGAAATTCAACTCCCGTTCCGGGATGACCTGACGCAGCAGAACGGCTTTCTGCATGCAGCCGCCGTCACGGCGATTGTGGATTCGGCGTGCGGTTATGCCGCGTACACGCTCACCGAAAAGGGTGACAACGTCCTGACGATTGAATTCAAGGTCAATCTGCTTGCCCCGGCGAAGGGTGATCTGATGATTGCACGCGGGCGAGTGATCAGGCCCGGGCGTTCAGTGACTGTCTGCGCGGGCGATGTCTTCGCTCGGACTGATGGTGAAGAGAAGATGGTTGCGACGATGCTCGCAACCATCAGGGTGATTCGTGGAAGCTGAATGCCTTCCTATTTTTTCTTTGACTCGACTGTGATCACAGCCCCCTGCCACCCGGTCAGGGCGGGCTCCGCGTCCTTCACGATGTTCACGCCCCTGCGGGTCATTGACTGGCCGAGGGTTTCCTGAAGGGATTTCAGCTTCAGCCGGTCAAAAACCTCCGACCACTTGTAGTTCTCCTTTTCACCCAGATTGAGGCGCTCCCTTGAGATCAGCGCGACGGCCACATCCCTGCCGAATGGCTCCCCCACCGGAAACGCATACCTGCCGCCTCTGGGGAGAATGATCGTCCCGGCGGAGATGCGGTTGTCAGCGTCATTCGCGTTGGGGAAGATGCAGGTCGCGATATCGCTTTCGCTGAAAACCAGCAGGTAGAGGTACCCGGCGGTGTCGGTCGTGATCTGATAAGAGATGTTCTCGCCTTCCCGATAGAGCGTCTTCCCTTCGCCTGTGCTAATGCTGACCCTGATGGATGAAAGCGGGTTGACCAGCGCCACCGCCGGGGCCTGCTCCCAGGTCGCAAACAGTGGCTTATTGCCTAAAGGGACGGAGGAGATCACTTCGAACTGCGGCTGCTGGTCACCGCGCAGTTCCTTACTCTGGTGGAGCAGGCTGACCTGTCTGAGCAGGCGGGCTTTGAGTTCGTCCACTGTCAACAACGTTTCTTTCTGAAGGTCCGTGACAAGAAAAGAGAGAGCCCCGCGCAAAGCCCCGTTGACTTTGAGCGGGTAGGCTGACTGATTCTCGTTCGCGGCGGAAATGATAACTATGCCGGAAAGGGCGCCCAGCTGATCGCTGTCCACGTAATCACCACCCAGTTTTATCCCCCTCGTCCCGGGCGGCCTGCTCGTCACCTGATAGTCATCCACGGCGATGCCGCGCGCGCCCGGAGCCGGATGAGTCAGTGCCTTGAACTGGTCGGGGCGGGGAAGGTATCTGGCGCCTCCGCCGACAGTGGAGCCGTCTGAGGCCGGGGCTCCGCGGGCGATGGTGCCGGAATGGCAGGAATCGAAAATAAGCACGGCGCGCCTGCCGGAGAGCCGGGCGATGATCTGGCTGAAGAAATCATCGCGAATCTCCCGGGCGCCGGTCAGCGGGTCAACGTCATAAGGGGCCAGCGTCTCGTCAAAGCCGTCTGCCTCGTCGTGATCATCGTCAGGGAGTTGTGAGCCGTGGCCGGCGTAGAAGAAAAATATTCTGTCGCCGGGCCGGCTGCCGGCGACCAGCCATTGCTGAAGGTTGTTCTCAATATTGGCGGCGGTCGCCTCTTCGTTGAGGAGCAGCCTGATGCCTGTAGATGGAAAGCCGAATTTCGCTTTGATGAAATCGGACATCGCCAGCGCATCCGCGACACAGCCGGGCGTTGGCGGAACAAGCGGGTCTTTGTATTTTTCCACGCCGACAATCAGGGCTCTGTCTTCGGCTTGTGCTGTGAGCGCAAAAACGGGTAAGGCAATGACCAGAAGAAAGAAGTGCCTTCTTATCCGTGTGAACATATCTCCCCTTGGGAGTCAGAGTTTGGTTCCCGCTGTTTTCATCGGTCAGAAAATCACACTTGCGGAGATGTTGAATCCTCCCGCGCGAACCCCGGTCAAACCGCGAGTAATAACATGGGTGCCGTCGGCCAGAACCTCAGATGGACGAATAGTAAAGGTCTGGACGTCGCCGCCGTCCACATTGATGACAGTCGGACTCGCATTGACAAGTTTGATATTCACGGGCTCGGTGATTCCTTTCAGCCCCAGAACCTTGACGGTCAGAGTCGCGCGCTGCCCCCTGATGAGTGACAGCTGTGTGGCCGAGAGGGAGAGCGCGATGCTGCGGCACTCGCCTTTCCTGACCACATCCTTCTTCGTCACTTCGATCTCGGTCGGCCCCTGAACGCGGTATGGGGTGAGGGCGACGGACTTCCGCGGCGATTCTGCCAGCACGTCTGCCTCGACGCCGCCGACGCGCACGGTCGTCGTTTCAGCGTCACCGTCAAACTTCCCCGGGATCTGAACCGCTCGCCCGGCCTGAAAATTCTTCGGGAGCTGAAAATCCGTCGGGGGCGCCGGCGGCTGCGGCTGGCAGGGCAGTTTCGCTCTGGCGACCTCCTTCCCGTTCTTATCCCTGAGCAGGACTGCAATGGCGCCGCCCGTGACCACGGCGGGGATCAGCCATTTCCTCCGCTTCTCGGAGGCAGGCTTCTTCTGGTTCTCGACTTCCACCACGTAGCCGCTCAGTTCGCCGGTGTTCTGCTGCTTCTCGGCCTCGTCCTTACCCTCGGGCGCGGCGTAAACAGTCCCCGTGATCGTATCGCTCGCCGACGTGTCGTCGGGGAGGTTTACCTTGAGCGTACCGCTGGGCGTAGTGAAGATGGCCGAATGCAGCCCCGCGACGGTTTCCGTCTCCACCTTGAAATCATCGCCTGCCGCTCGGGGCGCTTCCTTTGCCACCGGCGCGGCGGGCGGGCTCGCCAGCAGGAGGCAGAGGAGAAAAGTAAAACAGACTGACAGGTTCATTCTTCCGGGCCGCATGGTGAATACCTGTTTAGATGGCCTGCCGGGACTGCCAGCCCATCAGGGATGCCTTTCACACCCCGACAGCGATTTTCTGACGATGTAGCGGCAAACTTTCCAGAGCGATTCTGAAAAGTTCCGCCGTTGGCCCTGAAAGGGCCGAAGTCAATAGACGTGGGTGGAACCCACGGACCGCCGAAGCCACGGCCCCCGACCCCGCAAGGGGGCGCATTTGTGTCGCGGATACAACCCTTTCAGGGTTGGCGGATGTGACGACCCGCACTCCGTGGGTTTCCCCCACGGCTATTGAATTTGTCCCCTCCGGGGACAAAAGCAGGCCTTTCAGAAACGTTCTCCAGGTTGCTGCTGACTTCACTGACAGTCCGGGCTGGGATCAGCAGCAACCTGGAAAGTTTGCCGCTACACCTGGGAAGTCGTCGCTTCGTCACCTGATCACTGCAACAGGGAAATCAGGCACAGTTTGTGGCTTGGTCGTGGTCGGCGTCTGCCTGCCTCTGGTCAGCTCCTTCACCCTCTCGGAGAGATAAAGGTCGAGCATGTTGATGGAGATCTTACCCGTGCCTCTGAAATCGGCCTTGCCATTCAACCCCTCCACCAGGGCTTTGGTGAATGCGCCGTTGTTCCACTGCGGGTCTTCCAGAGAGTACTGATTCCCGGTCGAAGAGGCGAAGACTACGGCGCCGTTATCCGCGCTCGCCAGCTCGTTGACCATGCCCATGATGTCAACCGTCCCTCTTCTCGACCCAAAGACATTACCCGAATGACAGGTGTCCACGAAGAAGAGGGCCTTGCCCGCGAGCGACAGCACCGTGTTCCTGATGTCGGAAAATGAGACGCCGGTCCGGAGCAGGCTGTCAAGGTTGGCGTTCTCGGGCAGGAAGTAATACTGCCCACTCTGATCGTTCACCCCGTGCCCGGCCAGAAAGACCATCGCCACATCCTTGCTCGTCGTCTCTTTGCGAATCCAGTCGAAGCCATCCAGGATGTCGTCCTTTGTTGCCTTCTCGTCAGTCAGCACTCTGACGACCACGTCACGGTAGAGGCCGCCATTCTGTTTCTGCATCGTCGCGGCGATGTCCCGGGCGTCCTTGGCGGCAAACCCGAGCGTCAGGTCTTTGTTGGCATACCTGCTGATGCCGACGGCCAGCACGTATAGCTTCGGCTTGATGACGAACTCGTCAGTTTCGGTCTTCCCGCGCCACTTCAAACGGATTGTCGCGGGCACGCTCGATGCGTACCTGTTTTCGGCGAGGATGGAAATCTCGCAGTCCCTGGCCGGGATGACGACCCTCAGGGATTGCGGCGCGTCCCCCTGCGGGACCGACTTCACGCTGACGCCGCGCTCCGTACTCGCGGGGCGGCCATCAATCAGAGCCTTGAGGCCGGTGACCGGCTCGGCCGAAGGCCCGCGAACGACAAATTGCAGGGTCACTTCCTGAGCGGAAACCTCCGCCTGATCTGCTGGCGACAATATCTCTACTACGGGCGGCAGAACCTTCCTGACTTCTGTTTCCTCGCGCTTTCGCCCCGACTCCGCGTTGGCCATCTTCAGCGCCGCTGACGGATCCTGAACCTCCAGGATTCTGGCCATCAACTCGGGCCGGTAACGGGCGGCCCTGAATTTGGAGAAGGGAAAGAAATCGGACGCCGCATCGCTGCCATTGTTGAGGTGCCACCCGATCAGTTCCTCGCCGCCCGGCGAGGCGTCGTAATAGCCTTTGGGGTTCCACAGCACCCAGCGCTTCTTATCACCGGACGGGAAGAAGGCCAGCAGCTCCTCGCCGCTGAGGTTATAGGAGCGGATGGTGCCGTCACCGAATGCCGCCAGCGCCACTTTGCCGTTGCCGGAAATGTTGACGCCCCAGGCGGTGTCGGGGACGGTGAGCTTCCATTGCTCCCGGCCACTCTTATCAAAGAGGCGCAGGTAAAAGTTCGTCCCCAGTAGAAATTTCTGCCCGTCCGGGGCGACGGCCAGGCTGTGGGACGTTTCATACTGCTCAAGCGCGAGCTTCGCGCCATTCAGTTTGGGGTCGGTTCTGTCTTCCCAGTCAGAGACGGACAGGCCGGGCGCGCTGGTGCGTGGCGGCTGTAAGGCAGGGTCATTTGGCGAATCGAATTTCAGAGTGCGACTGGCGAGGGAAAAAACAGCAGGGGACTGGCCGTTCTGAAGATAACTGAAACGGAATGCATTGCCCGTGCTGTCTGTCTGGAAGCCGCTCAGGTTACCCCGATAGTCGGCCTTCCAGCCCACATGATAGCTGACGCGCTCTCCCGCAGCCGACAGCACGCCCCACGCCGGGTCTGCCGAACCGAAGGCCAGTCCACCGCCGATGAGCGGGGCGAGGTCCAGAATGGTATTGCCGGCGGCAGGCAGGTCTTTATAGCTTTTCCAGTTCGCTGCCGACCAGCGGCGAATGATAGTAGAGCCGTTTCGGCCATACCTGCCGCCGGCGTACAGTGCCGCACCGTCTTTAGACCAGGCTACGTTGCTGAGACTGCCGTTGTCTATCCCTTTTGTCTCAGGATTGTCGAGAGCTGAAAGGTCGTCACCGGAAAGCAGACTGACACTGGTGCTGTCAATGTAGCCGACGGCGATCTTTTTACCATCCGGCGAGAAGCGCACGGCGTAAGGGCGCTTTCCCCCCGGCGCTGCTGCTTTCGCGATCTGGCGGAATTCCCGGTTGTAGAGTCGGATGAAGCCGTCGTAGCAACTGGTCACGAGCCTCTGCCCGCCGTCAAAGTCCGCCCCATAGCTCTGGTCACCATAAGACTCGTCCCGACCTGCTTCAGTTCCATCTGCAACGCGAAAGATGCGGACGCCCTTTTCATAGAGTGTTGCCGCAAGCAGTGTGTTGTCGGGTGAGAAGGCGAGGTGGAGTACGACATTGGGCAGGCCCGTCAATCGCCGCAGCATTTTCCCGCTGGCCCTGTCAAAGAGGTAGATTGAGACGGTCTTATCCCACTCTACTCCAGTCCATCCACCCGTCGCGATGATTCTGCCATCGGGCGAGATGGCTGCGGCATAGAGCTTACCTTCTGAGCCAGCTCCTACAGGCGGGCGCAGAGTCCTGATGAGCCTGCCCGTCGCCAGTTCCCAGACTCGCGCCGTCTTATCTTCGGAGGCGGTGACGAGGTACTGATTGGCAGCGTCCACACCGATGCTCTTGACCTCTGCCGTGTGCATCCCCGTCTCGACGCGCAGGACTGGCTCCTGGGGAATTGCCGGCCCGGCCAGAGTTCGGGGGATCAGGATAAAGAGTATAGCCAGTGCAAGAGCAAAGGACGTATTGTGAAGGTTTCCTTCACCGCGGAGGAGCAGAGAACGCAGAGAAAATGCAGAGAGAAGCGGAAGCCTCTGCGCTGCCTCTGCGTTCTCTGCTCCTCCGCGGCGAACCCCCTTCTGACCCCTGACCCCCCGACTTTGCGCCATACTGATCAGCCGGAGGACAGCCGGAGTTATGATTCTATTGATCTGGTTATTCCGCATACAGCGATTCCCGGTAGAGAAAGTGTGCTGCGCGTAATTCACAGTGAGGCCGGGAACTGTTAACAATCCCGTCGTGATTTCTGCCAGAAGCCCTGGTACAGGCTCTTATCCGAAACAATAAAGCCGGCCATCCTGCGATCCGATCACCACTTTCCCGCCGGCAATCGCCGGCGAGGCCGAGAGTGGCCCCCCGGCATTGAATTCCCACACCTTCGACCCGTTGCTGAGGTCAAGCACGTAAAACCTGCCGTCGTTCGAACCGAAGTAGACGCGACCCCCGGCGACGGCCGGCGAGGATTCGACCCGCGCTTTGGTCGCGAAAGTCCACAGCGCCTTCCCGGTGGCAGCGCTGATGCAGTGCAGCATCTTGTCGCGACCCCCGATGATCACTTTGCCGCCGGTCACCGCCGCCGACGAATAAAAAGGGAACTGGCGCTGCGGGTGCTGGTAGCGCCACCCCGCGCGCCGCGCCGTCAGATTCACGGTCATCACGTTGTTATCAAATGTGCCGAAGTAGGCCGACTGCCCTGAGATCGCCGGGGACGATCCGACATAAGCCCCGGTCGAGATTTTGAAGACCTCTTTGCCGTCGGCAATGCGGATGCCGCGGAACGTCTCGTCGCACCCGGCCACGTAAGCGATGCCATTCGAAATGCCCGGCGTCGCGTGGACATAGCCATCGGTCTTCACTTTCCAGAGCAGCGAGCCGTTGGACGTTGACAGGCAGTAGAGGTGGCCGTCGTATGAGCCGATCAGCACCCTGTCGCCTGCGACGACCGGCGAGGATTTGATTTCGCCGCCCGTCTTGAACGTCCAGCGCTTGCCGCCGTTGTGCGCGTAGACAGAATGAACCGTGCCGGAAAGGTCGCCGATGTAAACGGCGCCATTCGCGACGGCGGGTGATGATTCGCCGATCCCGTCTTTGGTCGCGTGATACTTCCACACTTGTTTGCCGCTGTCCAGATTGACGGCAATCAGGTCACCCGACCCCGAGCCGACGAAGACCACTCCTTCCGCGACGGCCGCCGACGACTCGATTGACTCGCCCGCTTCGTAAGTCCAGAGGAGTTTGATCGTCGCCGGCGGCGCGGCTGCCGACACGCCCGTCAACTGATGATTCCCGCGAAACTGCGGCCAGTTGCCGCCTTGCGCAGAAGTGGTAGAGGAGAAATCAATCGTCAGCAGACCGGAGGCAAGAACCAGAAGCCCGGCCAGGACTATTCCGGCCTTCCGACTTCCGACTTCCGACTTCCGACTTCCATTCAATAAGCCCACTCGTAGACCTCCAAAGCTCCGGCGGCGTCCCACCGCCTCGGGTTGAAAGTTCCCGTCCATTGCTTCGCGGCTTCTTCGGCGAGGACCGGCAGATCGTGTTTCGGCACGCCCGCCGGCCCGAGCCTTTGCGGCAAGCCGCCCGCCTCGGCCAGTCGTTCCAGCCGCCGCGCGAGACTTTCACCCGGATCATCATTGGCTGTTGCTCTGCCCGATAATTGTAACAGCTCAGTATAACGATCCGCGACAATGGGTGAGTTCCAGCGAACTACGTGAGGCAGTATCAATGCGATTGCCTCGCCGTGCGGCGTCCCATAATGCGCGGTCAAGGGGTTCGCGCAGGCGTGCGTCGCGCCGAGCATTGAATTCTCAATCGCCATCCCGGCGAAATACGCGCCGAGCTGCATCGCGCCGCGCGCCGTGAGGTCATCGGGCGCGGCCAGCACGCGCTCGTAGTTGCCTTCGAGCAGCCGCCACGCCTCGCGCGAAAAAAGATCCGATAACGGATTGCGTTTTGCGGTGACGAAAGTTTCGACGGCGTGCGCGATGGCGTCGTAGCCGGTCGTGGCCGTCACCCTGTGCGGCTGGGAGACAGTCAGGCGCGGATCGAGCAATGCAACGCGGAATGCCGCCTTCGGGTCGCCGCAGGCCATCTTGACGTGAGTCTGCGCGTCAGAGATCAGCGCGTAGCTTTGCGCCTCGCTCCCGGTCCCGGCAGTAGTGGGAATCCCGATCATCGGCAGCATCGGTTTTGCTGCCTTGCCATGTCCCCAGTAGGCATTCATCGTGCCGCCATTGGTCAGCACGAAGTTGATCGCTTTGGCACAATCGAGCGAGCTGCCGCCGCCCAGACCGATGATCGAATCAATGCCGAGCGGCGCGGCGAATGCGCGCCCGGCTTCAATCATTACCGTGTCGGGATTCTCACCGAAGTCGTGGAAGGTGAAGACCTCGACGCCTGACTGCGCGAGCAGCTTTGCGGCTTCATCCACGTAACCGCAGGCAATCATCCCGCGATCCGCGACGAACAGCGTACGGCGAAAGCCGAGCCCCTCGGCCAGCCGGCCCAGTTCGCCGAACGAGTCCGTGCCGAAAATCACTCTGGTAAGGGATTGAAAGTCAAAAGGTGGAAACATCAGATAACAGCGAGTACTTGAATTCGTTAATTCGCTCCCTCTCCTGTCACATCAACGGTAATAGCAAAGATGAGAGGATTATCCAGCTTGAGCGTGAGAGCGCAAGCCTGAACAGGATCACGACAGTTCGGCCCCGGCTGCTCATGCCACAGCGCCGAACCATCTTTTTTCTTGACCAGGCTGAATTGTCTAGTGTATGGTTACACTAGACAATTCAGGGGGTAGCCGGAAGGCCCGGGTGAAGAGCTATGTACATCACGATAGACACAGAGGACCGCCGCCCGATTTACCAGCAGGTGGTGGACGAGATCAAGGCGCTGATCGCGAAGGGCGAGTTGCGCGAGGGGACGACGCTGCCGCCGGTGCGACAGCTGGCCGCAGACCTCGGCGTGAACCTGAACACGATTGCGACGGCTTACCGTGAGCTGCAGGGCGACGGGTTGATTACCGTGAAGCATGGTTCCGGCGCGGTGGTGACTTCGCGACGGACGACGAATGAAAACAATCAGGATGGGTTGCGGAAATCGTTGCGGGCGGCGCTGACGCAGCTGGTGCTGGCCGGATTGCCGCGCGCCGAAATTATGGGCATCGTGACCGATGAATTGCGCAGCCTCATGAAAGGGGGGGCGAAGTGATGGCGGATTTACCCGTGATCCCGATCCTGCTGGCACTGTTCGCGCTCAGGCTTTTTTCGCTGCGGAGGTTCTGGCGGCTGCCGCTCAGGCAGGGCGAGGAATGGTTTTTCACGGCCCCGGTCGCGCCGGGCTTTTATCGCGGGGCGGGACTTCATCTCCTCCGGCGGTATCGGCTGTGGCTGTTCGCGCCGCTCGTGACTGATGCTGTGGTGGTCGTAACGATGATCAGTTTCGGCAGGGCGGCTTACGTGTTTTACGAGCAGTTTGTCTCGTCGGTGCTGAACGCGCTTTTTTGCAACTTCCTGCTGATCGGCTTTGCCAGCCGGGCGAAAGCCTTCGCGGCCACCGAAGAGGCGGAGCCGATCAGCGCGGTATCCATCTCGCTGCAAACGCGGCGGCTCGGTGATTACAGCAAGCGGATTGTCGAACTGATCATCGGCGGTCTGACAGTCGTCGCGCTGGCGATGCTCGCGGATCATTTCACCGGACTCGTCGGCGGGGTTCCTTTGAGAACAGATCAGACCGGGGCTTCATTACGCGGCGTCGCGTTTGACGTGGTCTGGCTGCTTTACATCCAGCTCGGCCTGCTGCTGCTCAAGGGGGTCTTCGTCCACTGGCGCATGAAGGTGCCGACCAGCCGGACTGAAGATTACCTGCGGTGGCGGCGCGAGTGGCTGGCTTATCACGTCGGGATTTTTGACGGCGTGCGCGTGCTGTGTGCGGTGAAGCTGCTCGCGCTGGCTCTCCAGGAGACTTTCGAGCCGGTGTGGAATAACCGGGTGATGACCCCGGTGGCCGGTTCAGTGTGGGTGCTGATCATCCTCGTGTGGGTCGGGTACTGCATCCGACTGCGCCGCCGTCTGGCCGTGGTCGAGCGCGAGATTGAGCCCGTCCGGCTCGCGAAAGTTTTCCCGCCCGCGCCGGTGGCCGCCGGCACTTTTCTGGCGGGCGGGCTGTTCTATTACAACCCGGACAACCCGGTGCTGGTCGTCAGGAGCCCGCTCGGGATCGCCTTCAACCTGGCTCATAAACGCGGGTACTTTTATCTGGCGTATCTGGCCGGGCTGATTCTGCTCATGGGATGGATGGTCACCCGTTAAGATGCGGGTGAAGTTATGTAGTCGGTCTCCGGGAGGCAGGCAATGTCTGATTTATCGTATCTGATCGGTTACGTCCTGCTGTTATTGCTCAATCTGCAGATGCTGCTTTCGTGGCGTCAGAACCCGGTGGCGCATGGCGAGGAGGCCTTCTTCGGTCTGCGCGTGAGCCGCGAGGCGTTCGATGGCGCGGGCCGGCTGGTCCTGCGGCAATACCGGGCGCGGCTGGCGGTGGGATTCCTGTTGATCGAGGGCCTCAACTTATTCCTGCCGATTTATGTCGGCAGAATTTCGTGGCTGGTGACGCTCAGGGGCATTTCGAATCTGTTATTCCCGGTGTTTGCCATCCGGCTCTTCGGCCTGTTTCAGGAAAAGGCGAAAGGCTTTGAGCTTGCCGAACCGGGCGGGCGTCATGCGGCAGTGGCTTTGATGCTGAAGACACGGCGGCTCGGTGATTACACAAACACCCTGCTGGAGACCGCCTCTGTCGTCATCTTCTTCGCCACCTTCCTGCTGCTCAATTACTGTTACCCGTTGTTGCCTGACCGACTTCCGACGCACGCGAACTGGGGCGGGGTGATTGACGGCTGGCGGCAGAAAAGTTTTGCGACCGTTTTCGGCCTGCCGATCTGGTTGTTCTACCTCCAGGCAGGAGTTCTGCTGCTGAAATATGCTTTCGTGAAATCGCCGAGGTCGCTTCCGGCTCAACAGACTGAAGAGCATATGCGGCAGGCCGAAGAGTTCCTCAGCCTGATGACGCAATGGTTTGACTGGGCGCGTGGCGTCTGGCTCTACGTGATCGTCATCGGTGACGTGAGCGTGATTGACTGGTATGTTGAGCGAAACAGATTTGCGGCCGCCGGAATGATCCGGGTTTCCGCAGTCGGGGTCGTCATCAACATCATCCTGACGCTGATCTTCTGGATTCTGGTAGCGGTGCCGAGCCTGTATTTTGTCCGTCGGCTTTATCTGCTCGACCGCAGGATGAGGCCGGCGGAATCGGGCCAGCCGCCCGGCCTGACTGATTATTCACACTTCCTGTTTGGCGGATTGCTGTACTTCAACACTGACAACCCGGCGCTGTTTGTTAAAGGCGCCCGATCCTACACCATCAACCTGGCCAATTACTGGTGCTACGTGATCGCGGCATATCTGGCGGGCATCGGACTGCTGATCGCGTGGGCACCTGAACTGTTGTAATAGTTGTGCAAGAACCTTTGCCGTGGGGGAGGCGGACTGAATGAATTCTCGATTGATGATCAACCGCGCTTGTCGTTGCCTGTTGCTGACCCTGCTTTGTTCCGCCGGTCAGCTTGCTGCGGCCCAGAACAAGGCCGCCGCGCCGCCGCGACTGCAACTCGAAACGTGCCGGCTGCCGGGCTGGAGCGAGGACGTGAAGTGCGGAAAGTATGAAGTCTATGAAGACCGTGCGGCGAAGGCGGGTCGCAAAATCGCGCTGAGGGTCGTCGTCCTGCCCGCCCTCGGCGCAAAGCCGGAACCTGACCCGGTGTTTTATTTCGCGGGCGGGCCGGGCGGCAGCGCGGTGGACACGATCGCCAGAGCGGGCAAATCGTATCTGGCAAAGCTCAGGCAGGATCGCGACATCGTGGCGATTGACCAGCGCGGGACCGGCGGATCGAATCCGCTGGCCTGCAACCTTTACCGCGATAAGAACGACATGAATGATTACTTCGGCGACCTGTTTTCGCTCGACAGGGTGCGCGCCTGCCGGGCCGAACTGGAGAAGGTCGCCGACCTGAAGCTCTATTCGACGCCGCTCGCGATGGATGATGTTGATGATGTCCGCCGGGCGCTCGGTTACGACCGAATCAATCTGTACGGCGGCTCGTACGGCACGACGGCGGCGCTCGTCTACCTGCGGCAGCACGAGCAGCACGTGCGCACGGTGACGCTGCTCGGGGTCGCGCCGCCCGAGCTGCAACTGCCGCTGCCGTTCGCCAAAGGCGTCCAGCACGCGCTGGATCGGGTGTTTGAAGACTGCGCGGCGGATGAGAAATGCCACGCCGCCTTCCCGAATCCGAAGGCGGATCTCGAAGCCGCGGTGAAAAGACTCGACGGGGGGCCTGTTACCTTTGAGACAGTCAACCCGTTTACGAAAGCGCCGCAGCAGGTCACGCTCACCCGCGCGGGCTTTATCGAACACGTCCGGGCGATGCTCTACATCCCGGAGTTTACGCGCTGGCTGCCGGTACTCGTCCACCGGGGGGCTAAGGGCGAATTCGGCCTGTTCGCGACGGTTTCATTTCAGGCCTTTCGCCTGCTCGACGACGCCATCGCCAGAGGCATGCACCTCTCGGTCATTTGCGCCGAAGACATCCCGTTCATCACCGACGAGGCCGCGACCCGTGAACTGGCCGGGTCGTTTTACGGCGACTATCGCCTGAAGACTATCCGTAAAGCCTGTGAGGCGTGGCCCGTCGCGAAGATTCCGGCGAGCTTCACGAGCCCGATCAAATCAGACGTGCCCGTGCTGCTGATTTCAGGCGAGGCTGACCCGGTGACCCCGCCCTGGAACGCGACGGCGGCGGCAAAACACCTCGCCAACGGCCGCGAGGTGGTGATTCGCAGTACCGGCCACTATTTCACTTTCCCCTGCGTTGACAACCTGACGACCGAATTCGTCGCGAAAGGGTCGGCGAAGGGGCTTGACACTTCCTGCGCCGCGCAGGTCCGCCGACCGCCATTCGTCACTCAGGAAATGCTCAACGCGATGGCGAGAAATCAGACGGCGGGCGGCAGCAAATCCGGCGAGGGAAAAGAAGAGGTCTGGCAGGGAGTGCTGGATGCGGGCGCAGCAAAGTACAGACTCATCCTCAGACTGAACAAAGCCGCGAACGGGACTTTCACCGGCCGACTCGACAGCCCCGATCAGGGGGCCGTCGGGCTGCCGATTGACACGGTCAGCTGGAAAGATCAGTCGCTGCGCTTTGAGATGGGCATGATCAGCGCAGTTTATGAAGGCAAAGTCAGCGGCGACGGTTCGGAAATTACCGGGCAGTGGCAGCAGGGCGGACTGTCCCTGCCGCTGACTTTCAAGCGTGCGGACAAAATAGAAAAGTGAGTTGTACGGCCTGCGAAAACACCGCCAGGCAGGGTGTTCCGGTTCAGAATAGGTTTTCCGCCCCGGAGGAGCGCAATGTTTATAGTTGACCGTGGAAAAATAGATCCCGGCTTTTACCGCTGCGAGCTATAAACATTGCGCTCCTCCGGAGCGGGAGAAGGAAGTTATGCAGATACCGATGCTGGAAACTTTGTAGTAAATCCGGAGGAGGCAGATGATGTTACTGATTCCCGTCTATGTTTTTATCGTGGCGATCAATGCCGGAATGCTCCTGTGGCTCGTCAGGCTGCCGGTCGAGCAGCGCGAAGCATCTCTCTTCGGCGTGCGCGTCAGTCCGGGGACTTACAACGTGCAGGGTCGGCGCCTCTGGCACCGTTACCGCTTCCGGCTGGTCGCTGCGTTCATCATCATCGAAGCCGCGCGGCTGGCAGTGACCGTCGGGCTTGCGCTCTCTTCGGGTCTCACCATCGCAGCATTTGCCGGGCCGGCACTCGCTTCGCTTCTGCTGCTCCTGACGGCCGCCTTTGTCCTTCACTCGGTTTTTTACCGGCAGACAATCGCCTTCGAAGAGGCCGATCAGCTTACGCGGACTGCCTCGTCAATGAAAGTGCGCTGCCTCGGCGATTACACCAGCACGGCTCTGGAAATAGCCTGTGTGGTGTTGACCGTCGCCCCGATAGCGGCGCTCGCCGGCTATTATCAGGTGATGCCCGACAAGGTGATCGTGCATCGCAGCCTGACTTCGGTCTTCGGCATTCCGGCGCTGATCGTTTGCGCGCAGGGGTGGTTCTGGCTGACGAAATTTGGTTTCATCCAGGGGCAGATGGCTCTGCCGGTCACCCGGCCCGAAGAATTCCTGCGGCTGAAGGAAGAGGCGCTCAGGATCGGCCTCGGGCTGCTCGACTGGTTCCGCGTGCTGTTTGCCGTGCCGATGGTTTATGTCGCGGTGATGTACATCGGCTGGACGCCCGACCGGTTTCGCGCGTGGGCTGTTGCCAGCACAGTGTTCGGGCTGTCGTGGGGGACGATAGTGCTTGTGGTGATCAATCGCGCGATGAATCGGGTGGCGGCAATCAATCAGAGATTGAAGGCGGAGTTTGGATACATCCAGCTTTCGCGCCGGGCGGATTCCGGGCACTGGCTCGCGGGCAGGCTGCTTTACCACGACCCGGAAAACCCGGCACTTTTCGTTGAGACCCCCGTCGGGCCGGGTTACACGCTGAATCTGGCGAACAGGTGGTCGTATATTTATGTATCATATCTGTCGGGTTTGTTGCTGCTCTGCCTCGTGACTGTTTTCATCCGGTAAATCGGGAAAGGGAAATATGCTGAAAAGATTTCTAATGGTGGCTGTGGCCGCGTTTGTGATCATCGGCGGCGCGCCGGCTCAGGAAAAGGGGATCAAAGGCGACTGGGCGGGCGTGCTGGATGTGGGTAGCCTGAAGTTGAATCTGATCCTTCACATCACGCAGGAGTCGGAGGGCGCTTTGCGCGGGACGATGGACAGCCCCGACCAGGGGGCCAACGGACTGAAGATTGACACGATCGCGTTGCAGGGGCAGACGCTGCAATTCGAGATGAAACAGATCGGGGCTTCCTACGAAGGAAAGTTGAATGCCGAGGCCACGGAAATTTCGGGACAGTTCACACAGGGCGGAGCGACATTGCCGCTGACTTTCAAACGGTCAGCGGCGGGGGCCGTCCCCGCGCCGAAGCGACCGCAGGAACCGAAGCCGCCTTACCCGTATAACGAAGAGGAAGTCTCCTACGAAAACAAAGCCGCGGCCGGAGTGAAACTGGCGGGCACGCTCACGCTGCCGCGCTCGCCGGGGCCGTTCCCCGTGGTGCTGCTGATCACGGGCTCCGGGCCGCAGGATCGCAATGAAGCGCTGCTCGGCCACAAGCCATTTCTGGTGCTGGCTGATCATCTGACCCGCCAGGGCATCGCCGTCCTGCGCGTGGATGATCGCGGCGTCGGCAAATCCACGGGCAGGTTCGGCGACGCGACCAGCGAGGATTTCGCGGGTGACGCGCTGGCGGGCGTCGAGTATCTGAAGACCCGCCGGGAGATCAACCCGAAACAGATCGGCCTCATCGGCCACAGCGAAGGCGGATTGATCGCCCCGATGGTGGCGGCGAAATCGAAGGACGTTGCCTTCATCGTCCTGATGGCCGGGCCGGGCGTGACCGGCGAAGAGATTCTGTACGCGCAGGGCTCGCTGATTGCCCGGGCGGCCGGCGCCGCCGAACCGGAGATCGCCAAAAATCGCAAGCTTCAGGAGCAGATGTTCGCGATTGTGAAGCAGGAGAAAGACCCGGCGGCGGCCGAAAAGAAATTGCGCGAAGCGGCGGACGCGGTGCTGGCCGGACTGACTGAAGAGCAGAAGAAGGCCGCGAGCGCAAAACCCGCGGCGATTGAGGCCCAGATCAAATCGGTCAACTCTCCGTGGTTCCGTTATTTTCTGACTTACGACCCGCGCCCGGCGCTGAAGGCTGTGACAGTCCCGGTCCTGGCGCTCAACGGCGAGCTTGATCTGCAGGTCCCGCCGAAACAGAACCTGCCGGTGATCGCGAAGGCTCTGGAGGAAGGCGGCAACAGGGATTTCAAGACAGTCGAGCTGCCGAAGCTCAACCACCTTTTCCAGACCGCTAAGACGGGGTCGGTCGCGGAGTACACGAAGATCGAAGAGACCATCTCGCCAGCCGCGCTGACGGTGATGTCAGAGTGGATCATTGAGCGGACGATCAAGCATTCGGGGAAAGTTCAGTAAGGATCAAGGCGGGAGCTATGTTCCCCCGGCGTGGCTGGCGAAGCTTCAGGGCTTCATTGACTCGTGCAAAACTTCCACGACCTGACCCGGGGCAATCGTCAGAAGAGCCTCTTCCACTTCAGCCAGCATTGAGACGTGAGTCTCAAGCGTATTGTTCCGCGCCCGAAGGACAACCAGCGCGATTGAACGGCCTTCCATTCGCTGCTCGGGTTTTGATGTTTTTGTCTGCCGTGAGCATCACCGCAAACCCTTCTTTCTCAGCCTCGCTCAAAAGCTGACCGTTTTTAAGCGCATCACATCCAATTTGCAGCCTGCTTTTTACTTCGTGTGTCGGGAGGTGACGGGACAGTCGCCAGTCGAGGTTATGGTCGAGAAGAATTTTCACCGTTCAGAATGGATTGGAAGAGGGAGTCCCGGGCAAGCTCCAGAACCTTCTCAGCCTGTTCACGCGTGACGGGCGGGAAACCCTCAAGGAAGTCTTCCAGCGGGTGTCCTGCTTCAAGGTAAGCGAACAGATTCTGAATCGGAACGCGAGTGTTGATGAAGCAGGGCGCACCGCTCACGCGCTCCGGGTCAATCCAGATGACATCATCAATCATCTTTGCAGTGTCTTCCGTCGTGTCTGTCTGAAATTCCACGCAAAAATTATAACACCGGCCGGAAAGGCCGGAAACGCGAAAACCTGTTTCTCCCCGATCCGCGCGGCTGATAATTTCAGTCGCGTGACTTCTATTGAATGCTGAGGCGCACGACATTGGCCGCCCGCCCATCAATCACCAGCTCCAGATCAACTTCACCCTTCCCGCGCAGGCTTTGCGGCAGCCGCACGTTCACCTGATCAAGGCCCGCATAGCCGCCCTGCTCGCCGGCGTAATCAACCTGCAAATCGGTATTGCCGATGCGGACCGTGACCGCATCCGGACTCGAACGATGGCGCAGCCCCGTGCCGAACAGGATCAGGAAGACCTGATCCGTATTCGCGCCGAGGTCAATCGGGCGCGCGACGAATCTGTTCTGCGCCTGATCGAATTGCGCGACGGGCTCGTAGCTTTGCGTGTTGTCGGGTCTCACGCGCAGGGCCAGGGCCGCCGCGAGTCCGCCGCCGCTCGCGTCGGCTGAAAACAGTGAGGGCGCGACGTCGGCAATCCGGATCGTGCCTGACGCGACGGTGGCACTGCCATTGGTCACGGCAACGGTCGCCGTGCCGGTCGCCGTGCCGGGCGGAATCTGGTAGTTGATCTGACCCGTCGAGACGAAGAAGAGCGGCGCGGGTCTTTCGACGTTGAGGCTGTCTGTGACTTTGACCGTCACCCCAACGAGCTGGGTGGGCAGCGGCAGCGTGGTCGCAATCTGCGTGGTCGTCGCCAGCCCCGCGCCAAAGGCCGCGGCTATCGCCTCGCGCGCCATCGCCTCGCCTTTGTAACTAGCGGCGGAAACCGTCGTGATCGTGCCGGTCACCGACAGGCTGATCTGGCGGGCGCGAATCGTCGAGCCGGTCGCCGTGATCGTGACGGGGTAAGTCCCACCCGTGGCGGTTGCGCCGACGTTGAGCAGCAGTGTTGCCGCATTGCCCGACGTGACGGTCGGCGGGTTGATCGAAGCCGTGACGCCCGCGGGCAGGCCGCTCACTTCCAGTCTGACGGTCTGCTGATTGCCTTTGACGGTGGCGGTGCTGATGGCGAAGCTCGTGGCGTTGCCCGCCGGCACGCTGCGCACGGGCGGGTCAGCCGCCAGTGAAAAGTCATCGGCCGGGTCAACGAACGCTTTCACTTCGCTCCTGATCCCGGGCAGCAGCGGGTAAAGCGAATTGCCGGGGCACTCGGTCCCGGGGCAGGCGGTCGGCGAGGTCGAAGCGTTCGCGTCGCGATGCCCGGAGACGTTCTGCAAATTGAGCTGCGTGCCGCCGTGGTATGTGACGCCGAGCGGATCAATGCCGCGCTGATCGCTTTTCCACGAGAGCATATATTTCAGGCTGGTCAGCGCCTGCACGGTCGGCACGACCGAAGTGAACGTGCCGAGCATCGCCGTTCCCATCGTGTCTGAATTCGCGCAGCTGAAATGCGCGCCGAGTACGTTGTCGCCCCCGGCGCGGCCTTCATAAATCAGACCGTCAGGATCAATCAGGTAGTTGTACCCGATGTCGCTCCAGCCGTTGGTGAAGACGTGGAAGTTCCAGATGCTGCGCACCGCGGCGGGCCAGTCGGTGACATCATTCCCGGTCGCCGTGTGATGCACGATCAGGTGCGTGACGGTGGTGTAAGAGGGCGCGCCCCGGTGCTGCTGATCACCGTCGGGGCAGCCCCACGCAATGCGGCTGACGACTGATGGTTTTGGAAAGCTCCCGCCCGCGGCTGCGGTCTGATGACCTCTGGTGACGGGGCGGCCTTCAAACCGCGGCTGATTACGCATCCGGTCGGACATTGATTTCGGAGTCGCGCCGGGACTGATAAATCTGAACCTGATGCTGCTGATCACGGGTGAAATCCCGCCCGGGTCGCGCGCCATCTCGACGCGGTACTGAATGAATCTTGATTCTTTGGGCAGAAAGAAGAGCCCCGAGTGCGTGTGCGGGTCGCCGTCAAGGCTCGACGGCTGCCACTCACCCCACGCGCTGCCGTCGGGCGAAGCGCGCACGCTGACGGCGAGTCTGGCGTCATCGGCACTGACCGCTGACCACGCGGCTGAAAGCGCCAGAAAGGGCGAAGGTGAATCGAGCGTGACCGCGACGGGGTTGAAAACAAGCGTCGCCGCCTGCCGGGCCTGGCTGATCGCCCAGCCCTGTGAAGTGAGCCGTGCGCCCTGCTGCGATTCGGCCTGTGCCTCGGCCCGCGCCCGGCCGGTGAAAGCGCAGCTGACCTCGCTGGTTCTGATCTGCGTGGGCCGGTCGTCGGGTTCAGGCTGCTGCGTGGTTGCGGCCTGAACTGATGATGAGATGAGCTGCGGAGGCTGTGCCGGAGTGCGGTTCTGCTTCAGCACGCGCGCCAGGCCGAGCGCGAGCAGCAGGAACAGCAGCGCGACAGGCATGATCCGTCCGGCTCTCAAAGCTGATCGCTCCTTTGAAAGGTCTCGTAATCCGGCGCGTAATATACGTCAGGTCAGAGACTGAAGCCAGAAGAGTAATGCCCGCACCTGGCGCGGCTGATGCGCCCTCAATATTTGAGATCAAAGTGTGTGAAGTCAGCGATTCGGAAACTCAATCTCTGAGTTGGCGACGATGATGGCAATGACGGCGACCGCGATGACTATCGCGATGCCCACTCCGATGGCGACTTTGGCTCTGGTGGAAAGATTGTGGCCTTTCACCCTGCCGACCTGCGGGTAAGCAACCGGAGTGGCAGTGCCGGGTTTCGGAGTCGTGATGATGAAGGATTCGTCGCCTGCTTCGCTGATGTAACCTTCGAGCTTCGTCTGGTCCTTCAGTGTGATTTTCACGCACGCATCTTTACCCGTGCCGAGTGCGCGGATGCCTGCTTTTATTTTCGCGGCCAGTTGCGCTTCTTTTTCCGCCGATGATCCGGCGAAGGCGGGGATGGTCGCGCCCAGGCTGATCAACAGGGCGATCAGAAAGAGTGAGGTAAAGTTCCTGAACATAGTTCTCCGTGTGCGAATCCGGGTCAGTGCCGCGAGCGGGAGCGAGCGTGGTCCCACCAGGAGACCGCTTCCGCAAGCCACGCTCGCTCCCGCTCGCGGCACTGACCCGGATTCGCAATCCGCTCTAAGACTGACCTCCGGCGTCTGCCGCAGCGCTTTTCGCCTTCGCCCAGCGTGAGAACAGCCTGCGCCTGTTCGCCATGATCTCTCTGGCGTTCGGCACCTTCAGCACCAGCCGCTCGATGTGCGCCAGGTAATCCTGCTCGCCAATCGTTTCGCGCACTTCGGCGATGAACGGTTCGATCTTCGCGAAGATGCCCAGATGTTCGGTGTTGGCTTCCAGAAACATCTGCTCGTCAATCCCGCCGTTGTTGACGAGCGAGGCGGCCATGTCCCAGTACGACGTGACCATGCGGTAATAAGCGCTCTCCTGCTGCCCGCTCACCAGAGTTTTGATGATGTCGGCGGCGCTCTCCGGGTTGAATTCGGTCACGTACCACGCGCGGGCTTTCCGCATCGCCTCATCGCGGCGGAGTTCGTAGAGCTTGAGAATTGCCTGAACATCCTGTTGCTTTGAATTCATGGTCGGGCTCCTTTCGTCTCGTCGTCAAAGTGGGTCTGAGTGGTGATTTTCAGGCTCGCCAGCAGTTGTGTTGAGCCTTTCGCACGCAGCGAGCGGCAGACTTTCAGGTTGTGTGTGGCTTCCCGCAGTCGCCCGTCCGACTGTTTGCGCGCCAGCTCGAATTCCTTTTCGGCCTCATCCTGACGGCCGGCGAGCGCCAGCAGGACGCCCAGATTGTTGTGGCTGGCAGGCAGGCGCCGGTCGGTCTGTGCGATTGACTCGCGGAATTTTTCGGCGGCGATGGAGTAATCGCCTTCGCGGGCGAAGATCATGCCCAGCTCGAACAGCGCGTCCGCCCTGAGCCCCGTCGCGTCAGCCCCGACCTGGCTGAAAGCCTCTTTAGCCGCCTTCCAGTCGCCCATCTCCTTCAGCGCGGTGCCGAGCGCGAATGCGGCTTTCGGGTAATCATCCCGGCGCGCTTTGATCGCCGCGCGGTATTCAGTGACCGCGTCATTCAGGCGGCCCAGCTTGTGATGGCAGACGCCGATATTGTAATGCGCCTTCGCCACGCGCTCACCGAATCCGTCACCGAGTACCATCCGGTAATGCAGGATCGCCATCTCATACTGCCCCATCGCGACCAGCTGATCGCCGCGCTCAAACGCGGCGCTGAGGTCATCAGCACGAACCGGCAGGATCGCCGCGGTGGTCACGAGAACCACGAACAACAACTTCCATAACCTTTGCATGCTTCCTCCTTGTCGAATTTGTTGACCATTGGGTTGACGAAGAGGAGTGTAGTAAAAACAGAAAGAGCAGTCTTTTCTCTGACTGCTCTTTCTTGCGTGGGTTTGCTGGAATGCGACGGCGCCCGCTTAGCGCAGCACCGCGTCCCGCCAGGCCTTGGGCGTCATTGACGTGAACCTGCGGAAAGTGGTCGTGAAATGGCTCTGGTTCTTGAACCCGACGTTGGCCGAGACGTCCACAATCGGCAGCTCGCTGTCGGCGAGCAGGCGTTTGGCGTGATCAATCCTGATCTGCCACAGGTACTGCTGCGGCGTCTGGCCGGTGGCGCGTTTGAAGGAGCGCGCGAAGTGGAACGGGCTCAGGCCCACGGCTTCGGCGATCTCTTCGAGCGTCAGGTCGTCGGCCAGATTCTCGTGCATGAACTCTTTGGCGCGGCGCAGCCTGTGCCCCGGCAGGCCGCCGTTGAAGGCCGGCGCCTGCCTGCCCTCGACCGTGTAATGCCTGACCAGATGGAGCGCCAGCGTCTGAATCAGCGAATCAACGTAGAGCCGGCCCGCCGGTTCCGTCGCCTCGGCTTCGGTCATCAGCGTCAGGCCGATGTGCCTGATCAGCGGATCGTCCTTGTCGTGAACCTCAGTCAGTTCCAGCCGGTCGGGCACGAACAGGTCGGCAGCCGCCCGTGAAATGAGTGACGGGGCGATGAAGATCGAAAGTGCTTCAGTCTCGCCGGCGAAGTCCAGTGAGACCGGCTGCCCCGACGGCACCAGACACATATGTCCGCGCGTCCGCAGCGTTGACTGCTGGTTGCCCGTCGCGGTCTGCTTGTGAGTGATGGTGCCGCCGGTCAGCGCGATGCCGATCTGATGCTCATTGAAGCTGCATTCGGGCATTTGCCCGCGCCTGGCACGCCAGTGTTTGAGGCTGACTTCGGGCCACGTGACCGACTGACTGAAGGTGAAGACCGAGTGAAGTTGTGCGTTGGTCAGGTTCATGCTTTTGACTGTTGGATGACGGTTAAAGTTGAAGCCCGCTCACTTCTGCCGGTTTCAGACTTGCAGGAGCTGATTTGCTGACATTACTTGAGTACGACGCTTACGATAATCAGGTTCCGGTCGGGTTGTCCAGTTTTTAATCGGGCAAAAAACGGCTTCAGGACTTGATTGCCCTGACGGCCGTCAGCTTGCGCGTCGCCAGCACCGAGTGAATTTGTCTGATGCGACCGGTCTCGTCAACCTCGCACGTCATCACCCAGCGGGGCGCATACCCCCGGGCCGGGTCGGCCAGCTCGATCACGAGCGCCGGCAGGCCGTTGAATACCCGCCATTCAAATAGCGCATCCGCAGGCTTCTGCTCGGCGACGCGTGAATTGAAGAGCAGCACCTTCTCCCGCCCGACAATCGGCACGCGCGCCGCGATGAACTCACCGCCGCCGTCGCCGACCTGTCGCACGTCGTCGGCCAGCAGCGCCGCGGCCCCCGTCACGTCGTGATTGAACAGACAGGTGAGAAAAGTTTCCAGCGCCCGGCGCGTCTGTTCCTGCAACGACCGCGTGATCGGGCGGCGCGAGCGGTCATAATCGCCCATCGCCCTGCGCGCCCGGTGGTGCGTCGTCTTCACGTTCGACTCGCTCATCCCGAGCGCTGCGGCGGTCTCCTCGACCGAATAATCGAACACGTCGCGCAGCAGCAGCACGGCGCGCTGCGCCGGCGTCAGCGCTTCGAGCGCGAGCAGGAAGGCGAATGACACGCTCTCGACCAGATCGTATCGCGCCGCCGGATTGCCCTGCGCGTCTTCCGGCTCGTATGATGGCAGCGAAGTTTCGTCACCTGTTTCAATCGGCGAGGGCAGCCACGGGCCGTCATACCCACGCCGCTTGCGATACCGCAGCAGGTCGCGGCACAGATTCATCGCCACGCGCACGAGCCACGGCCGCCACGGCTCATCCGTCCGCGCCGGCGGAGTTTTCATCGCCCGGATGAAAGTCTCCTGCACCAGATCATCAGCGTCAGCCGCATTGCCGGTCATCCGGTAACAGAGCCCCCACAGGAATCGTTCATGCGCCTTGAAAAGATCTTCGATAACGGCAGTTGGTACACTCATTGTCGGATCAATGCGTCATCAGTAGCGAACTATCGCCGATCACCTGTCGGCTTTCAATTACCTGACAGGTAATCGAAGCGTGTGCATCATTCAAAACACTCGAATGCGGCGCACCACCCTGCGCACCACCCCGGGAGCGCGAGCGTCTCGCTCGCCTGATTCCCGGAAAAAGCCCGAGCGAGCCCCAGTTGGCTTTGGGCGGATGCCTGGCAAGCGAAGCGCTCGCGCTCCCGGGGTGGTGCGCCCTGATGGTTATGTGGTCATCAGGCAGCCGCAGCCCTGTGCTGCCCCTGCGCGATCATCTCAACCGCGAGTCTGGCGCTGGCGAAACTCGCATCGGCCAGTTGACCTTCTGGGCCGACCCAGTCGCCGGCCACGTATAATCCATCAATGCCGGGAACCGCGGGCCCGGGCCTGCCGGCCAGTCCGCCCTGTGCCGCCGTGACCAGTGCGTTCGTGACCGTCATCTTCGGCAGGAAGCGTCGCTCAACTACGGCTTTGCGCCAGCCGGGCTGAACCAGATCGAGCGTCTGCTCCAGTTCCCGCTCGACAAGCTTCGGGTCAGTTGACGCATCCGGGCCGAGATATTTCGCGGCGTGAATCAACGCGCCGCCTGCCGGGGCCAGCTTCGCCGTCGCCGAATGCACGGAAAAATAGAGCGGCTCGTCAATGCCGAGCGCGAATCGCGCTCGCGGTTGCGGCAGGTATTCAAGTGCAAGGTCAAGGCACGCAGCTTTGACCGGAATCGCCGCCTGCTCCCACTCATTCAGCACTGTGTTCCCGCCATCCTTGACGAGCGCGCAGGCCTCAGCCGGGCCGGCGGCGATAATAACCGATGCCGCTACGAATGTTGTCCCGTCGGCGGTGTGAATCAGAAACTTCTGCTGATCGCGTTCGATTTCAGTCACTCTTGCGCCGGTCACGATCTTCACTCCCGACTTTTCAGCCGCCGCGCGCAGGCCGCTCACCAGCGTCTGCCACCCGCCGTCGAGGTAATAGACGCCGCCTGCGAGCGCCATCTGGGCCTGTCTGAGTACCGCCCCGGCGCTCTGGCGCTCCGGGTCATTCGCGTAAGTCGTCACGCGGAACAGGGCCTGCACGAGTTGCCGCGTCCCGGGCTGACTGATTTCACGGTCGAGCCATTCGCGCGCACTCAGGTGTTCGATGGCCTGAGTATCAATGTTGCCGATGCCGGCGAGCAGCCGCGCCGTCTCCATTTTCGCCGCGAGGCCCATCAATCCGGTGGTCAGCAGCGAAACGAATCCGCCCGGCAGCGCGTGCTTCACGCCGCGGTCAATGGCATACGCGCCGGAAGCGCTGGCGATGGCGCCGCTGAATTCGACGCCCAACTCGCCGAGAATCCTGACTCCGGCCCCGCGGCGGTAGAGTGCGTGCGGGCCGAGGTTGAAATGAAAGCCGTTGCTCGTCTCGGTCGCCGCTCGCCCGCCGACCGCGTGCGCCTTCTCAAACAGAATCACGTTCATCCCGGCCCGCGCGGCGAAGTTTGCGGCCGTCAGTCCGGCCAGTCCACCGCCGATGATCGCGACTTCTGTTGTCATCATTTGAGTATTCATTGCCATCAGTCTCCTTTTCATCCGGTGCTCCCTGAATTTTCTTTTCACCTGCATCACGCCTGAGCCTCGGGAAAGGTTACAATGACCGGGGAAAGGAACCGGATTATGACCGAAGCCCTGATTTTCGCCGGAGTTGCACTGTTTTTCGGCCTGATGATTTACGGCCTCGTGGCCGAGCGGCGGGCGCGCGCCCGGATGACTGAGGAAGAGTGGGAAAATCGCGACCGCGAGACTTCGACCCTCGGCGCCGCCGTGATGGGCTTCGATAAAATTCTGCGGCCCGACCTGGAGAAAGCCGCTGCCGTCCAGCACGACAAACAGCGCGGCCAGTTCCCTGACGGCGAGCATCAGGGACTCAACCTGAATGGCGCGGGAAAACCAGTTGAAGAAGAGAAGCCGTAGCCGGCACGCTGCTCCTGCCTTCACGCCCGGGCCGCCAGCCGGGCGACTTTCCGGCGTCCGCTCTCGGGCTTCACGGCATATTTCAGCGGGAATAATTCCCAGCCGACGCGTCATCAACAATCAATCTCAGCAAGTCATTGCCATCGGTTCCCGACAGGGTTATGATGCCGCCACTTCAGCGAATTCATTGACGGACTCATTTAAGTCTTTATGTCAGTTACAAGCCTTGCTGGCGCTTCACTCCCCCTGATTCTCGCACTGGATGTCGGCACCTCGTCCGTCCGCGCCGTCCTCTACGATGCGCGGGGCGTCACCGTTGAAGGCCTCGAAAGCCGCACCGTGTACCAGATGAAGACCACGCCCGACGGCGGCGTGGAAATGGATGCCGATGAGCTGTGCGGGATCATCTGCCACAACGTTGATGAGTTGCTCAGACAGGCGGGCGAGGCGGCCGAAGGGATTCGCGGCGTCGCGATGTGTACCTTCTGGCACAGCCTGCTCGGGGTTAATGAGGACGGCAAAGCCGTCACGCCGATTTACAACTGGAGCGACACGCGCAGCGCGCCCGACGTGCTGACGCTCTCAAAGCAGGTTGACGCCGCGTGGCTCCACGCGCGCACCGGCTGCGTGCCGCATGCCAGCTACTACCCGGCCAAGCTGCTCTGGGTGCGGCGGATTAATCCGGAGTTATTTGCCCGCGTCGCCCGCTGGATGTCGCCGAGCGAATATTTTTTCCTCAAGCTCTTTGGTAAGGCGCGGTGCGGCGTCTCGATGGCCTCGGGGACGGGATTGCTCAATCAGCACAGCTGCGTGTGGGACGAAGAGGTTCTCAAAGCGCTGGGCATTGAAAGCTCGCACCTGTCACCGCTGACTGAAAGCCCTGACGGCGATGAGCCGTTCGTCGGGTTGCAGGATGAATATGCGAAACGGTGGCCGGTTTTGAGCCGGCTGCCCTGGTTCCCGGCCATCGGCGACGGCGCGGCGAGCAACATCGGTTCGGGCGGGTTCACTGCGGAAATCATCGCGATCAACGTCGGCACTTCGGGCGCGATGCGCGTCTGCTGGCCGGCCGAGGCCGTGCGCATCCCGCAGGGGCTCTGGTGTTATCGCGCCAGCCGCCGTTACGTAGTCATCGGCGGCGCGCTCTCGAACGGCGGGGACGTTTACGCCTGGTGCCAGCAGACGCTGAAGCTGAATGCTGAAGAGATCGAACGGAAGCTGGCTGGCCTTGAAGCCGACGGCCACGGGCTGACCGTGCTGCCGTTCTTTTCCGGCGAGCGCAGCACCGGCTGGCACAGCCAGGCGCGCGCCGCCTTCGTCGGCATGAGCCTGAACACCGAGCCGGTCGAAATCCTGCGCGCCTCACTCGAAGCCGTGGCTTACCGTTTCGCGGCGATCTACGAACGATTGAAGCGGGAGGTGCCGGGCGCGGGCCGCATCGTCGCCTCGGGCGGCGGGATTCTGCATTCAACCGTCTGGACGCAGATGATGGCCGACGTGATCGGCGTGCCGGTCGTCGCGTCCGCCGTGCCCGAGGCGTCGAGCCGCGGCGCGGCGGTGCTGGCGCTCAGATCGCTCGGATGCATTGATGATTTCGGCGATGCCCCGGCGACGTTCGGCTCGGTTTATGAGCCCGACGGCGCGAATCACGAAAAGTATAAAAGAGGTCGCGAGCGGCAGGAGCGGTTGTATGAACTGCTGATCGCGCCTGAGACAGAGATGTAATGCTGACGAGATTTCCAGGGGCTGACAATGGTTTCGCCCCCCCAACCATCAAAGGAGACTGCCATGAATCCACTGGTCGAACTGCAAAAGCTGGGACAGAGCATCTGGTACGACAACATCCGTCGCGCCCTGATCGAAACGGGCGACATTCAGAACAAGATCACCAACGACGATCTGCGCGGGGTGACTTCCAATCCGGCGATCTTTGAAAAAGCCATCACCGGCAGCAGCGATTACAACTCGGCGATGCAGAAGCTGATCGCCGAGGGCAAGACGGTCGAGGAGATTTACGAGGCCGTCACCGTCGAAGACATCCAGAACACCTGCACTCTGCTCCTGCCCGTCTACGAGCGGACGAAGGGCATTGACGGTTACGTCAGCCTCGAAGTCTCCCCGCTGCTCGCGCACGACACCGACGGCAGCATCGCCGAGGCGCGGAAGCTCTGGGCGAAACTGGGCCGCAAGAATGCGATGATCAAGATCCCGGCGACCCCGGAAGGCCTGCCGGCGATTCAGACGCTGATTTCCGAAGGTATCAACGTCAACGTCACGCTGATCTTCTCGCGCGAAAGTTACGCGCAGGTGGCCGAGGCTTACATCAGCGGCCTCGAAAAACGCGCCGCCGCCGGCCAGCCGGTTGACCATATCGCTTCGGTCGCCAGCTTCTTCGTCAGCCGCGTGGACACGGCGATTGACCCGCAGCTCGAATTCCGGATTCGCCGCTCGACCGATGACGCCGAGAAGGCGAAGCTCTCGGCCCTGCTCGGCAAGGCGGCGGTGGCGAACGCGAGGCTGGCTTATCAGGATTTCAAGAAGATTTTCGCGGGCCCGCGTTTCGCCGCGCTCAAGGCGAAAGGCGCGCGCGTGCAGCGCCAGCTGTGGGCTTCGACCGGGACCAAGAACCCGCAATACAGTGACGTGCTTTACGTTGACCAGCTGATCGGCCCGGACACCGTCAACACCGTCCCGCCCGCGACCTTCACCGCATACCGCGATCACGGCAAACCGTCACTGACGCTCGAAACCGACATTGCCGGGGCGCAGCAGGTCTTCGATCAGCTGGCAGAAATCGGGATTGATATTGCCCAGGTCACGCAGCAGCTGCAGGACGAGGGCGTCAAGTCGTTTATGGATTCGTTCGGGACGCTGATTGACAGCATCACGTCCAAGCACTCGCTGCTGACGAGCGGCATTCTGGATCGGCAGACCACTTCGCTCGGCAGTTATTCCGAGGGCGTGCAGGCGGCGATCAAGCAGGCCGACAAAGACACCTGGGTGCGGCGCATCTGGAAGAAGGACGCTTCGCTCTGGAAGTCCGACGAGGCGCACCAGAAGATCATCAAAAACGCGCTCGGCTGGGTCACGGTCCCCGACCTGCTGGCCGCGAATGCAGAAGAACTCGCAGCCTTCAGCCAGCGCATCCGCAACGACGGCTTCACGCACGTGATGCTGCTCGGGATGGGCGGCAGCAGCCTCTGCCCCGAAGTCTTCCGCCGCACGTTCGGCAAAGCCGCGGGCTTCCCCGAACTGCACGTGCTGGACAGCACCGACCCGGCGACGGTCAAGTCGTTCGAGCAGCGGGTGGACCTGCCCCACACGCTCTTCATCGTCGCGAGCAAGTCGGGCGGGACGACCGAGCCGCTCATGTTCTACAAGTATTTCTTCAACCGCATGATCGAAATCAAGGGCGACAAGGCGGGCGAGAATTTCGTCGCGATCACCGACCCCGGCACGCTGATGGAGGAGATGGCGAAGGCCGACAAGTTCCGGCGCATCTTCCTCAACCCGGCTGATATTGGCGGGCGCTATTCGGCGCTCTCGTTCTTCGGGATGGTGCCGGCCGCGCTGCAGGGCTTTGATTTCAAGACGCTGCTTGACCGCGCCGAAAGGGCGCTGCATGCGTGCGCGCCGCCGGTGCCGACTGAAGACAACCCGGCGGTCCGCCTGGGCGCCATCCTTGGCACGATGGCCAACAACGGGCGCGACAAGCTGACGCTCTCGATGTCGCCGCAGATCGCTTCGCTCGGCCTGTGGATCGAACAACTGATCGCCGAAAGCACGGGCAAGGACGGCAAGGGCATCGTGCCGATTGCCGGTGAGACCCTTGGCGCACCCGGCTCATACGGCAATGACCGCCTGTTCGTCCACACGAGCGTCGGGCAGATTGATTCGGAAACGGACGGCAAACTGCGCGCGCTCGAAGCCGCCGGGCACCCCGTGGTGCGGCGCGTGATGCACGACACGCTCGATCTGGGCGAGGAGTTTTACGTCTGGGAGATGGCGACCGCAATCGCCGGGGCCGTGATGGGCATCAACTCCTTCGACCAGCCGAACGTGCAGGAGAGCAAGGACAACACCAAGGCCCTGCTCGAAGAGTACAAGAAGAACAGCAAACTGCCCGCGCAGGCGCTCGCCGCCGAGGGCAGCGGGCTCGCGGTCTTTGCCGACGCCGAAACCATTCAGCAGCTCGGCGCCGGGCACGCGGCCGACGAGTTCATTGCCGCCCACATCGCCCGCGTGAAGCCCGGCGATTACGTCGCGCTGCTCGATTACATTCAGGAGACTGACGAAAACGATCAGCTGATTCAGGCCATCCGCACTCACCTGCGCGACGCGCTGCACGTGGCGACGACGACCGGCTACGGCCCGCGCTTCCTGCATTCGACCGGGCAGCTGCACAAGGGCGGCGCCGACAGCGGCGTCTTTCTCCAGCTCACGGCTGACACGGCGAAGGATGTGCCGCTGCCGGGCGAGCCGTTCACCTTCGGCACGCTCAAGCAGGCGCAGGCGCTCGGCGATTTCCAGTCGCTCGCGAGCCGCCACCGCCGCGCGATCCGCGTACACCTCGGCAAGGACATTACGGCCGGCCTGCGCTCGCTGCTCGAAATCGTGCAGCAGGCTTTCCCGATCGGGCTCGGCAAGGGACACTGACCGCTGACGGGCAGCTGATAAACCCGGGAGCGCGAGCGGGACGCTCGCGCTCCCGGGTAAAGCCGCCCCCAGCCCCGAATCATTGTCAGATCGTTTTGCCCCCGCATACTTCAGAGGTGTGAGAGTTGTTTATGTCCGGGAATAGATTGTCATCGGCATTTATCTGTGCCGGTGTTCTATTTGCTTTGAGTGGCAATTTGTCTCAGGCGCAGGTCGGTAAAAATAAGACCACCACACTGAGCGGCAGAGTCTATCGTTCCGATGCCAGTCAACCTGTCTCCGGTGCGAAGATTTATCTCATGAAATCCCGGGAGATTTCGTTTGAAACCACAACGGATGAAAAGGGGAACTACTCGTTAGGGCAGTTAAAGGCAGGGAAATATCTGGTCAGAATCAACGTCAGGTATAACAAAATAACGGATTCTCCCTGTAGCATATTTGGTTCCAGAGTGACGGCTGACAAAGGTTCAGATGTCGCCATGAAAGATGAAGGCCTGGGGTGGGTCGATGTGACGGTTTCTATCGACAACTTTAGAATTACAACCGGGAAACCCAACACGAAAGATTTTGATGTAGCCTGTAAAGGCACTTATAGAAATCAGTAGGTCGCTGAACCCTGCGATCTGATACTTGTAATCCATTTCACCGGAGCGTGCGCAAAAAGTGCTTTGATTACTCCCGGGATTACAGCGCGCCCGGTGAACGTGCTGATGGAAGGAAGCATTTCCCGAAGTCCCTACGAGGGCACCCGTGTTTCTCTGCTGATCCTCGTTTTATCAGGGGGCCGCCGCCGCCTGCCCCCGACTACCGACTACGATTGCCCCTGTGCCCGGCTTCCTCACGGAAGGGAATGATTATGCGAGTCTCTGAGGTGAAAGAGTCTCAGTCAGGGCAAAGCCGCGGACTGCACTCATCCGGCGCGGCGCCGGCGGTTCAGGCCGAGTTTGATGAAATCACCCGTGGCAATCTGCGGATCGTCACCGCCAGCCTCAGTCTGCTCTTTCTGGTCTACAGCGTCGGTCATCTGTTCCTGCTGCCGCGTCAGATCAGGCTGTGGATGTTCTCGCTGGCCCTCGCCACGTCGCTCGCGATGGCCGGGATGCGGTGGTGGCTGGGGCGGCCGGGTTATCCGCTCCGGCTGACGAATCAGACATTCGGGCTGGTCGTCGGCCTGACGCTGCTCAACTGCCTCGCCCATCTGGCCCTCACGCGGGAGCCGCGCCAGACGACCAACCTGATCATTCTCGTCTGCTCGGTCGGATTTTTCTCGCTCTCACTCAGGTGGCTCGTCGCCGTGATCCTGGCTTCGTTCACGGGCTGGGCGCTGGTGGTCGCCACCAGCGTGAATGAGGACTGGATTCATTTCGGGTTCGCCCTGGTGGCGGCTTCGCTGCTGGCGCTGGTGGTCAACCTGTACCGGCTCCGCGTCTTCCGCCGGCTGGTGACGCTCAGGCTCAAGGAAGAAGAGCAGCGTGAGCAGATGGAAGAGTCGCTCGCCGTCGCCGAGAAAGCCCGGCGCGAGGCGGTCGCCGCGCGGCAGGCGATGGAAGAGATGGTCGCGAAGGTGCGGCGCACGGAGGAAAGGTTCCGCACCTTCACGGAACTCGAAGGCATCGCGATTCACGAGTCGGGCGAAATCCTCGACGCCAACCCGGTGCTGGCGGAAATGTTCCGCTACGACCCGCTGGAAATCCTCCGCCTGGCCACGCTCAGCCTGGTCGCGCCCGAATCCCGCGACCTGCTGCAGGCGCACCTGCGCGGCGGCGATGACAAGCCGTACGAGACCATCGGGCTGAGGAAGGACGGCACGACCTTCCCGATTGAAATCTGCACCCGCGCGACGCCGTACCGCGGGCACCGCGCCAGCGTGATCTCGATCCGCGACATCTCGGGGCGCTACGACGCGATGCGGAAGCTGCGCGAATCGGAAGAGCGGTACCGCGACCTGTTTGAACTGAGCCCGCTGCCGATGGCGGTCGTGGATCACGAGACCGAAGGGTTCCTCGCCGTCAACCAGGCGGCGATCCATCATTACGGTTACACGCGGGAGGAATTCCTGCGGATGACGATCAGGGAGCTGTACCGGCCCGAAGACGTCCCGGGCGTCGTCGAACGTTTCCGGCGGCCGCGCACCGGTCTCAATACTTTCGGGCACTCACGCCAGGTGATCAGGGACGGGTCGCCGATTGACGTCGAGATCACGACGCACGACATCAGCTGGGCCGGCAAACCGGCGCGGCTCGTGCTGGCGAATGACGTGACTGAACGGATGCGCGCCGAGCAGGAACTCCGCGATTCCGAGGCGCGCTACCGCCACATCTTTGAAATCAGCCCGGTGCCGATGTGGGTTTACGACCTCGAGACGAAGGCTTTTCTGGCCGTCAATCAGGCGGCCACGCGCCATTACGGGTATTCACGCCAGGAGTTCCTCTCGATGACCGCCAGCGACATCCGCCCGCCCGAGGACGTCGCGAGGTTTATGGAGGTTTCGGCGAAAGACCCGCGCGGGATCAAAAATTCCGGCGTCTGGCGTCACGTCAAAAAGGACGGCACGGTGATGCAGGTCGTCATCAACTCGCACGAGCTGACCTTCGGCGGGAGGCCGGCCCGCATGGTCGTGGCCAGCGACATCACCGCGCGCAAGCGCGTCGAGCAGGCCCTGCGCAGCTACGCCGAGCGGCTCAGGATTCTGCGCGAGATTGATCAGGCGATCCTCGCCGCCGAGTCGCCGGAAGCGATTGCGAACGCCGTGCTGCCGAAACTCCAGCGCCTGATCCCCTTCGACCGGGCGAGCGTCACGACCTTCGAGGAAGAGAGCGAGGCGGTGCTGATCGCCCTGGTCACGAGCCTCCGGACTGATTTCAACGTCGGCGCGCGCTTCAGGATGACCCCGGCGCGGACCGAAGAACTGCGGCGCAGCCGGATGGTCGCGGTGGATGACGTCAACGAACTCGCGGCCCCGTCGCTCGGGCAGGAGACGATCAGGAAGGAAGGGCTGCGCACTTACGTGAACGTCCCGATCATCTGGCAGCGGAAGCTGATCGCTTCGATCAACCTCGGCGCCATCAAGGCTTGCGCCTTCACACCTGAGCAACTCGACATCGCCGCCGACGTGGCCGACCTGCTGGCGGTCGCCTTCCAGCAGGCCAACCTCTATGCCGCCGAGCGCAAGGCCCGCGCCGAGGCCGAAATGGCCGACCGCCTGAAGGACGATTTCCTGGCCACCGTGTCGCACGAACTGCGCACGCCGCTCAACGCCATCGTCGGCTGGAATCACCTGCTGAGTACGCGGAAGCTGGCCCCGGAGATCGCCCAGCGCGGCTATGAAACCATCGAGCGCAATGCCAAGGCACAGTCGCGGCTGATCAACGACCTGCTCGACGTCTCGCGGATCATCAGCGGCCGGCTGCGCCTGAACGTCCGGATGCTCGAAATGACCCCGCTCGTCGAGACCACGATTGACGCCGTGCGCCCGGCGGCAGAGGCCAAAACCATCGCCATCGAAACTTCCTTCGACCCCGCCGCCGGACTGGTTTCGGGCGACCCCGACCGCCTGCAGCAGGTGCTGTGGAACCTGCTCCAGAACGCGATCAAGTTCACGCCCGCCGGGGGCCGCGTGCGGGTCTCGCTCGAAGGCCGCGGGCATCATCTGCATCTGGTCGTCAGCGACACGGGCAAAGGCATCAGTCCCGAATTTCTGCCCTGCGTCTTCGAGCGCTTCCGCCAGGGCGACAGTTCCGCGACCCGCGTCTACGGCGGCCTTGGCCTGGGGCTTTCCATCGTGCGCCACCTGGTCGAGTTGCAGGGGGGCACGGTGCGGGCCGAGAGCCCGGGCGAAGGGCTGGGGGCGACTTTCACGGTCAGCCTGCCGCTCGCCGAATTGCGCGTCTCCGAACACGGGCTGCGCATTGAGGGATCTTTATCGGAAGAGGTGACTGTGCCGCCGCCCGCCCTGCTCGCGGGCGCGCATGTGCTGGTCGTCGAAGACGAACCCGACACGCGCGAGATGCTTAAGCTCCTGCTCGCGCAATACGGCGCGAGCGCGATCACCACCAGCTCCGCCGCCGAAGCGCTCGCGCTGCTCGATGAGTGGCTGCCGGACCTGATCATTTCCGATCTGGCGATGCCGGATCGCGACGGTTACTGGCTGATCGATGGCGTCAGGAAACTGAATGCCGCGACGGGCAGGAACATCCCAGCCATCGCGCTGACTGCTTACGCCAAGGCCGAAGACCGGGCGCGCGCGCTCGGGGCCGGCTTTCAACTGCACATCGCCAAGCCGTTCGAGCCCGAGCATCTGGCGGAGGCTGTCGCCCGGCTGCTCGGGCGCCAAAGAGAAGGACAAACATCAACGCCTGAACAGGGCCTCAACAAGGCCTGAACGAGGAAACCTATGGCAGACAATCATCCCCGTATTGCGCTGGTCATCTCTGACATTGACGGCACTCTGATCACCTCCAACCACGAAGTCACCCCGGCCACGCGCGCGACGGCGGCCCGGCTCTACGAGCGCGGCATCAACCTCTCGCTCTCGAGTTCGCGCCCGCCGCGCAGCATCCGCCCGCTGGCCGAAGCGCTCAACCTGCACTCGCCGTTCGCGGCCTTCAACGGCGCGCTCGTCGTCAACGCCGAAGGCCAGGTCGCCGCCCGCAGCGAGATCGCGCCCTCGATCACGGCCCGCATCCGGCAGATTGCGGAGCCCCTGGGCATCAACGTCTGGGTGTATGACGAGGCCGACTGGTACGCCCGCGTGCGCGACGCCTTCGTCGAGCGCGAGGAACACACCGCCGGGTTCGACGCGATCCTCGACGGCTATGAGGAGCATGCCGCCCGCGGCGCGGCGAAACTCACCGTCGTCGGCAAACCCGAGCTGGTCGCCCAGGCCGAACAGCAGGTGCTTTCCGAACTCGGGGATAAGGTTTCGGCGTCGAAATCAAAGCCGCGCTTTCTGGACGTGACGGCTTTCGGCATGCACAAAGGCTCGGTCGTCACGCGCCTCGCACAGACCTTCGGCGTCGAGCAGAGCCAGATCGCCGTGATCGGCGACGGCCCGAATGACATTGAGATGTTCCGCCAGGCCGGCCTGAGCATCGCGATGGGGCAGGCCGTTGACGAAGTGCGCCTCGCCGCCAAAGTCTCGACCGCCTCGAACGACGAGGAAGGCTGGTCGCAGGGAATTGAAAAGTACGTACTCGGTAACTGAATCGAAAGGACAAACAGATGTCAACCACTGCACTCAACAAATCAGGCAAATCAGTCCGCGTCTACAAGGATGCCGAAGAACTCGCCATGAAGGCTGCGCAGCATTTCGCGCGGCTGGCGGATCAGTACGTCGTCGGCAGCGGGCGGTTCACCGTCGCGCTCTCGGGCGGCTCGACGCCGAAGGCGATGCTCTCGCTGCTCGCGACTGACCCGTTCCTCGACACCGTCCCCTGGTCGTCAATCTATTTCTTCTGGGGCGACGAGCGTTGCGTGCCGCCCGACCATCAGGACAGCAATTACCGGATGGCGACCGAGGCGCTGCTCTCCAAAGTCCCGGTTCCTGTCGGCAACATCTTCCGCATCCCGGCTGACCAGACCGATCACGAGCGGGCGGCGCAGGAATACTCGGAAACTCTGCGCAACTTCTTCATCTTCGGGCCGGGCGCGACCAAAACGGGGACGGCGCCGCTCGCGACGCTGCCTCGCTTCGATCTGGTCTTCCTCGGGATGGGGCCGGACGGGCACACGGCTTCGCTTTTCCCTGGCACAAAGGCATTGCAGGCGGGCAATCAGATCGCCGTCTCGAATTACGTCGAGAAGTTCAAGGCCGACCGCATCACGCTGACGGCGGCGACGATCAACAACGCGCGCAACGTGACCTTCCTGATCGCGGGCGCGGACAAGGCCGAGCCGCTCAAGGAAGTACTCGAAGGCCCGCCCCAGCCCGAAGTCTATCCCAGCCAGCTCATCCGCCCCGGCAACGGCTCACTGCTGTGGCTGGTTGATCAGGCCGCGGCCAGCAAACTCTAGCGCTCCACGAACAATCCCGCCCGCAAATTTGCCGGTGCCGCGGAGAGCGGAATAGAACACGGATGAGACGGACGCGACGGATGGTGACGGATTACGCCGTGGCCATTCGTCGCCTCGCTCGTGTTTCGTCCATCACGGACTGATATGGAATATCCAAGCCCGACGGAGACACTGGGATTCGTCACCGGCGCGGCCTGTGTGTACCTGGTCGTCAGACAAAACATCTGGAACTTCCCGCTCGGCATCGCCAACAACATCTTCTTCCTGATTTTGTTCGTCAACTCGCGGCTGTACGGCGATGCCGGGCTTCAGATTATTTATCTCGCGCTCGGCATTCAGGGCTGGTATTGCTGGCTCTACGGCGGGGAGAATCGCACCGCGCTCAGGATCGGACATGCCTCGACGCGGATGCTTCTCGCCCTGGGCGGATTGACTCTCATCGGCACTGTCGGACTGGTGCTGGCGCTGCGGGCGGCGAAAGGGGCGGCGCCGGTGATGGATGCGTTCACAACCGTCCTGAGTCTGGCGGCCCAGTACCTGCTCAACCGGAAGAGCATTGAGAACTGGTATCTGTGGATCGTGGCGGATGTCATTTACATTTACCTCTACATCTCACGCGGTCTGCAACTGACCGCCGTTTTGTATTTCGTCTTTCTCTGCCTGTGTCTTGCCGGCCTCGTGAACTGGCGGCGGCTCATTGCACAGGCTGATGCGGGGCAGTTAAAAAGCGAAGCGGTCTCGTTGTGAATTCTGATGGGGGCGCAAGCCATTGGTATCCACACAGGTTTTTGCCGCGTAGCGGCTGAGGGCATCGGCACACTCTTCCCAGCGGTGTAGATACCAATGGCCTTCGCTCCCGAGGGTAAGGAAACAATCAATGAGCAGGCGCGGGCTGATTGTCGGCAAGTTTTACCCGCCGCATCGCGGGCACCAGTACCTGATTGATTACGGCCGCTCACGTGTTGACGAACTGTGCGTGATCCTCTGTCAGAAGCCCGGCGAACTGCCACCGGGTGAGTTGCGGGCCGCGTGGCTCAGAGAGATTCACCCGGACGTGCGGGTGCTGCTGATTGATGACGTCTATGACGAACAGGATTCGCGGGTCTGGGCGGAGAATTCGATTCGCTGGCTGGGCTTCGCGCCCGACGTGGTTTTTACTTCCGAAGATTATGGCGACCGCTTTGCGCACTTCCTTGGCTGTGAACACGTGCTGGTGGATCAGGCCCGGGCTGCCGTGCCTGTTTCGGGAACGAAAGTGCGAACTGACCCGCTTGCGTGCTGGGACTTCCTTGAGCCTCCGGTTCGCGCTTACTATGCCCGGCGCATCTGCCTGATCGGGGCTGAATCAACCGGCAAGACGACGCTCGCCCGCGCGCTCGCGGAGCATTACCAGACCGTCTGGGTTCCCGAATACGGGCGCGAGTATTCTGAACGCAAGCTGGCAGAAGAGGGCGGCTACAACTTTAGTTCCGAGGAATTCGCGCACATTGCCGGAGTGCAGTGTGAGCGCGAGAACGAAGCGGCACGTCAGGCAAATAAAGTTCTGATCTGTGACACCGATGCTTTTGCCACGGGCATCTGGCACCGTCGCTACATGGGCGAGCGTTCGCCGGCAGTGGAGGCCATCACGGCCAGTCATCGTCGCCCCGATCTGTATCTGCTGACCGACATCAACACGCCTTTCGTCCAGGACGGCACGCGCGATGGTGAAATGATCCGCGAATGGATGCACGAAATGTTTGTGGCAGAGTTGAAGGCGCAGCAACGCCCGTTCCAATGTCTTTCCGGTCCGCTGGAGGAACGCCTCGGCAGAGCAGTCGAATACATTGACGAAGTAATCAGATACTCAGTGCATCAGGAGAATAATAAATGGAAATAGCAGGCAAAGCGGCAGTGGTCACAGGTGGCGGCACGGGGGTCGGGCGCGCGACTGCGATTGAACTCGCCCGGCGCGGCTGCTCGGTGCTGATCAATTACAGCCGCTCAAAAGACGACGCCGAACAGACCGCCGCCGAAATTTCGGCGCTCGGCGTGAAAGGCATCGCGGTCGAGGCCGATATCGCGGATGACGCCGCGTGCCGGAGGATGATCGAAATGGCGGTGCGCGAATTCGGACGGCTCGACGTGCTGGTCAACAACGCGGGGACGACGAGTTTCATCCCGCACGACGACCTCGAAGCAGTGACGCTGGAAGACTGGACGCGCATTCTGTCAGTCAACGTGATCGGGACTTTTCAATGCTCGCGCGCGGCCAGAGCGGCGCTCGTGGCTTCGGGCAACGGCGAGATCGTCAACGTGTCGAGCATTGCCGGGGTGCGCGCCATCGGCAGCTCGATCCCGTACTGCGCTTCCAAGGCGGCGCTCAATAACCTGACGGTCACGCTGGCCCGCGTCTTCGCTCCCTCGGTGCGCGTCAATGCCGTCGCGCCCGGCTTTATCACCACGCGCTGGATACAGGAAGGGCTCGGCGCGGAGGCCTACGAGGCGGCGAAGAAAAAAACTGAAGAGGCCGTCCTGTTGCACAAAGTCCTCACCGCCGAAGACGTCGCCGCCACGATCCTTGGCGTCATCACGGGCTCCGACCTGATGACGGGGCAGGTGATTGTTCTCGACGCCGGGATGCTGGTCTCGAATTTTTCTTTCCGGTAGGCAAAAATGTCCGGCAAACTTTCGGGGTTTGCCGCTGACATCGCAAAATGTCGTAATCGGAAGACATCGGCAAACCCCGAAAGTTTGCCGGACATTTTTGATTGAGAGTAAGTCTGAAGCATGAAAATCACGCCTGAGGTAATGCAGAAGATTCGCGAGAAGTTCGCGGAAAATCATTTCCCGCGCGAAGTCGGGATCGAAATTGACGCGATTGAAAACGGACGCGCCCGACTGAGCCTGGAGGTCACCGAAAGGCATTTACAGTTGCAGGGGATCATGCACGGCGGCGCGATTGCCACGCTGATTGACACGGCGGTCGCCTTCGCCATCATCAGCGTGTCGGAACCGGGCGCGCGCTTTTCGACTATTGAGATGAAGATCAACTACCTGTCGGCGATCAAAGAGGGGCACGTCGTGGCCGAAGCGTGGCTCGTGCGTGACGGGAAGCGCATCGTCGTGGCCGAATGCGACGTGTTCGACGCGGACGGGAAACTGGCGGCTAAGGGGCTGCTGACTTACATCAGGTTCTGAACAATCATGACAATCGTGCGGCCCCGCGGGTCAATTTTTTCCGGAGGTAAATGAATGCCAGTCAAAGATGATTTCGCGAAATCGTTCGGCAAGGGCAGAATCAGCGGCTACCTTTCGATCTTCTTCGGCGCGCTGTCGTTTCTGGCGGTGCTGTGTTTCCTGTACCCTTCGTACCTGACTTTCCCCGACCTGCGCAAAGCCTACCCGATCCCGGTCATCCGCCTCGTGCTGATGCTCTCGCTGATCGTCTCTTTTATGCTGGCGCTCGTGAGCTTCCTGCTCAGCCGGCGAACCAGGCTGGCGCTCACGGGCGTGCTGTTTTCGGGGCTGGCAATACTGATGGGGGGCTGGAACGTTCAGGCGGGAGAAATTCACGAGACGCCATTTCCCATCGGGCTCGACTGGCTGATCCTCGACCTGGTCATGCTGGCGGTGATCTTCATCCCGATTGAGGCGATCTTCCCGCAGCGGATCAATCAGAAAACACTGCACGAGGAATGGAAGACCGACCTGGCTTACTTCGTCATCAGCCACCTGCTCGTGCAGGTCTTCGGCCTGATCACTCAGGCCCCGGCCACGCTGCTCTTCGGCGGACTCGGGCTCAACGGTTTCCACGCGACGGTACAGGCGCTGCCGTTCCTGGTGCAGCTTTCCCTGGCGGTGCTCCTGACAGACGTTGCGCAGTACGCCGCCCACCGGGCCTTTCACGAAGTCGAGGCGCTCTGGCGGATTCATTCGATCCACCATTCGACGACCGCAATGGACTGGCTCGCCGGGTCGCGGACTCACTTCGTTGACATCTTCGTGACCCGCTCGATCTCATTCGTCCCGGTCTACCTGCTCGGGGTCACGCCGGCAGTCTTCGCCGTCTACATCGTCTTCATCTCTTTCCACGCCGTCTTCATTCATGCGAACGTGAACTGGCGATTCGGGCCGCTGAAGTATGTCCTCTCGACGCCGCAGTTTCACCACTGGCATCATGCCGACGAGCCGACGGCATACAACACGAACTATGCGGTCTTCTTCCCGTTCATAGACAAGCTGTTCGGGACGTACTACATGCCCGGCGACAAGTGGCCGGCGAAATACGGGGTGAGCATGCCGAATTATCCGAAAGGCTTTATCCCGCAGCTCGCGTGGCCATTCCGCGCGGAGGGTCGAGCGCGGGCCGCGGGCGCGCAGCGAGGATGACTTTATGGACCCGGTAGAAGGAATAGTCGCGCTCGTCGCCTTTATCGTTTTTGCCGTCAGCATCGCCTTCGAGTGGTGGTACTGGCGGCGGCAGGGGGAGCGCAAATTCATCCTGCGGGACTCGCTGGCCAATTACGTGCTGGTGCTGATGCAGATGGTCTTTGACGTGCTGGGCAAAGCGCTCTTCGTCATCCTCGCGCTCGAATGGGTGCGGCGGCACGGGGTTCATCTCGTGCCGGAGGCCGCGCAGCACAAGTGGTGGTCGGTCGCGCTCTGTTTCGTCGGGATTGATCTGGGCTATTACTGGTTCCACCGCGCCAGCCACCGCGTCCGCTTCCTCTGGGCGATTCACGTCACGCACCATTCCTCGGAGCTGATGAATCTGACGACCGCGCTGCGCCAGCCGCCGCTCGAACACCTGCTCGACTGGGCGTGGTTCGTCTGGCTCGCGTGGCTCGGGTTTTCGGCGAAGCTGATCCTGCTGCTCTACGGCTTCAACCTGATCTACCAGTTCTTCATCCACACCGAACTCGTTTATAAGTTTCCCCGGTGGGTCGAATTCATCTTCAACACGCCGTCGCATCACCGCGTCCATCACGGGACGAACCCGGAATACATTGACATGAACTATGCCGGGGTGTTCATCGTCTGGGACCGGCTCTTCGGGACGTTTGTCGAGGAGCGGGCGCCCGTGAAGTACGGCATCCTGCACCCGGTCAATTCGTACAACCCGCTCTACCTCGGGTTTCACCTGTGGGCGGATATTTTCAGGGACGTGCTGAAACCGGCGTCGCTGCGGGTCAGGCTCAAACACGTCTTCGCGCCGCCGGGCTGGCCCGAGGAATATCGGCTGGAGGTGAGCAGGCTGGGGGAAATAGAAAGCGGATGAAACGGATTCCCGCAGAGGGGCACGGGTCAGATCCGCAACAATCCGTATAATCCATTTCATCCACGTTCCATTCACTCCCTTTGCGGAGTGACGTCTGATGCCAGTGCCATCGCCGCCCAGTTGGTTCCGGCGGCAGAAATCCACTGCTCATTTCCGTGCGGGAAGCCGCCCTCGAAGTAAGGCTGAAGAGGGATGGAGCGGCTCCTGATGTACCACGATCCGTCTTCAAGCTGCATCTTCAGAAGAAACTCTATGCCTCGCTTGTAAGCCGTGTCAGTCACCCGGACTGCGCCAGCCTGCCCTAATGCCACCAACGCCTGCCCGGTCGCATAAGCGTCGCTCGCAAGCGTCGGGAGTTGAGACCAGCCGCCGTCGGCTCGCTGTTCGGTGAGTAGTTCGCGCACGCCTTGCCTGACGATTTCGTTGTCGGGCTTCACGCCGGCCCAGGCGAGGCCGAGGAGTTGGAACACGCGCTCATCAGTGTTTTGCGGCTGCGCTTTCATCAACCAGTCTGTGGCGCGCCTGATGGCCTCGTCGTATTTCGCGCGCTGAGCCTTCGGGCCGTAAACCTGCAGCGACCTGAGCGACGCGGCGGTGACCTGAATGTCGGCCGGCGCCATCGGCGGACGGTGCCCGACAGCACGCCACTGGCCGTTTGGCCATTGCTGCGACTTGAGGAAGCGCGCCAGCGCGTCGGTCGCCGCGTCGGGCTGGTAATGCTCAGCCGCCAGCCCCAATAGAATGTAGCTGATGCTGCTGGTCTCGCCGGGAATGCCGACGCCCTGCAGGGCGCGCTCGCGCCAGGTTTCGATGTAAGCGCCGATCTTCTTCTGCTGGTCGCGCGCTTTCTCTTCGTCTACTTTGAAGCCGTGCTGGCGCGCCAGCGACACGGTCATCGAAGTGAAGGTGTTGTGGTGACAGGAAACACAGCCCCCTCTTTGCAGGAAGACAGCGTCGGCCTTTTGCAGCAGCGGAAGGCTCCTTTCGAGCGCGGCTCGGGCGGAAGGGGCGGGCTTTGGATTCGGAACCGGGTAGGTGATGGTTGTGCCTTCTTTCGCGCCGGCCTTCGCCAACAGCTCAACGACAGGGGTCGGCCCCATCAGCTTTGCCCAGTCGAGCGCAGTTCTCCCTTCCGGGGTCTTCGCGTTCAAGTCCGCGCCATGCTCAAGCAGAGCTTTGACCGTCTCAAGTGGCAGCGCGTCGGAACTCGCCGCCAGTATCAAAAGGGTACGGCCCTTCGGCTCTCTCAGGTTTGCGTCAACGCCCCTGTCGAGCAGCGCCTTGAGCGCCCGCGCGTCGCCCTGCGGAGGTGAGATGATCACTGCGGCCCTGGTCAGCGTGGCTCGATCAGCGCCGTCAGCCAGCAATTCAAAGCACTGCGCACACTCGGCTCTGGCGGCGTTCCAGAGCGCCGGGGCGCCCGCGCTCTTCACCTCAGCGCCGCGGCTGATGAGCAGGCGCAGGAGCGCCAGATCGCCCGTGCGCGCAGCTTCAGAGAGTACCGTCGCGTAGCCGAGATTGTTTGGCGACTTCGCCGAGAGATCAGCGCCGCGTTCGAGCAGGAGTTTGATAACCCCGCTGTTGCTGAACTGTTCCGCCGCGATAAGGAGCGGTGTGCGGCCATCATCGGAGCGCGCGTTCACATTGGCGCCGTGCTCAATGAGCAGCCGCGTCTTCTCAGGATCATCCACCGCCCACATCAGCGCCGTCGCGCCCGCGTCATTGCGCAGGTTGGGATCAGCGCCCTGCTCAAGCAGCAGTCTGACCGCTTGCGCATCGCCGTAGAGCGCGGCCTGCATCAGTGGAGTCGTGCCGCCCATGCCCCTCAGGTTGCCGATTTTATTTTCTGTGCGCGCCAGCTTCCTGAAGGCTGACCCGTCGCCGTCGCGTAGCGCCTGCATGATCGGCGCGGCCCTGGGGTCGGGCGGCACGGGCGGCACATCGCCCGCGAGATCGTCGGGCCATTCGGCCCCCTGATCTATCCAGGCTCTGATGACCTCGATCTGCTCCTGCGCGAGCGCACCCGTGGGCGGCATCTGCGGGCCATACTTGTTCCCGATCAGTTTCAGGTAGAGGCGGCTGCCCGCACTGTTGCCGGGCGCGATCACTGTGATTGTGCCGCCGCGCAGCGCATCGCGGCGGCGGTCAAGTCGGAAGCCGTGCTGTTGCTGCGCCGGCCCGTGACACTCGATGCAGAACTGCTTGAAGATCGGCTGAACGTCACGGCGGAAATCAACTCTGCCGGAAGCGTGTTGTGAGAGCGCCGAGCCCAACGCCCACGCCCCGACGAACAGACCGATGACACAACGTTTCAGCATCCCGGATCGTTTTGACCACATCGCCGGAACTCCTTTCAGGTAAAAAGCCATACTGGGCGAGTCTCGCCAACTATCCGGGCGCATCAGTACGTCAACAATGACGCGCTAGAAGACGATGCTCAGGAACACGACTGACCCTTCATTCCCAACCGGGTTGCTGACGTTGCCGGCCGAGACCGCAAACAGCCCTCGCTGATTCAAGGCACACACGCTGCTCGCAATGTCCGGTCTCAGTTTTACCTCACCGCTATCACACGCCCCCGCGCTGACGCGGTACCAACGCACGAGACGTGTCATCGTCCGAGCAGCTATCAAGCTCATCAGTACACGATCAGCATGAAATCGGCATTTGCCCTGACCTCCCTCTTTGTACCTGCTCGCGCTGCTCTTTTCTCTGCCGCGTCAGGGTCGGCTGTTTCACACGCGCCGCGCGCAAAGTGGACACCAGCGCTTCAGCGATTGCCGCCGTTACCGCCGTTATCAGTTACGGCTTTCGCGGAAGTACTCCGCATGTTTCGGCATTGGAACACCAGCGGATGTCGTTCACTCGGATAGGGCCGAATGCAAAAGTGATCTGGTCGCTTCAATAAACTATGATCAGGAACGAGGAGTTAGTTTGGGCGTTGATGTCTACAGCGTAGATCTCCACTTCCAAAGAATTAGAGGTGTCAGGAAAAAGAAAGGAGGTTTTATGATGACCGGCTGAATCTGCGCCGACCGAAACCGCGTAGAAGCGATCATCCACTCTGAATCCAAAGTCCACATTATACTTACCAACAGCGAAGAGATTGACACTGAACCCACAGTTCCCACTCGACGCACCTGTAAGCCCGTTGTAGCAGCGTTTAATCGTAGAGTCCTCATTGACGTAAATCATCGCCTTGACCCAGCCGCCCTTGTCTCGCGCCTGTCCCGCGTTCCCGTCAGCATACATCGCATAACCGCCCGCATTGTTCCTCCCGTACACGCCCCACCCGGTCGCGCTGGTACTCTGCCCGAACACCCCTGAGCCGATTGAACTCAACCCGGCCACACCAGTCCCGACGCTCGTATCATTGACCACCAGCCTGCCCGCCGTCGGCGTGAGCGTCCCGATCCCGACGTTGCCACTATTGGTAAAGACCACCGCCGCCTTACTCGAATCCGTCGTATTCGGCACGAAGGCCAGCTTGCCTCCACCGCTGGTGAACTGGATGTCGGTCTGACCGATATTCCAATACCCGCCTCCCGCCGCCGGGTTTTCGAGCCGCACTTGGTAGTCGCCACTCTGCGCCACATGCAGACTCGTACTCGGGCTGGTGGTGCCCACGCCGAGGTTGCCTGTCTCGTTGACCAGAACAGTCCGCGTCACCAGCTGGTTGCCCGAGTTAAAGGTCGTCCGTACCTGAAAGGGGATGCTGCCAGGGACTGCCGCGGTCTGAATCCGCTGATCGATGAACAAGCCGTTAAAGGGGCCGAGGGAACTGGCGGTGCCTGAGAGATGGAGCCTCGATTGCGGCAGTGTTGTCCCGATGCCGACGTTGCCGTTGCGGGCGATTGTCATCCGCACCGCGCCGGCGAGCGCAGCCTCGCTGTTCGGGTCTGAAGTGTCGCGCACGCGGAACTGCATCCCCGTCGCGTTATTGCCCGCGATTGCCATCAGCCACTCCTGCCCGTCGGTCAGTTGCAACTGCGAGGTCTGACCCGTCGCCGCCACGTAGCGCAGCTTCGCCCCTCCCGAGCCAGTGTTCCAGAGCCGCTGCAGGATGTCGCCCGTACTCGAACGCTGCAGGTCGAAGACTCCGCCCGGCGACGTGGTCCCGATCCCGATGTCGCCCGTCGCCGATTCGGTCACCGTTGAATCAATGAGCGTCGCCCCGTCTGAGGCGAACTTCGCCAGCCGGTTGGGCGAGGCGGCGACGGCCGAGGTGCCCTGCTGCTTCTCTTCACTGACGGCTCTCGTCGTCGGCGTGCGCCTGCCCTCGCTCACCTGCCCTTCATTCGTGTGGCGCGGTGCTTCTCTCGCGAGTTCGGCCCCGCCCAACGTCGCGTCGCTGTTGCCGACCACCGTCAGCCTGATCTCCGGACTAGAGGCGCCGATGCCGGCCCGCCGCTCGCTCGTCACCCAGACGCGTTCGGCGCTGCTCGGGCGGTCCAGAATGATGTGCCCGCGTTGCGTGCCCGTCGTCTCGTTGTTGGCGTCCCTGAAGCTCAGGCTCCAGGCGTAGAGCCCGCCCTCGACCATCTCGCCCTGTGGGTTGAGCAATGACCATTCGAGTGCTGGCTGGCTGACAAAGCCGCTGTCAAAGACCACCTCGCCCTGCTGGTTGAGGACTTCGATCCGCCACTGCGGAACCTCGCCGGCGGCGAGGAAGCGGACCCCCTGGCGCCCGACGATGATGTTAACCTCCGGCGTCTGAGCCGGGGCTGGGTTTGGGGGCTGGGTTTGTGCGAGGACCGAAATCGAAAATACGATCATCAACCAGCAGCCGAGGCTGAGGCGACATAAAGTGTGCATGAGACTCCTCCCTTGATCAGGCCGTTGAGAGTGCATTCGGGAAACGAACTCCCTCACGAGCGCTGCACTCAAGGCGCTCGTCCGGCGGACCTGACCCGTGACCTGGTGAAACGTGCAGCCCATCGTAGGCCGAGTCCGTGGTAGTGCGTAACCAGGTAATCACACAGGCGGGAGTAGCGGTCGGGAGGGCCGGACAGGCCCCGGGGCCGCTCAGACGAGCTTGTTGCGGAGGGCTTTGGCGACGGCTTCGGTCTTCGAATGGACCTGAAGCTTCTGGTAGATGTTTTGCAGGTGGAAAGAGACGGTGCTGGTGCTGATGCCGAGTCTGGCCGCCGCCGTTTTGTAGCTGTGACCGTCAATAATCAGCCTTAACAACCCGGTCTCCTGCGGCGTGAGCTGATGGGAGACCTGGTCGGGCGGGCGGAACTCTCTGAACAGCCTGACGACCCGCCGCGCGACTTCCGGCGACATGGGGGCGCCGCCGGAAGCCACCTCTCTGAGGCTCTCAAGCAGGCGCGCCGGCGGAGTGTTCTTGAGCAGATAGCCCGAGGCCCCCGCGCACAGCGCGTCGAAGACGTCCTCGTCATCGTCATAGATCGTCAGCGCGACAATCGGCAGCTCAGAGTTGCGCTCCTTCATCAGCCGAATGCCCTCGACGCCGCTCATTCCCGGCAACCCGATGTCGGTCAGGACCACGTCGGGGGGCGGGTTGCCCATTGCCCGGAGCGCATCTTCCATCGTGCGGAAGGCGGCCACGCAACGAAAGCCGGGGGAGCCGTTGATCAGGACGGCCAGCCCCTCGCGCACGTCGCGCTGGTCTTCGATGAGGATGACTTTGATGGGATTTTCGTCCGGCGGCACGCTGGCTCCTGATTCGCTCCGGCCTGAATCGAAACACAATATTGGGACAGAGGATGTGTCAGTAGCCCGACCGTGAGGGAGGGCTTGGATCTCGAATCAAGCCCTCCCTCACGGTCGGGCTACTGACACGTTTCGATTTTAATAACACCCCGAGAGTTTATCCCTGAATGTCCGGGGCGTCACCTGTGAATTTATACAGGTAGTGGCTGGGCCGCCGGGGACCAGATCAGTGAGGCCGTTGCGGGACCCGCAGGATAATTTCAGTGCCCACACCTGAGGTCAGCCGCAACTTGCCGCCGAGTCCCGCCGCGCGACGCTTCATACTGATCAGCCCCTGGCCTTCGCCGGGCCGGGCCGGGTCGAATCCGCGGCCGTCGTCGCTCACCCGCAACACCAGCCACGACCTTTCGACCCGCAACTCGATCTCGACGCGCGAACACTCGGAATGTCGCGCCGCGTTGTTAACGGCTTCCTTGAAGATCAGAAAAACGTCGCGGCGCACCTCGGCGCCGAGCCTCAGGTCTGACTCTCCTTCGGGCGCGCGCAACTCGAACTCCACCTGGCCGTGGGCGAAAATGTCGCTCACGAACCTGCGCATCCGCCGGACTAAATCGAATAACGAATCCCTGCGGGGGTTGATCGCCCAGACGATGTCGCTCATTGAGGCGACCGACTCGCGCGAGATTCGGGCGATGGCCGAGAGCGAGCCGTTGGGGTGGGCGCCCTCGGCGCTCAACTGGCGGTGGGCGACTTCACTGAGGATCGCGATCCGCGTGAGGTTTGAGCCGATGTCGTCGTGCAGGTCGGCGGCGATCCGCGTCCGCACGCGCTCGATCTCAACGAGTCGCGCTACGCGGTAGCGGTACGCCGCATAAGCCACGGCCGACGCGAGCGCCACGACCAGCGCCACAAACCACCAGCGCTGCCATAACGGCGGCAGGATCGTGAAGGAAAAACGCGCGGGCACGTCGCTCATCACCCCGTCGGCGTTGACCGCGCGCACGAGGAAGCGATAGCGGCCCGGCGCGAGGCTGGCGAAATTCACCGTCCGCTCGTCGCCCGGCTGGCTCCAGTCCTGTCCCGCGCCTTCAAGCTTATACTGGTATCGCAACCCTTCGCCGGGGCTCGAGCCCGGGGCCACGAAGTCAAGCTGAAGCTGATTCCTGTTCGCGCCAAGCTCAAGGGGCGCGATCTCAGTCTCTCCCAGGGCAGAGACGGGTTGCGCCTCTCCGGCGATGCGCAGCCCGCTGATCAGGACGGGCTGCGGAATGGGCGGCAGGTCCGGCTCGGGGACGAGCCGCACGAGGCCGGTATTGAAACTGAACCAGAGCGCGCCGTCGCGATCCTGCATCGCCGCACTCACGTTGCCGAGCAGTACGCCTTCGCTGGCGGTGTAATGCCGGATGTGACCGGTCGCCGGATCGAGCCGATCAATCCCGCGCCCCGTACCCAGATAGATGCGCCCCCGGCGGTCTTCAGTCACGGCCTTGATGTCGTTGCTCGCCAGTCCCTCGGCAGTCGTGTAAGTCAGCAGGCTCGGGCGCTCTGCTTCCGGGTGATCAATCCGGCACACGCCGCCGCGCGTGGTTGGCACCCACAGCCGACCGGACGAATCAATGAAGAGGTTGAAGATGCCGCCTTCGGCCAGACCGTCGGCTGAAGTGAAGCGGGTGAAGCGCCCGTCACGATAACGGGCCAGGCCGCCGCCGACGCTGAACCCGACCCACACGTTGCCCGCGCGGTCTTCGGCAAACGAGATCGGGTAAAAGCTGGCGAGCGATGGCAGGCCGTCCTGTTCAGTGTAGGAATGAAAAGTCCCGGTGGCCCGGTCCCGGCGCGAAAGACCACCTCCGTTAGCAGTGCCCACCCAGATGTCGCCGCGCGAATCTTCAAACAGACGGAGGATGTCGTTACTGGCAAGCCCGTCGCGCGTGGTGTAGATGGGTTTGGCCGGCGTGCGGGCGAGACGGTCAAGGCTGTTTACTTTCGGGAAGCGGTACAGACCCTCGCCGGTCGCCACCCACCACTCGCCCGCGCGGTCTTCCAGCACGAGTTGATTCCACCCCCAGCCAAAATAAGTGGGTTGGGGGAACCTGAGCCGAACCGCGGTGAAGCGCTCGCCATCGAATCGGTTAATCAGATACTCCTTTTCGCTGGGGATGGTGATTACATTCAGCCCTTCAGCTTTATCCTTGAAAATCGCTCTCGCGCTCTTAAACCCATCCGCTTCGCCGAAGGCAGTAATGCCGCTGCGCGCTAACCTGGCTGCCCCACCGTTCGCCATTCCCAGCCACAGGTTTCCGTTGCGGTCTTCTGCCAGCGATTGCACCACATTTGAACTCAGACCGTGAGGTTGCGCGTAAACGCGAAATCGGAAATCGTTGCCGTCCGGGTTAGGAATGAAACGGATCAACCCCGCACTACTGCCGGCCCACAGACCGCCGTCCGAAGCCTGGAACACCTGGTTGATCACCGCGAATGGCAACCCGTCTTTGATCGAGTAAACGCGAGTGACGACCGGCCGCGTGGGGTCGGGGTCGGGAACCAGCCGGCACAATGCGAGACGCTGGGTGCTGGCCCACAAGCGGCCTTCGCGGTCTGCGAGCAGGGAACGGATGTTAAGAGACAAGCCATGGCGATCATCATAATGCTCCGCCCGCCCATCCGGCAGCAGCCGATAAATTCCGCTGCCGCCCGAACCGATCCACAGCGCCCCGTGCCGGTCTTCAATCATTGTGGTGACATTCCAGCCCTCTCCATAAATGTCAGGCATGCCGAGTTCAATGAACCGGAACCTCACCTGTCCGGCCTGCTGTTCCAGCCGATAAAGCCCGCGCGCCGTCCCGCACCAGAGCGTGCCGGCGTGGTCCTGCAGCAGCGAAGTCACTTCCCTTGATTTTGAATCTTCGCCGGGAAAGTAAACCGTGAACATCGCCCCGGCCGCGGCCGCTTCCTGCGCCCCGGTTGTCGTCTGTCGCCGCGCGACGCCCTTCGGATCGAACCGGCACAGTCCCGCGCCTGTCGCCACCCAGTACTCGCCGTCACGCGTCTCCAGCAGATCGTTGACGACCTGACTGGGCAGGCCGTGGGCCGGGCCGTAGGTGGTGAAGCCGTAGCCGTCAAAGCGCGAGAGCCCTTCGAAGGTGCAGAACCAGAGGAAGCCGCGCGAATCGCGCACGATGCGGTTGACGTTGTTATGTCCGAGGCCGTCTGCCGTGGTGTAGGTTCTGACCGGCAGGCGTTCGGCCAGGGCGAGGCCTGCCGCCGCGACGGCGAGTAACAAGGTGAGCGGGCTGAAAAAGCCATGCTTTCTGAATCTGACTGCGCGCATGGCGAATGAGAATAAACGGGCCGAAGGATCAGGCAGCGGATGGTGCGGAGCGACGCTGATCTGCGCCCATCCGCCCGACCCCTTTCATCCGCGCCCTGGTCCTCTTCTTTATGAAACCAGTTCGCGAATGACTTCGCCGCTGTTGATCGTCGGGCGTTCCATGCGCCCGTTGTGCTGGTAGAGAGTCTTCAGGTGATCGAGCCCGAGCAGGTGCAGGATGGTGGCGTGAATGTCATGCACGTGGGCGTGTTTCGAGATGGCGCGCAGGCCGATCTCGTCGGTCTCGCCGATGATCTGCCCGCCTCTGATCCCGGCCCCGGCCATCCACATTGAGAAGCCCCACGGGTTGTGATCGCGCCCGTTCTCCTTTTCGGCAAACGGCGTGCGCCCGAACTCGCCGCCCCAGACCACCAGCGTCGTTTCAAGCAGGCCGCGCGATTTCAGGTCGGCGAGCAGCCCGGCCATCGGCCGGTCCACGCTCGCGCACATCTTCGAGTGGTTGCCCTCGATGTTGACGTGCGCGTCCCACGCGCTGCCGCTGCCCGAGTAGAGCTGGATGAATCGCACGTCGCGTTCGACCAGCCGGCGCGCCATCAGGCACATCGTGCCGTATCGTTGCGTCACGGAGTTGTCCATCCCGTAAAGCTTCTTCGTCGCTTCTGATTCTTTGCTGAGGTCCGCCACTTCCGGCGCGGAGACCTGCATGCGGTAAGCCAGCTCGTAAGATTTCATCCGCGCCAGCAGGTCGGTGTCATCCGTCCGGGTGGCGGAAAAGCGCTGGTTGAGCTGAGCGAGCAGGTCGAGTTTGCCGCGCTGCTGTTCGTCGCCGACCGTCTCGGGCGGCGCGAGGTAAAAGATCGGCGTGCCGGCGGTGCGAAACTGCGTGCCCTGATAGACGGCGGGCAGAAAGCCGGCGCTCCAGTTCTTCGTGCCGCCCAGCACCTCCTTATCATCGGCCATGATCACGAAACTCGGCAGATTCTGATTCGCCGTGCCGAGCCCGTACGTCGTCCACGCGCCAAGGCTCGGGCGGCCCGCGAGGATCGAGCCGGTATTCATCTGACACACCGACCCGACGTGATTCAAACCGTCAGCCCAGCACGAACGAATGACGGCCAGGTCATCCACGTGTTCGGCAGTGAAAGGCAGCCAGTCGGAAACAGGAATGCCGCTCTGGCCGTACGGTTTGAATGTGCGCTGGCTCGGAATGATGTTATTCGAGGCCGTGCCCATCGCCGTGATCGGCCGTCCGAACGATTCGGGCATCGGCTTGCCGGCGAGTTCGAGCAGCTTCGGCTTCGGGTCGAAAGTGTCGAGGTGGCTGGGGCCGCCTTCCATAAACAGAAAGATGACTGATTTCGCCTTCGGCTGATGATGCGGCTTTTTCGGCGCGAGCGGGTCGGGGACTTTGTCGGCGGCGGACTGCGGCGAAGCCAGCGTGTCTTCGGCGAGCAGTGAAGACAGTGCGAGAGCGCCGAGGCCGCCACTCGCCTGCATCAGGAAGTTGCGGCGACGAAGCATTGCCCTTTCATTGGGAGAAAGCTGGTTATCATCCGATGATTTCATACTCAGTCCTGACTGATGATGCACTGAATTCACTGCCAGTATTCAATTGACGTAAACGAACTCATTTGAATTGAAGAGGACGTGACACAAATCCACGAGCGCCGCGGCCATCGCCGGGTCAACATCCGGTGGAAGCTTTGCAGGGATTGCGACAGGCTTCTTTTCTTCCAGCCGGGCTTTGATGATGGCCGCCTGCTTTTGCATAAAGGCTGCGGCCATCTCCCGCTCGTTCGCGTCCGGCTGGCGAGAGAAGGCGAGCGAGTACGCGGTCGCAACCCAGTCGTCAGGCTTTGACGATCCAATCACGCGGCTCGCGAATGACTGTGCCGCCCGCAACACTACTTTGTCGTTGAGCAGTGACAGGGCCTGCGGCGCGGTCGTCGTGTTGATGCGCCGCCCACAGCTTTCGTGCGTGTCGGGCATGTCGAATGCCTGAAACATCGGGTAGCGCGAGTTGCGCCGCACAAATACGTAAATGCTGCGGCGGTTCTTCGCCTCTTCGTCCTCTTTCTTCTTCCACCCGCCGCGCACTTCCATCCCGTCGGGGATTTCGGGGAAGACGCTCGGGCCGCCCATCTGCGGGTTCAGCTGTCCGCTCGTGGCGAGGACTGCGTCGCGAATCTCTTCGCCGGTCAGACGCTGACGCCCGAAGCGCCAGAGCAGCCGGTTGTCGGGGTCTTTGGCGGCGGCCTCCTGATTGAAATCGGACGCCTGCTGGTAAGTGTTCGAGAGCATGATCAGGCGGTGCATGGCTTTGATGCTCCAGCCCTTCTCGACGAATGCCGTGGCCAGGTAATCGAGCAGTTCGCGGTTGGTTTCGGGCTCACGCATCATGCCGAAATCGCTCGGCGTGCCGACGATGCCGCGCCCGAAGTGGTAATGCCAGATGCGATTGACCATCACCCGCGCCACGAGCGGATTGTCTGGGCCGGCCAGCCAGTTCGCGAGCGCCGTGCGGCGCCCGGTGGTGTTGGCATTGGCGGGCGGGACGATTTTCGCGGACGCCGGGCTGATGATCGTCAGGAAGCCGGGCTGCACCTCTTCGCCAAAGTTGTCATACGCGCCGCCTTTCATCACGTAATGGGTCGGGGCTTCGCGGCCCACGTCGGTGATGCCGGAGCCGATGGGCAGCGGCTTCGGTTTGATCGAATCGAAGGCGGCCAGCTTCGCTTTCAGATCATCGTATTCTTTCTTCGCCTCGCCTTTCAGCTTCGCCCGCACGCCGTTGCCGTCTTCGTCCACCCCATAATTCAACTGCCACTGGGCCTTGTGGTACATCAGCCACTGCATCGTGTCGCGCTTTTCCGGGGGCGTGGTGATCGCCTGCCTGATGTCATCGGGGTATTTGTCGAAGCTCTCGTCGTAGAGCGCCTTCAGAATGGGCGCTTCGAGGCGGGCGATCTGTTCGCGAATGTCTTTGGTCTGTTCCTGCCAGGCGGCGAGCCGGCGCTGATACTCAGCCTGTTCGGCCGGGGAAACCAGCACGTAATCATCCTTCGCCCGCACGGCGGCGAAGAAAGCCTGGAGCTTGTAATAGTCCTTCTGCAATACCGGGTCGTACTTGTGGTCGTGGCAGCGGGCGCAGCCGTAGGTCGTCGCCAGAAAGACCGAGCCGACCGTGTCGGTCAGGTCGTTCAGGATCTCCTGCCGCCGCTGCCGCAGGTTGCGCGCGTTGTATTCGTCGGGGTAGAGGCGGTTGAAGCCGGTCGCGACCAGCGCGTCAGGGTCATCGGGCCACAACTCATCGCCCGCGATCTGCTCTTTGATGAAACGGTCGTAGGGCTTGTCGGCGTTGAATGATTTGATGACGTAATCGCGATAGCGCCACGCGTTGGGCCTCGTGTCGTCGGCCTTGAAGCCGTCGCTTTCCGCGTAGCGCGCCAGATCGAGCCAGTGGCGCGCCCACTTCTCGCCGTAATGCGGGCTGCTGAGCAGACGATCAACCACATGCTCGAAAGCTTTGGGTGACTTGTCATTCAGGAAAACTGCCGTCTCTTCCGGCGTCGGAGGTAATCCGGTCAGGTCGAACGTCGCACGGCGCAGCAGCGTGATTTTGTCAGCCGGCTTTGACGGCTTGATCTGCCGGCGTTCGAGGGCGCTCAGGATGAAAGCATCAACTTCGGTTCTGACCCACGCCTTGTTTTCGACGGCCGGGACGGCGGGTTTGACGACCGGCTTGTAGGCCCAGTGCTTCAGGTGCGCGGGCTTGAATTGCGGGCCATCTGCGGCTGCCCAGGCGGTGCAGACGAGGGCCAGAATCAGCACTCCATATTTCAGGCGGGTGACGCGGATCATAAGTTCCCTCCGTTCCGGGCTCAGACGACGCGCAGATTTTGAATCATGGGGAAGAGAGCTTTTCACACAACCGATGACGCGGGTATTCTAAAGCCCGCTTCGGCAACAATCAAAGAGAGACGGCGATACAAACGGAAATACCAGAACAAACGGAAAGGATCACCGCATGACAAGGACGGGCCTGATTGTCGTGTTGTTACTCGCGAATTACCTGCTGCCGGGCAGGGCAGGCGAACGGGTCATCACGACGGTTGCCGGGACGGGGCAGGCCGGGTTTTCGGGCGACGGCGGGCCGGCGGCGAAAGCGCAACTGGATAACCCGTTCGGCATCGTGCGGGGGCCTGACGGAGCGCTTTATGTCTGCGACACCAACAACCACGTGATCCGCCGGATCGCGGGCGACGGGACGATCACGACGGTTGCCGGGACGGGGCGGAAAGGCTATGCGGGTGACGGCGGCCCGGCGATGAAGGCCGAACTCAACGAGCCTTACGAAATCCGCTTTGACCGGCAGGGCAATATGTATTTCGTCGAACGACTCAACCACACGGTGCGCCGCGTGGAGGCGAAAACAGGAATCATCTCAACTGTCGCGGGGACAGGGCAGGCCGGTTACGCGGGCGACGGCGGCCCGGCGACAAAGGCGATGCTCAATCAGCCGCACAGCATTCAGTTTGATCGCGGCGGGAACCTTTACATCTGCGACATCCTCAATCACCGCATCCGCAGGGTTGATCCGAAGACGGGCCTCATCACTACGTTCGCGGGCACGGGAGAAAAGGCTGCGACGCCGGACGGCGCGAAGATCGCGGGGACGCCGCTCCACGGGCCGCGCGCGATTGATTTTGACCGCGCAGGGAATATGTGGCTCGCGCTGCGCGAAGGGAACATGGTTTATAAACTCGATCTGAAAGCGGGAACGATCCATCATGTCGCGGGGACGGGGAAGAAGGGATTCACCGGCCACGGCGGCCCCGCTAAGGAAGCCACGCTGTCAGGGCCGAAGGGGTTGAGCATCGGGCCGGACGGCAACGTTTACCTGGCAGATACGGAGAGTCATTCGATCCGTATGATTGATGTCAGGAAGAATACCATCGAGCTGATCGCCGGGACCGGTGAGAGGGGCGACGGGCCGGAGGGCGCGCCGCTCGGCTGCAAAATGTCGCGGCCGCACGGCGTGTTTGTGGACAATGACGGAAAGATTTACGTGGGCGACAGCGAGGCCCATCGCGTGCGCGTGATCAGTCGCAGGTGAAGTTACCAGGCACTTTTTCGAGGTTTTAGTGCAAAAGCAAAGGGCGTATTACGCAGGCTTCCTTCACCGCGGAGACGCAGAGGGCGCAGAGACAGCGCAGAGAAAACCAGCAACCTCTGCGTTTCCTCAGCGTTCTCTGCGCCTCCGCGGTGAACGGTCCTCTCACAACCAGTCTCCCGATTTTGCACCGGTCGGTGGGAAGGGTGACCGCAATGCCTCCCCGCCAGAGTCCGGTTTCAACCACTGACCGCCGGGAATTATTTCCCCAGCTGACCACGCAACGCGCCTTTGGGGAACTCCCCATTATGGACGTTGACGTAGTAGTTGGCCGGATGCTCCATAATGTCCTTGATCACATCCTTGTCCACAGTGGCGCAGCCTTTCCACGTGCCGTCGGCGGCAGCCTTGAAGGGCACCTTGACGCCGCCGGCCTGACCGGCAGGGCCGGTGTGAATGTGCGCCGCCGTCGGCGCCTGAACGTCCTTCACGGTGATCTCGTAACAGACCTGTCCCTGAGCGTGATCGAGCGTGAGCGTGGCCGTGCCGCTGCCGTCAGCGTCGCCCGGCCCCGGCACTTCCGCCGCGCCCGTCAGCGCGACCGTCATCTGATGTCCACCGTGATCCTTTGGCTTCTCCTTCTGCGCCAGCGTGAGGCTGCCGAACGCAAAGAGCGCCAGCGTGACTACAACAACGAAGAGAAATGTTTTTCGCATTCAATACCTCCGGATGTCAGGGCCGAGCGGCCGCGGGCGCGCCGGCAGTAGTTGTGAAGTTGAGAAAATGGGGGAGGCCGAAAAAACTCACTCGCTTCCGGCCCGGCGGGCAGAAAAATACCAGCCGGGAACAGGCACACTCATCTCAGGGAATTTTACAGGGGAGGTGGATGTCGGGGAGACAGCGTATTCTATGGAGTGCCAGTCGGGGAAGCAAGCTCTCCGCCTGCTTCGCCTCGCCGTCATTCGCGGCGCTCTTCCTTCGGGGCGTCTGTCAACTGGGCGAAAACTCTCTGACCTCACCCGGCTTGCGCAGCATCTTGTTGACCTCGCCGACGTGCAGTTCCTCTTCGGCGATCATCCGGCGGGAGTACTCTTCAAGCAGCACAGATTTGTCTTTCACCAGTTCGTGGAGCCTGTAATAGAGCCCGAGCCCGCGCCGCTCGGCTTCGAGGGCTTCGAGCAGGATGTCGTTGATCTGGTGCTTGTGCGTTTCGAGCAGCGCCCCGATTTTGAGCGACGGGTGTTCGCCGAAGTGCGTCACCATCTCGCCCGCCTCGTGCGCGTGCGCGAGCCCGCTCGCCGCCTGCGCCCGCAGCCACGAGACAATCGGGATGCGGTTGTGGCCGAAGATCATAAACGAGTAGTGTGTGTAGCGGACGACGCCCGCCAGTTCCGCCTCCAGAATTTCGTTGAGCAGCGCGACGACCGCCGCCTTATCAAATGACTGGTCTGCCATATTCCTCTCCTGAAAAGATGTTGATCTGCCCGATCTGTGACTCTTCGCCTTGTTTGAATGCTGAGATTGCAGATGTGCCCCGCCCCCGGCATCAATGTTCGGTCGCGCCGAGGCGCGGGTACTTCTTCAGCAGCCCGTCCGACTGCATCACCTTTTCGATCTCATCAATCCTCATCGGCAGCGAATCGGAAACGATTTCGGCGCCTCTGTCGGTGATGATGATCAGGTCTTCCATGCGGATGTAGATCTGCTCTTCCGGCACTCTGAGCGCGGGCTCGATGGTGAAAACCATGCCGGCGCGCAACGGGCCCGCGTCGCTCCCGACGTCGTGCGTCGCCATGCCGACCCAGTGGCCCAGGCCCCCGCGCGCGCTTCTGGCCGACGCGCCGTAGCCGGCGACGAATTCGCGGGCGGCTTTCTCATACGCGGGCTTTGAGAATTTCGAACGGGAGAGAATCTTTTCCATCTCCTGCGCCGCCTCCTGTTTGATCGCCTGCGCGGTCACGCCGGGGCGGATGGCTTTGAGAATGGCGCGGTAGCTCTCCATATAAAATCCGTACAACTCGCGCTGCCACTGATTGAACTTTCCGTTGACCGGCCACACGCGCGTGATGTCGCTCATGTAGTAGCCCACGTCCGGCGCGAAATCCATCAGCAGCAGGTCGCCGTCCTGCATCCGGCGCTTGCCCGCGTTGTAATGCGGGTACCACGCGTTACGCCCGCTCGCGATCAGCGAGTAATAGGCCTCGCCCTGCGCGCCGTTGCGGTAGAAGATGAACTTCGCGAGGGCGTCGAGTTCGTATTCCATCATGCCCGGTCTGGTTGATTTCATCGCTTCGAGAATCGCCTCGCACGAGAGGCGCGTGGCTTTGCGAATCAACGCGAGTTCGCGTTCGCTCTTGATCAGGCGCAACTGGTCGAGCGTGGGCGTCAGGTCGCGAACCTCGTACTGGGGAAAGCGCGTGCGGATCATCTGGATGAAGGCGCCTTCGCGCGACGGGCGCTGATCCCAGGGGTCTGCGGCATAATCGGCCACGGCCCGCACCGCGAGGTCGCGGCTCATCGCAAAGCCTTCCGCCGGGCTGAAGGGCGTGTAAATCATCCGCCCTGATCGCGTGCCGCGAGCCAGATGTTCGCCGAGCAGTTCGATCCCGTAGACAGCGTCAACGCCTGACAGCTTTCTGATTTCATCCGCATCTTCGGCCGAGAGCATTTTGCCCTCGCCCGCCTCGCGGCCCGCGTTGCGATGCGGCAGGTAGATGTTCGCGCGGCGCTGCGCGCCATCGAGCAGCAGGTAAGCGTGTGGCACTTCGACGCCGCAAAGGTAATAGAACTCGTTCGTCTGCCGGAAGCGCGTGTAGCCGGCCGGGCTCGGCGCGCCCTGAACCACGGCCAGCGCCGCAGCCCCGATAGCGTCGTAAACTTTTTCCCGCCGCCCGGCGAACTCTTCCGGCGGGAAGTCAGATGTGAAGTAAGGAATCTCCTGAGCAGCCGCGGACACGCCGGTCAGAAGCAGCAGGAAGACTGACAATCGAAACGCGGATTTCATGACGAGCCCCTCCCTTTGTTCGCAAAGCGGTGGCAGGTGATTTGTCGCAGGAGAAAACTGCACTGAGAGTATACCCGCGACGGTTTCCCGGGCTTTAATTGGCGGGCATAATCTTTTCGTGCAAGTGGTTGACAGCAAATGAGCGGCTCCCGTAATATCACGCACTTGATCTGGCCGGGGCCATTGATTCTGACGCATCGTCAGACCCTCTTCCCGGCTCTGGCGACAGACAGTAAAGGCAGGACATAAGTTTTGATCTACGTACTTTACGCAATTTACATTCTCGCCTGCATCTTTCTGGTGCTGGTTGTGCTGTTGCAGTCGGGCAAGGGTGGTGACGTGGCGGCGGCCTTCGGCGGATCGGGGAGCCAGACGGCTTTCGGCCCGCGCGGGGCACAGAAGCCGCTCGAGAAAGCGACTATTGTCGCGGCCATCCTTTTCATGCTGCTGGCACTGGTTTTCTCGCTCCCCGGCCTGACCGGGCCGCGCTCAGTGGTGAAGGATTCAGGCACGGAGACGACGCCTTCGCCTTCGCCAGCAGCCTCGCTCCCGGCCGCGGCTCCGAGCATTTCACCGGCAGCCTCGCCGAGCCCGGCGGCCAGTCCGTCAGCGAGCGCCACGGCCAGCCCGGCGGCGAAGGCTTCAGCAACGCCCGCGAAGAAGTAAGGACATCAGTTTTCCAGGAGGAAGCATGATCTTCCCGAATGCCGAAGTGGTGGAACTGGTAGACACGTACGTTTGAGGGGCGTATGGGGCAACCCGTGGGGGTTCGAGTCCCCCCTTCGGCACTTGTGATAAACAAAGGCCAGCGATAATAAATGAGTTATCGCTGGCCTTTGGTGCTTTCTGAAGGGGGACGAAGCCCCCCTGGTATTCCCCAGGTTCCGGGCAGACAATCTTGTAAGTCATTGCCATTCTGATTCCTGCCGCCTTGTCGCCAAATATCCGATACGCGCCCGTTGACAGAGTTGCGACAAAACTTCCGGGTTTTTCCCGCCCCGGGAAACTCGTGAAGGGAACGATCTTCAACGGGGGAAGTGGGGAACTGATGCCGGGGCGAAAAACGAGCGCCTGGATGGTCACGCTCACCAAAAGCCCCAATGCCACGAAGACGGCTGACCGGTTCAGCCAACTGACGAGTGAGACCTGCCGGCAGCGGGCGGCTGCGAGTCTCGTTGGTTGATGGCGGACTATTGCCCTGTTTGAATGGCTCCTCAGGGACGATCTCCCGGCTGACCGGGGGCGCCACCGGGAATGATGCGGGGGCTTGTTCGCTGACTTCTCTCACACTCGGGACAAATAAACAGTTCGTCCTTATCAATCACGCGTCCGCCGTTCTCGACCAGCACCAGCAGCGCCTCGAAAGCCCTGGGCGGCAGCGGGACAGGCTGGCCATCGCGGAAGAGGAGGTGTTCCGCGGGGTCCGGAAGGAAAGGCTCGAATTCGTAAAAGCACCTGATTGGCTGGCTCATAAGGGGTGGAAAGGTTTCCCCGGTCTTCGGAAAGACTTCCAGTCCATCCGCAATCTATCATATACTGCGTGGCAATCACCAAAGGGTACGATAAGAGAGATTGTTGAGGTCCGAAGCCAACCCTCATCATTCTAAAATCATGGCCCGAGCAACGGTAATCTTAAGTAAAGACAGTTCGTGATGAAAGCAGTGCTGACCACGCCGCTTAGCTATGCTGGGACAAAAGACTCGCCGTTAGAACCGGAGGCAGGTTGTTAACTCAGTCTGCCAGTCATCAAGGTCGCACAATGAAAGGGGAACCTATGAACAAGCATCTCCTGGTTGTTGTCGTTCTGGCATCAGTGCTGTCGTTATCCACACCGGCACCGGCCGTGGGCCAGGCCGTGTATGGGAGTATCTCGGGGACCGTCACCGACTCAACCGGCGCCGCGGTGCCGCGGGCCAAAGTCACAATTACTGACACCGGAAAGGGCGTCAGCTTTGTCGCCACGACGAACGAATCCGGCAATTACAGCCAGACGCACCTGATCGTGGGCAACTACGAGGTGCGCGTCGAGGCCTCCGGCTTTAACGTCCACGTGCAGCGCAACGTGAGCGTGGAGGTCGACGCCGTCACCCAGGTCAACGTCAACCTCACCGTCGGGCAGGTCGGCGAAGTGATCAACGTGACTTCGGAAGCGCCGCTGCTCAAGACGGAGCGGTCGGACGTCTCCGACACCATCACGCAGAAAGCCGTGCAGGAACTGCCGGTCTTCGGTCGCGACCTGAACCGGCTCTACTTCCTGGTGCCGGGCGTCCAGGCGAGTGGCACCACCGCCGCCAGCGAGCAGCCGCACGCCATCTTCCGGCCCAACATCGGCGGGCAGTATTGGGGCGGCATATCGTTCCTGCTCGACGGCACAGACAACCGTGAATCTGTTTTGGGCGAGCCGATCATCACGCCCAACCTCGATTCGCTTTCGGAATTGAAGATTACCACCGGCGCCTACGACGCCGAGTTCGGACAGGCCAGCCAGGCTCTGATTTCCCTGCAAACGAAGTCGGGCAGCAACAACTATCACGGCAGCGCGTTCGAGTTCCGGCGCAGTGGTGCAGGGGCCGCGCGCGATCCCTTCGCGCAGGCGCGTCTGCTGGCGGGCACCACTGACCGGTTCATCCCGCCCACGCTCTGGAATCAGTTCGGCGGCTCGCTCGGCGCGCCGATTCAGAAAGACAAGACCTTCGCCTTCGGCGACTACCAGGGCCAGCGGCAAAAGAACGGTGGCTCATTGCTGACGCGCGTGCCCACGGCGGCGGAACGCACGGGCGATTTGAGCGCGCTCAACACGCCGATCTTCGATCCCTGCATCGGCGCGAACTGCAACGTGGCCCCGGCCCAGCGCCAGCAATTCGCCGGCGGCGTCATCCCGACGGCGCGGCTCTCGTCGCAGGCATTGAACCTCTTAAAATCGATTCCGCTCCCGAACACCACTGGCGCAACGGCTTCATCGCCCAACTACAGCGCCTCCGGCTTCGGCCTCACCAACAGCGATGCTTTCAATGTGCGCGTGGATCGCTATCAAAGCGAGAAGCTGCATCTGTTCGGACGCTACAGCTTCATGCGCTACGCAGTTTCGGCCCCCGGCGCCTTCGGCTTGCTGGCGGGCGGCCCATCGTTCAGTTCATTTTCTGGCGATTCCTCGCTGCGCAATCAGAGCCTGACCGCCGCCGCAGATTACGTGCTTCGTCCGAATTGGCTGACCGACTTCCGCTTCGGCTTCTTCCGCTATCGCGTCTTCGTCAATCCGAACGGGCTGGGCACATCGCCCGCAAAGGACGCAGGCATTCCGGGCTTGAACCTTGATCCTTACTACACCTCCGGCATGCCCTACTTCAACATCAGCGGTACGGGCGGCTTTGCCTTCGGCTACTCGCTGGGCGTCAACTCCTGCAACTGCCCGCTCAACGAGCAGGAGAACGAATTCCAGTGGGTCGGCAACGTCACCCACACCTTCGGGAATCATTCGCTCAAGTTCGGCGGCGACCTGCGGTACGCGCAGAACCTGCGCGTACCCAGCGATTCGCACCGTTCAGGCGAGTTGACCTTTGCCGCGGTCACGACCTCCGGGCCGGCCGGCGGCGGCCTCCCGCTCGCCTCATTCCTGCTGGGCCAGGTGTCGTCGTTCGCCCGCTACGTCAGCAACTCGACCGACGCAGCCGAACGACAGAAGCGCCTCTTCTCTTACGTGCAGGACACCTGGCGCGTCACGCCGAAGCTGACGGTCAACTTCGGCCTGCGCCACGAGATTTACTTCCCGCAGTCGGTCACCGGCAAAGACCAGGGCGGATTTCAGAACCTGGCTACGGGCGAAGTTCTCATTGCCGGCGAAAACGGCGTCAACCTGCAGGGGAACGTGAAGACCTCATTGACGCACTTCGCGCCGCGCCTGGGCATTGCGTATGAAGTCACGCCGAAGACCGTCATCCGCGCGGGGTACGGCCGGTCATACGACGTCGGCGTCTTCGGCGTCTCATTCGGGCACAACGTCACGCAGAATGTGCCGGTACTCGCCAACCAGTCGCTCAACCCGTCGAGCCCCTACCTGGCCGTCTTCACGCTCGCGCAGGGCCCGCCGTCGCTCGACCCCAACACCATTCTGGCGTCGCAGCCGAAAGGCCCTGGCGGCAATCCGATCCTGCCGAACGGCATCAGCCCGAACGTGCTGCCTTTGACCAGTGACAACAAGATGCGCCTGCCGGTGGTTGACACCTGGAACCTCACGCTCGAACAGCAGTTCGCGGGCATAGTGTTTTCCGCGGCCTACGTGGGCAACAAGGGAACACACGTCACGCCGGGCGGCACCAATTACAACATCAACCAGCCGACCATCGTCGGCTTCGGCACGCTCAATACCAACCAGCGCCGACTGTTCTTCCAGAAGTTCGGCTGGTCGCAGTCCATCAAATACTTCAGCGACGATGGAACCACGAAGTACAACGCCCTGCAATTGCGCGGTGAGAAGCGCTTCTCGAACGGCCTGCTGTTCCAGGGCAATTTCACCTGGGCCAGCTCCTTCGACTTCTCCAACACCTACTTCTTCTGGGATCCGTCGAAGGATTACGGGCGCCAGAACGGCGTGCGCCGCTTCGCGGTCAACTTCAACCACGTTTACGAACTGCCCTTCGGCAAAGGCAAGAAGTATCTGACCGGTTCATCGCGCGCTCTTGATTACGCGGTCGGCGGCTGGCAAATCTCCGGCGTCGCCTTCTGGGGGTCGGGCCTGCCGTTCACGCCGTCCTACACTAACTTTGGCACTGACGCGGACACCGGGCCGAACCGCCCGAATCTGGTGGGCGACGCGAGCGTCTCCAACCCGAGCGCGGCGGGCTGGTTCGCCATCGCCACGCCGGGAACCAGCGGGTCGGGCTGCATCACGACCACCACGGCCACGTCGCTCCTGAACGACAACGGCTGTACGCGCGGCCCCTGGCAGCGACCTGCAAAGGGGACGTTCGGCACCGTCGCACGCAATTCGTTCTTCGGGCCACGGTTCTTCAACTACGATGCGTCCCTGAGCAAGAACTTCCGGATCACTGAAACTATCAGGGGCCAGTTCCGGGCCGAACTCTACAACGCCTTCAATCACGTGAACCTGGGACAGCCGGTCGCCACGGTGGACGCCCCGAACGCCGGGCAGATCACCAGCATCGCCAGCCTGGCCCAGATGCGGAAATGGCAGTTCGGCCTGCGGCTGAACTTCTGATGCAATGAAGTGTCGTATTCATCACGCGCGGGGCTCGCTCTGTCTCTTCTTCCTGCTGGCCGTCATCGCGGCGACCGCGTCCGGCCAGGAGGCGTTGCGGCAGATCGAGTCCCGCGCTATCGAATTGAAATCGCGGGGCGATGCGGCCGGCGCGCTTGCCGCCTGGCAGCAGGCCGCCGCGCTCGATCCCAAGTCGGCGCGCATTCAGGACGAAATCGGTTTCCTGCTCGTCATCCTGAATCGGCGCGAAGAGGCGCTGCAACACTTCGAGCGGGCCACAGAACTCGATCCAAAATTCGCGCCCGCACATTACCATCTCGGCATCGCCTGGTGGCTCGAGCAGGACCCTCGCCGCAGCATTCCGCAACTCCAGACCGCCGTCGCGCTCGATCCCGAAAATTTCGATTACCGGTACCTGCTCGGCCACGCTTTGAATGACACCTCGAACTTCCGCGAGGCACTCGCGCAACTCCAGGCCGCGACCACGCTCAATGCCACACACGCCGAAAGCTGGAACCAGCTCGGCGTTGCGCGGCAGCACGCGGGCGACGCGTCGGGCGCGGTCGAGGCTTATCAGCGCGCGGTCACCCTGGACCCCGCGAATCTCGATGCCCGCAACAATTTCGGCGTCATGCTGGTCAACGCCGGCCGCGCCGAAGAAGGCGTCGCGCAGTTCAATAAAATTCTCGCCGCCGATCCGGCCAGCGACATGGCCCGCCTCAACATCGGATTCGCTTATTTACAGAAGGCCGAGCTTGACCGGGCTGAAGCGCAGTTCCGCGAGGTGATCCGCCGCGATCCAGATTCGGTTCTCGCGCATTACGACCTGGGCGTCACGCTGAAACAGAAAGATCAGCTTGAGGCGGCCCAGGCGGAACTCAAACGCGTGCTCATGCTGGACGCGAACATGCCCGAGGCGCACTACACGCTCGGCATCATCCACTGGCAGAGGGGCGAGTTCGCGCAGGCCGCCGAAGAAATGCGCGCCGCCATCGCGCTGAACCCGGATTATGCCGAGGCCCATTTCATGCTCGGCACCGCGCTCAAGCAGAAGGGCGATCTCGACGCCGCCGAGTCGGCATTGCGGAAGGCCATCAACCTCGACCCGGCCAATCCCGGCCCTTACAACACGCTCGGCCAGCTGCTACGGCAGAAGGGCGACCTCGAAGGCAGCCGGCAGGCATTCGCCGAGGGCGCGCGGATGAAAGAGAGGAAGGAAGCCGAGCTGGGGAAGATGCTTCAGAAGAGGCCCGCGTCCTCCGCCCCATAACTCAATGCGCCCTGTGAACTCCAACCGCATGCCGCCATCCCGCCGCGACTTCGTGCGCTCGCTGTGCGCCGCAATTCCCGTCTTTGCTTTCGACCAGCTCGTCGCCGACCTCCCACTCACCACCCGGTTCGTCAACGTCGCGCGTGAGGCGGGCCTGCGCGCCGGGACGATCTTCGGCGGCGAGCGCAGGAACAGATTCCTGCTCGAGACTACCGGCTGCGGCTGTGCCTTTATTGATTACGACAACGACGGGTGGCTCGACATCTTCCTCATCAACGGGACGCGCTTCGAGTCGCAATGGCCGCCGGGCCGGGCGCCCGTCAGCCGCCTCTATAAGAACAACCGCGACGGGACCTTTACCGATGTCACGGTGAAGGCGGGCGTGGCGCACACCGGTTGGGGGCAGGGCGTCTGCGCCGGCGACTTCGACAACGACGGCTGGGACGACCTGTTCGTCACTTACTGGGGTGACTGCGTGTTGTGGCACAACAACGGCAACGGCACTTTCACCGACGTGGCGAAGAAGGCCGGCGTCACCACCGATCCGGGCAACGGCAAACGGCGGTGGAACACCGGCTGCGCTTTCCTCGACTATGACAGGGACGGGCGCCTCGACCTGTTCGTCGCCAATTACATTGACTTTGACCCGAAGACCGCCCCGCTGCCCGAGTCCGGGCCCTGTCTTTATAAAGGCTTGACGGTGGCCTGCGGCCCGCCGGGACTGCAGGGCGGCAGGAACATCCTCTTTCACAATAACGGCGACGGCACCTTCACCGACGTATCCGAAAAAGCCGGGATCCTGAAAACGCCGGGCACCTACGGCCTCGGCGTGCTGGTGGGCGACTTCGACGACGACGGCTGGCCCGACATCTACGTCGCGAACGACTCGTCGTCCTCGGCGCTCTACAAAAATAACCATGACGGGACGTTCACCGACATCGCGCTCGAAGCCGGAGTGGCCTACAGCGCCGACGGCAAGCCGCAGGCGGGGATGGGCGTGGCCGCCGGCGATTACGACTGCGACGGCCGCCCCGACATCGTGAAGACCAACTTCGCGGGCGACACATCGAGCCTCTACCGCAACCTGGGGAAGATGGTCTTCGATGACCAGACGTTTCAGGCGGGGCTCGGCAGGAACACGCGCTACCTCGGCTGGGGCGTCGGCTTCATCGATTACGACAACGACGGCTGGCCCGACATCTTCATCTGCAATGGGCATGTCTACCCGGAGGTGGGCGAGGCGGACGCCGAAGCGGGGTACCGCGAGCGCAAGATCCTTTACCGGAATCTGGGCAATGGTACGTTCGCCGACGTGTCATTGACGTCGGGCCCCGGCATTCTCGAAAAGGTGCCCGGGCGCGGCTGCGCCTTCGGCGATTTCGACAACGACGGCGACATTGATGTCCTCGTCAACTGCGTCAACGACGTGCCACAGCTCCTGCGCTGCGACCAGTCCCCGCACAACAACTGGCTCAAGGTGAAGACGGTCGGTGTGAAGTCGAACCGCTCCGGCATCGGCGCGCGGGTCTGCTGCACGACCGCCGGGGGGCACCGCCAGATGGACGAGGTCCGCAGCGGCGGCAGCTACCTCTCGCAAAACGACCTGAGGGTGCATTTCGGGCTGGGTAAGGCGACGAGTGCGGAGATAGAGGTCCGGTGGCCGAGCGGGATTATTGATCGTTTCCGCGCGCCAGCGAACCAGGTCGTCACAGTGATCGAAGGGAAAGGCCCCCGGTCGTGAACGGAAATTCCGTCCGCGAATGAGAGATCGGCACGGGATTTTGCAAAGCTGATTTCCCCATCCCCGCACCACCCGCGGGAAACACGGTATCGGGCTGGCGGTCAATTTCCATTACTTTGAGGTGAGTGCCAGCACGGGGGGCGGCGAAAAACGGGGAGCCTGGCAGTGCGAATCCACACTGTCCCGATTTGTGCCCGCGCCCGCTGAAACCGGGCAGTTTGCGGGGGGCAGGTTTATAACTGAATTTACAGATCGAACGAGATTGGAGTGATGACTGATATAGCCGGGATCAGCCCTGTCCCATATGGAGTCTATCCTCAGGTAACAGGCTGGTCTATAGGTTGAGTCAGTAGCTTTGCGATCTTTTCCAAGGCTTCGCGTAGCGCCCCCCGGGTCAACCGGGTGACC